>Ga0154001_1000061_pt1 | contig 27279 bp, 23 predicted proteins | sample TSNJ085MetaG_FD_104699 | JGI IMG/M metagenome (GOLD analysis project Ga0154001, IMG submission 104699) | Attine ant fungus gardens microbial communities from New Jersey, USA - TSNJ085 MetaG | ecosystem: Host-associated > Fungi > Mycelium > Unclassified | place: USA: New Jersey, Wharton State...
AGCGGGCGCTCGAGCGCTTCGCCGACACGCCCGTGCTAGCGCTCGAGCACCATTAACGCGCGGCCGGAACTGGGGTGGGACCCGAGGCCAATGCACGCCAATCGCGGCCATAGCGAGGTTTGCGGGCGCGCCGCGGACGGGGCGGCGACACGTAATGACTTAATATGCAACAATTTGCATATATTTTTTGATTTGTAGGAGATCGAAGCGATAATGTCTCGTCTTTTTTGAGATATCGCTTTTATCTTGACCTTTGCAGAATACGAAACCACGCACGCGCTGAGCGTGGAACTGGACGGCGTCAATTACGCCGGTACCTATCGCGTGATGACGGGAACCGTCATCGTTCACTTCGAAAACGAAACCAAATTCGCGTCCTATGCGCCGAATCGCCCTGAAACCGTGGCGCGTTGGCTGCTCACGGACTTGTGCCGAAAAATCGAATCGCGCAGGCGTAAAGCCGCGAAGAAATAGAAATCGGCCGTATCGCAGCAGGGGCATTGCTTCGGCCGCGTGATTTTCACAGCGATCAAACTGATGGGTGGGGAGACGGCGCGCGGCACGCCGTTTCTCCACGCGGCCGAGGCTGGGTGATTCGACTGCGGGCATATCGCGCAGATCGGTTTGCGCGATATGCCGCGATACGCCGCGCTATGCAGCCCACGACTTCGGCCAATGCCGTCGTGCTGAGAGCTTCGAGCTCGCACGGGCCGCATGCAGCGCCGAAGCATTCACCACTCAGGCATACGCGGTCTTGCGCGTCGACACGAACACGAAATAACACACCGCTCCGATCGCCAGCGAAGGCAGTGTTGCGCCGAGATTCGGCAGCCATTGATTGATCACCTGGTACGAGGCGATGCCGATCGCCCACGCGACGAACGCGCTCAGATGCCAGCCGCCCGAGAAGCCGTAGCGGCCGCGCAGGTCGGCGAGCACCGTGGCGTCGATGCGGCGTTTGCGCACGATAAAGTGATCCATCAGCACGACGCCGAACAGCGGCGCGAATACCGAGCCGATCAGCAGCAGGAAGTTCTGATACTTCGCCATCGGCACGAGCAGCGCGATCATCGTGCAGAGCGCGCCGAACGCGGCCGACAGCAGCGGCACGCTCGCTCGCGTCCAGAACGTGCCGGTCGACACCGCGGCCGAGTGGATATCGGCGAATGCGTTGTCGATTTCGTCGATCAGGATCAGCAGCAGCGCAAAGCCGCCGCCCGCTTGCGCGAGCGCGCTCGTCAGCAGCGCGTCGCCGCCGCCCGCCGCGAGACCGTAGATCGCGCCGAGCGCATAGAACCAGATGTTCGCGATGCCGTAGCCGTACAGCGTGCCGCGAAACGTCTCGCCGGCGCGGCGGCCGAAGCGCGTGTAGTCGGAAATCAGCGGTAGCCACGAGAGCGGCATCGCGACCACGAGGTCGATTGCGCCGCCGAACGACATCTCGCCCGTGCCGGGGCGCTGCATCAGGTCCGCGAGATGGTGGCGCGCGAGCAGGTTCCACGTGAGCCATGCGGCGCCCGCGAGCAGCAGCCAGATGCCCCATTTGCGCAGAAAGCGCCGCACGAACGACAGCGGCCCGCTGACCGCGAGCAGCGTCGCGAGCGCGCCGAAGAGCACGGTCCAGACGAGCGGCATCGACAGGCCGAATGCCTGCTTGGCGAGCGCGTCGGCGGAATCGCGCATCACGATCACCTCGAACGAGCCCCAGCCGACCAGCTGCACCATGTTCAGCACGGCCGGCACCGACGCGCCGCGCACGCCGAGCGTCGGACGCAGCGACGACATCGCCGCGAGCCCGGTGTCGGTGCCGATCACGCCCACGAGCGCGAGCAGCACGACGCCGATCACGCTGCCGAGCGCGATCGCAATGAGCGCGTGCGGCAGCGATAGCCCCGGCACCAGCAGTGCGCCCGCCTGCGCGACGAGCAGGCCGATGCCGAGGGAGAACCAGAGCGCGAATGCGTCGCCGGTACGGAAGGCGCGGCGCGCGTCGGGCACCGGCGTGAGCGGCGCGTAGGTGGAGCCGGTGTCGCCGGCGAGGGGTTCTTGTGCCATCTGATGTCTGTTCCTGTTGGTGTCGCTGCCTGTCGTTCTGCCGAGCTTGGCCGATGCCGCTTGCCGCGCTTCGGGCCCGGCATTCTGCCGTATCGTCTTGCCGTATCGCTGTGCCGTATCGCCTTGCCGGTTATCCACGCCGCGATTTACTCTGGCGCTCCCCTCCGGCATGCCTCGCCCGCGCCCACGCGATACGCCGCTTGCGCGGGCCGATGCGCCGGCTCCGCGACACCCGGCCTTCGCCCGGACGCCGTCGCTGTCATAATGCAGGACGTTGCCCGTGGCTTGGCCGGCGGGCGTTGCGCTTGTCCGGCCGGCCGCCGCGTTCTCGCGGACCGCGCCCGGGAAGAACCCGCAAGGGCCGGGGCACAGCCTCGAAAAGCCCGGAAAGCCGAGATTATCCCCAAAACGTCATGTTTGAAGAAACCCGTGCCAATGTTCCGCTCGCCGAACGCCTGCGGCCCCGCAATATCGACGAAGTGATCGGCCAGGCGCATCTGCTCGGGCCGAACAAGCCGCTCAGGGTCGCGTTCGAATCCGGCGAAGCCCATTCGATGATTCTCTGGGGGCCGCCCGGCGTCGGCAAGACTACGCTCGCGCGGCTCATGGCCGATGCGTTTCATGCTCAGTTCATCGCGCTCTCGGCGGTGCTCTCGGGCGTGAAGGATATCCGCGAGGCGGTCGAGACCGCGCAGATTCATCGCGCGAACGGGCATCAGACGCTGGTGTTCGTCGACGAGGTGCATCGCTTCAACAAGAGCCAGCAGGACGCGTTCTTGCCGCACGTCGAATCGGGGCTGTTCGTATTCGTCGGCGCGACGACCGAGAACCCGTCGTTCGAGGTCAACAGCGCGCTACTGTCGCGCGCGGCGGTCTACGTGCTGAAGAGCCTCACCGACGACGAGCAGCGCGAACTGCTCGAACGCGCGCAGAAGGAACTCGGCGGCCTCACGTTCACCGACGAAGCGCGCGCCGCGCTGATCGGTTCCGCCGACGGCGACGGCCGCAAGCTGCTGAACAACCTCGAAATCGTCGCGCGCGCGGCCGCGCAGCAGAAGACCCGCGAGATCGACGGCACCTTGCTCGGCAGTGCGCTCGCCGAAAACCTGCGGCGCTTCGACAAGGGCGGCGACGCATTCTACGACCAGATCAGCGCGCTGCATAAATCGGTGCGCGGCAGCAGTCCGGACGGCGCGCTCTACTGGTTCTGCCGCATGCTCGACGGCGGCGCGGATCCGCGCTATCTCGCGCGGCGCATCGTGCGCATGGCGTGGGAAGACATCGGTCTCGCCGATCCGCGTGCCGCGCGCATCGCGCTCGACGCCGCCGAAACCTACGAGCGGCTCGGCACGCCCGAAGGCGAGCTCGCGCTTGCGCAGGCGATCATCTATCTCGCGGTCGCGCCGAAATCGAACGCCGGATACAACGCGTACAACGAGGCCCGGCGCTTCGTCGGCAAGGACCAGTCGCGCGCGGTGCCGGTGCATCTGCGCAACGCGCCGACGAAGCTGATGAAGGAACTCGGCTACGGCCACGACTACCGTTACGCGCACGACGAGCCCGATGCGTACGCGGCCGGTGAAACCTATCTGCCGGACGGCATGCGCGATCCGCGCTGGTATCAGCCGACGCCGCGCGGGCTCGAAGGCAAGATCGGCGAGAAGCTCGCGCGGCTTGCCGATCTCGATGCGCAGTGGCGCGCGGAGAACAAGGCGAAGAAGGGGTGAGCCACTCGCCACACCTCGCTTTCCGGACGTTCCGGCCGCCCGTGCCGGTGCGTTAAAATCGCGCTTTCATACAACGAACACCCGTCCCATCCCATGCTCGACATCCAGCTGCTGCGCAAAGACCTCGACGGCGTCGCCAAGCGCCTCGCCGACCGCGGCTATACCCTCGACGTGGCGGCCTTCGCCGCGCTCGAAGCGGAACGCCGCGACACCCAGACCCGCACCGAAGAAATGCAGGCGCGCCGCAACAGCCTGTCGAAGCAGATCGGCGCGATGAAAGGACGCGGCGAGGACACCTCGGCGGTGATGGCCGAAGTCGGCGGCATCGGCGACGAGATGAAGGCGTCGGCCGTCAAGCTCGACGAGATCCAGAAGCGTCTGTCGGACCTGTTGCTCGGCGTGCCGAACCTGCCGCACGAGAGCGTGCCGGTGGGCCGCGACGAAGCGGACAACGTCGAAGTGCGCCGCTGGGGCACGCCGCGTCAGTTCGACTTCGAGGTCAAGGATCACGTCGATGTCGGCACGCCGCTCGGCCTCGACTTCGAGACCGGCGCGAAGCTGTCGGGCGCGCGCTTCACGATGCTGCGCGGGCAGATTGCGCGGCTGCATCGCGCGCTCGCGCAGTTCATGATCGACACGCACACGCAGCAGCACGGCTATACCGAGATCTACACGCCGTACATCGTGAATCCGGACATCCTGTACGGCACCGGCCAGCTGCCCAAATTCGCGGACGACATGTTCCGCGTCGAGAAGGGCGGCGGCGAAAACACGGTGACGCAGTATCTGATCTCGACCTCGGAAATTTCGCTGACGAACACGGTGCGCGAGAGCATCGTCGAAGCGGACGCACTGCCGATCCGGCTGACCGCGCATTCGCCGTGCTTCCGCTCGGAAGCGGGCTCGTATGGCCGCGACACACGCGGCATGATCCGCCAGCATCAGTTCGACAAGGTCGAGATGGTGCAGATCGTCGCCCAGGAAGCGTCGTACGATGCGCTAGAACAGATGGTCGGCCATGCCGAGACGATTCTGCAGAAGCTCGAACTGCCATATCGCGTGATCACACTGTGTACCGGCGACATGGGCTTCTCGGCCACGAAGACCTACGACCTCGAAGTGTGGCTGCCCGCGCAGAACACGTACCGCGAGATTTCGAGCTGCTCGAACACTGAGTCGTTCCAGGCGCGGCGCATGCAGGCACGCTATCGCAATGCGCAAGGCAAGCCCGAACTCGTGCATACGCTGAACGGCTCGGGGCTCGCGGTGGGCCGCACGCTCGTGGCCGTGCTCGAGAACTTCCAGAATGCCGATGGTTCGGTGACGGTGCCGGCGGCGCTGCGTCCGTACCTCGGCGGCGTCGAGCGGCTGGAGGTGCCGGCGGCCTGAGTGCGTGATCGGCTGGTGCGGCTGTTGTGAGTGGCGTGTCGTTCGGCGTCGTCGTGTGGTTCGATTGCGCCGCAACGGCTTGCTGCCTGCCCGCCTGTCGGGCTTTTCTAAAAAAATTTTCGGCGAAGGGCTTGGAAAACAGGCTCGAGCTGTTCTATAATCTTGTTCTCCCAAGCAACGACCCGCTTGGATCTGGCGAAGCAGTAGCAGGAAGTTGAAGTCGCACTGCGAGTTGGAATACCCGGAAAGGTGGCAGAGTGGTCGAATGCGCTGGACTCGAAATCCAGTGTACGGTTATACCGTACCGTGAGTTCGAATCTCACCCTTTCCGCCAAATTAGAAAACCCCGTAAGCCTCAGGCTTACGGGGTTTTTGCTTTTTAGTCTCCAGTTCCTGGCGCATCACCTTGCTCGATTCGAGGTGGTGTTGCGTTTAAAAACTGCTGGAAACCAGAGACCGCCTCATCAAAACGAAGCACAAACACGAACCACGCGTCTAGCTCGCCTCTGCGCGCTTGAGCAGGCTCCGATGCACCTCCAGCGCATTACGCTCGACCCAGTTGTGCTGAAGCAACCCATCTTCGCGGACATGAATCACCGCGGTCCCGGTCATGTAAATCGGCGACCCGCACGGCTCGGCGCCCATCACGCCGTTGTTCTTGCCCGTGACCGCCCAGCGGGTCGCGACACGGTCTCCCGCTTCGTTCTGAAACATCTCGACGATTTCGAAGTTGAAGTCGTCGATCGAGGTGAGGAACGCGCCGACCCACTGCTTGAACGTTTCGCGAGGGCCGATTACCGTGCCGCCCGACGTGATCGCAAAGTCTTCCGCGACGAGCCGATCGGCGGCCTCGGGATTCTTGCCTTGCCATACTTCTCGCCAGAAAGCCTCGACGATCGAAACAGAATTTCGCTTGCTCATTTTTTCTCCAGTAAAACGAGGTGATGAGGTAATATCCGCCTCTATAATGAAGAAATCAAACGAATAAGACTTATAGGATCAAGTAGTGATACTTATAGATAGATGAAACTTCCCGACCTCGAAATGGACCTGCTGAGAGCTTTTGTCGCCGTTGCCGAGGCGGGTAGTTTCACGGCCGCCGCGGAACGGGTCGGCCGCACGCAATCGGCTGTCAGCCAGAAAATTCTGCGTCTCGAAGAGGCGCTGCAGATGCGCGTGTTCGAGCGGACCAGCCGCTCGCTCACGCTGACGCGCGACGGCGAGCGCGTTCTGGTTGCCGTGAGGCGGCTGCTCGATCAATACGAGAGCTTTCTGCGCGAAGTATTCGAGCCACCCAACGTGTCTGTTCTGCGGCTTGGCGTGGCGGAAAATCTGCTACAGGCGCAGTTGCCGAATTTTCTCGCGCGCCTGAAGAGTCTCTACCGCGACGTGCAGCTCGAGCTGACGACCGATTCGAGCCAGCACCTTCTGAAAGCCCTCGAACAGAAAAAGCTCGATGTCGCCATCGTTGGGGTCATCGGCAAAACGTCGGCGCGGCGTAGCCGGGTCGTCTGGAGCGAGCCGCTAGTGTGGGTCGCCGGAGCCGGTTTTCGCGACGAACCCCGCTATCCCGCGAAGCTCGTCATGATGCAGCCGCCCTGCATCTATCGCGAGATCATTGCCGACTCGCTCGCGTCGGCGCGGCGCGAATGGACCCCTACCTGCACGGTCAGCAATCTGGGCGGCATGCAGGCGGCGATCCTTGGCGGCCTGGGGGTGACGGTGCTGAGCCGCTCGCAGGTGCGGGACGGCATGCGGGTCATGCCGGCGTCGAGAAACTGGCCTGCGTTGCCGCCGATCAAAGTCGAAGTAATGGGCGACCGGACCGAAATTCAGCACATGATCCCGCCGCTCGTTTCGCTGCTCCAGGAAAGCCTGGAAATGGGCCTCGCAACGAACCTGGAAACGTCGTCGAACCCGGCGCAGGCCCGCTGATTCCGCCAGCCTCGGTCGAGGCTGGCTGGCCCACACCACGAGGCTCGAATCCGCGTTTCGAGTCCCGCGGCGGCGGCCCTCACGCCACCTTGAACCCTTCCATCAACTCGCTCAAGGCGCGCGCCTGATCCGCCAGCGATGCCGCCGCCGCCGCGCTTTCCTCGACGAGCGCCGCGTTCTGCTGCGTCACTTCGTCCATCTGCGTGATCGCGAGTCCCACCTGCTGAATCCCGTCGCTCTGCTCGCGCGAAGCCTGCGCGATCTCGCCGACGATGCCCGTCACGCGTGCAATCGCCGCCTCGATCTGCTGCATCGTGCCGCCCGCGTCTTCGACGAGGCCCGCGCCGCGTTCGACGCGCGAGGTCGAATCGGCGATCAGCGCGCCGATCTCGCGCGCCGCGGCCGCCGAGCGTTGCGCGAGGCTGCGCACCTCGCCGGCCACCACCGCGAAGCCGCGGCCTTCGTCGCCGGCGCGCGCGGCTTCGACGGCCGCGTTGAGCGCGAGGATGTTGGTCTGGAACGCGATGCTCTCGATCGTGCCGATGATGCCCGTCATCTGCGCGGAACCCGTGTGGATCGCGCGCATCGTTTCAATCATGCTGCCGACCGCGTCGCGGCCGTGCGCGGCGAGGTCCGACGCGCCGCGCGCGAGTGTGCTGGCCTGCTCGGCATGGCTCGCGTTGAGCTGCACGGTCGCGGTGATCTGTTCCATCGCGGATGCCGTTTCGCCGAGCGAGGCCGCCTGTTCCTCGGTGCGTTGCGAGAGGTCCTGATTGCCCGCCGCGATCTGCTGCGTGGCCGAGGCGATCGCCGTCGAACCCGAGCGCACCGACGTGACCGTGCCGAGCAGACGCGCCTGCATCGCGGCGAGCGCGCGCAGCAGCGTGCCCATTTCGTCGTTCGCGTGCGCCGCCGCGCGCGTGCGCAGATCGCCCGCCGCGATCGCGTCGAACTGATGCAGCGCGCTCGCGAGCGGCGTCATGATCGCGCGGCGCAGCGAGCGCCAGCTCAGGAACGCGACCGCAAGCGCCAGCACGATGCTTGCCGAGCAGGTCGCGAGCATCGCGCGAAAGAGCGCGTTGGAGCGCGCGCCGGCCTCGGTCGCCTGCGCGTCGAGATAGCTTTCGAGCTTGCTCTGGCTCTCGTTCATCGCGCTGTAGAGCGCGATCAGGTGCTGCGCGCGGGTTTCGTCCATCCAGCCCGTGTCGCCGCCGCGGATCGCCTCGATCAGCTTGTCGATGCCGTCGTGGCGCACGGCACTGCGTTTCGTGTCGAGGTCGGCGGTGAGGGCCGCGAGTTCGGCGCTCTTCGGCAAGGCGCGGAACTCGGCCCAGTGACGGTCGGATTCCACGAGCAGGCTGTTCGCGCGATCGAGCTGCATCGCAAGCTGCGGCGAGTGCGGATTGGCCATCGCCCAGTCGAGCCCGTAGCGAGCGCGCGACATCGCCGTGCCGGACTTGCCGAGCACGACGACCGACGCGTAATGCACCGCATAGGCGTCGCGCTGCGCGCGATTGCTTTGGGCCATGCCGACGATGCCGATCGCGCCGGTCGCGATCAGCAGCAGGGCGAGGAACGCGATCGTGGCGGCGATGCGTGCGTTGAGCGTGAGATTTTTCATCGGAAGGGAGCGTTCGGGTTGCCGTAATCGTCGTCTCGTTCCTTTAATGAAACAAAACGACACCAGTGGAATGAATAACGGCATATAACGGCATTTCGACTCGATCTATTTAGGTCTGGTGGCGAAGTTAAGGCACCTCGCCGTGGGTCCGCCTGCGGGTCGCCGAGATGCTCGGCCCGCCCCGGCAAGCCGAACGGACTGCTAAGCGATACTGATTTATTCCGGGCTCCGGCGCGACGACGCGTCTCGAATGGTTCACCGCCGCGCAGGTCGTTTTGCCCGGTTTTGCCAGGGGGGCCGCGCGATCCTCTGTACAATTGACACGATCGACCGCTGGCGCGAGCAGGATCGGCCGCTTCGCTCGCGGCGGCACGACGTCGTCGAACATTCGAAATCCATCCGACCCACATCGACTGAATTCATGGCCATTACCTACAAGACTCCCGACGATATCGCGAGGCTGCGCATTGCCGGCCGCCTCGCGGCCGACGTGCTGGCAATGATCGGCGAGCACGTCAAGGCCGGCGTGTCCACCGACGAACTCGACGCGCTGTGCAACGACTACATCGTCAACACGCAGAAGTCGATTCCGGCCAACGTCGGTTATCTGGGCTTTCCGAAGACCGTCTGCACCTCGGTCAACAGCGTGGTATGCCATGGCATACCGAACCGCAACGAGGTTCTCAAGGACGGCGACATCATCAACATCGACGTCGCGATCATCAAGGACGGCTATTTCGGCGACACGAGCCGCATGTACTGCGTCGGCCAGCCGAGCCCGGTCGCGCGTCAGCTGATCGACACGACTTACGAGGCGATGGTCGCCGGCATGCGCGAGGTGAAGCCGGGCGCGACGCTCGGCGACGTCGGCCACGCGATCCAGAAGGTCGCGCAGCGCGATGGTTTTTCGATCGTGCGCGACTACTGCGGGCACGGCATCGGCCGCGTCTATCACGAGGACCCGCAGGTGCTGCACTACGGCCAGCCGGGGCAGGGCGTGCGCCTGAAGCCGGGCATGGTCTTCACGATCGAGCCGATGGTCAACGCGGGCCGCGCCGGCACGAGCGTGCAGCGCGACGGCTGGACCGTGGTCACGAAGGACCGCTCGCTCTCGGCGCAATGGGAGCACATGGTTGCCGTGACCGAGGACGGCTACGAACTGCTCACGCCGTGGCCGGACGGCACCGGCCGCTACGAGGCGCCGTGAGCGCGCCGCATGCCAGGTTTGCAGCGCATGCGGGCCGTATCGAGAGTGGCCTGCATGGTTCGCATGCGAGGCGAACACGTCGCGCGCGCGGCTGTTCTGGTCAATAATAATTTGACTCGCGTGCCGGTTCGGTTAAAGCTACGCGTTAGGGTTTCAAGGGGTTTTTGTCTGCATGAGTCCGTCACTGACCGTTCGCCGCATCACCGCTGAGCAGGGCGCCGTTTTTCGCGAACTCCGTACTGCGTCGCTGCGGGAGGCGCCCTATGCCTTCGGCGCGACACTCGAGGACGCGTTGTCGGCCGACGCCGCCAGCTTCGATGCCACCGCGGCCGAGCACGCGGTTTCGCCGGCCGTCGGCACCTTCATTCTCTACACCGAGGGTCATCCGGCCGGGCTGATCGAAGCGCATTTCGAGGACACCGCGGCGCGCCGCGCGTTCGTCTGCGAACTATGGGTGGCGCCGGCGGTGCGTCATCTGCGCGGTGGCGAACTGCTCGTGGATACCGCGAGCAACTGGCTCGCGAGCGCGAGCGCCACCGAAATCTACGCATGGGTTGCCGACGCGAACCGCAACGCGATGCGCTTTTACGAAGCGCTCGGCTTCGGTCCCGCCGGCGAGCACCGGCGCGTCGTGCGCGCGCCCGAGCAGGCCGAAAGCCTGCTCGTGCGGCACGTGAGCGCCACCTCGCACACGCACGGGTAGCGCCCGCGAGCGGCGTGCCAGCAGGCCGCCTGCCTCTGCGTCGCGCTGCTTCGAGATGTCTCCGGCGCGCATGTCCGGTGCGCCAATTTCTTTTGTCTCGTCCACGATTGCGGCCGCGCCACGGTGTTGCCGTCGTTCGCGCATGTCTTGCGCGATATGTCTTGCGCGAGACGTGTGGCGGCGCGTATCGGGCGCTGCGCCGTGCCACGCGCGCGACAGCAGATTCTCCCGGCAAAAAAACTGGCCGGGCGCGTGTACGCCTGTAAAATACGCAAAATTTTTTGCCGAACGCTATGTCGCCCAAGAAATCGCCTTTTTTCGAACTTCGCAGCGGCTCTGTCGACACGCTCATGTTCGTGGTCAAAACGACCGACCTCGACGCGATGCGCGCCGAACTGACGCGGCGCTTCGAGGCGACCCCCGAATTCTTCGCTAACGACGTTGTCGCGATCGACGTCCGGCGTCTCGCCGAAAACGAACGCGTGCCGCTCGCCGACATCGCGCAACTGCTCGACAGCGTGCGCATGCGGCCGGTCGGCGTGGTCGCCCATGCGGCGCAAGCGTGGGCGACCGAAACCGCCTTGCCGCTGCTCGAAGCGCGCGACCGGCGCGGCGCCGCGGCGAAGCAGGGCGACGAAGAGGGCACGGCGGCAAACGTGAGTGCCGGCGTAGCGGCAAGCGCGACAGCAGGCACGGCGGCAGATACCGCGACGAACACCGCAACCGCCAGGGCCACCGCGTCCATTGCCGCTGGCGTAGGCACCACGCTCGACCCGGCGGCCGCCGCTGAATCCGCGCGGCTCGCCGCCTCGCCGCAAACCATGGTGATCGACAAGCCGCTGCGCTCGGGCCAGCGCATCTACGCCAAGGGCGACCTCGTCGTGCTCGGTCTCGTGAGCTACGGCGCCGAGGTAATCGCGGAAGGCAACATCCACATTTACGCGCCGCTGCGCGGCCGGGCATTGGCCGGCGTGCAGGGCAATCACGACGCGCGCATTTTCTGCACGTGTCTCGAACCGGAACTGATCTCGATCGCGGGCATCTATCGGACGACCGAGAACCCGCTGCCGGCCGACGTGCTCGGCAAGCCGGTGCAGATCTGGCTCGAACAAGAAAAACTGATGATCGAACCGTTGCGGCTCACCTGAGAGAGGCGACGCGCGTGCTGCCCCGGGGGTAGTCCGGCACACCGCGTTTCACGGGAAAAAGCCGCACATAATTGACGCATTTGACGAACACAAGGTAAGGGTAATGGCAAAAATCATTGTGGTGACTTCGGGCAAGGGTGGCGTGGGCAAGACGACCACGAGCGCGAGTTTTGCATCGGCCCTCGCATTGCGTGGCAGCAAGACTGCCGTGATCGACTTCGACGTCGGCCTGCGCAACCTCGACCTCATCATGGGCTGCGAGCGCCGGGTCGTGTACGACCTGATCAACGTGATCCAGGGCGAAGCGAATCTGAACCAGGCGCTGATCAAGGACAAGAAGTGCGAGAACCTGTTCATCCTGCCGGCGTCGCAGACGCGCGACAAGGATGCGCTGACGATGGAAGGCGTCGAGAAGGTCATCAACGACCTGATCGCGATGGACTTCGAATACATCGTCTGCGATTCGCCGGCCGGTATCGAATCGGGCGCGCTGCTCGCGATGCACTTCGCCGACGAAGCGCTGATCGTGACGAATCCGGAAGTGTCGTCGGTGCGCGACTCGGACCGCATTCTCGGCATTCTCTCGTCGAAGACCAAGCGCGCGATCGAGGGCAAGGAGCCGATCAAGGAGCATCTGCTGATTACGCGCTACAACCCGAAGCGCGTGAACGAAGGCGAAATGCTTTCGCTGACCGATATCCAGGAAATCTTGCGCATCGACCTGATCGGCGTGATTCCCGAGTCGGAAGCCGTGCTGCACGCGTCGAACCAGGGTCTGCCGGCCGTGCACCTCGACGGCACCGATGTGGCCGAAGCCTATAAGGACGTCGTGTCGCGTTTCCTCGGCGAGCAGAAGTCGCTCCGCTTTGTCGATTACCAGAAGCCCGGGCTGCTGCAGCGCCTCTTCGGCACCAAGTAAGGGGGGACGCACGTAATGTCGATTCTTTCGTTTTTGCTGGGCGAGAAAAAGAAGTCCGCGTCGGTAGCGAAGGAACGCCTGCAGTTGATCATCGCGCACGAGCGCGCCGGCGGCCATGCGCCCGCCGATTATCTGCCTGCGTTGCAACGCGAACTGGTGGCCGTGATCTCGAAGTACGTGAAGATTTCCGACGACGATATTCGTGTGAGTCTCGAGCGTCAGGACGATCTCGAGGTGCTCGAAGTCAAGATCGAAATACCGCAGGTCTGATCGTTCCGCGGGTGGGTTTGCCTGGCCGCCGGTGAGCGGCCGGTTTGTATCGCCGCAAATGCGCTGCATGGTGTCGTGTTGATTCAATGCGATGCTGTGCGGCGCTTTTCGTTTGTTGCTTCCCGTTTGTTGTTTGCGCTCGCATAGGCATGCACATGCGGCGGTCATGTAGACGCATCGTGCTGATGCTCATGTGCAGACCTTCTCTCCGAGTCTTCCCTCACCGTTGTCTCGCTGAAACTCCTTCGGTCATCGGCTTTCCGCTTCTCTCCCGCCTGACCCTGGCGGCGCTCGCCGCGCCCGATTCTCCGATCGAAATAATCCGTTGCATTTCAGCGTGCACCGTTACACGCGGCTCGTCAGCCGCCCGGAGCCCTCGCGCATTAAACCGGTAACGCCGCATCCGGTGTTCAACCCAAGAGGGAGATCATGAACAGAACCTTTCGCCTGCTGCTTGCCAACACCGTTCTGATCGCCGCCGGCGCTGCCGCGATGGCGTCGGCTTCGGCCGAGGAAGTCGTCATCGTCGCGCCGTCCGCGCCGCCGCCGGTCCGCTTCGAGGCCGTGCCCGCGCCGCGGGTCGGCTACGTGTGGGATCACGGTCACTGGCGCTGGGATCATGGCCGCTACGTGTGGGTCGTCGGCCACTGGCAGGCCGAACGCGTCGGCTATCACTGGGTGCCGGGTCACTGGGTCGAGCATGGTCCGAACTACCGCTGGATTGCGGGGCATTGGGCGTAACGACCGCAGTCGCGTGCGTGGCAGCGAACGCATGGGCGAACGCGAAGCCGCACGCAAAAACGCATGCATTGGCGACGCGGCGGCGTTCGATACCGCTCGCGTCGCGTCTTCAGCGCATTTTCCCGTTTGATCGATAACACAGGCGTCGGCGATCGCGCGCCTGGGAGTGTGGAGAACTATCCGATGAAAAAGAATCTGCTCGTGCTCGCAGCGCTCGCGGTGATGCTGGCCGGTTGCGTCGTCGTCCCCGCGCGGCCGGTGTATGTGCATGCGCCGCGCGTCGTGGTTTATTGACGCGGGGTGTCGGAGGCGTCGTTCGCGAGGTCTGTCGAGGTTGGCGCGACGGCGTTCGCGGCGGTGTCCGCCACGGTGCTCGCAGCGCCGTTTGCCGGGACATTCGCAGCGCCATTCGTCGCGGTGTTTCGAGTTGCGCTCTCCGGGGCTTGCACCTGTGCGTCCGTTGCCGGTTGCTCGCCGTGAGTGCCGTCGGCTTTGGCCATGGCAGCATCGACCTCGGGGCTTTCTTCCGCCGTCGGCTCGGGCACTTCAACCTTGGGGACTTCAACCTCGGGCACCTCAGGCGCGGGCGCAGGCTGCGGCAACGGCGCCATATAACGCCGCGCCAACGACTCGTACAACGGCGGCGCAAACAGACGCGATACGCGGCTCGCGATCAACGCGGTGGCCATCAGCGAAATCACAAGCGCATGGCCGTCGATCATCTCCATCACGATCACGAACGACGTAATCGGCGATTGCGTGACGGCGGCCAGATAGCCGACCATCGCGAGCGCAATCAGCATCGGCAATTGCATCGAGTCGAACACCATGTGCAGCAGATTGCCGAAACCCGCGCCGATCGACAGCGACGGCGCGAAGATGCCGCCCGGAATGCCGGGCAGGTATGAGCCGATCAGCGCGATCATCTTCAGGAACGGATAGAACACCGATTGCGCGTGTCCGTCGAGCAATCCGCGCGCTTCCGCATAACCGCTGCCGAACGTCGCGCCGCCCGACAGCAGCCCGACGACCGCGATCGTGAAGCCGCATAGCGCGGCGAACGCGACCGGCCGCTCGCCGTGCAACTGGCGCAGCGGCGCCGGAATCCAGCGCGCGGTATTGAGCAGCAGCCAGCCGAACCCGCCGCCCGCGATACCGGTGACGAGTGCCGTGAGCAGCACCGCGAGCGCGAGCAGATCGGGGAAATGCGCGCCGATCTGGATCGTGCCGAAATACGTGTAGTTGCCGTTCAAGCCCAGCGCGACCACCCCCGCGATGATGATCGCGGTAATCAGCACGCCGCTCGCGCGTGCTTCGAAGCTGCGCGTCAGTTCCTCGATGGCGAACACGATGCCGGCCAGCGGCGTATTGAATGCCGCCGACAAACCCGCAGCCGCGCCCGCCAGCGCGAGTTGCCGTTCGATCTGCGCGTTCGAGCGCGGATAGAGCCGGCGCAGATTGAACATCAGCGCGGCGCCGACCTGCACGGTTGGTCCTTCGCGGCCGATCGTGAAGCCGCCGAGAATCCCGAGAAACGACACGCCGATCTTGCCGAGCAGAAGCCGCACCGAGAGCAGCCGCGCGCCGTAGGCGCCAGGCTTCGTGTGCAGCGTTGCGATGACCTGCGGAATGCCGCTGCCCTCGGCGCCGCGGAAAAACGTGCGCGTGAGCCACACGGCGAGCGCCGCGACCGCCGGCGTGATGATGAGCGGCGCCCACGTATGCTGTTGCTGCACGCCGCGAAACACGTCGTAGCCCCAGTCGATCAGCCGCGCGTACAGCACCGCGACGAGGCCGACCGCGATCGCGCCGAGCCAGAAAATGCCGTATTGCCGCCACAGGCGTTTCGCGCGGCGCAGGAGGACGGATGGACTGGGAGGGAAGGACCGGGGCATGGAATCGGCTGGCGGTGGGCGGGATCGGACAGGCGTAAAGGAAAGAGTATAAGGCGTACCGCATGGCCCAGGATTTGGGAAAGCCTTTTGAAATGCCATGGGCGGACAGTCTGGGGCGACACTTTTCGCGCCCCCGGTGTAATAGACGGTATTAAGAGACAGACTGTGTCCGTTGCGCGTTTGGCAGGGGTGTGACGGAATCGTCAGCTAAAATGGTTTGAATCTCGAACAACGAACAGTTCCTCAATGAAGCGAGTCCTTATCGTCAAGGTCACTTCACTAGGCGACATCGTGCAGGCACTGCCGGTCGTTGCCGATATCAAGCGCGCGTTTCCCGGCGTTCAGGTCGACTGGGCCGCCGACGAGGCGTTCGCGGATCTGGTGCACTGGAGCCAGGGCGTCGACCGCGTGCTGTGCGCGCCGCTGCGCCGGTTCAAGAAAGCGCGCCGCTGGAGCGATTTCAAGGCAATCTGGGCATCGATTTCCGATCTGCGCGCGCATCGCTACGACTACATCATCGACATTCACGGCGTCTACAAGAGCGCGATCATTGCGTTTCTCGCGCGCTCGTCGAAGCGCATCGGTTACCAATCCCAGGATCTGGGCGAGCGCGGTGCCGCATTCGCGTATACGGGCCGTTTCGGTCCGCGTCCCCAAGGTAATGCGTGGCATGGCATGCGCATCAGCGCGAGCGAGGCGCTCGGCTACAAGGTAGACGGTCCGGCGATCTACAACCTGCGTCTGCCCGAACCGGTCACGCGGCCGTTCGCGCGCGCCAAGGCGCCTGTCGCGGCATTTTTTCATGCCACCTCCAAGGACGACAAGAAGTGGCCGCTCGGTCATTGGGTGGCGGTGGGGCGTAAGCTGGGCGAGCGCGGCTTTCAGGTCGTGCTGCCTTGGGGGTCGCCCGGCGAACGTGCCGAGGCCGAGCAGATCGCGGCGCAAGTGCCGGGCGCGACCGTGCTGCCGCAAATGAGCGTGACCGAAGTCGCGCAGATGATCGACGCGTGCGCGCTCGTCGTCGGCACGGATACGGGTTTCGTCCATCTCGCGCACGCGCTGCAGAAGCGCACGGTCATGATCTTCGTGGCGACCTCGCCGTCGCATTGCGGCGTCGAAGCGCCGTTCCGTTCGACCTCGATCGGCGACGGCCGCTCGGTGCCGCCGATCAGTGCGGCGCTCGACGCGATCGACTATGTGCACTCAGGCGCGGACGCGTTTGCGGTGCAGGACGATTCGGCTGCCGCCTGAATTCCGCCGGTTTTTCCCGGGTCGTTTGGCAAACGTTTGCGCCAAAGAAGTGAGGCGCGACGCACAATCCGCTCCTGCGAGCCGGATGGCCTCGTCGCGCCTCTAAAAAACGCCCGCGTCGGGGAACGACGGGCGTAGAGGAATCGCGGGCGTAGCGGAATCGATTACACGCCTGTTAAATCTGTCGCTTTTCGTTGGGCGCCACGGCGGCGGTCATGCCGTTCTTACACCACGCTCATGCGGTTCCGTCTGCATGCGCGATGCGATCGGGCCTCATCGCAAACTCGCGAGATGCCGCGCGCCAATGTCCCGCTGTCGTGTCTGAAATCGCTGCCGAGGCGCGTGCAGGCGCGCTCGGCGGGGCAGCCGCTATGCCGGTGCGACATCGGCGCGCTCAACGCAGTATAGGCGTTGTTTTTCGCCATATCGACGTGCTCGCGCTTCAGTGACAAGTGCTTGTCGAATACGTTTCAGCGGCGTGAATCGGCCCCGCCGGTTCTGTAACACCGCGGTGATTTTCCCTTACAAATGGCAACGTTCACGCGGGGGCGGATCGTGTTCAATCGGGTCATTCGGGGCTTCGACTCGAATCAAACTGACTCGATGGAGAACAACATGAAACGCTTGATTCTGACTCTGGTTGCCGGCACGGTCCTCGCAACGGCACTCGGCGGCTGCGTCATCGCACCGGCGCCGGGCTATTACTACGGCGGCGGAGGCTACTACCATCACGGCTACTACTACCGTTGAGCGCGATGCGCGGCTCGGGTCTGGACTCAGGCCATGAGCATTTCGAATGCGATGGCCGCGGCGTTCGCCGCGAGCGCCTCGACGACGATGCCTTTCCAGCTCGCCGGGCGAAAGCGCAGCGCGAGCAGCAACGCGCCGAGCAAGGCCAGCGCGATGATCGTCACGATCTCGGCATTGTGAAGATGGAGGTTCATGCGAGTCTCCCTGTTTTTCGTAGGGTTATGACAGGGAGTATAGGCACGTCGAAAAGACGTACAAGGCGGGGGATTTACCGAGCCGCCTGCCGCCAAGGGCGGAGGGGAGAGGGCGCCAAAGGCCGGGTGCGTGAGCGCGTCGGCGGTGATGTCGGCGCGCAGAAGCAGCATAAAGCGGCAGCGCCAAAACAGCCGCGCATGAGTCACGATGCGCGAGGCAGTACGAAAGGGCAGTATGAGAAAAACGGCATACGCGCATCGGCGGAAGAACATTTCCGCCGATGCGCGCCGCGACCTCATTGCCTCATTTCATGAGGCTTTCATCGCGCGTTTCGCGCATGCACAGCACGCCGAACAGGCTCACGGCCGCGGCGACCGACACGTACGCGCCGACCCACGGCAGGCCGCCGTGCGCGGCGAGCACCTGGGCGATATACGGCGCGACCGATGCGCCGAGAATCCCGCCGAGGTTATAAGCGACGCCGGCGCCGGTATAGCGCACGTTGGTCGGGAACAGTTCCGGCAGCAGCGCGCCCATCGGCGCGAACGTCACGCCCATCAGGAACAGCTGGATCACGAGGAACAGCAGCACGAGCAGCGTTTCGCCGCTGCCGAGCAGCGGTGCCATCGTGAAGCCCGACAGGATCGCCGCGATGATGCCGACGATCAGCACCGGCTTGCGCCCGAAGCGGTCGCTCGCGCGCGCCGACAGCGGCGTGGCGAGCGCCATGAACACGACCGCGATGCACAGCAGGCCGAGGAACGTCTGCCGCGGAATATGCAGCGACCCGACGCCGTAAGACAGCGAGAACGTCGTCGCGTTGTAGAACAGCGTGTAGCAGACCACCATCGCGAGCGCGCCGAGCAGCGTGGGCGCCCAGTGCTGCGAGAGCAGCGTCGCGATCGGCACGCGCACGCGTTCCTTGCGCTCGATGGCGGCCTTGAACGCGGGTGTTTCGGCGATCTTCAGGCGCACATAGAGGCCGAGCGCGACCAGCACCGAGCTGACGATGAACGGCACGCGCCAGCCCCAGCTGCGGAACTGCTCGTCGGAGAGCGACAGCGCGAGCGCGAAGAACAGGCCGTTCGACGCGAGAAAGCCGATCGACGGCCCGAGCTGCGGGAACATGCCGAACCAGCCGCGCTTGCCAGCCGGCGCGTTTTCGGTGGCGAGCAGCGCCGCGCCGCCCCATTCGCCGCCGAGGCCGATGCCCTGGCCAAAGCGCAGGATGCACAGCAGAATCGGCGCGAGGCTGCCGATCGCGTCGTAACCCGGCACGAAGCCTATCAGCGTGGTCGAGAGGCCCATGACGAGCAGCGAGGCCACCAGCGTCGACTTGCGGCCGATGCGGTCGCCGAAGTGGCCGAACAGGAACGAGCCGATCGGCCGCGCGACGAATGCGATGCCGAACGTGACGAACGCCGATAGCGCCTGCGCGGTGGCCGAGCCATGCGGGAAGAATACCGGTCCGATGACGAGCGCCGCGGCGGTTGCGTAGACGTAGAAGTCGTAGAACTCGATCGCGGTGCCGATAAAGCTCGCGAAGATGATTCGCGCGCTGCTGTTTTGCCCGCTTGCAGGCTGAGCCGCGGAAATCGGCGAAATGGACATGCAGGTCTCCCTATGTCGTAAAGCCGTGGGGCGCAATGCGGCTGCTGGAGCAGGCGGCATGCGCTCGCGCGGTGTCCGTGTTGAAATTCTGAGGGCTTGCCCGCCGCGCCGGCGGGTGTGCGGGCGGCGTGAGCCATGCCGGATGCTGCCGGCGCAGGGGATCGGAAATTATAGCGAGCGCGGCCGGCGCGCAGCAATGGCGGCGTAAGGTTGTGGCGGCGCGCGATGCGGCGCACTACCAGGCGCACTACCAGGCGCACTACCCGGCGCACTACCCGGCGCACTACCCGGCGGGGGCGGCAGATTGTCGTAGTCGTACGCGATGCTGCGCGGCGTCGGGCGAAGTGAAGCGCAATGAGGCAACGCGCGATGACGCAATGACGCAATGACGCAATGCATCGCGGAGCAAGGCACGGTAGCGCAGAGTACGGAGAAGCAAGACGCGGAAAAGCAAAACGCAGTGACGCAAAACCGCAGCGCAAACGCCTACTCAAGCGATTCCGCTTGCGGCGCGGCCAGCTCGCGCAACTGGAATTTGCCGTTGTCGTTGAAGAGCCAGTCCTCGAACAGTTCGAGCTGACCGCGGCTGTTCAGCAGCTTGCCCGGCGGTAAGGGCAGCGGGGCCGAGCGGCGCAGCGTGGCGAGGGCCGTGCTTTCGGCTTCGTCGTCGCCGTTGGTGCGATAGACCGACGACTCGACGATGCGTCCGTTGCGATCGACTGTAAACGACACCACCACGAGCGAGCGCAGCATCGCCTGCGGCTTGCCTTGCAGCACATACGAGGAATTGCGCTCGACGATGCGCCGCGCGACCGCGTCGCGGTATTGATCGAGCGTCGCGCTGTTGATCGCGGCGAGCGGCGTGTTGACGGTTTCGCGCGGCATCAGCGAGGTGATCGTGCAGCCGGCGAGCACGGCGGCGCTCAGCGCGGCGAGCAGCACGCGCGACGTGTGCGACGAGCGTCGGATGCGTGGCAGGCATTGCCTCGCGCGGCGACGCGGAAGGGCGGGGGTGAGGGAAAGCATCGTCGGGGAACAGCGCGAAGAGGGCCTGATTCGATGGTAGTCAAAAACTACCGGTATTCAATCGGCGTTCACCCGCTGCGTGGTCGTTGCGTGGTCGCTGTGTGATGTATGGCACGTCGATGTAATGGCCGGAAATATCCGCGAATTGGTCGATGGATCAAACGCGCCTACACTTTGATGGCCTCTTCAACGAGGCATCGGTGGAAGTCTTTTCAGCCCGCTTTACGCGGGCTTTCTTTTGTCTTCGCTGGCCGCCTCACTTGCCGCTTCGGTGGCTGGCGTGGAGTCCGCCAGACGCAGGCGAAAAAAAAGCGAACCCGCCTGCGGGGTTCGCCTTCTGCATGTCCGTGCTGCATGGTCGCGCTGCATGTTCGTGTAATACAGGTCCATGCCGCACGCGGATTCCCGCGAGACCACAAGCTCACGCCCGTGGCCTCGCCGGGCATCGCTTACTTCAGCGTTTCGCTCGCGGCCTTCACCGCGGCCAGCACCTGCTCGGGCGCCGTGCCGCCCGGATGATTGCGGCTCGCCACCGAGCCTTCGAGCGTCAGATACGAGAACACATCCTCGCCGATCAGATGCGCGACGTTCGGCAATTCGCCGCGCATTTCGTCGAGCGTCAGGTCCGCGAGATCGCAGCCGCGATCGGCGCACACGCGCACCGCGAGCGCGACCGCTTCGTGCGCATCGCGGAACGGCAGGCCGCGCTTGACCAGATAGTCGGCGAGATCGGTCGCGGTCGAGAAGCCTTGCAGTGCGGCGGCGCGCATCGCGTCGGGCTTGACCGTGATACCGGCGACCATCTCGGCGAAGATGCGCAGCGTGTCGGCAACGGTATCGACCGTGTCGAACAGCGGCTCCTTGTCTTCCTGGTTGTCCTTGTTGTACGCGAGCGGCTGGCCCTTCATCAGCGTGAGCAGCGCCATCAGATGGCCGTTCACGCGGCCGGTCTTGCCGCGCGCGAGTTCGGGCACGTCCGGGTTCTTCTTCTGCGGCATGATCGACGAGCCGGTGCAGAAACGGTCGGCCAGATCGATAAAGCCGACGCGCGGGCTCATCCACAGCACGAGTTCTTCGGAGAAGCGCGACACGTGCGTCATCACGAGCGCGGAAGCCGCCGTGAATTCGATCGCGAAGTCGCGGTCGGAGACGGCGTCGAGCGAGTTCGCGCAGATGCCGTCGAAGCCGAGCGTCTTCGCCACCGCGTGACGGTCGATCGGATAGCTGGTGCCGGCAAGCGCCGCCGCGCCGAGCGGCAGACGGTTCACGCGCTTGCGGCAGTCGATCATGCGCTCGGCGTCGCGCGAGAACATCTCGACGTAGGCGAGCAGGTGATGGCCGAACGTGACCGGCTGTGCAACTTGCAGGTGCGTGAAGCCCGGCATGATGGTCGAGGCATTTTGCTCGGCGATATCGAGCAGCGCCGTGCGCAGTTCGGTCAGCAGTCCGCCGATGCGGTCGATCTCGCCGCGCAGCCACAGGCGGATGTCGGTCGCGACCTGGTCGTTGCGCGAGCGGCCCGTGTGCAGGCGCTTGCCCGCGTCGCCGATCAGCGCGGTCAGGCGCGCTTCGATGTTCAGGTGCACGTCTTCGAGATCGAGTTGCCATTCGAACTCGCCGCGCTCGATTTCGCCCTTGATCTGCGCCATGCCGCGCTGGATCGCGGCGAGGTCGTCGGCGGAGATGATCTTCTGCGCGGCGAGCATCGAGGCGTGCGCGAGCGACCCTTCGATGTCGACGAACGCGAGACGCTTGTCGAAGAAAACCGACGACGTATAGCGTTTGACGAGCTCCGACATCGGCTCCGAGAAGCGAGCCGACCAGGCTTCGCCTTTTTTGTGCAATTGGGACGTCATGGTGTTGGGCGGTTAAGCGGCAGTTAAATGGAAACCAGGCCGCAATGAAGCGGCCGTTGATCGGGCGGTAAAGCGGCTGACGGCAAGCCTGGCTGAGTGGCCCGAAGGCCGCGCCGCAGCGAGGAGAAACGACGATTTTAACACCGGGCGTGGGCGCTCAAGACGGGGCAGGAGCACGGCGAACGGCGCAGCGGCGATGGGCGCGCGCTTGAGGCTGCGCCGCGACGGGCAGCCGCCAGCCTACTCCCGCACCAGCACCACCAGCTTCAGATCCTCGCGATGCGCGGGCTTGAACGTGATCTGGTCGTAAACGAGGCGCCCGTCGCGCGGATGATTGAACTCGCGCCGTCCGCCCTCGCGGCCGCCGACGTCCTGCGAGGCCCAGTAACGCGCGAACTCGTCGCTCGCGGCGGACAGCGCATCGATCAGCGCGCGCGTCGGCGCATCGCTCAGATGGCGGATCGAGTCGGCGCGGAATTCGGCCGCCAGCCGCCGCGCGCGCGTTTCCCAATCGACGATCAACGCGCGCGCGGCCGGCTCGGTGAACGTGTAGCGCAGCAGATTGCGGTCGTGCGCGCCGTCGAGCCAGCCGACGAACAGCTCGGCCGCGCGCTCGTTCCAGGCGAGCGCATTCCACTGCCGGTCGAGCACGTAGGCCGGCGAGCTGACGAGCTGCACGGTTTGCAGCAGCGTGGCGGGGGCATCGGCGGCGGCCGGGTCGGGCTCGGCCGGATCGCGCTGCGCGGCCAGTTCGAACAGATAGGCGCGTTCGGCGCGCGAGAGCTGCAACGCGACCGCGATGCGCGCGAGCGCGTCGGCGGAAGCGGACACGGGCCGGCCCTGCTCGATCCACGTGTACCAGGTCGGGCTCACGCCGCACAGTTGCGCGACTTCCTCGCGCCGCAGACCGGGCGTGCGGCGGCGCGGCCCCGGCGGCAGGCCGACCGCCTGCGGCGCGAGCCGCTCGCGGTGGGCGCGGATGAAGTCGCCGAGCGCGCGGGCCGGCGTGGCGTCGAGCGGTGGCGGGTGATCGGCGGTGGGCTGCATGGTCATGCTGGCGGGCTGCGCGTGGAGGGGGTAATAGAGATACCAGAATAATTGCTTAACTTGTACTGGTACATGACCGGCTCTATTGTAGCGGCTGGAAACCCCACGGCGCGTTGCCATCTCACCCTAACGGAGCCACCCATGAAGCATCACGATCAGGTCGCCGACGCGTTCGGCTCGACCGCCGCCGCTTACTTGACGAGTCAGACCCATGCGAGCGGCGCCGATCTGCGCACGCTCGCCGACGCCATCGCCGCGACGCCGGGCGCGACCGTGCTGGACATGGGCTGCGGCGCGGGGCACGCGAGCTTCGCGGTTGCGCCGCATGCGAAAGAGGTCGTCGCCTACGACATCGCGCCGCAGATGCTCGCGACCGTCGAAGGCGCGGCGAAAGAGCGCGGCCTCGCCAACATCCGCACGCAGCAGGGCGCGGCCGAAACGCTGCCGTTCGCCGCTCATGCGTTCGACTGGGTGATTAGCCGCATGAGCGCGCATCACTGGCACGACGTGCCGCTCGCGCTCGCCGAGGTGCGGCGTGTGCTGAAGCCGGGCGGCAAGGTGCTGTTCATCGATATCGCGGGCATCGATCATCCGCTGCTCGATACGCATATCCAGGCGATCGAGTTACTGCGCGACGGCTCGCATATCCGCGATTACCGCGCCGACGAGTGGATTGCGTTGTTCGCCACGGCCGGTTTCAAGGCGTCGATTCGCGAGCGTTGGCGCATCGACCTCGAATTCAAGTCGTGGGTCGCGCGCATGCGCACGCCCGAGCCGCGCATCGTCGCGATCCGCTCGCTGTGGGATCACGCGCCCGACGAAGTGCGCCAGTATTTCGACGTGCAGGCGGACCACTCGTTCAAGCTCGACGCGTTGATGATCGACGCGCATTGAATGAAAAAAGCCGGGGGTGGCCTTTGCTGGCCACCCCCGGCGTGTGTTGTGTATCGCAGACTGAATGCACCGCTTGCACCGATGATTCCGCATCGGTGCGTCAAGCCCGCTTGCGCTTCGACGGCAAACAGCGGTTCAAACCCCGGTTCAAACCGCCGCTTCAGCCTCAACCCGTATTGCGCAAGCCCGCCGCGATCCCGTTGATGCTCAGATGAATCCCGCGTCGCACGCGCGTGTTCGTATCGCCCGCGCGATAGCGCTTGAGCAATTCGACCTGCAAGTGATTGAGCGGATCGAGATACGGGAAGCGGTTCTTGATCGAGCGCGCGAGCAGCGGATTTTCCGCGAGCCGATCGCCCTTGCCGGTGATCTCGGACAACACCTTCGAGGTGCGCTCCCATTCCGCGACGATGCGCTCGAATACGTGCTTGCGCAGCTTCTTGTCGGTGACGAGCGCGGCGTAGCGCGACGCGACCGCGAGGTCGGTCTTCGCGAGCACCATGTCCATGTTCGAGAGCAGGTTCGAAAAGAACGGCCACGTCTTGTGCATTTTCTTCAGCAGCGCGAGCCGGCGCGCGCGTTCGGCGTCGGAGGGCGCGCTGTCGAGATGCGCGGCGACCGCGCTGCCGAAGCCGTACCAGCCCGTCAGCAGCAGACGGCATTGGCCCCACGAGAAGCCCCACGGAATCGCGCGCAGGTCCTCGATCTTGCGCTGCTTCGGGTCCTGCAGCTTGCGCGAGGCGGGCCGGCTGCCGATGTTCAGCTCGGCGATCTCGGCGATCGGCGTCGACTCGAAGAAATACTCCTTGAAACCCGGCGTTTCGTAGACGAGCGCGCGATACGCGGCCATTGCCGTATCGGACAGTTGCTGCATCGTTTCCTCGAACACGGGCAGCTCGGCGGGCGCGTTGCCTTGCGGCAGCAGCGACGCTTCGAGCGTCGCGGCCACCACCGTTTCCAGATTGCGCCGGCCGATCTCGGGGTTGGCGAACTTGCTCGCGATCACCTCGCCCTGCTCGGTCAGGCGGATCTGTCCGTCGACGGTGCCGGGCGGCTGCGAGAGGATCGCCTGATAGGTCGGGCCGCCGCCGCGGCCGACGGTGCCGCCGCGGCCATGGAACAGGCGCAGCGTCACGCCGCGTTCGTTGAACAGCGAGACGAGCGCAAGCTCGGCGCGATACAGCTCCCAGTTCGAGGTCAGGAAGCCGCCGTCCTTGTTGCTGTCCGAATAGCCGAGCATGACTTCCTGCTCGTTGCCTTGGTGTTCGATCAGCGCGCCGACGCCCGGCAGCGCGATCAGATCGCGCATGATGTGCGGCGCGTTGCGCAGATCGGGGATCGTCTCGAAGAGCGGAATCACCATCAGGCCCGCGCGCGCCGGATCGTGTTCGTCGCCGAGACGGCCGCGCAACAGGCCGGTTTCCTTCTGCAGCAGCATCACCTCGACCAGATCGCTGACGGTTTCCGTGTGCGAAATGATGTAGTTGCGCACCGCGCGCGCGCCGAATTTCTCGCGCGTGATACGCGCTTCCTCAAGTACACCGAGCTCGCTCTTCACGAGGTCCGAGTACTCGGCGTACGGCACGCGCAGCGGGCGCGGCTGAGCGAGTTCGGCGAGCAGCACCTCGAGCTTGTCCGCCTCGGAGAGCGCCGCGTAATCGGCCTCGACGCCCGCGCGTCTGAGCAGTTCGGCGATCACCGCTTCGTGGATGTCCGAGCTTTGCCGCAGATCGATGCTCGCGAGATGGAAGTCGAACACCTCGGCGGCGCGCGTGAGCGGCGCGAGACGCGGGGCCGCGAGCGGCGCGCCGTGATGCTCGGCGAGCGAATCGATCAGCACGTGCAGGTCGCGCACGAAGTCGGCGGCGTCGTCGTAGGGAATCGCGCGGATCGGCGCCACGCCGCGCCCGGCGCTGCGCACCGGCACGCTGCCTTCGCCGAGCCGCACGCGCGCGCTGGCCGCGAGCCGCGTGTACATGCCGATCAGCGCGCGGCGATACGGCTCGTCGGTGCGGTGCGGCGACTGGTCCGGCGAGATGGCCGCGAGTTCCTTCAGCGCATCGCTCGCGCCGGCCAGCAGGTTCGACACCGACAGTTCCGCGCCGAGCTTGTGCACCTGCTCCATGTAGTGCTCGAAGATCACCGCGGCCTGGCGCGTGATCGCGTTTTCGAGCGTGTCGGCCGTGACGTTCGGATTGCCGTCGCGGTCGCCGCCGATCCAGCTGCCCATCTGGAAGAACGGCGGCAGGCGCGCTTCGATGCCGTGTTCCTTGAGGGCGTCCTCGATGTCGCCATAGAGCGCGGGGATTTCCTCGAGGAAGGTGGCGCGATAGAACGACAGCGCGTTCTCGATTTCATCGGCGACGCTCAGACGCGCGTCGCGCAGCATGCGCGTCTGCCAGAGCGAGGTGACGCGCGCGCGCAGCATCGCTTCGTTGTGCGAGCGTTCGCGGTGGGTGAGCGGCTGGTCGCGCTCGGCGAGCAGCCGCGCGATGTCGTGCTGCGCATCGAGGATGCTCTTGCGCTGCACTTCGGTCGGGTGCGCGGTCAGCACCGGCATGATCAGCGCGTCGTTGAAGAACTGCTGCAGCACCGGCGTCGCGGCCGCGCCCGCCGTGACGAGCCGCTCCAGCGCATAGGCGATCGTGCCCGGCTGCGAGGCCGAGCCCGCGAGCGCGTGAATCCGGTGCCGGCGGTTGCGGTGGCGGTCCTCGGCGATATTCGCGAGGTGCGAGAAGTAGCTGAACGCGCGCACCACGCTGACCGTCTGCTCGGGCGTCAGCGTGCGCAGCTTCTTGTCGAGCGTCTGCGCGGCGGCGCTGTCGTCCTCGCGGCGAAAACGCACGGCGGTCTGCCGGATCGTTTCGACGACGTCGAACACCGCGTCGCCTTCCTGCTCGCGCAGCACGTCGCCGAGCAGGCGGCCGAGATAGCGGATGTCCTGGAACAGCGGATGGTCCTTGTCCTCGCGCGTGCGGGCCGTGCTTTTGGCGGCGGGGACGGTGGCGCCCGCGGCTTGCGCGACGGCTTTCAGCTTCG
>Ga0154001_1000062_pt1 | contig 27035 bp, 21 predicted proteins | sample TSNJ085MetaG_FD_104699 | JGI IMG/M metagenome (GOLD analysis project Ga0154001, IMG submission 104699) | Attine ant fungus gardens microbial communities from New Jersey, USA - TSNJ085 MetaG | ecosystem: Host-associated > Fungi > Mycelium > Unclassified | place: USA: New Jersey, Wharton State...
CGCTGCGCATGCAGGAAGTCGATGCGCAGCAGACCATTGAGAATGTCGCGCCCGCTGCGATCACGCCCGGTCAGGGGCACGGGGGCATAATCCTGCTGTGCGACCATGTTCGCGTCGAACTGGGTGGGGTCGAGCACGTAGTGGCGAAGCTCATATTCGTCGTTCAACCGGTCGCGCAGATAGTCCTGCAAATTGTGCGGCGAGGGATCAAATTCAAGGCCCTCTCCGCCGGCAACAGCCTCGAGTGCGCGTCGCCGCGCCTCGGCGTACCGCGCGCGGGTCGCCTCGGAATCGATGGGTGCGAACACCACCCTCATCCCCACCAGCGAACCTTCCCATGCCAGGCTGGGCAGCAGATCAACCACCCGGTGGATGTCGTCAGCATTGATCTCCAGCCAGATATCGGCCTCGATCGTGGGCAGGAGCGCATCGGCATCGCCTTCGCCGTACGCCACGATCTGCGGCCACTGATCGGCGCTGAAATCATGGACGCTGAACTTTTCCCGCTCAGTGAAGAGCTGCAGCGCATGGCCAACGGACGTCTTTCCGCTGTTATTCGCGCCGACGAAAATCGAGATGTCTGAAGCGAGATCAATTACGACGTTGCGCAGGCGCCGAAAATTGCGCACGGCTAGCTTCTTCAGGTGCATCCTACCCCCGGGTTAATCGGCCACCACATTTCCGTCTTGCGTAAGACCCTCATGTTATCTGCGATAGCACGAATTTACGAGTAAGCGTGCGTTCAATTTTAAGTGTCGTTTGAGCAAGCCAGTCTCAGCGTACACAGGGTGACAGCCGTTGCTGGGTTCAGTCCACATCTCCGTTTTGTCGTTGTTAAGAAACGCCGGCCGCGATTTCCACTGGCGCGCCGGTCCAGCCACAGGGACCGAGTCAAAGCTTCCCAACCACGTCTCCTAAAAGTCGCGTGAACCCATCATCGCCCATGTCGAGGATCGTCCCCCACAGCGCAAAGCTGACGGCCGAGCGAGCCACTTTCCACGGCCTCTCAAATTCTCTGGCTGGAAACCGGCCGGCTCGGACGGATTCCAACCGCTGCCCCGCGCGCTTGACGAGCATGTCGGACGCCTGTTGACCACTGACCGGGTACTTCTGCTTGTAGTCGCTGGCGGACATCGCACCTAGATAGGCCATATGGAAGGCCTGGGCAACCGGCAACTCATTGACCAGCGCACGGGTCAGGTCAGCCACCTCCTCGGTGTCTCGTGGCTCGGGCCAACCGCGCTCGTCTGCGAGAAAGTTGAGATACTCGACGACCTCGCCGCGGGCGATTTCAAGCGCGAGCGGCTGAACTTGCTCTCGCCACGCCTCTGGTATCGTACCGTTCAGGGAGCGCAGGCGATCAACAAGGAACTCGCACGACGGCGAGAGGTGCCACCTGATGCTGTCAAAACGCCATCCGGTCAGCTCACCGTCCTTGAAGGCGAACGCGTCTATGCTCGTTTTCGGATGGACGGTGACGAGGCCAGTTTCCAGAAGATCGAACAGGATACGCCGACAACTTACGACCGGGGCAAACGGGATCGCGCTCGCCTTGAACGGCGGCAGGTCATCGTCGCCGGGTTCGGCATTCGCGCATCGAAAGAGCGCAAGCAACGCCACCGCCGAACGCAGCGAGATGTCGGCTGGTTCAATGCGGCGCTCCACGAGCGCAGGGTAGCGCGACAGGACCTCGCGAATCATCCGCCGTTTGCCCGCGTCCACGTCTTCGCATCGTTTCCGGGCGCTTGCGAGCGCATCTTCGAGCTGTGCCTTGCGCTCCGACGCGCTTGCCGGAAACTGTGCAACAAAGCCGGCAATCTCCTCCAGGAATTGCGCGTCAGCGGACGACTTGCAAAGGAGAAGCGCATTGAAGATCGCGGAGCCGTTGTCGGGTTGATTGGCCAGGGTCCGCTGATAGGCGGTTCGTGCCGTCGCATCTTTTTTCATCCACTGAGCGCCTAGTCCGAGATCGAACTGGACGTCAGGCCGATCGTCGCCCTGCGAGACAAGATCGATCAACTGGTAGAACTCGTTGCGCACCTCTCTCGAACGGAGTTCGTCGAGGACCCCTTCAACCATGTCGTAGCCGACTGGCGCGGGCACCGGATTATCTTTAAGCCAAGCTATGATGCCGGCCGCGAAGCGCTGGACCGATTCGGCTTCGCGGCAAGCCAGATCAACTGTCAGATCCCCGCGAGTCACGGCGTACCTGTCTTGCTTGGCGGCCCATTCCGAGGCGGCCCAGCGTGCCCCGATCTCGGCCCAATCCGGATCCGCGCGATGGGCGCAAATGGCGGTGTGCAAGGACAGTAATCGTCCGCGAAACTCCGCTTCGTGGCCCGTGATGTCACCGAGAACGTCGGCGAGGCCATCCCAGAAGGAAATCGGAAGATCTGCAACCTCGACGCCCGCATCGGTCTGCTCATCGATTTTCAGGTCCGCAAGGCAGGCCCGAAAAAAAAGACCGGCGCGCCCACGCGATGCGGTACCGAGCATCGCGAGAAGCGGTCGCACGTCGCCGCACGACCACGTGTGTGCCCATGTATCCCACCCGGCTCCCTCGACCGGCATCGTGTCGTTTGAGAGGTCGTACGACCCAAAGCCGAGTCCGTCGCCCGTCGCCTGCCGCGCATCAAGATAGCGATCACCAAACTCACTCACGCGCGCCGGGGTAACCCGGCACGCAGCCTCAAGCGCAGCGAGGCACGCGGTCACTCGATGTTCACTGTCCAACAATGCGTCACCAAGCAGACGATCGAATCCCGACATCGAGTCTGGCGTATTCTCTGCGATCGCGACAGCGCACCGTGCGAGTTCGATTTGAAAGAGAAGATTGCTCGATGGGTCGAAACTTCTGCGCTCGCGCGCCTCAAGTAGGTTCAGGTATTCGAGCGCCTCGGCCGGTTGCCCTGCGTTCGCCGCGACCTTGGCGGCTTCCCAGAGGTAACGAGGCGCCGGTGACGGATTCGGCACGGCCTTGATCAATGCGTATTGCTCGGCCGCGTCGACGCCCTCAATCTGCCTCTCGAGCAGGACGGCGAGGCGGATATACTGATTGGCCGGATGGAGCTCAAGGAGGCGCTCAACGTCGCGTCGGCGTTGCTCCCTGTCCTCAATATCGGTGGGCCAGAATCCCTGGCTCCGGGCGACCGCGGCGGTCAACGGTACAGAGTCGGCAGCGATCACCGCCTGCAGCCGCGGCCAGATCGCTTCCATGTCAGCACGCCGCCGCTGGTAGTCAGAATCGACGACGATCAGATGAGATAACAGACCGATACCATCTTCCTCGAGATCGTCCCCGAGGTCAAAGAGGCGGGTGCGTGCCTCGTCATAGTTCCCCGCCAGCCACTCGCAGTACGCCATCTTCGTCGCGATACGCATAATCGTGGGGTCGAGCTGGCAGTACCCGGAAAACGCGTCGTCATAACGGGCCGAGACCAGGCATGCATCGGCAGCACTCTCCAGACCCGCTTCCGGATCCGGCTGTACCTTTCTCTCAAGCAGGGAAGACAGGGTAGGAAATTCTGTGGGTTTCATGTGTCCGGAGCAGTAGTTCATGCTTCGCATGCACAGGGACCCGGAGGGGCGGCCGCGTCGCATAACGGTTGCGCGCGCATGCGAAAAGATTTCGAACCCGGGGCTTGCGCCAATTCGCTCGCACGGGGAAGCGTACAGCGCGAAATTCTACAAGGTTTGCCCGCGCACATTGATGCCGCAGAGCCAGCGCGACGCGGTCGCGCGAGTCCCGAAAGTGAACCATAGGCATAAATCTGCTTAACGATATCGCGGAGATGAACTGCGGTAGCCGGCGCACCACGCTCCTTGACTCGCATGCAATCAAATACGGAAAGGTGGATCCGATCTGTCATGTTTGCACCCTGAGCAACATTGCGCGGATAGCGGCGCACAGTTCGTGACGCGCCCCACTACCGCGCAGCCCGGAGCTTATCTCGATCTGAAGTCCGATGGCCTGACGCCCCCGATTGCAGATGTTGTTCGGCTCTGTCGCTGGGAATGCGTGTCCATCACCCACGACCTCGATGCCTCGGTCGGCAATGGCCTGTGCTGCCGAATCTTTCAATTCCCGGTCAAGGCCACCGAGCAGAACTTTCTGCGCCGCGCCGCAGCACCCGTGTATCGCGACCACGTAATCGCAGACCGAAAGCAAGCCCAGACACCGCGGCTCGTCGAATCGATGGCTGGTTAGATGGAGCGCCGCGTAGTTGCCTTGCTGGCGAATCCCTTCGAACAGGTAGAGGTTGAAATCTCTCCCGGCCACCTCGCGTGCAATTGCGGAGGTATGAGGCTCAATGCGCCCACCGTGCGGTGCAATCACCGCGATCGGGGAACCGGGCGTACGCTGCACGTGAATGCGATAGTCGGTACCTTCGATATACGCTGCAGCCAAATCCTTGAAATTCTTGAATCCCTGTGCAAGAACACTCATCGGACATGTCTCTCGTGATCGTTCACAAATCCGACTATAGCTTAGCGGCAAAGAATGATCGGCCGCCGTCCATACTGCCAGGCGCCTATCGCCCTCCGCGTTGAGCCAAGTTCGCCATTCACCCGCGCGGGCATCAATCCCTGAAACCGCAGCCTCCACATTACAGCCTCTTCGCGTCCAGCCGGAACGGCCGCTCAGCAGCACGCGCCGCGCAACCCTCCTGCCCGGTCAACCCGTGGCAAGGCATGCACCCGGCTCCCTGGTTCCCGCCCTTGACCCGCGACCGTAGCCGACAGCGGGCAGGCATCAAGGGGCGAGGGACCGTGTCGCCCGCACCCCTCCCTCGCCTTTTTCCTTGACGCCTGCCCGCTGTCGGCTCCTCCAGTCGCACGGGCGGGAACCCGGGAGCCTAGCGGCAGCAAGGCCAACCCCGAGTTCCACCGGGAGGTGTCCAGCCGCAACGGCAGGTCACATCCCTTCGCCCGGTTCAGGTCCTCAACCTTGACTGCGGAGAACTGCCATGCAACTCGCTTCCTCTTTCCGTTATGGCTCCCCGATGCTGCGCACTGACTCGCCCCTCTCAGACGATCAGATTCGCCGCGTTGCCCCATCAATCTTCGCGGACGGCAAGCACGAAAGCCGCTCCGAGCGTTACACCTACATTCCCACCATCGAGGTGCTACGCGGCCTGCGCAACGAAGGCTTTCAGCCGTTCATGATCTGCCAGACCCGTGTGCGCGACGAGGGCAAACGCGAATTCACCAAACATATGCTCCGGCTACGCCATGCTGATCAGATCACCGGCGAGGAAGCCGATGAGATTGTGATGCTGAACTCGCACGACGGCACGAGCAGCTACCAGATGCTCGCAGGCACATTCCGGTTCGTGTGCCAAAACGGCATGGTCGTCGGCGACAACATCGCCGATATCCGCGTTCCGCACAAAGGCAACGTCGTTCAGAACGTGATCAACGGCGCGTTCGACGTGCTCGACGGCTTCGACTTGATCCGCGAGCAGAAAGACGGCATGCGCGCTGTGACGCTCGACCGCGACGAACAACACGCGTTCGCCCGCTCTGCGCTCGCGCTGCGCTATGACCCGACAGAAGCCGAAGCACCCGCCCCCATCACAGAGAGCCAACTGCTCGCCCCGCGCCGCTTCGAGGATCGCTGCGATGACCTTTGGACCATCTTCAACCGCGTGCAGGAAAACCTCACGAAGGGCGGACTGCACGGCCGCTCGCGCTCGGGCCGCGCCACGTCCACTCGTCCCATCACCGGTATCGATCAGAACGTCAAGCTCAACCGCGCTCTGTGGATGCTCGCCGACGCCATGCGTCAGATGAAGGCATAGCAACTTAGGGGCGGCGCACCCACGCCGCCCCGGCTTTCAGCCTTTGCGCCAGAACGCCCGCCGGGTCACGTTCTGGCGCATTCGCACCACATTGGTCCGGCACCTTATGTCCAACTTCAGGAGTCCATCATGCAAGCCCAAAATGTCGAAACCGTCAGCACCGCCGCTGACGCGGCCGAATTCGCAACCATGCTCGAAACGAATTTCGGCGACGAGCAGCCAGTCGTGACCGTGCCGTATTCCAGCCTGCAGCGCTCGCCGCTGAACGTCCGCACGAAACCTCTGGCGGGAATCCCAGGACTGGCCGCCAACATCCGTGCGAAAGGGTTACTGCAGAATCTCGTCGTCCACGAGATCAAAGGCTCGCGCGGGAAGCGCCGCAGATACGGCGTCTGTGCAGGCCAGCGCCGCGAAGCTGCACTCGACCTGCTTTTCGAGCAAAAGCATATTGCCGCCGAATACCCGGTGCCGGTGCGGATCGTTAGCGAAGGCGAAGCGCTCGCGATTTCGCTGATCGAGAACAGTGAGCGCGAGGGACTGGATCCCTTCGACGTGCTGCGTGCCTACCGGATGTTGGCCGAGGAAGGGCGCAGCGTCGATTACATCGCCGCCCTCTTTTCCGCTTCGCCCATCACGGTCAAACGGCGCATGAAACTCGCGAACGTATCACCCAAGCTGCTCGCGCTGCTGCGCGACGACGCAATCACGCTCGACCAACTGTCCGCGCTTGCCCTCGCTGACGACCACGAAACACAGGAACGCCTCTGGTTTGAGGCAAACGAGTGGCAGCGTCAGCCGCACTATTTGCGGCAGGCAATCACGCGCGCCGAGATCGATGCGAGCCGAAGCCGTCTCGTGCGTTTCGTTGGCCTCACCGCCTACGAGACAGCCGGTGGCTATGTACGTCGCGACCTGTTCAGTGATGACGAAAACGCGGGCTACATTGCAGATGCCGACCTGCTGCAACGCTTGGTCGCGCGGAAGCTTGACGCAGCCGCCGAGGAAGTCCGCGCCGAAGGCTGGGGCTGGGTTGAAACGCGTGTCGAGCGCGATGTGCTCGAACTTAACCGCTACGGCAGATTGCAACCGGTTCACCGCCCGTACACCGAGGACGAGCAGCGCGAAATGAGAACTCTTACGGCGCAGCGCAATGAACTCGCCGAAAAGCTTGATGCACTGTCGGAGGACGACGAGAACGCCTACGAAGAAGCCGAACGCCTCGACCTCGAAATCGAGCGGACGAATGCAGCAATCACGGCGATCGAAAGCGGCGCAGTCCTGTGGGATACATCGCAGATGGCCGCGGCTGGCGCATACGTGATCGTCGGCCCACAGGGCGAACTCACCATCGAGCGGGGACTCGTGCGGCGCGAGAACACCGCGGTGCTGGACGCGGCGGGTGCGACCATCACGGGGACGCCCACAGCCGACGCCCCCAACAGGGTGGACACACCGGCGTCAAAGATCAAACCCGTCCACAGCGCGAAACTCTGTCAGCGGCTGACCGCGCACCGCGCCGCCGCCATCCACGCCGAACTGGTCGCGCAGCCCACCGTTGCGCTCGCAGCGCTGCTGCGACACCTGATCCCGCAGGCGCTGCCGGAACACTATGGCCATACGTCCGCGCTGGACTACCTGACACTGTCCGCAGAAAACAACCATGACCGACTGCTGCGCGCGGCAGATGACCTACCCGAGAGCCCGGCATGGAACGCTATCGAAGCGCAGCGCGCACGGTGGGTCGAGCAACTACCTGCGAACCGATCCGACCTGCTCCCTTGGCTGATCCAGCAGGACCCCGGCACGACGTTGCTCGATCTGCTCGCGCTCTGCATCGGTACGCTGCTCGACGGCATCGCGGGCGAGGAAAAACCGCTTGCCATCAATGCGCTCGCAGACGTGCTGAACGTCGACCTGACCAAATACTGGAAGGCGACACGCGCCACCTATTTTGATCATGTAAGCAAGGCTCGCATCGTCGAAGTCGTGTCCGCCGCCGTGTCACCAAAGGTGGCGTCCGACCTTTCAAAGATGAAAAAAGCCGCCGCCGCTGCTGCCGCAGAACTGCGCCTTGCCAACGTCGCGTGGCTCCCGGATATTCTCACCGACCGCGATACCCCGGCTATGCCCTCATGGGCTGTCCGCGAGGACAACGAAGATGAGGACGACGCCGGTACAGGAGAAGATGGCAGCGCTGCCGAGGGCGACGAGGATGCCGATGCTGAGTCGGATACTGGCAACCGCGAGAAGCACGTTAACAACACACCTCGCGCCCCGGAAGCGCCTTCCGCTACACACACTAAGCAGCCACCGTGGCCCTTCCCAACTGCCACTACGCTGAACTCAGCGCAATCTGATTCGCGCACCGCGTAGCATAGACCCTCGCGCCCGAGAGCGCGACACATCAGACGGCAGCGCCCTTTACGGCCTGCCGTCTGCCTGCCAGAACTGCACGGTACGACAGTCCGAGCCTGCCACATGGCAACCGATCCACCAGCCTGCGCCCGAGGCGACAACCAGTAGCAGAGAGAACACGGCACCGCCAATCACCAATAACCGCCGCATGGAACGGGTGAAACCCTTTTCCATTCGACTCGCCATCGCCGCCACTCGCGCCGACGACGCCTCGACCGTCCGCTCGAATGTGCGAATGGTGTCGTCCAATCGCGCACGTTGCTCCCGTGCCGAAGTCGCCGCCGCACCGATCAGCCGGTTACCTGCCACGCGCGAAACCCGGCTCGCCATGCGCTCGATCAATGCGGTGATCGCCATCTCATTCGCGTTCGCCAGCGCTGCCCGATACCGTGCCTCGTGTTCCTGTATCAGGTTTTCCGCCAATTGGATCGTCGCCTTGCATCGCTCAAGCGCATCCTGATGTTGCTGCATCAATGCATCGGTCGCGCCGCCGACCTCGCGACGCGCCGCTTCGAGGCTTCCCTCGCTTGCCCACCGGATACGTTCGGGCATAGCCTCGTACAGACGTGCGTAGTATTCGAGCACGGCAATCATCGCCCATAGGGCGTCGTTGTCATGTAGATTCAGTGCACCGGACACCCGGCGCATGCGAGCCAGGCTGGCTTCATCCGGAACATCACCCGACACCTCGCGAAATAGGCGGATAAGCGGATCGACGGGCCTTGAACGCCTATTGCTCACGGTCTGGCCCGTCGGTGCCGATCACCTTTGAGAACATGGCGTCGCACAATTCACGCCAGCGAAACAGCTCTGCACGTTGCCCGATTTGCATCGTCTCTGCCGCCTTGCGAACCGAGATACGTTGACTGCGCAGCTCGTCGGCAACCCGATCCGCAAGATCAGGGAAATCAAGGGATCGCCCCTTCGTCTCGATCGATTTACGAAGCTGCGATTCCTGATACAGCGCGAATTTGTCGGGCGCGCCGAAGTAGCCGTTGCGAACGACATGCGTCACTGTATCTGGGAACGTCTGCCCAAAGATGTGCAGCAACTCCAAGCTGTCGCGCTGCCTGTTGATCACCCACAGCACAACGAGTCGTCGCTCCAGTTCATCGAGCGTCCGGGCCAGTGTCCCGCCATATCGGGTCACTCCCGTCTGATTGCGGGCCGCCGTGTTGACAATCACGGCAGCACCCCTGTGCGTATCGCAAAAGTTGACGAAGCCGATCCAGCCATCAGCATCGTCGAGGTCATACGCTGCGCATTGAATCTCGTCCCGAAGCGCTTTCATGACATCAGGATTGGAGGTATCCGTTTCGACCAGAACGGCATGGGTGTCCCGCCGCTGCAGATGATCCGCGAGAGCGAGAGTCACCATGCTTTTGCCTACGCCGCCTTTGCTACCGCCGACCAAATATATTGGTTGGGTCGTATCCATGCGCAACCTCCTTCTACAGGTTTTCGATATCAGGTCTGATCTCAAACGAGAACGCATCCTGAATTTGCATCGATCCCGGCTGATTTACGCCCCTGTCCCTTTGTTGTCGAGCGTCGTCACGCGCATTACCTGCTCGCTTCTCGGCTTTCTTTCGACCAGACGGCGATTGTCCTCTGCTCTTGCCGCGTGTTTCGGTCACCTCGGAGTTCACATCCGCATGCGCCGGACGATACAGCGCATATTTGACCGCGCCAATGCTCACGTCTATCCCTTTACGCCCGGCCTCCTGGACGATCTCTTCGAGCGTATAGCCCTTCGCCTGCGTCGCAGCGATCTGCGCTCGCTTCTTTTTCATCGCGTCGCTGACCGTGACGCGATGCTCGTTCCGGGGCTTCTCTGGCAATGCCTCCAGCGCACGGAAAAATTCGTCCCACTCCGCCCACGTATAGCTCTTTGCGCCCCGCACGTTTCGCTCCAATACGTCACCTTCGAGATCATCATGCGAATCAATAAAGGGCTCGTCAATACCCTCTCCGACGCACGAAGAGAACACCCGGAAGCGCTTGGAATACGTGGGAAATAGACGGAACATGAAAATATTTTTGTTGGCTTCTACGAACGAACAAGTTTTGAAGATCGAGCCTCGCGGAATAGGACGAGTGACTTTTCAAACTACCGCACGGTGGCCAGGAAAGCACGGGCACTGCAAGCCGCAAACCGGGGGCACTGAACCTGCAATCGCGACGGACGAAGCCGAAAAACTCGAGCGTACACACTGGCAAATTTAGCGGAGCACCGATACTGACCACCTAACCGCACATCGCAAACTGAGCTGCCGGAAGCAGCCGACATCTGGTTGCAACCAGTCAGCCTGCGACTACCGATTGAAGCGACGCGCGGGGATCCCTTCACAGATTCGTGGCTAGGAACTCCACGAGCTGCAGAGTCGAACGGAAGGAACTCGTGGTGCCGACCTCACGATCTCAGCCGACGCCGCCGTCGGCACAGACTATAGATGCGAGCAGACTTTCTGTAGAAGGCTGACGGAATGGCATACACGACGTCGCAGACTCGACGGGCAGACCTCACGGAAAGTGTCGAACGAAGCGACGGAAAAACGATATTGCAAAAAGTGATGGCAGGATTGGCTACCGCCGGTTTTGGGCACCATCGCAAATCTTCATATCAAGATAAGCATCCGACGCCGATCGTTCCCTCGCCAAGCTCCGCGTGCGCGCGAAGTTGTACTAAAATTCGAATGGTGATGTGCGCCAGTCCACCAATTACGGCCACAACAGTACGTAGACTGAACGACCAAATCCGCCTGAATTCCTTTGCGACGGAGCTATCACTATGCGCACAAGCGCTTTGCTCGCGAGCTGTCTGTTTCTGGTCAGTGGCTGTGCCGTCCTGCCAGATGCGACCGTTACCTACTACCTACCCAAGTCGACGACCGTGTTCTCGGTGACACAGACGGTATCCTGCGCAGGCAAGAATGCCGCCGTCAGCGATGCGGTCACATCTTCTACAGACTTCGAGGCTGACGCAGCATTTGCGTCTATCACCACGCATGGTCTGGACGGCGCGCTGTCCGATACGGACGTCACCGTCGCGCTCACAGAAGATGGTCGTCTAAAAAGCGTCAATTCCAAGCAAACCGGCGAAGCCGAGCCAATCATAAAAAGTGCCGTCGGGACCTTGGTCTCCATTGCAACCACCGCCGCGCTCACGCCTGGACAAACCAAGTTCTCGTGCAAAAATCCTGATCAGAAACCTGTCTCAGTTGTCTTTGCATCGAAACAACTGAGCTACGCTGATCTGGCTACCATCGCCTCTAAAACCAATGGTGCGAGGATCGTAGATCTTTCTACGGATCCGGCGTCACGAGAGATCGAGTCACAACTCGCGTCACTTGGCATTCCACACCCCATCCTCAGCATCGTGACCAAAGAGGATATGACATTTATAAAGCAGCCGAAGACAAACGGATCCGTAGATATCGCGTTACCCATCATGCGGAGATTCCATCTTTCCCTTTCGCTACAGGATGAGGTCAAATGGACCAGTACGCTCGTTCTTCCACATGAGGATTTTAATAATGAGCCGCGAACCTACGACCTTCATATTCCGAAGTCTGCTCCCTTCGGCGTACAGACGTTCGCGTTGATTCTGTCGGAATCGGGCGCGATAACCAGCATCCAATATGCGAAGTCCTCCGGTGCATCTAGCGCAATCAGCGGAGTGCAGGATGTGACGAATCCACTCACACCATCGAGCAAGAACTCGAGGCTCAAGGATGAAGGCGATACGATGGCATACCAACAGCGCATCGCGACCTGTAAGTCAAATCCGACGGACTGCAAGTAAGCGATGCGTAGCAAGAGCCGTCAGTTCAATTGAGAATCTGCCGTCGGGCCTTGCTGGATAAGGCTCGTCATGTGCGAAACGGAACAGTATGGCACTGCAACCACTGACAACTAAGCAGCGTTCATACAGTGTGCCAAGCTAACCGCTCCTGAATCTGAGAAGCGGCTTTCGGCGACTGTCTACGTGGCATCAAGCGCCATGGGCTTCTTTCCTGATGTCCGCAACCGACGCCACGTCATCACAGAGGATCTGATCCATCCAGCCCTCGCGTACCCATTGCACGATTTGGGCACGCAGGTCGACGCCATACTCCACCAGTTTCTGAAGCTTCTCCGGGCGCGGCACGTGCAAAAAGGCCGCAAAACCGGCTTCCTTCAGCTGAAGCGCTTCACCGCGTGCAAAGTGCTGGATTTCAAGATTGATGGCATCCATGTTTGCTTCCCGCGCCAGCGCTGCGGGGTCGATCAGTCTCGAATGAGACAGGCCTACAGTGGGAACCTCCGGAATGACCTTCTTGAGTGCCCGCAACTGAACGAAATCGAACGACGAAAACTGGAGAAGATCAGCGCAGCCCAGCTCATTAATTACTGCACGTAGTTTCGGAAAAAACTCATCGTTCCTGTCATAGATTTTGAGCTCCAGCTGGTAGATGATCCCGGATGCACGTGCAAGTTCAAGGGCATCCCTCAGCCGGGGAATGCGCTCTCCCGAAAACTCCTCGCCGAACCATCCCCCGGCATCGAGCCTGGAGAGTTCCGAATAGCTCATGGTATGGACAAGGCCATGACCATCAGTGGTGCGGTCGACCGTTTCGTCGTGGATCAGGACCAACTCTCCATCACGTGTCATCGCGAGGTCGGTTTCACAGGTTACGCCTGCTCCACCGAGTTCCCGAGCCTTCAGGAACGCTGCGAGAGTGTTCTCCGGGGCACCAGCGCTGTGGCCCCGATGCCCCGCAATCCTGATGTTCTGGGGTTTCATCACTAGCTGATTCATTTTCTCTCCTTTATACCTGCCAAAGTGAACGTGCAGGTAGTCCGTTGGACTGGCCTATAGCCAAACGTTAATCTCACAGGCTCGGGCCACCGAACGATCAAGTTTTCGCCGGCACAAACCCTGATCAGGATTGCTTAAGAGATGGTTCACGACGCGATCCGATCGCCCCGAACTCCAGTTGACAAACAATCCCGGCGTTGATGGCACTGACTCAATATGATCGATATCCCTAATCGTTACATTTTTAAGCGGTACCGATCTCAATTCGTATATCGTACTGCCGGGCTTCCCCACCCCCCAGGGTCACTGAACCAGGCGCATTTCCCCGCGGATCAAATGGCAGCGCTGGCTCAATTCCAAGCGCATAGACGCCCGATTGAAAAGCCCGCCAGATGCCAAAGGCGGGCAGTTCACCCCGCTGAAATGAAATCCGCGCGCGCATACCTCCCAGCAACGCGCGATTTGTGACATCAATCCTGACGGTCGATGCTTCCGTCGTGACCGGGATACTCTGATAGTAGTCTCGGAAATCGTCCCGCGGCCGTTTGTCCTCGGCGTTAAACAGAGCGGTCATCTCGCTGCAGACATCGCCCGCTATCTGCGTCGTTTCGTCCAGGAAGGGATATCCGAAGTTGATGTGGTACAGGATCGCGTGCGGTGTCGGACGGAAGCCCTCGTTTTCAACCGTATCGCGGATGCGGATCATCTCGCCATGCACACCGAGCGTAATACGCCGTCTCAGCACAAGATTTTCACCGAAGACCGCACTCTGCCTGACAGCACCTTCAGCCCAGATGACCGGTTCGGCTGCGCTCCAGTCAATCCCATATCCCGACAGCAAAGCCCGCTGGCTGGCAATGCGCCCGTGCAGCGGATGAAAGACCTCTTTCCGGTGTTTATGGATATAACGGCCCCCATCATCCCTACGCACTGCGCCTATGTGATCGAGACCGCACGTTACCCAAAAGCCGTCCAGGTTCCGGTACAGGCCAATGCCATCTTCGGCATCGACTGAATGTGGCGGCCACGGCATGCGGTTGGCACTATTCCAGCCGATGTTCTCGCCCCGCCACGTTAGCGCGGAAATATCGAAGCCACGATCCACCGCAATCTCGAACCCAATACCGGTCGCGTTACGGATCAACAGCAATCGCTGCCCGCGGCCTGGACCGTCCTCAACCTGAAGCAGGCGGATGTCCGCGACGCCTCGGCCATCCACGGTACGCCGTCGTAACTCTGCATGCGGCATGTCGCGTGCCGCAGTGGCTGCCGCCGCCACTAGCGAATCAGCCACGAATCGCTCCCCCGGATGACGGATTACCACCCATACGCGTCAGCAACGGACGGATTTTCGTCAGGAACGCCTCACTGCCACATGCAAAACGCAGTTTCTCCTCCAGTTTGACGCTGTCCCAGTCAATAGTATGTGCCGCCCCGAGATTGGCGAGAATGGGCAGCGCCGCCATGACATCCCATGTCGCATCGGCGAGAGCGACATAGCCGTCCGTCTCCCCCATCGCTACCGAAATGAGCGACGCTGTTGCGGAGCCGCTGATCCGGAAACTGATACGCAGTTCATCGGAAATAAAACGTATCGCTTCCAGGCGGTCATTCGCCGACACCGAGGGATGCATGCCGAGTCCGGTTGAAGCCTGTGACAGATCGAGCGCCGGCAAGGGCTTCATCGCGATGCCGTTGAGCGTCGTGGGTATACCGTCCCCGCCAACAAGCATCAAATCGCGGATGGGCGCATAGATGACGCCAAAGGTCGGCCGACGGTCTTCGTAAAGACCAATTGATACTGCCCAGTCCTGGCTACCGCGCACGAAATTAAACGTCCCATCAATCGGGTCGATTACCCAAATACGTCCGGATGTTCCGTCAATATTGCCGCCCTCTTCGCCGAAGACACCGTCATCTGGAAACGCTTCCAGCAGGTGAGCGACGATAACCGCCTCAACGGCTTTGTCGGCTTCCGTCACCAGGTCCAGGTGGCCTTTCTTCTCGACCGGTAAGTCGGCCCGCAAACGGAAGTGCGCGCGCCCAATTTCGCCCGCTTTGCGCGCGATGCCTTCGACCACCGACATGAAATTTTTCTCGGAGTACATTCGGGTGTTCCTATTAACTGCTCTTTAGTTCGTTTCTGAAGTCGACGAACGGCGTCACATCGGCAGAATGTTTCTGCCCCGTCCGGTTTGACATATCGAATCAATATCGCGAGACCGCATGGTGGTCCGACGAACGTTATTCCCAACGTTTCCTCATGGCTCAGACCTTCCCTGACGACGATAAGGAGGAACGCCGAAGCCGTCCCCGCAAAGACAGTTGCCGAAATGCAGAAATGTTCGCACTGCAGTAACGCTCACGCCCCATGCTGTGTCAGCAGTACGCGTAGCAACCTCGCCGCACGCCGTCGAAGCGAGTAGCGGCCCAACGCCATGAGCAGCGTTGAACCTGAAACCTCGCGCCTTCGCTCTGATCTGGGACCTAGCTTTGGGGCTATTTACATATCCACCCCACCAAAGTGAAAGTTCCGACATACGCCGTGCCTCATCAGGCCGGTCACCATGAAGGTCTCATTGGTGTCGGTTGCCGCGTGGGACACGAGAAACAGATCGTTCCCGCGCAAAGCAGGTCTCAGCGCCTTCACACGGACGAAAGGCCCTCGCGCCAATCGGCGGCGCCAGACCGCTCGACGGTATGCGAAATCAACATCTTGACCATGCTCCACTCGCTACACCAGCGCAGCACTTCCCGGCGGCGACGGCGAAACTACGTCCTTCCTCCCCTTCGTATGCAACTCCGAAAGTGGACGGGGGCAATTTCGCCTGCACGCCGTGTAATTTCTTCGATGCGCGATCAAGGCAAAGGTACAGTTATCTCACCCTTGAAGACTGGCCATCGCTGCATCCTTGATTCTGACAACCTGCGCGACATCGTCGCTGATGAGCTGGTCCAGTTGACCTTCTCGGACCCACTGAACGACCTGAGCTTCCACGTCCACACCGTAAGCACCCAGCTTGACCAGTTTCTCCGGGGGCGGAACAAGCAGGAACGCCGCAAAGCCTCCTTCATGGAGTTGGCGCGCTTCACCGCTCGCGAAGTGCTGGATCTCGATATTGATAGCATCGAGGTTCGCTTCCCGTGCACGTGCTGCAGGGTCGATCGATCGCGTGAACGACAGACCGACCGTCGGAACTTCAGGAATAACGTTCTTGATCGCCTTCAACTGGGCGAAGTCGAAGGAAGAGAACTGCAGAAGGTCAGCGCATTGCAGCTCGTCAATCAACGCCCTGAGCTTGGGGAAGATCACTTCATTCCGGCCATATATCTTCAGTTCGAGCTGGAAAATGATTGCGTGCTCGCGGGCGAATATCAGGGCGTCCCTCAGTCGCGGAACGCGCTCTCCCTGAAAGTGCTCGCTGAACCATCCACCAGCGTCAAGCGTGGCGATTTCCGAGTAAGTCATGTTCCGAACCAGCCCGTGGCCATCCGTGGTGCGGTCCACTGTGTCGTCGTGCATCAGGATCAGTTCGCCATCACTTGTCATCTCGAGATCAGTCTCGCACGTGACGCCTTCCCCACCGTGTTCACGCGCCTTCTGGAACGCAATCAGGGTGTTCTCCGGAGCGCCGATGCTATGGCCTCGATGGCCGGCCACCCTCATCGTCTGCGGGGTCATTCTCAAGGGATTCATTCAATTCTCCTTTGTTAGCGCAATCGCGCGTCAAACCGATCGCGCAAATAGTCGCCGAGCAAGCTTATGGACAAAGTCGTCAGCACAATAATCAGTCCGGGGAAAGCTGTGAGCCACCAGGCAATGGCGAGGTAATCTCTTCCGTCAGCAACCATGAGTCCGAGGCTCGTCAATGGCGGCTTGATACCCATTCCCAGAAAGCTCAATCCGCTCTCCAGCAAAATGATGTCTGGAAAATTCAAGGTGAACTGGACAATGAGCGGACCGGCAATGTTCGGGAGAATGTGACGCCGGTAGATGCCAATGGCCGGAACGCCAACGATGCGAGCCGCCTCTGCATATCCCTCCTTGTTGGCACTCAGAACCAGTCCACGAGTCAGCCGGGCATAGCGCTCCCAGGACGAGATACCCACAAGAAACACAAAGAGCAGTGGACTCGACCCAAAGAACGCGAGCACGCCGAGTGTGATGATGATGAAAGGCACTGATGCCTTGGCATCCGCAAGACCCATGATGAAATTGTCGACCCAGCCGCCAAAATGGGCCGCCATGAATCCAAGGCTCGTGCCAACACAAATACAAATGACTGACCCGACGAACGCGATGACCAATGTCGTCTGCGTTGCAACCAGCAAATTGCTGAGCAGATCACGCCCGATATAGTCCGTGCCAAGCAGATGCCCCGGTAACGCTCCAGGCGCCGAAAAGCGCGTGAGAGGAGCCTGTTGCAGGTAGTCGTAGGGCGCAATCCAATGTGCCGATGCACCCACAATCACGACCATGGCGATCCAGGCGCTACATAGCCAGATACTCGCAGGTATACGGGAGGCAAACGCCCGGAATTGCCCCGCCGGCAGGCCAGTCGCCTTAGCTTGCGTCATGATGTTGAAGTCTGATTTTCGGATTGAGGACCGCGTACAGGATGTCGACGATCAGATTGATCGTGACCACGAAGCCGGTGAAGATGATGATCATTGCCTGAACCACGTTCAGATCGCCGGTATTGACGGCGCGTACGAACCCGCTGCCGAGGCCCGGCCACGCAAACACCGGTTCGACGAGTACGGCGCCCCCCAGCAAGCCCGCTGCATTGAACCCCAGCATCGTCACCATCGGTATCGCGGCATTCGGAAGAGCGTGCCGAAGGATGACCTGCCATTCGGGCACACCGTCAACACGGGCGTCAGCGATATAAGGCTGGCCAAGCACGTCGTTCAGTGTGGAGCGCGTGAACCGGGCAATTGCCGCAGAGCCCGCCAGAGCAAAAGTTATGACCGGCAGGATCGCGTGTTGCCATGTGGAGCTACCCGAACTGGGCAGCACTCGCAACCAGACTGCAAAGACGTAGATCAGAGCGACGCCAAGCAGAAAATTGGGGACGCTGTATCCAACGACAGTTGCTGTCATGATGGCCTTGTCGGAAGAAGTCTCGCGACGAACGGCTGCGAAAATCCCGGCAGGTATACCGATGAGCATGACCAGGACAAAGGCTGGCACGGTGATCAGCAGCGTCTTGGGAATCCGCTCCGCAACGACGGTGAACACGGGGCGACCATCCGCGAAGGACGTACCGAAATCACCCTTGAATGCGTGAGCCAGATAGATGAGGTACTGCGACGGAATCGGCTTATCCAGGCCCCAGTTGGCACGGAACGCTGCCAGCGCCTCCGGCGATGCGTGATCGGATAGCATCTGCTGGGCAGGATCACCGCTCAGTCGAAGCACAATGAAAACGAAGGTCACGGTAAGAACGAGCACGACTAACGCTCGGACGGCGCGTGCCAGAATAAAGGAAGCCATCACTTGATCTCCAACCCGGGCCAGGTACGATCACCACCACGCGCCGTAGCCGGCCGCGGGAAATCCTCTGCGCGATGACACGCCACCTCCTGGTGCGCGACGTGTCGCAGAACCGGCACTTCGGCAGCGCACCGGTCGATGGCGTATGGGCAGCGCGAACGGAAGGCACATCCTTGCGTAATCGTGCTGATGTCGAGTTCACCCCGGATGGGCGGCTCCACGCCTCGGACCCGCGTATCCATCGTGGGCACCGAGGCCAGCAGCGCCCTTGTGTAGGGATGACGCGCCCACTCGTAGATTGACCTGATGTCGCCTGTCTCGACGATACGCCCGAGATACACGACAGCAATGCGATCGACAAGGTGCCGGACAATTCGCAGGTCGTGCGTGATGAAAACGTAGGCAAGGCCCAAATCCCGCGAAAGCGACCTCAGGAGCGAGACGACCTGGGCCTGAACCGATACGTCCAGAGCGGACACCGGTTCATCAAACACGATCAGCTTCGGCTGAAGTATCAGCGCGCGGGCCAGAACGACCCGCTGTCGCTGGCCGCCAGACATCTGGTGCGGAAAGCGGCTCATCATCGCGGCTGAAAGGCCGACTTTTTCAAGCATGTCGGCCGCCCGGTCGCGGGCACCCGCGCGATCGGCCACGCGATGAATCCATACAGGCTCCGCCACCTGTTCCCCAATGCACATCTGAGGGTCCAGGGCAGACAGCGGGTTCTGCTGTACGAGAGCTGTCTGCATACGAAACTTTGACCAGTCACCTGCGCGGCGACCTTGATGAGATATCCCCTCGAAGAGGACTTCACCCTCAGTCGGAGGCGTCAGACCAAGTAGAAGGCGACCTAGCGTCGACTTACCGCTACCGGACTCGCCGACCACGCCAATCCGCTCCCGTTGCGCAAGTTCCAGGTTGACGGAACGGACAGCCACGTGGCCGGAATGTTTTGCGAACAAGCCGGATTTCAGCCGAAAGACCTTGGTCAGATCGCGGGCCTGAAGGAGAGGTTTACTCATGCGACTGCCGGGTGATAACACGAGGTTTCATGAAGAGGGCCGACGTTCGTAGACCCGGGAAAGCTGGCGGTGCACCGCTGACTGGCGCGGGGACACCGCGGGTGGAAATGGCACCCGGCGGGAAGGTTCTGGAGAAGCGGAACCGCCCCCGGGATGGGGATTGGCGGCTCAGCGTCATCCGGATCGATACTCGGCATGCAGTCGACCAACGCACGAGCGTAAGGATGTGCCGGCCGCTCAAGCAGTTCATCGGTAGGCGCTATCTCGACGATCTTGCCGCAATACATGACGGCTGCGCGGTCAGCCAGCCGGGCAATCACACCCAGATCGTGCGACACAATCAGCAGGGCCATCCCCGTTTCCGATCTCAATTCCTCGAGCAGATGAAGTATCTGGGCTTGCGTCGTCACGTCGAGTGCCGTTGTCGGTTCATCGGCAATCAGCAGCTTCGGTCTGGCTGCAAGTGCATGCGCGATCATCACGCGCTGGTTCATGCCACCTGAGAGCTCATGGGGATATGAGCGTAGCCGGCTCTCCGCCTGCGTGATGCCAACGCGCTCGAGCAGCCGTATCGCCTCCAGCCGGGCATCGTTCCCCTTGAGCCCCTGATGACGGTAGAGGCTCGACGTCAGATAGTAGCCAATTGTGTGGACCGGATTGAGGCTGCTGGTGGGATCCTGGAAGATCATTGCAATTCTCGATTCTTCCGGCTTGCCAGCACTGCCCGAGCCATTGTCGAACGTTATCGACCCACCCGTTTGAGCTATACCGCGTGGCAACGCTCTGGCGATGGCATAGCACGTCATGCTCTTGCCACAACCCGACTCGCCAACCAGCCCAAGCGTCTGGCCGGCGTCGAGCGAAAAGCTGATGCCGTCAATGATTTTGATCGCGCGGGCCGGCCCCTGAACAACCAGATCGCGAACGGTCAGAAAATTTGACACCTGGTGGCCCCTTTCACGATTTTTTGGCGAAGCCGAGGTTTTGCGCCCGCAGCTCCATCGTCTCGAAGGACACCGTGTGCCAGTGCACATCTTTTCGAGCACCATACACATCGTACGGTTGGTACAGAATGACGGCGGGGGCCTCTTCTTCGAAGATATCGCGCATGCGGTTGAATGCGTCGAAACGTTCTTTGCCGTCCGGCAGTATGGTTACCTTCTCCGCCAGCGCATTGAACTCCGCCGGCGCCTGCCAACCCCACCGTGTCTGGACGCCGCCGGCAGGCCCGAATTCTGAAACCATGGTGGTGTATGCATCGGTGAGGGACATGCCGTTGGACCAGTTCCGAATCCACACGTCCGCGTCTTTCGCCGTCGTCCCGGGCGCATAGATCTCCGGCACCACATTGACGCCGATTGCCTTCCACATCTCGATCATGAGCATCAGCGCGGGAACAGCGTTGGCGTAGTAGTTGCCCATCGTGCGGTAGGTAAGCGGCCTGCCGTCGTACCCGCTTTCCTTCACGAGCAGTTTTGCCTTCTCGACGTCGTATTCCATGGGCCGACGATTAGGGTCGAAGGTTGCGCCGAAATGCGGAAAGTTGAGCCCGTGGGGAATCGATGCAAGATTTTTCCAGAGTGCCTGCACCATCAAAGGACGGTTGACGGCAAGGGCCATTGCACGCCGCAGCGCTTTTTCCTTGAAAACCGGCTGATTCATGTTGAACGTGAACATGTGGAAGTTCTCGATCAACGTTCCACGTGTCTCAAGATCGGGATAGCGGTTGACCAGCGCCAGGTCGTCTGGCGTGAGCGTCGTAACGATGTCATATTCGCCGCTCACCAGGCCTGCGATACGGGTAGCCGGCTCCGCAAGCACCTGGAACGTGATCTTCGACGCAGTCGGCTTATCGCCCCAGTACTGGTCGTTGGCCTCAAGAACAACGCGGTCGCCAGCCAGAAATTCGACGAACCTGTACGGTCCCGTCCCGATCGGCGCGTTGCCGAACGCGACAGTTCCATGCTTCTTGTAGTAGTCCTTCGGCACGACAGGCCCCACCCAGGACGCCACGATCTTTTCAATCAGATAGGAGGGCTTCTTCGTGCGCAGCACGACCGTGTACCTGTCTTCAACGACTGGCTCGTCGAAGCCAGGCGCAAAGTTGCGGCCGCTGGGAATCAGCTTGATCGCATCGTCACCCCACAGTCGCTCCGATGAGAACGTATAGGCCACGTCGTCCGCCGTCATCTCCACACCATTGTGGAACAGGACATTCTTGCGCAGGTTGAAACGAACCGACCGGTCGTCGATGCGCTTCCAGCTTTCGGCAAGCGCAGGCACCAGCTCCGTGCCGTTGCCGGGCGCGCCACCATGAAACCAGTCCCGTGCGATAAGGGTGTCAAAGATCTGATGCACGATTCGGGGACCCACGTTGCTGATTGCGTTCACCGGCTCCAGCGTGTCAGGCAGCCCGTTGACTCCAATCCTGAGCTGACGCCGCCCATCCCCTGCCGAGGATGCGGGTTTGACGCCTGACCTCGATATGAGCTCCATCGCACCCGCGCCGATCACGACGACACCGGCGCCAATCAGAAATTTCCTGCGGTCAATTCTGGACATTTGGCTTATTGCTTCTCTGTCGGGATGTTTAGATGGGTTACCTGCGTGGAGCGGTCTCATAGTCACGTGCACATCGACCCGCGCTGCGTGTTTGACACCGCTGGACGAGGGCTTGCCCGCGTCGTTACGCTACATCGCGACGGCAACATATTTCTCTCAGGCTCCGGGCGGCTTCACTATCGCGCCAACCACTCGCTGTTTCCGGTGTTATCGAGTCGGACGAACATGCCCGGACCTGCCCACACGATGACCTGTGTCAAGCGACTCGCCGGGGAAACAGCTTTGCTCCGCTGCATTTCCAGATCCATGATCCATCGATTTGGACTGCTGACAGTAATTTTCCGGCGCGAAGCATAGCAAAGAACCCGCTCATTACCTGTCGACAACCAACTACTCGCTGTGCGCGCCTGACTCGATGCTCGCTTCGCAACAAGCTGAAGCCGCAGCAAAACGCGCAGTAACTGTTGAGTGATTGCGGCGCCCGGCGACCCATATCGGACAGCGGCCCCGACCTATGAAGCAGATTATACTACACTCAATGTGTAATAAATGTGACTGAGGAGTTACTGGGTAGAGACTTTGGATGGATCCCAGACTTGCCGAGATAAACGTCCGTCATCTATGGTTTCTATAGAATTTTACACCTCAATTTTTGATTTTTTCAGAACTTAATTCCTGTAACCTCGGGCTGATATACTCGGTGCGCGCTGCGTAGTATTAGCCGTCGATCGAACCGGTTCCCTGACCAACACGCCTACAAAGATTGCTCAAGGCTATAACGTGTCTTCTCCTACGGCCTACCAGGCTCACAGCCTAACCGCCAACGAGCGGCTAATCATGGACGCACTTCGCCGGGAAGGCGCCATGACGCGAGCCGCCCTGTCAACCCGGATGGACCTCGCGCAGCAGTCTGTTCATCGTTTGATCGAGCAGTTGATCGAGCAAGGCCTGCTGGAAGTTGGCGAGACCGTCAGGAATGGTCGAGGTCAGCCTAGTCCACGGATCGACCTGGTCCGCGATGCAGCGTATGCCATCGGCGTCTCAATCAATCCGGACTCGGCGGTGGTGAGCCTCGCGGATCTTGGCTGCACCGTGCGGGAAGAAGTACACATCCGTGCTCCGCAGACAAACAGAACTGCGTCGCTTATCGCTCTGAACGAGACGATCGGACGCATCCTCGCTCGAAACGGCGTCCCACGGGAACGCGTCGTCGGCGTGGGATTTGCCATCGCTGGCTTTTTCGTCGCAGACAGGCGCCAGTTCAACACTGCGTTGCCGTTGCGAGACTGGTCACTGATTGACCTCAAACCACTCCTTGAAGCGAATTTCCAGTTGCCTGTGTGGCTGGAGAGCAACGTGATCACAGCAGCGGTCGGTGAAAACCTGAGTGGCGTGGGCCGGTGGGCGCGCAATTTTGTCTATTTTTCCTTCAATTTTGGCTTCCGCAGCGGAATTATCATCGACGGAAAACCGTATTTTGGGGCGAACGGTAACGCCGGCGGCATCCAGATGCATCCGAAGGAAGAAAGGTGGACAAGGCCTGCGCTGGAGTTTCTCATTGAGGAACTGGCGCGCAAGGGTACTTTGGTCGACTCTTTGGAGGATTTGCAGCAACGGTTCGACCCTGAGTGGCCCGGCGTTGAGGAATGGATCGTCCGCGTTCTTCCGGGGCTGAACCGCATAGTCAACGCCGTAGCGTCAATGCTTGATCCCGAGGCGATCGTCTTCGCAGGGCAGATCGCCCGGCCACTTGGCCAGATGCTGATTGATCGCACCACCTTCTGGGACGAGCTGGAGCGTTATAACCAACCACCTCGTCGACCCAGACTGGTGCTCAGCGAGACAAATGGCGATGCGGCGGCGCTTGGCGCGGCCCTCACCCCCCTGAAGCACCACTTCTTCTGATGGTCCCTGTAGCGGTGCGCAGCTCTGAAATCCGCTGCGCGCGCCATTCAGTCCGTCTTCGTCATCCAGCAGGTCAGGCGGTCCAGCTTAATACCCGAGCTGACGGCGCGCCGCCCTTTGATCGGATTTCCTCTTTTCACCTCTGAAGTCCCTTCCCTGCTTGCCCAGCGGCTATCGCCTTAAGTCGTAGCCCTTTATCTACAGGCAACGAATCTCGCGTGCCCTTCCCGTCCCATGCCCTCCCAGGGCCAAGCCGTTCGTTGCTCCATAGCTCCGCAGTGCAACTATTTGCCTCCCGGTTCTGAGGCGTCACAATTACTACACATCATGAGTGGTAATCTACGCCCCGTCCATCGAACAGGCATGCCACCCAGTTGGTGCGCGGTGAACTCAGGTCGTCACAGGCAACATCAGGTGTGTTGCAGATACCACGTGAACGCTGAAAAGTTCAACGGCCGCGCTGTTGCAGTGCATGACCGTGTTGGTGCCAATGCCAATCTCAAGGAAACCGCCGGCCTCCCCGGAAACTGACGCCGTGATTGTCGAAATGGGCATGTCGGACAAGGCTGGTTAGAGGTCCCAGTTTTCATACAGGTCAGGACGTCAAGAATCATCAACCAATACTTAATCAAAAAGTAAGGAATCCTATGAAAAATGCAAAGCTCTTCGCGGCGATCCTCTTTTACTCAGGATCGGCTTTGGCGCAAAATTCCGTTACGCTATTCGGCGTGGTCGATAACGGGTTTTCGTATCAGAACAGCGCAACAACGCTTGGCTCGCAAAGCAATGGCAAGTCACTGGTCAAGATGACGAGCGGGGCGTGGAACGGAAGTCGATTCGGCATGACCGGGAATGAAGATCTTGGCGCAGGAACCACGCTCACCTTCAATCTCGATGCCGGCGTCAACACCGCCAACGGCAATCTGGGATACACGAATGGCCTTTTCACCCGGGAAGCAGCTGTCGGAGTGACGAACCAGAACTACGGCACGGTGAAGTTGGGGCGGACGTACCCTGCGTACTATTTGATGGTGTACCAATACGGACCAACCACTTACCTGAGCGGAGCCTTCGGCGCTCACCCTGGCGACATTGACTCACTTGATACCACATATCGAACAAATAACTCCGTCGTATACGTGTCGCCCAACATTCATGGACTGACATTCGCCGGATCGTACTCATTCGGTGGCGTACCCGGCAGTCTGGATGCCGGTTCCAGCTGGGGTGGGGGCCTGTTGTACAGCGCCGGACCGTTTGGCATTGGAGCGGCATTTCAACGGGTGAACAATTCGACGCCGGGCGGGGGCGTGTGGGGAGCTAACAGTACCACGTCAAGCGGTGGTGAACCCGGCGTCTCAGCCATCAATTACGGCTACATGGGAGCGCAGGCCCAGCAGCGTGTGGCTGTTGATGCACATTACGTATTTTCTCCGCAGTGGGATGTCTCTGCCGCCTATACGAATGTCCAGTACATTCCGGGGGTCAATTCCGGTTTTCAGGACAAGGCTATCTTTAACACCGTAGGCGCTGTTCTGCACTACCAGGCAACTGGCGCTTTGAGCCTCGCAACCGGCTATAGCTACACTCGGGCCACACAAGCGAACGGCATCACGAACGCGGCGAGCTATCAGCAGGTCACTCTCACAGAGTATTACGCCCTGTCAAAACGCACCGCTCTTTATGCTGGACAGGCCTATCAACGCGCCTCCGGGAAAACGCTTGTGAATGGGGTACCGGTCGAGGCAACCGCTTCGGTGGGTGACGGCTTCAATAGTGCGCCATCATCGACGCGTAATCAGTTCGTTGTAGGTGCTGGCCTCGTTACCCACTTCTAATCGCGTACGAATACAGCGCAAGCTTACTCGCAGTTCGGGTTGCCCCGTCCCCTCCACAGCACCGGGCATGCGGCGTAGACGGGACGCGGTCCCTGTTGGGTCGGCAGCCTGTCGGTGACGCCGCCAGATCGGGGAATGCTTGTCATGGGGAGGCAGCCTGTCACTGCCTCCCTGCCGTCGTCCGCTGGCGATGCCAGGCACGAGATCGTCAACGGTACCCTTCAGATATGAAGCATTGCCGTTACCTCGCAAAATAATCGGAAACCACGATGAACGAGTTGTTCGGGCTACATGGCCAGACAGCCATCGTTTCTGGCGCTGCCACAGGGCCGGGATTCGCAACCGCGAAGCTGTTCGCCGCTGCTGGCGCCTTCGTAGTCATGACGGACATATCACCCGATGTTGGATCAGGTGCCCGGGAAATCGGCCAGAAAGCTATTGGTGTAGCGCATGACGTGCGCAGCCGCGACTCATGGGCGGAAGTCGCCAGGACTGCCCTGGACGCCACTGGTCGAATCGATGTGTTGATCAATAATGCGGGTATCTTTCGACGCAGTTCCCTCGATGAAAGCTCGCCGGAGCTTATCAACGACCTCTACGAGACCAATCAGCTCGGTCCACTGTTCGGAATCCAGGCAGTCTCGTCCTACATGCGCGAACGCGGTGGAGCAATCATCAACGTATCGTCCACGGCTTGCATGCACGGAAGCCCCAAAACCGTTCCCTATGCGATGACGAAGTGGGCCCTTCGTGGCCTTACTCAGGGCGCGGCCGTAGAGCTGGCACCTTACGGAATCCGCGTCAACTGCATTATCCCGGGTAGGATTGCGTCTTCCATGTCCGACGTGACCGGCCCCATTGCGTCCGCTTCACTGTATCTGTGCAGCAGCGCAGCAGCATATATCACAGGAGCGGAGCTTGTGGTCGATGGTGCTCTGAGCGTATAGCGGTATCGGCTAGCGAGACGAAGTACGGCTAGCAAAGGAAAGACCGGTAGAGAAGTCACCGGCGTGGCGCGTGGATCTTGAGGTCGTGGATCCGGGTTAGCCGGGTTAGCCGGGTCGGCTATAGTGACCTTGCCCCCAAAAAACGTATCCGTTACTGAGAGTGTGTAAAACTTCAGCAACGGAGGATTGAGCAATGGGTAACCCGAGGGCGCGGTACACGCTGGAATACAAGATTGAGGCCGTTCGC
>Ga0154001_1000063_pt1 | contig 26777 bp, 20 predicted proteins | sample TSNJ085MetaG_FD_104699 | JGI IMG/M metagenome (GOLD analysis project Ga0154001, IMG submission 104699) | Attine ant fungus gardens microbial communities from New Jersey, USA - TSNJ085 MetaG | ecosystem: Host-associated > Fungi > Mycelium > Unclassified | place: USA: New Jersey, Wharton State...
CCACTGCTCTTCGATGCTGCCCGCCGGCACGAACTGATGCACGATGTCGGCGATCACGCCGTGACGCATCGCGCCGATCGTCTCGGTGATGTCGTTCGCTTCGAGCAATTCGTTGCGCTGCTGATAGATCACCTTGCGCTGATCGTTCGAGACATCGTCGTATTCGAGCAATTGCTTACGAATATCGAAGTTGCGCGCTTCGACCTTGCGCTGCGCCGATTCGATCGAGCGCGACACGATGCCCGCCTCGATCGCCTCGCCTTCCGGCATCTTCAGGCGGTCCATGATCGCGCGCACGCGGTCGCCCGCGAAAATGCGCAGCAGCGGGTCTTCGAGCGACAGATAGAAGCGTGACGAACCCGGGTCGCCCTGACGGCCGGCGCGGCCGCGCAGCTGGTTGTCGATCCGGCGCGACTCGTGACGCTCGGTGCCGATGATGTGCAGACCGCCCGCGGCCTTCACCTGATCGTGCAGCGTCTGCCATTCGTCGTGCAGCTTCTGGATGCGGCGCTGCTTTTCATCGTCAGAAAGTGTTTCATCCTGCTCGATGAACGACGCCTGTTTCTCCGCGTTGCCGCCGAGCACGATGTCGGTGCCGCGGCCGGCCATGTTGGTCGCGATCGTGATGCGCTGCGGCCGGCCCGCTTCGGCGACGATCGCCGCTTCGCGCGCGTGCTGCTTCGCGTTCAGCACTTCGTGCGGCAAACCGGCCTGCTTGAGCAGATGCGACAGCAGTTCCGAGTTCTCGATCGACGTCGTGCCGACCAGCACCGGCTGACCGCGCTCGTAGCACTCGCGAATGTCGCGGATCACCGCGTCGTAGCGTTCCTTCGCGGTCTTGTAGATCTGATCCTGCTTGTCGATCCGCTTGGGCGGACGGTTGGTCGGGATCACGACCGTTTCGAGACCGTAGATCTCGTTGAATTCGTACGCTTCGGTGTCGGCCGTGCCGGTCATGCCGGCCAGCTTCGCGTACATGCGGAAGTAGTTCTGGAACGTGATCGAAGCGAGCGTCTGGTTCTCGCTCTGGATCTTCACGTGCTCCTTCGCCTCGACCGCCTGGTGCAGACCGTCCGACCAGCGGCGGCCGGCCATCAGACGGCCGGTGAATTCGTCGACGATGATGACTTCGCCGTTCTGCACGACGTAGTGCTGGTCCTTGAAGAACAGCGTGTGCGCGCGCAGCGCCGCGTACACGTGGTGCATCAGCGTGATGTTCTGCGGCGCGTAGAGGCTTTCGCCCTCGCCGATCAGGCCCCACTCGGCGAGCAGGCGCTCGGCTTTTTCGTGGCCAGATTCGGTCAGGAACACCTGACGGCCCTTTTCGTCGAGCGTGTAGTCGCCCGGCTTCTCGACGCCGGTGCCGTCCGCCTTCTCTTCGCCGATCTGGCGTTCGAGCAGCGGCGGCAGCGCGTTCATGCGCACGTAGAGTTCGGTGTGATCTTCGGCCTGGCCGGAGATGATGAGCGGCGTACGCGCTTCGTCGATCAGGATCGAGTCCACTTCGTCGACGACCGCGAAATTCAGGCCGCGCTGCACGCGCGCGTCGGTCTCGTAGACCATGTTGTCGCGCAGGTAGTCGAAGCCGAATTCGTTGTTGGTGCCGTAGGTGATGTCCGAGGCGTAGGCTTTCTGCTTGGACTCGTGGTCCATCTGCGACAGGTTGATGCCGACCGACAGACCGAGGAAGTTGTAGAGCCGCGCCATCCATTCGGCGTCGCGCTGCGCGAGGTAGTCGTTGACCGTGACCACGTGCACGCCGCGCCCCGACAGCGCATTCAGGTACACCGGCAGCGTCGCGACGAGCGTCTTGCCTTCGCCGGTGCGCATTTCGCCGATCTTGCCGTAGTGCAGCGCCATGCCGCCGATCAACTGCACGTCGAAGTGGCGCATTTTCAGCACGCGCTTGCTGGCCTCGCGGCAAACCGCGAACGCCTCGGGCAGGATCTTGTCGAGCGATTCGCCGCTCGCGACGCGTTGGCGGAATTCACCCGTTTTGGCGCGCAGCTGATCGTCCGTCAATTGCTCGATCTGCGGTTCGAGCGCATTGATCGCCGCGACGGTCTTTTGATATTGCTTGACTAGCCGCTGATTACGGCTGCCAAAAATCTTCTGTAGAAAACCGGTGGTCATCGGATCGGTGTCTGCGTCGCGGCTTCGGCTGGCTCGCGGTGTGCGGTTCGGGCACGCGCGAGCCTAGAGTCGGAAAGGCTTTGGCCGCTTAGTCCAAGAGTGAATTCGAATCGGGCATTCTAGCACGCGCCTTTGGCAGCGCTTGTGTCAGAGGTGCGACGGCGCGGGCGTTCGGGGGTGCCCCGGGGGCCGTCCGGCAAACTCCGGCGACGCGTCGCAAGCGGGGTTCGCAAGCTGCCCGCGCGGTACAATCGCGGCATGGGCGTGCAAGGTGCGCGCCCACGTCGTTAATCCCAAACATGAGCCGTTTTTCGTCCTTTTCAAGGCCGCCGAAGCAGTTCGATCTGCGCCGTCCCCAGCCGCTTTCCGAGGTGCTGGGCCGCACGGACGCGTTCGCCGCGCTGCGCGCGGGCGTCGAGCAGATTGCCGCGCTCGAGAAGGATCTGCGCGAGTTGCTGCCCGATTATCTGGCGAGCAGTGTCGAGCCGGGCTTCATCAAGGAAGGTATCCTGGCCCTCTTTGCCGCGCACAACGCCCTCGCGGCACGGCTGCGACACCTGGAGCCGCGGCTGCTGGCGGATTTGCAGCAGCGCGGCTGGCCGGTCCATGCGCTGAAGATTCGCGTGCGGCCGCAGCCGTTCAAGGAGCCGCCGCCCGTCAAGCAGGCGCGCATGACGCCGGCCGGCGCCGACGCGTTGCAGGCGCTCAGCGAATCGCTGGCGCCTTCTCCCCTGCAGGAAGCGCTCGCGCGCATGGCGGCCCGGCATCGGCGCAATCGCTGAATAACGCAATCGCTAAGCAATAGACGAAAAAAACGGCCCCGAAGGGCCGTTGTTCCATCTGGCTTGCCTGTGCGCTACAACTCGGGCGTCAGGCGAAAGCCGTTTGCGTTTCGTACGCGAAGCCGCGCGGCGCTTTCTGCGTGTCTTCAAAGGTGACGACTTCGTACGCGTCTTCGTGCGCGAGCAGTTCGCGCAGCAGCGCGTTGTTCAGGCCGTGGCCCGACTTGTACGCGGTGTACGACGCCAGCAGCGGGTGGCCGACCACATACAGGTCGCCGATCGCGTCGAGCATCTTGTGCTTGACGAACTCGTCGTCGTAACGCAGCCCGTCGTTGTTCAGGATGCGGTACTCGTCGAGCACGATCGCGTTGTCCATGCTGCCGCCGCGAGCGAGGCCCAGTTCGCGCATCATTTCCACTTCATGCGCGAAGCCGAACGTGCGGGCACGCGCGATTTCGCGCACATACGACGTGTTGGCGAAATCGACTTCGAGCGCCTGGCCGGTTTTGTCCACAGCCGGGTGGCGGAAGTCGATCGTGAACTTGAGCTTGAAGCCGAAGTACGGGTCGAGACGCGCGAACTTGTCGCCGTCGCGAATTTCGACCGGCTTCGTGACCTTGATGAATTTCTTCGCCGCGTTCTGCTCTTCGATACCGGCCGACTGGATCAGGAACACGAACGAACCCGCGCTGCCGTCCATGATCGGGATTTCCTCGGCGGTGACGTCGACGTAAAGGTTGTCGATGCCGAGACCGGCGCAGGCGGACATCAGATGCTCGACCGTCGACACTCGCGCGCCGTCTTTCTGCAACACCGAGGCGAGACGCGTATCGCCAATCGCCATCGCCGACGCAGGAATGTCCACCGGCGTGGGCAAATCCACGCGCGAAAACACGATGCCAGTGTCCGGCGCCGCCGGACGGAGCGTCAGGTCGACTTTGCGGCCGGAGTGCAGGCCGATGCCGACAGTCTTGACGATCGATTTGATTGTGCGCTGCTTCAACATGGTGATCTTCTACTCGATTGAAAATCCCAATCGGGACTTTTTATTTCATAGCGCGAAGTATACTCCAATCCCCAGACAAGCGTCTTTGCAGGGAACGTATCAATCTGTTTCGCTGCATTACCCCTTAGGCACCGCGAGGGGAAGCAGGACGGGCCGATGCCCCGGAACGGAGGCGTTTCCGGTCATCGGCCCGCGTAACGGCCTGTCACAAAAGCGTCGCAATCACCGTTGCCGAAACCTCACGCGACATCAGCGCGCAGGCCCGCGGCGAAGGTGCGACGCCAGCAACTAGCTCAACGTAGCGAGAATACTCGCCGCATCGCTGACTTCGAATTTGCCGGCAGCTTCGACGTTCAGCGTCTTGACCACGCCGTCGTCGACCACCATCGCGTAGCGCAGGGAACGGATTCCCATGCCACGCGCCGACAGATCCTGCTCCAGACCGAGCGCCCGCGTGAAAGCCGCACTGCCGTCCGCCATCATGCGCACCTTGCCCGAGGTGTGCTGATCGCGTCCCCACGCGCCCATCACGAACGCGTCGTTGACGGACACGCACCAGATCTCGTCGATGCCGGCAGCGCGCAACTGCTCGGCGTGCTCGACATAACCCGGTACATGTTTGGCCGAACAGGTCGGCGTGAACGCGCCGGGCAATCCGAAGATCACCACGCGCTTGCCCGCCGTCTGCCCGCGCACGTCGAAACTGTTCGGTCCGATCGTGCAGCCCGCCCGCTCGTCTTCGACAAACTCGAAGAGCGTCGCGTCGGGTAGCTTGTCACCTGCCTTGATCATGCTCAGTCCTTTGCATCGATGCGAAGCACGCTCGCACGTCGTCGTGTCGCAGTGAAATCCAGCGTCAGCCCAACTACACAACTACAGGCTGCGCCGCCCGGCGGCAGTCGCCCGGTCCGTTTCGCGAATCCGCAGAGGGCAGTCGCCCCTGCCGCGAATCAGACGATACGCGACCTCTTTGCCGTTCACCCGCCACGCTCGTGCATTCGTCCGCCAGCGCTGCACCGCAATACAACCCGCAGCGCGGCAACGAAAGCCTGCCCGCGCGCTCAGTCCGCCTGCTTGCGCAGGAACGCCGGAATGTCGTACGTGTCGACGCCCTTTTCCTGCAGCGCCTGCACGTGCGAGGCCGCGGTGTCGCGCGAGGTGCGCCACACTGCCGGCGTATCCAGCGCGCCGTAGTCGGCCGTGCTCGCGTGACCCGCCGCCGGTGCGTAGGCAGCATGCTGCATCGCGCCGACCGGCTGGTTGTCGGTGCCGGTGCGCAGCAGCGTCATCGGTGCCGATTGCTGCTTCTTCGCCGCGCGGCCGAGGCCCGTTGCGACGACCGTCACGCGCAGCGCGTCGCCCATCGCATCGTCGTACACCGCGCCGAAGATCACCGTGGCATCTTCCGCGGCATAGCTCTTGATCGTGTTCATCACTTCGCGCGTTTCCGACAGACGCAGCGAACGGCTCGACGTGATGTTGACCAGCACGCCGCGCGCGCCCGACAGATCGACGCCTTCCAGCAGCGGGCTCGCGACGGCCTGTTCGGCCGCGAGGCGCGCGCGATCGACACCGGCAACCGTCGCCGTGCCCATCATCGCCTTGCCCTGCTCGCCCATCACGGTCTTCACGTCTTCGAAGTCGACGTTCACGAGACCGTCGACGTTGATGATTTCCGCAATGCCCGCCACCGCGTTGTTCAGAACGTCGTCAGCGCACTGGAAGCACTTGTCCATCTCGGCGTCATCGCCCATCACCTCGAACAGCTTGTCGTTCAGCACGACGATCAGCGAGTCGACGTGATCCTCCAGTTGCTGCGAACCGGCTTCCGCGACGCGCATGCGCTTGCCGCCTTCGAATTCGAAGGGCTTGCTGACCACACCGACGGTCAGAATGCCCATCTCCTTCGCGATCTGCGCCACGACCGGTGCCGCGCCCGTGCCGGTGCCGCCGCCCATGCCGGCGGTGATGAACACCATGTGCGCGCCGCGCAGTGCGTCGGCGATGCGCTCGCGGGCTTCTTCAGCGGCGGCGCGGCCCATTTCCGGCTTCGCGCCCGCGCCCAGACCCGTGTTGCCGAGCTGGATCACCGCGGTGGCACGCGAACGCGACAGTGCCTGCGCGTCCGTGTTCATCACGATGAAGTCGACGCCTTGCACGCCTTTGTTGATCATGTGCTGAACGGCATTGCCGCCAGCGCCACCGACTCCGACGACCTTGATGATGGTGCCGTTCGTTTCGGTTTCCAGCATCTGGAATTCCATGTTGCCTCCGTCAAGATAAAAAAGTACCGCCACTCGGCGTTATCCGGCAGGAGATCGGGCAACCCCCTGTCGCGCGCCAGCCGCCGGCACCAGCGCGAATTTCTCGAAACCTGTACTCAGAAGTTGCCGAGGAACCAGTCCTTCATGCGCGAGAACACCTGCCCCATCGACCCCGACTGCACCGCAACCTTGCGCCCGCGCATGCGCTGCGAGCGGCCTTCGACGAGCAGGCCCATCGCCGTCGAGTAGCGCGGATTGCGCACCACGTCGGCGAGACCGCCCGCGTATTCCGGCACGCCGATGCGCACCGGCTTCAGGAAAATGTCCTCGCCGAGCTCGACCATGCCGATCATCATCGACGCGCCGCCCGTCAGCACCACGCCGGAGCTCAGCAGTTCTTCGTAACCCGACTCGCGCACGACCTGCTGCACGAGCGAAAACAGTTCTTCGACGCGCGGCTCGACCACGGCCGCGAGCGCCTGGCGCGACAGCGTGCGCGGACCGCGCTCGCCGAGACCCGGCACTTCGATCATCTCGTCCGGATCGGCGAGTGCCTGCTTGGCGATGCCGTAGTCGACCTTGATGTCTTCGGCGTCCGGCGTCGGCGTGCGCAGCGCCATCGCGATGTCGCTCGTGATCTGGTCGCCGGCGATCGGAATCACGGCCGTGTGGCGAATCGCGCCTTCGCTGAAGATCGCGATGTCGGTCGTGCCGCCGCCGATGTCGACGAGCACCACGCCCAGTTCCTTTTCGTCTTCCGTCAGCACCGCGAGCGACGACGCGAGCGGCTGCAGGATCAGGTCGTTCACTTCGAGGCCGCAGCGGCGCACGCATTTGACGATGTTCTGCGCCGCGCTCACGGCGCCGGTAACGATATGCACCTTCACTTCGAGGCGGATGCCGCTCATGCCGATCGGCTCGCGCACGTCTTCCTGACCGTCGATGATGAATTCCTGCGTGAGGATATGCAGCACCTGCTGGTCGGTCGGAATGTTGATCGCCTTGGCGGTTTCGATCACGCGCGCGACGTCCGCCTGCGTGACTTCCTTCTCCTTGATCGCGACCATGCCGCTCGAATTGAAGCTGCGAATATGGCTGCCGGCGATGCCGGTGAACACGTTCGTGATCTTGCAGTCGGCCATCAGCTCGGCTTCCTCGAGCGCGCGCTGGATCGACTGCACGGTGGCTTCGATGTTCACCACCACGCCTTTCTTGAGCCCCTTCGATTCGCTCTGGCCGAGACCGATCACCTCGTAGTGGCCCTCGCCCTTCAACTCGGCGACGATGGCCACGACCTTCGACGTCCCTATGTCGAGGGCGACCAGCAGATCCTTATAGTCTTTACTCATAGCGTGCTCATTGCGTGTGATGTCCGTTTACTTCTTGCCCTTGTCGGGTTCGCTGATGAAGCGCATGCCAGCGGCACGAATCGCGAAACCGTTCGGATAGCGCAAGTCCGCATACTCGATATCCTTTCCCCAACGTTGCGTGACCGCGTTCCATGCCGCGGTCAGACGCCTGCTGCGATCGGCGAGCGTGTCCTGATTGCGTTCGCGCCCCAGCTCCACCTGCGTGCCGTTCGAGAGCTTCACCGTCCACGCGTAGCGCGGCGACAGCGTTACTTCCTCGGGCGTCGCATTGAGCGGCGCGAACCACTTCTGGAAGTCGTGATAACGCGCGACGACTTCCTTTGCCGTACCGTCCGGGCCGTCGAACGCGGGCAGATCCTCGTCGAGCTCGCCCTGGTTCGCCGTGAACAGCTCGCCGTCGACGCTCACGAGCTGATCGCTGCCCCACGTCCCAAGCGGCTTGTACTCCTCCAGCGTGACAGCCAGTGCATTCGGCCAGACGCGCCGCACGCTCGCGTGGCGCACCCACGGCATCTGCTCGAAGGCCTGCCGCGCGACGTCGAGATCGACGGTGAAGAAGTTGCCCTTCAACTTGCCGACCACGCCGGCGCGCACCGTCGGCGAATTGATATGCTCGGTGTCGCCGTCGATCTGGATTTCGCGCAACGCGAAATTCGGGCGCTGGATCAGCCAGTAACCGCCCGCCGCCAGCAGCAGGAGCACCAGCAACGCATGCAAGGCATTGCTGGCGAGATTGAGCTGGCGAACGTTGTTCCACATGGTGTTGCTTGCGATTGCCTTGATTAGTCGTTCAATGTCAGCGCCAATACGCCGACCACCAGGTCCTGATAACTGATGCCGACCGCGCGCGCCGCTTTCGGCGGCAGCGAGTGATCGGTCATGCCGGGCGCCGTGTTCACTTCGAGGAAATACGGCTGGCCTTCGCCGTCGAGCATGAAGTCGGCGCGACCCCAGTCGGTGCAGCCGAGCACGTCGAACGCGCGGCGCGCGAGCTGCTTCAGGCGCGTTTCCTCGTCGGCGGGCAGGCCGCACGGAATCAGGTACTGCGTGTCGTTGGCGATGTACTTCGCGTGGTAGTCGTAGAACTCGCCGGCCGGCACGATGCGGATCACCGGCAGGTCCAGATTGCCGGCGATGCACGCGGTGTATTCGCCGCCGCCCTCGATGCTCTTCTCGACCACCACGATACGGTCGTGCTTGACGGCTTCGAGCAGCGCGGCCGGCAGCGCGTCCGCGCTCTTCACCTTGATGACGGCGACGCTCGACCCTTCGCTGGCCGGCTTCACGAACAGCGGCAGACCGAGCTTCGCGACGATCTCTTTGGAGCGCGCTGCGTAGTCGGCGGCGCGCAGCCCCGCTTCGAACGGCGGCGTCGGAATACCGAGCTGCTGCCACACGAGCTTGGTGCGGAACTTGTCGAGACCGAGCGCCGAGCCGAGCACGCCGCTACCGGTGTACTTGATGCCGTAGAAATCGAGCGCACCCTGAATCTGGCCGTTCTCGCCGTAACCGCCATGCAGCGCGTTGAACGCGCGCACGAAACCCTCTTCCTTCAACGCGGACAGCGGACGCTCGGCCGGGTCGAACGGATGCGCGTCGATGCCCGCGTCGCGCAGGCCTTGCAACACCAGCCGCCCGGAATTGAGCGACACCTCGCGCTCGGCGGAATCTCCACCGAGCAGCACGGCCACCTTGCCGAATTGTTTAGCGAGTTGATCGGATTTGATGCTGCTCATCTCACACCTTCTGTTCCTGAGCGAGGCGACCCGGCACACCGCCGATCGAACCCGCGCCCATCGTAATCACCACATCGCCGTCGCGCACCACGGTGGAGAGCGCGTCCGGCACTTCATCGACCGTATCGACGAACACCGGCTCGACCTTGCCCGCGACGCGCAGCGCGCGCGCGAGCGCGCGGCCATCCGCGGCGACGATCGGCGCTTCGCCGGCCGCGTAGACCTCGGTCAGCACGAGCGCGTCGACAGTCGACAGCACCTTCACGAAATCCTCAAAGCAGTCGCGCGTGCGCGTGAAGCGGTGCGGCTGGAATGCCAGCACGAGACGCCGGCCCGGAAACGCGCCGCGCGCCGCTGCCACCGTGGCCGCCATTTCGACCGGGTGATGACCGTAGTCGTCCACCAGCGTGTAGGCGCCGGCGGCCTCGCCGTTGCTCATAACCGGCACTTCGCCGTAGCGCTGGAAGCGCCGGCCGACGCCGTTGAAATCCGCAAGCGCTCGCTGGATATCGGCATCTTTCACTTCAAGTTCAGTCGCAATCGCGATCGCGGCCAGCGCGTTCTGCACGTTGTGCTCGCCCGGCAGATTCAACGTGATGTCGAGCGGCGCCGCGTCTTCGCGCATCGCGGTGAAATGCATGCGGCCTTCGCGCGCCTCGACGTTGACCGCGCGTACCTGCGCGTCGGCCGCGAAGCCGTAGCGGATGATCGGCTTCGACACGAACGGCAGAATCTCCTTCACGTTCGGATCGTCGACGCACAGCACCGCGATGCCGTAGAACGGCAGACGGTGCGTGAATTCGATGAACGCCTGCTTCAGACGCGCGAAGTCGTGACCATAGGTATCCATATGATCGGCGTCGATGTTCGTAATGACTTCGATCACCGGGAACAGGTTCAGGAACGACGCGTCCGATTCGTCGGCCTCGGCAACGATGAAGTCGCCGGTGCCCAGGCGCGCATTCGCGCCCGCGCTGATCAGCCGCCCGCCGATCACGAAGGTCGGATCGAGCCCGCCCGCCGCGAGCACGCTCGCGACGAGCGAGGTGGTCGTGGTCTTGCCGTGCGTGCCGGCAATCGCGATGCCCTGCTTCAGGCGCATCAGCTCCGCGAGCATCACCGCGCGCGGCACGATCGGAATGCGGCGATGACGCGCTTCGAGTACTTCGGGGTTGTCGCTGCGCACCGCGGTCGATACGACCACCGCGTTCGCCCCCTCGATGTTCTCCGCCGCATGGCCGATCGAAATGCGCGCGCCGAGCGCGGCGAGACGTTCGGTGACCGCGTTGCCCGACAGGTCCGAGCCGCTCACCTGATAGCCGAGATTGACGAGCACCTCGGCAATGCCGCTCATGCCGACGCCGCCGATGCCGACGAAATGAATATGTTTGACGATGTGTTTCATTGCTTTCCTTCAGGGCTCATGCCCGCCGTCGAACCCGCACCCGCCACCGTCGCGCAGATCTGCGCGACCTGTTCGGTGGCATCCGGTTTCGCGAGCGAGCGCGAACGCTCCGCCATCTCCGCGAGACTTTCGCGTGTCCGGCTGCGCAACCAGTCGGCGAGCTTTTGCGCCGACAGATCGCGTTGTTGCACGACCAGCGCCGCGCCGTTGTCGGCGAGAAACGCTGCGTTGGTGGTCTGGTGATCGTCCACCGCATACGGGAACGGCACGAAGAACGCCGCGACGCCGACCGCCGCAATCTCCGACACCGTCATCGCGCCCGAGCGACAGATCACCAGATCGGCCGCTTCGTAGGCGCTCGTCATGTCGTCGATGAACGGCACGAGCGAGACGTCGGCACCCGCCTGCAAGCCGGCTGCCGCGTAGTTCTCGCGCAGCGCGTCGATATGCTTGGCCCCCGCCTGATGCACGATGCGCGGGCGCTCGTTGGCGCCCAGCAGCGCAACCGCGCGCGGCACCACTTCGTTCAACGCCGCCGCGCCGAGACTGCCGCCCACCACCAGCACGTTCAGCGGACCGCTGCGTTGCGCGTAGCGAGCTTTGGGTGCATTCGCGCGCGCAAGTTCCTCACGGATCGGATTGCCGGTCCATTCGCCGTGCGGCAGCGCATTCGGGAACGCGACGAGCACGCGTTTCGCGAGCTTCGCGAGCACCTTGTTCGCGAGACCCGCAATCGAATTCTGTTCGTGCAGCACGAGCGGCCGGCCACTCAGCGCGGTCATGAGACCGGCCGGAAACGTGATGTAGCCGCCCATGCCGAGCACGACATCGGGCTTCACGCGACGCAGCACGGAGAAGCTCTGCGTGCAGGCGCTCAGCAGGTTCACCGGCAGCATCAGCTTGGTCTTCAGACCCTTGCCTCGCACGCCGCCGAAACGCACGTACTCCATCGGAATGCCGTGCTTCGGCACGAGCGTCGCTTCCATGCCCGCCGGGTTGCCGAGCCACACGACTTTCCAGCCCCACGCCTGCATCCGGTGCGCGACCGCGAGCCCCGGGAACACGTGTCCCCCGGTGCCGCCGGCCATCACCATCAGCGTGCGTTGTGGCAGAGCCGTCATACTTTGCCCCCACGCATCAGCACCCGGTTCTCGTAATCCACCCGCATCAACACGGCGATAGCGACGCAGTTCAACAAAATGCCCGAACCGCCGTAACTGACGAGCGGCAACGTGAGCCCCTTGGTCGGCAGAAGCCCGAGGTTCACGCCCATGTTGATGAAGGTCTGCGCGCCGAACCAGAGGCCGATGCCCTTGGCGACGAGACCCGCGAACGTGCGGTCGAGCGCGAGCGCCTGACGGCCGATCTCGAACGAGCGGCGCACGATCCAGTAGAACATCAGGATCACGACCAGCACGCCGACGAAACCGAGTTCCTCGCCGATCACCGCGAGAATGAAGTCGGTATGCGCTTCCGGCAGATAGTTGAGCTTCTCGACGCTGCCGCCGAGGCCCACGCCGAACCACTCGCCGCGGCCGAACGCGATCAGCGAGTGCGTCAGCTGATAGGCCTTGCCCTGCGCGTAGCGGTCGTCCCACGGATCGAGGTAGGCGAAAATCCGCTCGCGACGCCACGGCGACGCCCACACGAGCAGACTGAAGGTGCCCACCGCGGTCGCGACGAGACCGCCGAACAGCTTGCCGTTCACGCCGCCGAGGAACAGCACGCCCATCGCGATCGCCGCGATCACCATGAACGCGCCCATGTCCGGTTCGAGCAGCAGCAGCGCGCCGACAAGACCGACCGCGACCGCCATCGGCAGAAAGCCCTTGGCGAAGCTGTGCATGTACTCCTGCTTGCGCACCGTGTAGTTCGCTGCGTAGATCGTCACCGCGAGCTTCATGATTTCCGACGGCTGCATGTTCGTGATGCCGAGCGGAATCCAGCGGCGCGCGCCGTTCACGCCCTTGCCGATGTGCGGAATCAGCACGATCACGAGCGCAGCGAGCGAGATCAGGAAGAGCTTCGGCGCGTACTTGTCCCACGTCGAAATCGGAATGCGGAACGACACGACGCCGACCACGGCGCCCATCACGACGAAGATGACCTGGCGCACGAGGAACGCATAGTCGTGATACGAGGCGTACTTCGGCGAGTCGGGCATTGCGATCGACGCCGAATACACCATCACGATGCCGAGCCCGAGCAATGCGACCACGACCCACAGCAGCGAGTGGTCGTAGTCGAGCATGCGCGAGCGCAGCGGACGCACGCCGTTGACCGCGCTCGCGAGACCGCTGCCGCCCGTGCGGCCAGCGGCGCGCGCCGGGCCGGCGCTACTGCCGGCTGCTTCGCGCGAGCCGAAACGTTCCGACCAGCTCATATCATCGTCCCCCGTTCGGCCGCGATGTCTTCCACCGTGCCGCGGAATACCTCGGCCCGATGTGCGTAACTCCTGAACATGTCCAGGCTCGCGCAGGCGGGCGAGAGCAGCACCGCGTCGCCAGGCTGAGCGAGCGCGGCGGCAGCGCGCGTCGCTTCTTCGAGCGTCGCGTGATCCGTCATTGCGACGCCGCTGTGCTCAAGCGCCGCACGAATCTGCGGCGCGTCGCGGCCGATCAGCATCACTGCGCGACACCAGCGCATGACCGGCTCGGCGAGCGGTTCAAACGCCTGGCCCTTGCCGTCGCCGCCGGCGATCAGCACGACGCGCTGCGCGAGACCATCGAGCGCGGCGACCGTCGCGCCGACGTTGGTGCCCTTGCTGTCGTCCACGTAATCGATGCCGTCGATCGACGCGATCAGTTCCACCCGATGCGGCTCGCCGCGATATTCGCGCAAGCCATGCAGCAACGGCGCGCCGGGCAGGCCGATCGCGCGCGCGAGCGCATACGCGGCCAACGCGTTCGCGGCGTTGTGCAAGCCGCGGATGCGCAATGCGTCGGCGGGCATCAGGCGCTTCAGCGCGATGTCCGGCGTGGCGGCCGCTTCGTTCTTGCGGCGGCGCTTCGGTGTCGGCTCGTCGCTCGCGTCGCGATCGTGCGCCTCGACGAGCCACACCATGCCGTTATCGCGCAGCAGACCATAATCGCCGTCGTTCTGCGGTTCGGCCACGCCGAACGTGATCACTTCGGCTTCACCGCTCGCGGACGCGAGCGACATCACGCGCGCGTCGTCGCGATTCAGCACGCGCACGGTCTGTGTACCGAAGATGCGACCCTTCGCCGCCGCGTACGCATCGAGCCCGCCGTGCCAGTCGAGGTGATCCTGCGTGATGTTGAGCACGGCCGCCGCATCGGGCGCAAACGTATGCGAGGTTTCCAGCTGGAAGCTCGACAGTTCGAGCACCCACACGTCGGGCAGCGCGGTCTGGTCGATCGCTTCGGAGAGCTTGTCGAGCAGCGACGGGCTGATGTTGCCGGCCACCGCGACCTTCCTGCCCGCGCGTTCGCACAGCAGGCCGGTCAGGCTCGTCGTCGTGGTCTTGCCGTTCGTGCCGGTAATCGCGATCACCTTCGGCGCGTAGCCCGATTCGCCGAGCGTGCGCAAGGCCTGCGAGAACAGTTCGAGCTCGCCCCACACCGGAATGCCCTGCTCGCGCGCCGCCGCGATCAGCGGCAGCAGATCGGCGGCGAGCGGCGACAGCCCCGGGCTGATCGCGACGAGTTCGACGCCGTCGAGCAGCGCCGGCACAAACGGACCGCCGACGAAATCGGCATCGACGCCATCCGCTTCGAGCGCGGACAGGTTCGGCGGCACCTCGCGCGTATCGGCCACCCGCAGCCGACAACCGTGCCTGGCGCACCAGCGCGCCATCGCGAGACCGGATTCACCCAGTCCCAGCACGAGCACCCTCGGCTTTTGCCGATCCCGAAACTTCTCGCCGAACATCGCCTGCTTCCTTAAATACCGCTGCTTAACGCAATTTGAGAGTGGACAAACCGAACAGGCACAACATCAACGTGATGATCCAGAAACGCACGACCACCTGCGTTTCCTTCCAGCCCGACAATTCGAAATGGTGATGCAGCGGCGCCATCCTGAAGAGGCGCCGCCCTTCGCCGTAGCGGCGCTTGGTGTATTTGAACCACGTGACCTGCAACATCACCGACAGCGTTTCCGCGACGAAGATGCCGCCCATGATGAACAGCACGATTTCCTGGCGCACGATCACCGCGACCGTGCCGAGCGCGCCGCCGAGCGCGAGCGCGCCGACGTCGCCCATGAACATCTGCGCCGGGTGCGTGTTGAACCACAGGAACGCGAGGCCCGCGCCGCCCATCGCCGAGCAGAAGATCAGCAATTCGCCCGCGCCGGCGATGTGCGGGAACAGCAGGTACTTCGAATAGACCGAGCTGCCCATCACGTACGCGAACACGCCGAGCGACGCGCCCACCAGCACGACCGGCATGATGACGAGGCCGTCGAGGCCGTCGGTCAGATTCACGGCATTGCTCGCGCCGACGATCACGAGATACGTCAGCACGATGAAGCCCCACACGCCGAGCGGATAGCTGATCGACTTGAAGAACGGCAGCATCAGGTCGGCGCGCGCGGGCAAGCCCATCGACAGGCCGCTGCGCACCCACGCCATGAACAGGTCGAACACGCGCACGTTGCTCGCCTCGGACACGCTGAACGCGAGATAGACCGCCGCGAACAGACCGATCACCGACTGCCAGAAATACTTCTCGCGCGAAGACATGCCGCGCGGGTCCTTGTAGACGACCTTGCGGTAATCGTCGACCCAGCCGATCACGCCGAAGCCGAACGTGACGAGCATCACGATCCAGATGAAGCGGTTGGTCAGGTCGGCCCACAGCAGCGTGGCCACAGCGATGCCGAGCAGGATCAGCACGCCGCCCATCGTCGGCGTGCCGGATTTGACGAGGTGCGTTTGCGGACCGTCCTTGCGCACGGCCTGGCCGACCTTCATCGCGGTCAGCTTGCGAATTACCGCCGGGCCGCAGACGAGCCCGATCGACAGCGCGGTGATGGTCGCCATCACCGCGCGAAACGTCAGATAACTGAACACGCGCAAGAAGCTTGCGTCATTCTGCAGCCATTGCGCCAGCGCCAGTAGCATGCCGGGTTCCTTCTATTTCAATGTGCCGCGGGCGTCGTGCCCGCGGCGTTGGGTTGTGGACTCGTCACGGCGTCCACCACGCGCTCCATCTGCATGAAGCGCGAGCCTTTCACGAGAAGCGTTGCGGCCGCGCCGAAGCCGGCCTGCTGCAATTGCGCGACCAGCGCGCCGACATCGGCGAGGTGGTGCGCGCCCGCGCCGTATGCGGTGCAGGCGTCGCGCGAGGCGTCGCCCATTGCATACAGCGCGTCGATACCGCGCTCTTTCGCATACGCGCCGATTTCGCGATGAAACGCCGGGCCGTTGTCGCCGACTTCGCCCATGTCGCCCATCACGAGCACGCGCGGCGCGGCGCGCGACGCGAGCACGTCGATCGCGGCGCGCATCGAATCGGGATTCGCGTTGTAGGTGTCGTCGATCACGGTGGCGCCCGCGAGCGTGCCGAGCGCGGCCTGCTTCACTTGCAGACGCCCCTTCACCGCGCCGAACGATTCGAGACCGCGCCGGATCGCGTCGAGCGACACGCCCGCGGCGAGCGCCGCCGAAGTCGCCGCGAGCGCGTTGTGCGCGTTGTGATCGCCGAGCACCTGCAGCGTGACGTCGAGGTGGCCTTGCGGCGTGTCGATGCTCAGGCGCTGGCCGTCGAAGCGGCCCGTCACCGCGGCTTCGGTCGTGCGCTCCGCGCTGTTCAGCGCGAAATCGACGATGCGGTTGCCGGTCGCGGCCACGCGCCAGATGCTCGCGTAGGCATCGTCGGCGGGGAACACGGCCGTGCCGTCGGGCGCCAGCGCGTGAATCACGCTCGCGTGTTCGAGCGCGACCGCTTCGACGGTCGCCATGAATTCCTGATGCTCGCGCTGCGCGTTGTTGACGACGGCAACCGTCGGCTCGGCGATCTTCGCGAGCAGTTCGGTTTCGCCCGGATGATTCATGCCGAGCTCGACCACCGCGAGCTGATGCGCGGCGTGCAGACGGAACAGCGTGAGCGGCAGACCGATGTCGTTGTTGAAATTGCCGGCGGTGGCAAGACGCGCATCCGCGCCGACCGCGGCCGCGAAAATCGACGCGATCATTTCCTTGACCGTGGTCTTGCCGTTGCTGCCCGTGACCGCGACGAGCGGCATGCCGAACTGGCGGCGCCAGCCGCGCGCGAGCGCGCCGAGCGCGGCGCGCGTCTCGGCGACGCGGATCGCGGGCACGCTCCAGTTCTCCGGCGTGCGCGTAACGAGCACGGCCGCGACGTTGCGCTCGGCGACTTGCGGCAGGAAGTCGTGCGCGTCGAAGCGATCGCCCTTGATCGCGACGAACAGATCGCCGGGGCCGGCGCTGCGGCTGTCGGTCGAGACGCGCTCGAAACGCGCGCCGGCGTCGCCCGACACGGTGGCGCCCGGAATCAGCGCGGCGGCTTCGTGCAGCGAGAACATGCTCATTCGCCACCTCCGCGTGCGTGCGTCGCGCGCGCGGCAAGCGCGAGGCGGGCGTGGTCCTGATCGGAGAATGCGCGTTTCTTGCCCATGATTTCCTGGGTGGCTTCGTGTCCCTTGCCGGCCAGCACGACGACGTCTTCGCGCGCGGCGCCGCGGATCGCCTGCAGGATCGCGCTCGCGCGGTCTTCGATGCGGCGCGCCCGCGACGCGTCCCGCATGCCCGCGACGATCTGCTCGATGATCGACTGCGGATCTTCGCTGCGCGGGTTGTCGCTCGTAACGACAACGCTGTCGGCGAGCTTTTCGGCAATCGCGCCCATCAGCGGACGCTTGGTTGCATCGCGGTCGCCGCCGCAGCCGAACATGCAGACGAGTTCGCCGCCACGCGCGGCCGCGATCGGGCGCAGCGCGTCGAGCGTCTTTTCGAGCGCGTCGGGCGTATGCGCGTAATCGACCACGACGAGCGGCTCGTCGTTTTGCAGACGGCCGCCGAGGCGCTGCATGCGGCCGTTCACCGATTCGAGCTTCGCAAGTTCGGCGAGCGCCGCGTCGAACGGCACGTCCGCGGCGAGCAGCGTGCCGAGCACCGCAAGCAGATTGCTCACGTTGAACGCGCCGAGCGTTTGCACGTCGACTTCGGCGCTGCCCCAGTCCGAGGTAGTCAGATGAAACGCCGTGCCGGTGGTCGTGGCACGCACGTTCGCGGCGACGAGCCACGCGTCGGCTTGCGGCGCATCCTTGGCGTCGGCGCTGCCTTGCCCGGCTTCGATGCCGTACGCGATGGTGCGCGCGTGGCCGCGCGTGCCCGCGAGCAAACGGCGGCCGGCGGCATCGTCGCGATTGATCACGGCTGCCTGCAGTTCGGGCCAGGCAAACAGGCGTGCCTTCGCCGCCTCGTAGGCGTCGAACGTACCGTGATAGTCGAGATGATCCTGCGTGAGATTCGTGAATACGGCGATGTCGAATGCAGTGCCGTTCACGCGCCCCTGATGCAGCGCATGCGACGACACTTCCATCGCGATCGCCTGCGCGCCCGCGTCGCGCAGTTGCGCGAGACTGCGTTGCAGTTGCGGCGCGTCGGGCGTCGTGAAGCCGGTGTGCACGAGCTGGCCGGGGAAACCGGTACCGAGCGTGCCGACGATCGCGCAGCGCGTGCCAAGTGCACTGAGCGCCGTGGCGATCCACTGGCTGCACGAAGTCTTGCCGTTCGTGCCCGTAATGCCGACCGCGAGCATCGCATCGCTCGGCTCGCCGTACCATGCGCTCGCGATCGAGCCGGCCAGTTCGTTCAGCGCCGGCACCGCGTGCGCGACCGACGCGTCGAGCGCGCCGGCGAAACCTTCGGGCTGCACGAGCACGGCTGTCGCGCCGCGTTCGAGCGCCGCGTCGATGAACGGACGGTTGTCCGCGCCGTCGACCGCGTAGGCGAAGAACGCGTCGCCGGCCGCGAGCGAGCGCGTGTCGGCATGCAATTGCGCGCCTGGCCGCACGTGCTCGTGCAGCCAGGCGAGGGCGTCGGCGATCTGCCGGTGCGCTGGATGTTGCTCGCGCAGCACGCTCATCGCTCGACTCCGGGACGATTTTTCGCGTTGGCGGAAATGGTCATCTTTTTCACGCCGGGACTCGTGGACAGCTTCTTCACCGTGGCTTGCGTCGCCGGCGCACCGGGCGCGGGCGGAGCCGAGTCGTCGGTCACGACCATCTGCTTGACGGGCATGTCGGGCGGCACGTTGAGCGCGCGCAGCGTGTCGCCGACGATGCCCGAGAACACCGGCCCCGACACCTGGCCGCCGAAGTGGCTGCCCGCGGTCGGTTCGTCGACCGACACGGCGACGACGATACGCGGATTCGGCATCGGCGCCATGCCGACGAACGACGCGCGGTATTTGGAGTGGTCGTAGCCGTGCGGACCGTGCTTGTACGCGGTACCGCTCTTGCCGCCGACGCGATAGCCGGGCACCGCCGCATCCGGCGATGTACCCTGCGCCGACACGACGGATTCGAGCATCGTGCGCACTTCGCGCGAGGTGGTCGGCGAGAAGATCTGCGGACCGGTGGCCGGCTGGTCACCCGGCGTGTGGAAAATCGTCACCGGCATGAGCTGGCCGTCGTGCGCGATCGCGGTGTATGCGCGGCCGAGCTGGAACAGCGACACCGACAGGCCGTAGCCGTACGACATGGTCGCCTGCTCGATGCGGCGCCAGCTTTTCCACGGACGCAGACGGCCCGCCGCCGCGCCGGGGAAGCCGACCTTCGGCGCCTGGCCGAGGCCGATGCTGGTGTACATGTTCCACATCTCTTCGGGCCGCAGCTGCATCGCGATCTTGGTCGCGCCGATGTTGCTCGACTTCTGGATCACGCCGCCGACCGTCAGCACGCCGAAGCCGGCGTCGTCGGTAATCGGCGCGCCATCGAGTACGAAGTGGCCGTTGCCCGTATCAACCAGTGTAGTCGGCGTCACGCGGTGCAGATCGAGCGCGAGCGAAATCGTGAACGGCTTCATGATCGAACCCGGCTCGAACGTGTCGGTCAGGATGCGGTTGCGCAGCTGGTCGCCGGTCAGGTGCGAGCGGTCGTTCGGGTTGTAGGTCGGGTAATTGACGAGCGCGAGCACTTCGCCGGTGCGCACGTCGATCACCATCGCCGCGCCGGCCTTCGCCTTGAATTTCTCGACGGCCGCTTTCAGGTTCGTATACGCGATGTACTGGATCTTGCTGTCGATCGACAGGTCCACGTCCTGGCCGTTGTGCGGCACGACCTGCTCGTCCACGTCCTCGATCACGTGGCCCATGCGGTCCTTGATGACGCGGCGGCTGCCCGACATGCCGGCGAGCAGCTTCTGGTCGCCGAGTTCGACGCCTTCCTGGCCCTCGTCCTCGACGTTCGTGAAGCCGATCAGGTGGGCGGTGATCTCGCCTTCCGGATAGAAGCGCTTGTATTCCTCGCGCGAGTAGATGCCGGGGATGTCGAGCGCGGCGACTTTCGTGGCGACGTCGAGCGGCACCTGGCGCTTCACGTAGACGAAATTCTTGTCTTCCGACAGTTTCGTGCGCAGCTCCTTCGTCGTCATGCCGAGCAGACGCCCGAGCGAGTCGAGCTTGTCGGCGCCGAGATCGTCGGGCACCGCGTCGGGAATCGCCCAGATCGCGCGCACGGGCAGACTCGTGGCAAGCACGAGACCGTTGCGGTCGAGAATCTTGCCGCGCGTGGCCGGCAATTCGATGCGGCGCTGATAGCGGATTTCGCCCTGCTTCAGATAGAACGCGTTGCCCGGTCCCTGAATCCAGAACGCGCGCCCGGCGAGCGCGACGAACGCCATGAACAGCATGAACACGACGAGCTTCGAGCGCCACATCGGCAGGCGCACCGACAGGATCGGATTGGCGGAAAACGCAACGCTCTTGCGAGCCGACGATTTTTTCATCGCACGCCTCCGCGACGGGTTGCCGCCGGTGCCGAGGCCGGTGCCGAAGTGGGGATCGGCGCGTCGACGGCCTTCGCGGCGCCCGGGTCGAGCGTCAGGTATTGGGTGCGGCCCGTCGTGACCGACTGCATTTTCAGCGAGGCGGTGGCGATCTGCTCGATGCGCGAGGTTTTCGACAGCGCGCTCTGCTGATATTGAAGCTGCGAATAGTCCTGCTGCAGCTGGCGCTCCTGCGATTGGGCACGCTGCAACTGGATGAAGATCTGACGCTGCTGATTGGTCGCGTTGACGACCGACAAGGCACAGCCCATCACGATGATCAGCAGGAAAATGTTGAGACGGTTCATGGCGCGATTCGCTCCGCCACGCGCATCACGGCAGAACGGGCGCGCGGGTTGTCGGCGAGCTCGGCGTCGCCCGGGAATACGCGCCCGATGATCTTGAGCGGGGGGCTCGGCAGGTCGACCGCGCGGATCGGCAGGCGGCGGTCGACCGCCGGCGTGCTCGCGTGCGCCTGCATGAATCGCTTGACGATCCGATCCTCGAGCGAATGAAAGCTGATGACCACCAGCCGCCCCCCTTGCTCCAGCAACGACAGTGCTGCTTCTAGAACGACTTGCAACTCCGCAAGCTCTTGATTGACGTGAATCCGTATAGCCTGAAAGGTGCGGGTTGCCGGGTCCTTACCCTTCTCACGGGTTTTGACGACGTTAGCCACGATTTGGGCAAGCTCGCCCGTGCTGACGAGAGGCCCAAGACGGTCGGACTCTGCCCGGCGAGCAACAAGCGCCTTTGCAATCTGAAAAGCAAACCGTTCTTCCCCATAATCTCGTATCACCTCCGTCAATTCCTGCACCGTGGCCCGCGCGAGCCAGTCAGCCGCGGACTCGCCGCGCGTCGGGTCCATCCGCATGTCGAGCGGGCCGTCGGCGCGAAAGCTGAAGCCCCGCTCCGGATCGTCGATTTGCGGCGACGAAATGCCCAGATCCAGCAACACCCCCGACACCCGTCCTACGCCACGCTCCGCCATCGCGGAGCGCAGTGAAGCAAAACTCTCATGCACGATGCCAAAGCGCGGATCGCCGATCTGTTGCGCCGTCGCAATGGCGAGCGGGTCCTTGTCGAACGCGATCAGCCGCCCCGCGTCGCCCAGGCGCTCCAGCACGAGACGGCTATGCCCGCCGCGGCCGAACGTGCCGTCCACATACGTGCCGTCCGCGCGCGTCACCAGCGCGTCGACCGCTTCGTTCAGCAGCACCGTGCGATGCTGCAACTCGTTTCTCATCGCAGATGCCATATAAATAAGCCGCGATCAGAACGTGAAATCTTTCAACGCGTCGGGCATGCCCTCGGCGATCGCCGCCTGTTCCTTCGCGGCGTAAATCTGTGCGTCCCACAACTCGAAGTGACGGCCCATGCCGAGCAGGGTCACTTCCTTCTCCAGCGAGCCGGCCGTGCGCAACTCCGGCGACACGAGCACACGGCCTGCGCCGTCCATATCCACATCCATTGCATTGCCGAGAAAAATGCGCTTCCACCAGGCTGCGTTCATGGGCAGCTTGTCGACCTTGTCGCGGAAGATTTCCCATTCGGGGCGCGGAAAGAGCAACAGGCAGCCGTCCGGGTGCTTGGTGATCGTCACCCGTCCCTCTGCCTGTGTTTGCAGCGCATCCCGATAACGAGAGGGAATCGACATCCGCCCCTTCGCATCGAGCGTCAGCGCCGACGCCCCTTGGAACACTTCGCTCTCCCCTCTTGCAGCGCTATTGCGCCGGCTTCCCGATTCGTAAAAATCTACCCGAAAGTGGTGTTGAGATCACACAAAAATACACTTTCTCACACTGTCTCCCACTTTAGAGGAACGCTAAACACGGGTCAAGGGAGCGGCCCGCTTTTCGAGCGAATTTTGTTTGCTAGAACAAGGACTTAGCGCGACTCCCTCACATCAGATATAAAACGGAAAACCGTTATAAATGAATGAGCTAGTGAAACTTGTGAAGGTGATACGTGAAAAGTGCGGGGAAACAGCGCGGATTGAAAGAGATCGTTAAGCCGGATCGGGAGGGATAAACAGGCCTTGCGGAGGGCTTACAGGAAGCGGCGGGCGCGACGCCGCCCCGGTTTCGGAAAACGGGTTTCAGCGGCGGTTCGGCTTGACAGTTTTATAGGTAATAGGCCGTGCGCGTCATGACCTTCGACATCGCGCGCATCAGCGCGCGCGCGGGAAACGGCAGTTCGACGCCGCCCGCATCCATCGCGGCCCGGCCGTGCTGCGCTTCGTCGATACGCATCTGCTCGACGATCGCGCGCGATTCGTGATCGGCTGCCGGCAGTTTCTCGAGATGGCTATCGAGATGCAACTCCACCTGACGCTCGGTTTCGGCCATGAAGCCGAGGCTTACGCGATCGCCCATGCGCCCGGCCGCGAGACCGACCGCCAACGCGCCCGCGTACCAAAGAGGATTCAGCAGACTCGGACGCGAGTCGAGCGCCTCGAGACGCTTCGCGGTCCACGCAAGATGGTCTTCTTCCTCGGCGGCGGCGTGCTCGAACATGGCGCGCAATACGGGCGAACGCGTGGTGAGTTTCTGTGCCTGATAAAGCGCCTGTGCGCAGACCTCGCCGACATGGTTCACGCGCATCAAACCGGCCGCGTGCGCGCGCTCCGCTGGCGAGAGTTCGGGTGCCTCGGCCGTCGCCGCCGACTCGTGTGGAACCGGTAGCGGACGACCCATCCGCGACACGCCCGTCAGTGAGCGTAAACCCCGATCAAACTCGCCAATCAACTCGTCCAGCCACATAAAACGCTCCCCGATTCAAGCTGCGCCTCATCGCAGCGGAAGGTCCGCGCGACAAGGCTTTGCGACGCAAAACCGGCTGCGCGGAAAGCTCGAATCCGCATGAAATGGGCGACCCATTTCCGATTCTAGACCATGTTGCGTAAACGAAACAGGAGCCGTCCAGGCCCTCCGCTTTTTCTTTGTGGCATGTATGCCTTTTGTTACATTACGTGGCAACTTCTCGCGAAGTTGGACAAGCAAGGCCTTTGAGCCCTAGATAAATATTTCGCCTTGTACAAAAGATTCGTAATCCTTGGAGATCATTCGATGAAAAAGTCGCTTCTCGCTCTCGCAGCACTGGGCGCATTCGCAGGCGTCGCACATGCGCAGAGCAGCGTGACCCTGTACGGTATCGTCGACGTTGGTATCAACATGAACACCAACTCGGGTGGCTACCACAAGTACGACATGTCCAGCGGCGTTCTGCAAGGCTCGCGTTTCGGCCTGCGCGGCACGGAAGACCTGGGCGGCGGTCTGAAGGCCCTGTTCGTGTTGGAAAACGGCTTTGACGTGACCAACGGCAAGCTCGGCCAAGGCGGCCTGATGTTCGGCCGTCAGGCATACGTCGGCCTGTCGAGCAACTTCGGCACGGTCACGCTGGGTCGTCAGTACGACTCCGTCGTCGACTACGTCGGTCCGTTCGAAGCGGGCGATCAGTGGGGCGGCTACATCGCTGCTCACCCGGGCGATATCGACAACTTCAACAACGCGTATCGCACCAACAACACGGTCAAGTTCACGAGCGCGAACTACGGCGGCCTGACGTTCGGCGGCACGTATAGCCTCGGCGGCCAGGCAGGCAACTTCTCCGGCAACCAGATCTGGTCGTTGGGCGCTGGCTACAACAACGGTCCGCTGCAATTGGGCGTCGGCTATTTGAACGCACGTACGCCGGCAGCTTCGGGCGGTATCTTCAACAACGGCGGCACGATCACGGCACCGAACGCGGCAGTGACCTCGCCGGTCTACGGCGCTTACACGTCGGCTAACACGTACCAGGTGATCGGTGCGGGTGGTGCATACACGTTCGGCGCGGCTACCATCGGCCTGACGTATTCGAACATCCGTTTCGCCAACCTCGGCACGACGTTCGCGCAACCGAGCGTCCGCGGTCAGTCGGCTACGTTCAACAACGGCGAAGTCAACTTCAAGTATCAGCTGACCCCGGCATTGCTGGTCGGCGCTGCATACGACTACACGCGTGGCGCGAGCATCGCAGGTGCGTCGACGGCTCAGTACCACCAAGGCGCTGTGGGCGTGGACTACTTCCTGTCCAAGCGTACGGACGTGTACGTGATCGGCGTGTACCAGCATGCTCTGGGCGATGTGCTGAACGCAGCCGGCAATGGCGTGGTCGCTGCAACGGCTGGCATCAACGGCCTGACCGGCTCGACGAGCGCCAACCAGTTCACGGCTCGCGTCGGTATCCGTCACAAGTTCTAATAAGTCGTAAAAACGCAGTTTGTCTCAAAGGCGCCTTCGGGCGCCTTTTTTTGTGCTCGCCATTTGTGGCTAGCCGGGGAACCGGTGGATTCGCGGTGCCGGGTGTTTGCCGTGCGCGGTTCTCTCGGGCGGCAATCTCGACAAAGAAAAACCCGGCGGGCTTTCGTCCGCCGGGTTTTTCTTCCGGGTTTTCCTGTTTGCTATCTGACTCGCCGGTTAGCGTGCCGACCTGGCACGCTCCGATGCGCTCACGCCCTTCCGTCGCGCAGCTCGCGGCGCAGAATCTTGCCGACGTTGCTCTTCGGCAGTTCCGTGCGGAATTCGACGACCTTTGGCCGTTTATAGCCGGTCAGTTGCGTCTTGCAGTACGCGAAGATGTCCTCGTCGGTCAGCGCCGGGTCCTTCTTCACGACGAACAGCTTCACCGCCTCGCCCGAATGCGGGTCCGGCACGCCGACCGCAGCGACTTCGAACACGCCCGGCAGCTTCGCCACGACGTCCTCGATCTCGTTCGGATACACGTTGAAGCCCGACACGAGAATCATGTCCTTCTTGCGGTCGACGATCTTCACGAAGCCATCCGCGTTCATCATGCCGACATCGCCCGATTTGAAGAAGCCGTCCGGGGTCATGACCTTCGCGGTTTCGTCCGGACGGTTCCAGTAGCCCGCCATCACCTGCGGTCCGCGGATGCAGATTTCGCCGGCCTGGCCGAGCGGCACTTCGTTGCCGTCGTCATCGCGGATCGAGATTTCGGTGGACGGCAGCGGCAAACCGATCGTGCCGCTGTATTCGGTCACCGTGACCGGGTTGCAGGTCGCACACGGCGACGTTTCCGACAACCCGTACCCTTCGACGATCGGCGTGCGCGTTGCCTCGAACCAGCGCTTCGCGACCGCCTCCTGCACGGCCATGCCGCCGGCGTTCGCGGTGAGCAACTTCGAGAAGTCGAGCTTGTGGAAATCGGGGCTGTTCAATAACGCGTTGTAGAGCGTGTTGACGGCAGGGATCGTCGTGATCGCATAGCCTTCCAGCGATTTGATCGTGCCGGGAATATCGCGCGGATTCGGAATCAGCACGCCGAGACCGCCGGTGCGGATCGTCAGCAAGCCGCACACGGTCAGCGCAAACACGTGATAAAGCGGCAGCGCGACGACCGTGATGAACTGATCGATATCGGTACGATTCGCGCGCACCGGATTGAGCCACACTTCCGATTGCAGCACGTTCGCGATCAGATTCCGGTTCAGCAGCGTCGCGCCCTTGGCCACGCCGGTCGTACCGCCCGTGTATTGCAGGAACGCCACGTCGTCCGGTCCCTGCTGGACGGGTTTGAAACCGAGACCCGCGCCCTGCGCGATCGCGGCGTTGAACTTGATGTGGCCCGGCAGGCTCCACGCCGGCACCATCTTCTTGACCTTGCGCACGACGAAGTTCACGAGCGGGCCCTTGATGCCCATCAGGTCGCCCATCGTCGCAACGACGATATGCTTGACCGCCGTATTGCGCACGATCGCCTGCAGCGTTGCCGCGAAATTCTCGAGCAGGATAATCGCTTCGGCGCCGCTGTCCTTCAACTGATGCTCGAGTTCGCGCGGCGTGTAGAGCGGGTTCACGTTCACGACGACGTAGCCCGCGCGCAAGATGCCGGCGATCGCCGCCGGATATTGCAGCACGTTCGGCATCATGATCGCGACTCGCGCGCCGCGCGCGAGTCCCTTCGACTGAAGCCACGCGGCAAGCTTGCGCGAGAGTTCGTCGAGCTCGCCGTATCTGATTTCCTTGCCCATGCAGACGAACGCCGGCTTGGCCCGGTGTTCGCGAAACGCATCCTCGAGCAGTTCGGCTACCGACGAATAGA
>Ga0154001_1000064_pt1 | contig 26773 bp, 20 predicted proteins | sample TSNJ085MetaG_FD_104699 | JGI IMG/M metagenome (GOLD analysis project Ga0154001, IMG submission 104699) | Attine ant fungus gardens microbial communities from New Jersey, USA - TSNJ085 MetaG | ecosystem: Host-associated > Fungi > Mycelium > Unclassified | place: USA: New Jersey, Wharton State...
GCGGCATCGACCGAGGTCGTGCTCGGCCGCGACATCGGCCGGCCCGGCGGCACGCTGCGCACGCTCACGCTTGGCGAGTTGCGTTCGTCGGACGTGGACATGCGCACGATGGTGATCGTCGGCTCATCGCTGACGCGAAGGTTTGCTTGCGGGGCCGACGGCGCGCAGTGGGTTTACACGCCGCGCTGGTACGAGTAGGCGGGCGCGCCTGTACAAAACCCGCACGAGACCTGCGGGAAGCACGTCCCCTCGCTTTTCGCGTCGCTTCTCGCCTCACTGCTCGCTCCTCGCTTCGTCCCGCCTCGTCCCGATTGGCCCTGCCTCACCCCGCTCACGCCACCTTCAGATCCTCGACCGCTCGCTGCCTGACCCCGAGGTCGTCCCACAACTCCGGATGACATGTGAACACCAGAATCTGGTGCCGCGTGGCCGCGTCGATCAGCGCGCGCTTGAGCGCATCGCGCCGCGATGCGTCGGTATGCACGGCCGCGTCGTCGAGCATCAGCAGGGTTGGCCGGCCCGACGACTGAAGCAGGTCCGCGTAGGCGAGCCGCGTCAGGATGCCGAGCTGTTCGCGCGTGCCGAAGCTGAGCGCGTCGAGCAGTTCCTCGCGGCCCGCGCGATCGAGCGCCGCGGGACTCAGGTCGTCGCTGAGCGCGAGGCTCGCTTGCGGAAAAATCCGCTTCAGGTAGTGGCCCAGCCGCTCGGTCAACGGCGCGCGCAGTTGCGCCACCGCCGCATCGCGTTCGTCGACGAGCACCTCGTCGAGCAGACTCAGCGCGCCCGCGCGCAGGCTCAGTTCATCCTTGCGGCGCGTGGCCTGCTCGATCTGCGCGTCGAGCGCCGCCAGCCGTTCGCCGAGACCGGACGCGCCCATCGTCTCCAACTGGCTGCGCAGTTGCGCGATCCGCACCTGACGCTCGTGCTGCTCGCTGCGCGCAAGCTCCGCCGACGCGCGATAGCGCTTCGCCTCGGCGGCCGGATCGTCGAGACGCGCCGCATCGAGTTCGCGCTCGCGGCCCTCGCGCTGCTGACGCAATGCATCGACCTTCACGCGCTGCGCGACAAGATTCGCCTGCCATTGCGCGCGGTTGCGGCGAAACGCATCGTCGGCGAGTTGCGCTTCCTTGCGCTGTAGCTGCGCGGCCAGCGAATCGGCCCGCGCGACGCCGGTCGAGCGCGCTTCGGCAGCCTGCGCGAGCACCTTGCGCGACGCATCCAGTGCGTCGCGCGCGAGGTCGGCGTGGCGGCGCGCGTCGTCGAGCGGCGGTGCGGCGGACACGTCGGGCAAGCCCGCAAGCCGCTCGCTCGATGCCTGCAAACGCGCGGCCGTCGAGGCCAGCACCGCGCGCAACGCATCGATGCCCTGCGGCGCGTGAACCCGCAGAATTTCCGCGTGGCGCTTCTGCTGCGCGAGCGACGCTTTCCAGCGCTCGTGCCGCGCCTGCGCATCGCCCGCCGACGCGACGCCGAGCGTCTGCAACAACTGCGCATGCTGCGCTTCGAGCGACGCCAATTCCGACAATTGCGCCGGCAGATCGGACACGCCCGGAATCACGCGCAATTCGCCGAGTTCGCCCAGGCCGATGCGCTTTTCCTCGTCGACACGCAACACTCCCGTGCCACTGATGCGCGCCTCGCCGACGCTCAACTCGCCGTCGAGCCGATACTCGATGCGCGTCATCGCCGCTTCGGTGCGCGCGCGCAGCACGGTCAATTCGCCGTCGAGCGCGACGAGCCGCTTCAGCCGCGCCTCGTCGATTTCGAGCGCCGCCGCCTCGCGCGCGGCTTGCAGCACCGCTTCGTTCGCCTTGTCGGCTTCCACAATCGACGCGTCGAGGCGCGTGCTTTCCGCGCGATAAAGCTCGATCTGGCTGCGCAGATCGGCGGCGGTCACGGCCGCGTTGGCGAGTTCGAGCGCGCGACTCGCCTCGGCCGAAGCCTGCTCGAATTGCGCGACGCCGCCCGCGGCCTGCGCATGCGCGTTCTGCGCGGCGGCCACTTCGGCGCGCGCCGCATCGAGCTGTTCGCGTTCGCGCGCGACCGCCGCTTCGAGTTCGAGCGCGCCCTGCTCCTGCTGCACCGACAACGCCAGCTCGGCCTCGCCGACCTGCAACGACTGCGCGAGCCCCTCTACGCTGCGTTCGAGTTCCGCGAGCGCGGCCGCGCGTTGCTGCGCCAGCGCGGCCTTCTGCTCGTGCAGCTCCCACGGCCGCCGGCGCCCGGCGTCGTCGAACGCTTCCTGCTGCGCGGCGAGGCGCGCGATGTTGTCGTCGAACTGCTGGCGCTGCTGCTGCAACTCGTCGCGGCTCGCGACGAGCGCCGCGAGCTTCTGTTCGGCTTCGGCGAGCGGCCCGGTCGATTTCTGCGTGCGCGCGGTCAGCAACTGGCGCAATTCGCGCTGCACGGCGGCGATCAGCGCATCCTCGCCGGCCGAGTCGCTGCCGCCCGACAACTGCGCGAGCGCATCGCGCAGATACTGCGCGGCATGCCCGGTCGAATCGCGCAGTTCCTGCGTGCCGCCCTGCTGCACCCACAGCAGACCGGGCACGCCCGCGTTCTCGGCCTTCATCGCCCCGCGCGCGGCGCGCGAAAAACCGAGCAGCGCGGCGAGCTTGTCCTCGGCTTCGTCCTCGGTGAACACGGCCTGGCCGATCCGCAGTTCGCAGCGCTGCCGCGAGACGAACTGCTTCGACAGACGGCACGCCTCGCCATCGAGATCGAAGCTCACTTCCACCGACGGCTGTCCGCTCGCGAGCCCCCACGGCAGCAGGTCCTTCAGATGCGAGGCTTTATAGCGTTCGAGAAACACCGTGCGCACGGCTTCCGCGATCGTGCTCTTGCCGGCCTCGTTCGGGCCCGTGAACAGATTGAGGCCGGGCGCCAGGTCGTCGATCACGAGCCGCCCGCTGAACTGCCTGAATTCCTGAATCGCAATGCGCTGCAGCTTCATGCGGACCTCGCTTCGCGCTGCGGCGTGGTATGTGCCATATGTGTCTCACGTTGCCGCGCGGGTTGTTGTTCACGTTGAAAACGCGCGAGCAGCAACAGCGCCTCGGCCGCGTGCCGCGCCTTCTGCGGATCGCCCTGCGGGTCTTCCTGCAAGCCGCGCAGCCGCGCGACGACCTTGGCCAGATAACCGCTTTGCGCGCCGAGTTCGGCGAGATCGTCGGCGGTGGGCAGTACGTGCAGGTCGCCAAGATCGGCCCGCAGCGCGCGCACGCGGGCGCGGGTTTCCTCGACCGCGACACGCAGCGCCTCGGCATCGGCGAGCGCGGCCGTGCCGCCGACCTCGATCCGCAGCACGTCGTCGGCGCCGAGCGCGGCGAGCCGCGTCCTGAGCGCCTCGACGTCGCTCGGCACCGAGATCGTTTCGTCCCAGCGATGCCACCGGTATTGCCCGACCCGCACCGCTTCGACGCGCGGCGGCGCGTCCTCGCCTAGCGTCACGTCGAGCACGAAACCCGGTTCGTTGGCGCGAAAGCGGTCCTGCTCGTGCGTGCCCGCGTACCACGTACGGTCGTCGACACGCAGATGGCCGTGCCAGTCGCCGAGCGCGAGATAGTCGAGCCGCGCGCTCGCGGCACGCGTCGGCGCGAGCGGATTCGACGAATCGATGCTCTCCTGCAGAATTCCGCCGACGCTGCCATGCGCGAGCCCGACGCGCGCATAGCTGGGCGGCGTCTCGGCCGTATCGAAGAAGGCGGTGGTGTCGTCGTAGGTGATGCGTTGCGTGAGCGGCGCGCACAGCAGCGCGCAACGGCAGGCGTCGAGCAGCACGACGCCGGGTTCGAGCACGACGCGCACGTTCGGCGCGATGCAGTTCAGGCGCTGCGCGCGGGTCCACACGCTTTCGACGAGGGCGGCGTCGTGATTGCCGGGCAGCATGATCCAAGGCCCGGAGAACGGTTGCAGCGCCGCGAACAGACGCCGGATCACCGTGTCCGAAACCGTTTGCAGATCGAACACGTCGCCCGCGACGAGCACCGCATCGACGTTGCGCGCGGCCGCTTCCTCAGCGATGCGGCGCACGGTATCGAAGCGCGCCTGTGCGAGATGCGCGGCCTCGTCCGCTTCGAACTGGCCGAACTGCGTGCCGATCTGCCAATCCGCGGTGTGTAGAAATCTGCTCACTGGGTCCTCGTTGCGGTTGTCTTGCCTCGTGCCATGCTGCATCGTGGTTCGTTGCGCCGAACCGCGTTTTGTTACGCTGCTTCGCCGTGTTGTGTTGTGTTGTGTTGTGTCGCCGCGTGGTTGTCCTGCCGGGTGCGCCGGCGTGCCTTGCCACGACCCGCATCACATCCTGCTGCGCGCCATCGCATTCGACGCAGCCGCATGCGAGTCCAAGCGCGAATGTTACCTTGCCGAAGCCGCCGCGCGTACGCCGGCTGGACGCATGCGCCGGCCGTGCCGCATCATGGCACCCGCACCGTACCGCACCGCCCTCGCCCGACAGGACCACCCCGACGATGGACAAGACCACCGAACTGAAGCGCGCCAGGCGCACGCCCTTATTGCTGCTGCTCGTGGCCGCCGGCGTTTTCGTCGTGACCGCGTTCATGCCGCGCGGCGTGTGGATCGACGGCATCAAGGCGATTGCCGAGGCCGCGATGGTCGGCGCGCTCGCGGACTGGTTCGCCGTCGCCGCGCTGTTCCGGCGCGTACCGCTTCCGCTCGTCGCGCGCCATACCGCGATCATCCCGCGCAACAAGCACAAGATCGCCGATAACCTCGCGGTCTTCGTGCAGGACAAGTTTCTCGACGTGCCCTCGCTCGTCGGCCTGATCCGCCGCCACGACCCGGCGCGCAGCATCACGTTGTGGCTCACCGAGCCGGCCAATACCGCGCGCCTCGGCGATTACGTCGTGCGCCTGACGGGCGGCATGCTCGACGTGGCCGACGACACGCGCATCCAGAGCTTCATCCGCGACGCGCTGCGCGACGTGCTCGCGAAGGTCGATCTGTCGCAAGCGACGGGCGCGATGCTCGACACGCTCACGCGCGACGGCCGCCATCAGGAACTGCTCGACACTGCGCTCGATCAGCTGATCGCACTGCTGCGCGAGCCGCCCGCGCGCGAGTTCATTGCGGCACGCATCGTCGATTGGGTCAGGAGCGAGTATCCGAAGATGGAGAAGATTCTGCCCTCGGCATGGCTCGGCGAGAAAGGCGCGGACGCGATCGCGAGCGCCGCGAACCGCATGCTCGAACAGATCGCGGAGAATCCCGCGCACGAGCTGCGCGAGCGGTTCGACGAGGCTGCGCGAAAGCTGATCGCGAAGCTGAAGACCGATCCCGCGTTTTTGCGGCAGGGCGAGGCTTTGAAGCGCTATCTCGTCGAAGGCGAGGCGTTCAGCGCCTACGTGAAGGACATGTGGAGCGAGTTGCGCGCGTGGCTCAAGCGCGACCTGTACAGCACCGACTCGGCGCTGCATGCGCGCGTGGCGGCAATGGGCCAGTGGATCGGCCGCGAACTCGCGAGCGACCCGGCGCTGCGGCAATCGCTGAACGATCATCTCGAAGACGCGGCGCGCGCGATGGCCCCCGACTTCGCGCAGTTCCTCACGCGTCATATCAGCGATACGGTGAAGAACTGGGACTCGCGCGAGATGTCGCGGCAGATCGAACTGAACATCGGCAAGGACCTGCAATACATCCGCATCAACGGGACGCTCGTCGGCGGCTTTATCGGGCTCTTGCTGTATGCGAGTTCGCAACTGCTGGAGCTGCTGCGCATGCAGGTCGGCTAGCTGGCGAGCCGGCGAATCGGCCAACGCGAGCGAGCCCATCGCGCCGCTCCGTTACGATGCGTGCCTCTGGTTCGCAGCACGCCAAACCGCCTACAATTCAGGCATATGTCTTGCTGCCCCGTTATCTCCCGGAACGCCCCGGCAGCGCGCTCCAACCGGAATCTCTGTTCACATGAAAATATCGTTACCGCCGCCGCAGCGGCCGCCGAACCGCGTTTACCCGCCGGGCACGCCGGGCCTGCATGGCCTCGTGTCGCTGATTACCGGCGTCGTGGTCGTGTGCGGCCTCTACTTCGGCCGGGCGGTGCTGATTCCGATCACGCTGTCGGTGCTGCTGAGCTTTCTGCTCGCGCCGCTCGTGCAGATGCTGCGGCGTCTGCACATGGGCCAGTGGCCGTCGATCTTCATCGCCGTGCTGTTCGCACTCGCGTCGATGCTCGCGGTCGGCGCGCTGATCGGCGCGCAGATCGTGCAACTGGCCGGCGCCCTGCCGCAGTATCAGGAAGCGATCGAGCAGAAGATCGAAACCGTGCAGGAAAAAACCGTCGGCCGCGCCGATTCGCTGATGAGCAGCACCGCTTCCGTGCTGCAGCGCATGGCGCCGTCGCGCCCCGCTCCGCTGCACCCGACCGGCCGCGCCGCGCGCAACGCGCCCGCGGTGCCGCAGCCGGTCGAGGTGCACGAGCCCGCGCCGACGCCGATCCAGCTCGCGCAGCGCGCGCTGTCGCCGGCCATCGCGCCGATCGAGACGAGCTTCATCGTGCTGGTCGTGACGATCTTCATTCTTTTGCAGCGCGAGGACCTGCGCGACCGGCTCATCAGCCTGTTCGGCTCGCGCGACCTGCACCGCACGACCACGGCGATCAACGACGCCGCCGGCCGCCTGTCCCGCTACTTCGTCGCGCAGCTCGGCGTGAACCTCAGCACCGGCAGCGTGATCGCGATCGGGCTGGCGATCATCGGTGTGCCGGGTGCGCTGCTGTTCGGCGTGATTGCCGCGCTGCTGCGCTTCGTGCCGTATATCGGCATCTGGATCGCGGCGATCCTCGCCGTGTTTCTCGCGGCCGCGATCCAGCCGCAATGGACGATGGCCGTCTATACGCTGATCCTGTTCATCGTCGTCGACGTGGTGGCCGGGCAGATTGCCGAGCCGCTGCTGTACGGCCATCGCTCGGGACTCTCGCCGCTCGCGGTGGTGGTCGCGGCGATCTTCTGGAGCTGGCTGTGGGGGCCGATCGGCCTCGTGCTGTCGACGCCGCTCACGCTGTGCGTCGTCACGCTCGGGCGCTATGCCGACCGCCTCCACTTCCTCACCGTGCTGCTCGGCGACCAGCCCGCGCTGACGCCCGCGCAGAATTTCTACCAGCGCCTGCTCGCCGACGATCCGCACGAGGCGATCGTGCAGGCCGAGCGGTTGCTGCGCGAGATGTCGCTGATCGACTACTACGACAAGGTCGCGCTCGAAGGCTTGCGGCTCGCGCGTAACGACGCGCTGCGCGGCGTGCTGATGCCGGACCAGTTGCAGCGGATCAACGACGCGCTCGTCGATATCGTCGAGAACCTCGAAGTCGCCGATGGCTTGCCGGACACGCTCGCGCGCGCCGATGCGGCCCACGCCACCCACGCCACCGAGATGGGCGGCACGCTGCTCGCCAGCGCGCCGCAGGAAGCGGCCGGGCACCGCGGCGATCATGTGCCCGCGCATACGCCCGAGTCGCGGGACGCGACGAAAACGGCGGTGCTGTGCGTGCCCGGACGCGGCGCGTTCGACGAAGTGACGACCGCGATCGCGGTGCAACTGCTCGGCCGCCAGGGCTTCGCGCCGATGATGGCGACGCACTCCGGCTATCGCAGCGCTCACGCCGACGAGCCGAGCTACAAGGACGCGTCGATCATCTGCATCGTGTCGCTCGATGCGCCCGAGTCGCCGCCGTATCTGCGCAACATGCTGCGGCGCACGCGCGAATGGCGGCCGCGCGCGACGCTCGTGGTGGGCGTCGGCATCAGCGAGCCGGCGGAACGTAATGGCGCGGAACTGGAAACGGCCGGCGCCCTGCCGGCGTCGCCCACGTTTCGGGCGATGATCGAGGAATGCCACGCCGCGACGGGCGAGCTGCCGATGCGGCCGTCGGTGCATGCGGCAGGGGCCGAGTAACGCGCGCGCGGACTCATTGCGGCGAGTCCGCATGAAAAACCGCGCGGTTTTCAGGCAAGACCGCGCTCGAGGGTTCGAGTCTGCGCGCCTCGAACCCTGACTACCTCACTGCCTCACTGCTTCGGATACAAACCCAACGTGCTCGCCTGCAAACGCGCGAGCCCGAGCAATACGTCGGTATACGGCGTCGGCACCTGCGTCAGTTGCCCGAGTTCGCGTACCGCCCCGACCAGCGCGTCGAGCTCGACCGCCTTGCCCGCCTGCACGTCCTGCAACATCGAGGTTTTCATCGCGCCGAGCTTCAGCGTGATCGCGTGACGATCGTCGGGCGCCTGCTCGATCGGAATGCCGAAGCGCGCGCCGATCTCCTTCGCTTCGAGCATGATCTGCGTGACGAAGCCGCGTACGAGTTCGTCGCCGAGAATCCGGTCCGTCGTCGCGCCCGTGAGCGCGCTGACCGGGTTCATCGTCATGTTGCCCCACAGCTTGTACCAGACGTCGCGCTGGATCTGCGCCGACATCGACGCATCGAAGCCGGCCGCCCTCAGCAGCGCCGCGAGCTGTTCGACGCGCTCGCTCGGCTGCCCCGACGCCTCGCCGACGATCAGCCCGTTGCCCTGATGATGGCGGATCACGCCGGGTGCATCGACGAGGCAGCTCGCATGCACGACGCAGCCGACCGTCCGCGCGCCGGGAATCGCCGCCGCGATCGCGCCGTCCGGGTCGATCGACGTCAGGCGCTGCCGCGCGAAGCCGCTGCCGAGCCCGTCGCAGAACCACCACGGCACGCCGTTCATCGCCGTCAGCACGATCGTGCCGGGGCCGAGCAGCGGCGCGATTCGCGCGGCCACCGCCGCCATCGCCGGTCCCTTCACCGCGATCACGACGAGTTCCTGCACGCCGAGGCTGGCGGGATTCTCGCTCGCCTCGACCTGTTCGGCGAACACGACGCCGCCTTCGACCAGACGCAGCCCGTGCTGGCGCAATGCGTCGAGCGTCGCGCCGCGCGCCACCACGCTCACCGCGTGGCCGGCCTGTGCGAGCTTCACGCCCATCCAGCCGCCGATCGCGCCGGCGCCATAGATCGCTACTTTCATCGCTTCAATCCTTGCGTGGATTCCTGACTGGGTTTCTTGACCTGCTTGCCGCGTTGAGGCTTCGAACGGGTCATGTGCTCCTCATGCGCCCATCACGCGCTCACTGCCGGTAGCTCGCGTCGATGCGATCGACGCGCCGCACCAGCGCATCGAACACGTCCTGCCCCGCGCCGTGGCGCGGGTCGAACTGCAGCGCATCGCGCGAGCAGCGAGCCGCCACGTCCTCGAGCACCGGCCGCGCGCGGCCCATCGCAAACGTCGCCATCTGGATTTCGCACGCGCGGTTGAGCGTCCACAGTATCGCGAAGGTCTGCGGCAACGTGTGGCCCCATGCAAGCAGGCCGTGATTGCGCAGGATCACCGCCTGGCGGTTGCCGATATGTTCGAGCAGACGCGGCCCCTCTTCCGCATGAATCGTAATGCCCTCGAAGTCGTGGTATGCAATGCGCTCGTGCAGTTGCGCGCTATAGAAGTTGGTCTGCTGCAAGCCGTCTTCGAGACAGGCCACGGCGACACCCGCTGTCGTATGCGTGTGCATCACGCAGTGCGCCTCGGGAATGCCTTCGTGAATCGCCGCATGCACGACAAAGCCGGCCGGGTTGACCGGATGCGGCGAGCCGTCGAGCACGCGGCCGTACGCATCGATTTTCACGAGATTGCGCGCGGTCACTTCGCTGTAGTGCAGCCCGAACGGGTTGATGAGGAAGTGGCGCTCGTTGCCGGCGACGCTCGCCGGCACGCGCAACGTGATGTGGTTGTAGATCATCTCGGTCCAGCCGAGCATGTCGAAGATGCGATAGCACGCGGCGAGTTGCACGCGCGCCTGCCATTCGTCGGGATGCAGGGCGGCGGATGGCGCTACGCTCGCCGGCCGGGTTTCGAGGGTCGTCATTCGTGTCTCCATGATTGTCGTGGCGGCGCTGCGTCATGCCATGCCATGTTATGCCGCGGCGCCGCCCGTCGATACCTGCCGCCATTCGCCGCCGTCATGCGCGGCATACTGCCTGGCTCGATGCCGGACTCAGGCGCCCGACACCACCGCTGCGATCGACGAGGCCACGTACTCGGCGTTGCGCGCGTTGAGGCCCGCAACGCACATGCGTCCCGAGCGCAGCACATACACTGCGTATTCGTTACGCAGGCGCTCGACCTGGCTTTCGGACAGCCCTGTGTACGTGAACATGCCGCGTTGCGCGACGTAGCGCGTGCGCATTACGTCGTCCACACGGCCTTCGAGGCCCGCGTAGATCGTGTTGCGCATCGCCAGAATCCGCTCGCGCATCGCGCCGAGTTCGGCTTCCCACGAGGCGCGCAGTTGCGCATCGGCAAGCACGTTGGCGACGAGGCGCGCGCCGTGCGTCGGCGGATTGCTGTAGTTCGCGCGCACCGCCGCCATCAGTTGGCCGAGCACGCGCGCGGCTTCGTCGGCGCTCCGGCACACGACGCTCAAGGCGCCGCAGCGTTCGCCGTACAACGAGAAGTTCTTCGAGAACGAATTGGCGACGATCAGCGGCACGTCCGCGTCGGCGAGCAGACGCACGCAGGCGGCGTCTTCCTCGAGACCCGCGCCGAAACCCTGGTAGGCCATGTCGACGAACGCGATCAGCTTGCGGCGCTGCAATACCGGCACCAGTTCGGCCCATTGCGCCGGGCTCAGATCGACACCGGTCGGGTTATGGCAGCACGCATGCAGCAGCACGACGCTCTTTTCGGGCAGCGTATCGATCGCGGCGAGCATCTCGGCGAAACGCAGGCCGCCCGTTTGCGGGTCGTAGTACGGATAGGTGTTGACCGTGAGCCCCGCCGCTTCGAACACGACGCGATGGTTTTCCCAGCTCGGGTCGCTGATCCACATCTGCGAGCCCGGGAAATAGCGCTTGAGGAAATCGGCACCGACCTTGAGCGCGCCCGAGCCGCCGAGCGTCTGCAGGGTGGCGATGCGGCTCGCCTCGCGCGCCGCGTGGTTCGCGCCGAACACGAGCGCCTGGGCGGTGTCGCGATAGAGCGGCAGACCCGCCATCGGCAGATACGAGCGCGGGCCGATCGCGTCGAGCAGCGCGGTTTCGGCGCGGCGCACCGCGTCGATGACGGGCAGCTTGCCGGCGTCGTCGAAATAGATGCCGATGCTCAGGTTGACCTTGTTCGGCCTGGGGTCCAGCTGAAAGTCTTCGTTCAGGCTCAGAATCGGGTCGCCGGGATAGGCGGGAATGTGGTCAAACATGGCAAGTCCTTGAAGGCGGCCTCGAAAGGCCAAGGGTAGCGGCCGCGACACCGGGGCCGCGCACCTCGGCCGAGCGGTTTCGGCGACGTCGGGCGCGGCCGCGGACGACCAGGCAAACCTCAAGTCTAAGCGGGTTTGCCCGACGACGTCGATTTGCACGAGTATCGGCCCTCGGCGCGCGCGGCACAATCAAGCGATTTTTCACGATTCGTAAGTTTTTCTTTAGAATCGGCCCTATGCCTCTTACCCGTGTCACGATCCGCCAGTTCGAAGCGTTTCTCGCCATCGTCGATCTTCACAGCATCGGCGCGGCGGCGGCCCGGCTCGGGCTGACTGCCTCGGCGGTCAGCCAGTTGCTGGCCGAACTCGAAACCGAACTCGGCTTCCGGCTGTTCGATCGCACGACGCGGCGCGTCGCGCTGTCGAGCGCGGGACAGGATTTCCTCGCCTCGGCCGAATCGGTGCTGCGCCACGTACAGGCGGCCGCGCAATCCGCCGACGACATCCGCAACCGCGCGGCCGGCATCGTGCGCGTGGGCGCGCCGCTCGTGATCGCGGCCACGGCGCTGCCCGCGGCGATCGCCGACTATGCGCGCAACAAGCCGAAGGTCGTCGTGCGCATCTGCGACACCGGGGTCGAGCAACTGGTGGAGCGCGTCGAGAGCGGCGATGTCGATCTCGCGATCGGCCCCGACCGGCCAAGCGGCGCACGCGTGCGCTGCGATCCGGCGTTCGCGAGCCCGTGGGTCATGTGGTGCGCGGCTACGCACGCGCTCGCGGCGCGCCGGCGCGTGCAGTGGCGGCATCTGCGCGACGTGCCGATCGTCGCGACCGGGCGCGATCACGAACGCGCGGTCGACCAGATGCGCGCGAATCTGCCGGCCGAGGCGCGCATTATCCCGGTCGACGTCGTCGACAACGTCACGACCGCGTTCGGCCTCGCCTCGCAAGGGCTCGCGGTCACGCTGGCGCCGGCCTACGTCGCGCCGCTCGCGCGCACGTTCGGGCTCGTGATGAGGCGCATCGTCGATCCCGAAACGATTCGCGAGGTCTGCGTGTATCGCCCGACCGAGCGCGCGCTGTCGCCGTCCGCCGATGGTTTCGCGGATTTCGTCATGCCGTGGTTAAGGCGCTGGGATCGGGAGATGCAGAGCGAGGCGCGGGGAAAGCGGGAGTGAGGCTGGATGGCAGGTTGCGCTGAAGGCGCTGACTGCCTCGACGCGCTCGCTCCGTCGATACGCTGCTGCGAATGCAATTCAACCAGGTTTTCTATTTTGGGCCTTCGCCCATGTACGGACAGCCTGCCGCACGACGATTATCTGATCTCTGCCGATCCGGGCAGCGACTTCAAATCAATCGTCGGCCTGTCTATGTCCTTGACCGTCTATCGCGGTCAGGGCGCCCCTCACGCCCACAACGGGACAATCGATCCGCCTGGCGGGCAGCTCGGGCACGGCCCCGGTCTGCCGTTTTCACTGCTCCCCTGATAGACGGAAACGAAATGGAAAAATCAAATTACACAAACGTGCGGGAAATCCAGAGTTTCCCGAGCTTCCACGATGCCGAACTCTTGCGGATCGAGCACCGTCGCGATGAACGCGAGTTGGAGCTCGGCTTCAAGCGTGTCAATGGTGAAATAGAGGTCCTGCTTTTCAGGCAGGTGCTTGCCATGCGGATGCTGGATTTCGCGGAGCAAAATGTTGCCTCGCGCGTATTGCTGTCGCCGATACATTCGTTTTCCGTCAACGAGGTGAGAACCATCGTCGGATGGATTCGCAGCTGGGCCGACTCCAAACCCGTGCTCGTGTCTCAGGAGCAAGCGGAGCAGATCACTCAATCCATACAGGCAGGAAAAACAGCGCTATTCGCACTGGATCCCTCATGCGGCGCTGAAGTCGCCGTCCTGTGTGAATCGGCATGGCTACGGCAACGCGATTGATCGCGTCGCCGTATTCGCCGGCCCCAGTCGCCTCAGAACCGATAGTTGATCGACACATCGGCAACCCCGGTCGCCCGGCTGTGCGTGATCGGACTGTTGCCCGCGCTGCCGACCAGTTGCTCGAATGCGCCATCCGCGGTGGCGAACCAGTGCCTGTTGAACAGCCAGACCGCGCTGATGCCGAAGCCCACCGACTTGAAGCCCGCGCTCGCGTGGTACGGCGAATACTGCGAGTGCGCGGCCTGCTCCTGATTGACGCCGAACCAGCTGTTCATGTATTTCGAGTCGGCAAGCGTCACGTTCGGACCGGCGAACCAGAAGAACTGCTTCGTGCTGCCGGGCATCGGCAGATAGGCGCCGAGATCGCCGGTCCACCCATTCGAGCCGCCGAAGTAGCGGCGAATGTCGGCGCGCACGACGAGCGGAAACGTCTTCGACACGACGTATTCGCCGGCCAGCTTCAGACCCGGCGCCGCGTTGATGTTGCCGAGTCCGTCGAGTTCCTGCGGATCGTCGCGCGCGCGCCGCCCGAGGTCGTAGACGGCGGCGAGACTCATGCGCCAGTTCTCGCCCTGCGCGAAGTTCGCGCCGAAGCCCTCGCCGCTCGACAGAAAGAACAGGTCCTTGTAGCGCACGTCGAGGCTCGGCCCGGCCACGACGTGATAGCGGTCCGAACCCTCGAAGCGCGGCTGGAACGACGTCGCCGCGCCGAGGCGCACCTGCCAGTCGGGGATGTCCGGCTGATACATCTTCTGCAGTGCAATGCCGGCCGAGTACTGCCACTCCCCGAGCGGCGACGGCGTCTGTGCGAAGGCGACGCCGGGCAGAAAGACCATTGCGCCAAGGGTCGCCTCGACGAGCGAACTCGCCGCGCTGCCGGTTTGTTTGTGGCGGAGCCTGCCGCCCCGCTTCTTTCTACGGCTGTTCAACACCAGGGGCCTCCGATCTCGCCTTGTCGCGAGGAGCTTGGGTCCTTGCCCGAGGTCCATGAGCGGACCTGAAACTCGGGCGACTGCCGCGCGGCTACTGACGGCAATGTAATTTTTCCAGTAGGAGATGCGGGCTGTGCGGCATGCGCTTGCGCCGCGCTACTGCATCGGCGACGCGCGACGATCACGCCGTGCGCGGCTTTCGCATCAACGGCCGGGTTGCGGAAAGTGGCCGCTGGAAAGCACTTACGCAAAATATGCGCCACGTTCGTGGTAATTCGATGATCGAGTGATACGGGCGCTGCTGCGGGAACGGCGCGCGAGGGGTCGGGGCGAAGATCGGAGTGAAGCGGTCGCGCCATGCGCCGCAAAAGAGCACGAACAACGACCGCCTTCGTCGCCCGGAAGACGACGAAGGCAAGGAAGAAGGCGTCACGGCGCCACTACTGCTGCGCTTCGACCAGCACCGGCTTGTCGCGATACAGATTGGAGAATAGCCGTTTCAGATTGACGATTTTCGGCATGTCGTTGATCGCGATATAAGCCGAATCGGGATGCAACGTCAGGTAGTTCTGATGGTACGACTCGGCCGGATAGAAGCCCTTGTACGGCTCCGCCTTCGTGACGATCGGCGCAGGAAACACATGCGATCTGTCGAGCTGCGCGATATAGCTCTGCGCCACCCGCCGCTGCGCGTCGTTGAGCGGGAACACCGCCGAGCGGTATTGCGTACCGCTATCGGGCCCCTGACGGTTCAGTTGGGTCGGGTCCTGAATCACCGAGAAATAGACCTGTAAAAGTTGGCCGTACGTGACCTTGCCCGGATCGAACGTGACCTGCACCGATTCGGCGTGGCCCGTTTCGCCACCGCTGACGGTCTCGTACTGTGCGGTATCGCGCGCGCCACCCGAATAGCCTGACACCGCCTTCGTCACGCCGCGTACGTGCTGGCACACGCCCTGCACGCCCCAGAAGCAGCCGCCCGCGAACACCGCGGTTTCCTCGCGCGGCATGCCGGCGGCAAGCGGTTCATCGAGCGTGGGTGGCGCGATCGCGACCGCGGTCTCCGCCGAGAACGCGATGCGCTGCGTGAACACCAGCGCAAACAGGCCGGCGCCGAGCAGCGCGAAGACTGCTGCGGTACGTGAGCGAGCCGGAATACACGACGAGATCGACGAAAAAGCACGCAATAAGCCGCGAAACGAGGTACGAAAACTACGCTTGCCGAGATTCATTTTGCGTCTCCTCATTCAACCCGCACACTCGGTCGATACACCCCAGTCGATACGCTCGCGAATCGCGATGCGAGACCGCCGTCGATCTGAACAATGTCCGTTTGTTGCCGCAAAATCGTGATGTCATTCATGGTGATCGCTCCGGAAAAAACCATATCGTTCACGCGGTGCGATGCTGCATCCCGGTGCATGGATGCTTCCCCTCGCGCGTGACCCGAAGCTTAGTCGGCGGTCACACCGTTTTATGACAGCATGCGCGTCTTTTCTCGCGGCAGCACGACTTGCAGCGGGAATTTCGCAGAGAAAAACCGCCCTTCAACGGCCGCTTTTCGGCTTGTGCAGCTTCGCCGCGACGGCCCGCGCAAATAAAAACGGCAGCCCTCAGGCCGCCGTTCCGTTCACCACTACTACAGCATCGAGCGATACGATCAAACCGTTGCTTCGACCTGCGCTTCGCTCTCTTCGTCCGCGCTGCTGCGGATCAGGTGATCGAACGCGGACAACGACGCCTTCGCCCCCTCGCCGACCGCGATCACGATCTGCTTGAACGGCACCGTGGTCACGTCGCCGGCGGCGAACACGCCCGGCACCGAAGTCGCACCGCGCGCATCGACGACGATCTCGCCATGCTTCGACAGCTCCACCGTGCCCTTGAGCCATTCGGTGTTCGGCACGAGGCCGATCTGCACGAACGCGCCTTCGAGTTCGATTGTCTTCACGTCGCCCGAAGCCAGGTCCTTGTAGGCCAGACCGTTGACCTTCTTGCCGTCGCCGGTGATCTCCGTGGTCTGCGCCTGCGTGACGACCGTCACGTTCGGCAGGCTGCGCAGCTTGCGTTGCAGCACTTCGTCGGCTCGCAGCGTCGCGCCGAATTCGAGCAGCGTCACTTCGCGCACGAGACCGGCGAGGTCGATCGCCGCCTCGACGCCCGAGTTGCCGCCGCCGATCACCGCGACGCGCTTGCCCTTGAACAGCGGGCCATCGCAGTGCGGGCAGTACGCCACGCCGTGATTGCGATACTCGCGCTCGCCCGGCACGTTGATTTCGCGCCAGCGCGCGCCGGTCGCGAGGACGATCGTCTTCGCCTTCAGCACCGCGCCATTCGCGAGACGCACCTCGTTGATGCGCCCCGGAATCAGCGCTTCGGCGCGCTGCACGTCCATGATGTCGACGTCATAAGCCTTTACGTGCTGTTCGAGCGCGGTCGCGAACTTCGGTCCTTCGGTTTCCGTCACCGAGACGAAGTTTTCGATCGCGAGCGTGTCGAGCACCTGGCCGCCGAAACGCTCGGCCACGACGCCGGTCGCAATGCCCTTGCGCGCCGAGTAGATGGCCGCCGCCGCGCCCGCCGGGCCGCCGCCGACGATCAGCGTGTCGAATACCGGCTTCTTTTCCAGCTCCTTGGCAGCACGTGCACCGGCGTTGGTGTCGAGCTTCGCGAGGATTTCCTTGACGCCGCTGCGGCCCTGGCCGAACACTTCGCCGTTCATGAACATCGTCGGCACGGCCATGACCTGGCGCGCTTCGACTTCGTTCTGGAACAGCGCGCCGTCGATCGCGACGTGACGGATGCGCGGGTTGATCAACGCCATCACGTTCAGCGCCTGCACGACTTCCGGGCAGTTCTGGCACGACAGCGAGAAATACGTTTCGAATTGATAGTCGCCGTCGAGACTGCGGATCTGTTCGATCACTGCGTCGTCGAGTTTGACCGGATGGCCGCCGACCTGCAGCAAGGCGAGGACGAGCGACGTGAATTCATGCCCCATCGGAATGCCGGCGAAACGGATGCCGGTGTCCTTGCCCGCTTCGCCGATCGAAAACGACGGCTTGCGTTCGCTGTCGCCGCGACGCTCGATCACCGTGACGCGCTCCGACAACGTCGCGATATCGTTCAGCAAGGCCAGCAGCTCCTGCGACTTCGCGCTGTCGTCGAGCGAAGCGACGAGTTCGATAGGCCTGCTAACTTTTTCGAGGTACGTTTTGAGTTGAGTCTTGAGGTTGGCGTCAAGCATGGCTTTGCGTTTTCCGTGACGTGGGGTGTGGGGTTCCCGGCACCGCACGCGTCGGATAGAACACGTGCGGCCCGAGGACGCACGAAGCGCCGTATCGGGCGTTTCGCGCGGTGATGCACCGGAAAATACCGGGAAATGTCGACTACAGCCGCAGCAGGCGCTGCGCAGACCTTAGATCTTGCCGATCAGATCGAGCGACGGGGTCAGCGTTTCTGCGCCCGGCGTCCACTTGGCGGGGCAAACTTCACCCGGGTGAGCCGCGATGTACTGGGCAGCCTGAACCTTGCGCAGCAGCTCGCCGGCGTCACGGCCGATGCCGTTGTCGTGGACTTCGCACAGCTTGATCTCGCCTTCCGGGTTGACCACGAACGTGCCGCGCAGTGCGAGGCCTTCTTCTTCGATCAGCACGTCGAAGTTGCGCGAGATGGCGAGCGTCGGGTCGGCCAGCATCGGGTACTTGATCTTCTGGATCGTGTCCGACGTGTCGTGCCATGCCTTGTGCGTGAAGTGCGTATCGGTCGACACGCTGTAGATTTCCACGCCGAGCTTCTTGAAATCTTCGTAACGATCGGCCAGGTCACCGAGTTCGGTCGGGCAGACGAACGTGAAGTCGGCCGGGTAGAACACGAAAACCGACCACTTGCCCTTCAGGCTTTCTTCAGTGACGGTCGTGAAATCGCCATTGTGGTAAGCCTGTGCCTTGAACGGTTTGACTTGACTGTTGATGATCGGCATTTGCTGAGTCCTCTTTCTGAGTGGGTGGAAAGTGGAGTCAGTATGCCAAACCGAGCCCGATAGGTAAAGCGGATTGTTTAAATGATATTGATAGTTTGACACTATTTATTTTACCGGCACCGACTATCGGCTCGCTTTGGGGGCCTGCGGCCAGGCCGCTTCAATCCTTCAGAAGCCGCCACAGCGTGGTCCGGCCGATCCCCAGTGCGCGGCTCGCGGCCGCGCGATTGCCGCCGGAGCGTTCGAGCGCGAGCAGCACTTCCTCGCGGGTCGGCATCGCGCGCGGGGCCGTGGCGTCCGCGGCGACGCCAGCGCTTGTCTGCTGCGCTTCGGACGCCGTTGCCGGCCCAAGCCGCCCGAATTCGGGAAACACCGCCTGCCAGTCCGCCGAGGCGTCGTCCGGCGCGCTGTTGCCAGCCATCGAACCGATATAGATCGCGGCGCGCACGAGCAGGTTTTCGAGCTCGCGGACGTTGCCCGGCCACGCGTAATTCGCAAAAAGCGGCGCGAGAAACGCCAGCACCCGTTCGAGCGACGCCGCCGGCAAGCCGTACTGCAGCGCGTTGCGGCCCAGCAGATGCCGCGCCAGCAAGGCAATGTCGGCGCGCCGTTCACGCAATGGTGGCAATTTTATCTGAAGCAGGTTTAATCGAAAATACAGATCCGCGCGAAACGCACCCTGCTCGACGAGCGCATGCAGGTCGCGGTGCGTCGCCGCGATCACGCGCACGTCGACCGGCGTGGCGCGGCTCGCACCGAGCTTCATCACCTCGCGCTCCTGCAGCACGCGCAGCAGCCGGCTTTGCAGCGCGGCCGGCATTTCGCCGATTTCATCGAGAAAAATCGTGCCGGTATGCGCGATTTCGAAGAGCCCCGGCTTGCCGCCGCGCCGCGCGCCCGTGAACGCGCCTTCCTCGTGGCCGAACAGTTCGCTTTCGATCAGCCCCTCGGGCAGCGCCGCGCAGTTGAACGCGACGAACGGATTGCCGCGCCGCGGGCTCGCGTTGTGGATGCCCTGCGCGACCAACTCCTTGCCGGTGCCGCTTTCGCCGCTCAGCAGCACGGTCGCGTCGTGCGCGGCGCCGGCCAGCGCGAGCCGGCGCACGCGTTCGAGCGCCGCCGACGCGCCGATCAGATCGTCGAGCCGATGCCGCGCGACCAGTTGCTTCGGCCGCTGGTTCGTGCGCAGCGAGCGGTCGATCCGCTGCGCGACGAGCGCGTCCTGCGCGGTCACGACGAAACCGGCGCGCGTGCCCTGCTCGACGATCGGCACGCAATTGACGATCAGCGCGCGCCCGCCTATCTGCTCGATGCGCTCGTCGACCGGCCGGTCGTGGCCGAGGGTTTCGCGCAGCAGCGGCGCGAGCGTGCGTGTGACCTGCGATGACAGGTCGCCGGCGTCCTGCGGAATCGGTTTCCCGGCGCCTGCGAGAGGCGCTTCTTTCGCCGTGTCGAGCCTGAGCCCGAGCAGTTCGAGCATGGCCGGGTTGACGGCTTCGAGCTGACCGGCCTCATCGAACGCGGCGACGCCGTCGCGCAGATGCGCGACGATCGTATTCAGCCGCACGCGCTTCGCCTCCTTCTGCCGGCTCACGCGCGCCAGTTCGACCGACTGCTCGAAGGCTTCCTCGACCGCCGCGAGCGAGTACAGGAAAACGCTCTCCATGCCGGCCTGCTGCGCCAGATCGCAGGCCATGCCGGCCCCGATGACGACGCCGCAGCCCTCGGCGGCCAGCTGTTCGACCACGAGCCGGACCTCGTCGAGCGACCGATAGGCGCGCTGCCGCAAATCGGCATTGAGCAGCGGGCTCAGATCGGCGAGTTCGTGCGCGATCGCCGCGTGCAGCACGAGCCCGATGCGCGCGCCGGGCCACGTGGCCGTGGCGCGCGTGATCGCGCTCAGCACGTCGAAGCCATTCACCTTGACCATCACGACCGGCACGCTGAGGTTCTCGCGCAGATACGCGCCGTTCGAGCCGGCGGACAGCACGACGTCGACCGCGCCCGCATCCACGTAGGCTTGCAGCGCCGCGACGGCCGCACCGTAGCCCTCGCGCACCGTGAAGAATTTCGCGCGTCCGGCGTAGCGCGGCTCGACCGCCTCGCACAGCGATTGCAGCCGGCTGATGCTGACGAGCGCGACGCCGGGACGGCTGGAATCGGCGTTCGAATTGAGGGGTGGGATCGGGTTGGCGAGAAACGGGCTGAAGGTGGACACCGTGGGGCTCCTGGTCGAAGCAGTGTCGATGAAACGTTTCAAGAAACGTTTCTGGAACGTTTTACTTATTCTGCCATGAACACCCCATGAACACCTTTTACCGGCTTATGTCACGCCAACCCTTGATCCGCCGGTTTGCCCCCGAAACACCAGTCAATGGCATGCTTCCTGCACAATGCTGCGTACGTTCCACCCACGCTTTTCTTCCGGAGACATAGCACCATGACGACAGCCGCCACCCGCCGCGCCGCGTTCCGCGCCAAGGTCAATCAACGCCAGGGCCTGCTCGTGCCTGGCGCGTTCAACGCGATGAGCGCACGCGTGATCGAGGACGCCGGTTTCGAAGCGATCTACGTCACCGGCGCGGGCGTCACCAATATGTCGCTGGGCCTGCCCGACCTCGGCTTTATCGGCCTTGCAGAAGTCGCCGAGCACACGGCACGCATTCGCGACGCGGTTGCGCTGCCGCTGCTCGTCGACGCCGACACCGGCTTCGGCAACGCGTTGAACGTGCGGCAGGCCGTGCGCGTGCTCGAGCGCAGCGGCGCCGACGTGATCCAGTTCGAGGACCAGGTGATGCCGAAGAAATGCGGCCACTTCTCGGGCAAGGAAGTGGTCGCCACGAGCGAGATGGTCGGCAAGCTCCGCGCGGCCGTCGATGCGCGCGAGGACGCCAACCTGCAGATCATGGCGCGTACCGACGCGGCCGCGGTGCATGGCATCGAGGACGCGATCGAGCGTGGCCATCGCTTCATCGAGGCGGGCGCCGACATTCTCTTTATCGAGGCAACCGAGTCGCTCGCCGACATCGAACGTCTGCCGTCGCTGTTCGAGACGCCGCAACTCATCAACATCGTGATCGGCGGCAAGACGCCGGTGCAGTCGCGCGAAACGCTCGCGAAGCTCGGCTACGGCATCGTGCTGTACGCGAACGCGGCGCTGCAAGGCGCGCTGGTCGGCATGCAGCGCGCGCTCGGCACGCTCCGGAGCAACGGCCGCCTCGACGAAGACGCGACGATCGTTGCGCCGTTCAGCGAGCGTCAGCGGCTGGTTAATAAGCCGTTGTATGACCGGCTCGATAAGGAGTATGCGGCGAAGGAGTAAGGAGACGGCGGCCACTCATGGAAGCGCAGGCCGGCTACGTATTCTCGTGACCAGGCCTGCCGTTATCCGATCACGCCAGGATGGCGCAGGTACAGGCCTATTTGATGGTCGAATGCATCCATCGCCCCGAGATATTCCTTCTTGCAATACGATGCGATCTCTTCCCTGCTCTTTCCGCTGAAGTATGCGCTCGCGGGTTGAGCCTTCTTATAGTCGAATGCCGATCCGTAAATCGATGTAGACGCATACGCCGTCTGTGCTACCAGGCAAAGCAGCCCAAATAATCTAATGACGTGCATCATAGGCTCTCCTTTGTACGGATAGGTTCTCGAAGTGCTTGCCCATCGTCGGTTACGGAACGTGCGATGCGTCCCGCGAGATCGCCCCCGTCCCGCGTGATCCAGGCGTATCAACGTTAGCCAGATTTCTCCCCTAATACAGTCAGACAGCTCTTAAACCCGCGTGCGGATCGCGCAAAACACATAAACCGCTTCAAAAACCAGGCCCCCGACAAAAACCGCTAACAAAAAACCATCCACTACGCCCCCGCACCCCAACCCCCTGCACACCGCAACAATATGGCGCCATTTATTGCGTTACGATTCAGGGCTGGCGACCGGGCAAGCCCAAAGGCGGACCGACGTCTTCGCCAGGCCACCGCCACTCAGCCACCGTTCCGCGGCCGGTTTCGAATTTCTCGCCGATCCGCTCCCACGAACGCCGGCAAAACGCAATCGAAAGGCAATCGCAAGCACCATGAAGTCAAACTCCTCGCGCACCACGTCCCTGCTCGCCAACCGTCCTCACGCGCATGCGCTCATGCGCCCGGCAGCGGAGATCGCGCGATGAGCGGCGCCGGCACCCGCAATGCGCACGTCGGCTGGCTGCCGTATATCGTCGCGGCCACCTTCTTCATGGAGTATCTCGACACCACCGTGATCGCCACCGCGCTGCCGCAGATGGCGCGCTCGTTCGGCGTCGGCCCGAACAGCCTGAGCCTCGGCATGACCGCGTACATGCTCGCGCTCGCGATCTTCATCCCGGCGAGCGGCTGGGTCGCCGACCGCTGCGGCGCGCGCACCGTGTTCGTCAGCGCAATCGGCGTGTTTACGGTCGCCTCGGTGCTGTGCGGGCTGTCGCAGAACGTCCCCGAGTTCACGGCCGCTCGGCTGCTGCAAGGCATCGGCGGCGCGATGATGGTGCCGGTCGGCCGGCTCATCGTCGTGCGCAGTACCGAAAAGGCCCGCATGATGCAGGCGATCGCGACCATCACCTGGCCGGCCATCGCGGCGCCCGTGGTCGGGCCGCCGATCGGCGGCTTCATCACGACTTACGCGTCGTGGCGCTGGATCTTCCTGCTCAACGTGCCGTTCGGCATCGCCGCGATCACGGTCGCGCTGATGCTCGTGCCGAACCTGCGCGAAACCGCCCGCAAGCCGCTCGACGTGGTCGGCCTCGTGCTGAGCGGCATCTCGCTGACCGCGCTCCTGTACGGCGCCGAGCTCGCGAGCCAGCCCGCCACCAACGTGTGGCTCGCCTGCGCGGTCATGGCGGGCGGCCTGCTGGTCGGCGTGATCGCGTTCCAGCACGCGAAGCGCCACCCGCATCCGCTCGTCGACGTATCGACGCTGAAGGTGCCGACGTTCTCGGTGACGGTCATCACCGGGTCGTTCACGCGCATCGGCATCGGCGCGGTACCTTATCTGATGCCGCTGCTGTTCCAGCTCGGCTTCGGGCTCTCGGCGTTCCACTCGGGTCTGCTGCTGCTCGCCAGCGCGACCGGCAACCTCGGCATGAAGGCGCTGACCACGCGCATCCTGAAACGCTACGGCTTTCGCATGGTGTCGATCGTCGACGTGACGATCGCGGGCGTGTTCATCATCGCGTGCGGGCTGCTGACGCCGAACGTGCCGCTCGCGCTCGTGCTGATCGTCGTGTTCGTGTACGGCGTCGCGCGCTCGATGCAGTTCTCGACACTCGCCACCCTGGCCTACGCCGATATCGCGCAGCCGCAGATGAGCGCCGCGAGCACGCTATGGAGCGCCGCCGCGCAAATGACGCTCGGCCTCGGCATCGCGTTCGGCGCGGTGTCGCTGCGCGTCGCGGCTCACCTGAACGGCGAGACGACCGGCCACGTTTTCACGCTCGACGACTTCCGTCTCGCGTTCCTGTTCGCCGGCATACTGACGCTGCTGTCGGTGCTCGGTTATAGAGGGCTCGCGCGCAATGCCGGCCAGAGCATCGGCGGCGGTTCGGGCAGCGGGGAGAATACGGAGAAAAACCCGGCGGAGAAGAGCCGGGCCGCGAAGGGCTGAGCGCGGTTTTATCCGCGTGATATGGCGCGGATGGATCGGCCCACGTCAGACATAAGCGCGCTCGCGCATCCACTTCGTCATGATCCATTTGTCGCCGGCCAGCACCGGCGCGCCGCCGTGCAAGGTCAGCGGATCGAGCTGGCGCCGGCCGTTCATATAGCGGAAATACACGGCGCCGCCCGCGCGCGCCGCGACCGAAATGCCCGCGCCGGGAAAGATCGTTTCGCCGCCCTCGGCGACGTCGTTCAGATAGATCACGAGCGTCGCGACGCGCTGGCCGCCGCGCGCGGTATGCACGGCGCTGCCCGGATGATCGGGCGAAAAGTAGTCGAAATGCGGACGGTATTCGCCGCTCGTGCCGTAATGCAGGACCTGCAAGCCCTCGCCGTTTTCGAGCGGCCAGTTCATCAGGCTCGCGATGCGCCGGTCGAGCGTCTCGATCAACGCGTCCTCGCCGCGCTGATACCAGACGCCTTCGCTGGTGCGATTGCGGATCACGTCCTCGCTACCGGTGACGGGATTGACCGTGGTCGAGCGTTTCAGCCGATGCCGCGAGCGCTCGATCAACGCGTCGCACTCCTCGGGCGATAGCACGTCGGCGAACACGATCAGTTGCGGCCGCTCGCAGCGCATCAGCACGCGCACGTCGCGATCGCCGGCGCGGATCAGGTTGCCGTGCGCGACCGGCGCTGCGTCGTAGAGGTAGCCGTGCGGCGCGGCGTTGGCGGCGGTGGTTTCGATGACACTCGCTTCGCTCGCGACCGACCTGCCCGCGGTTGCATTAACGGCTGCATTAACGGTTACGTTAGCGGCGACCTTGGCGACGGCTGCGTCGATGATGGCGGCCTCGCTCGCAATCGCGCCGCCGATCGCTGAATCGGTGGCCGCCGCCTCGGTGGCGGCACGCACGGCGGCCCTGCGCTCGCTAACCGCCTTGTGCACGGCGACGCGCGCGGCCTCGGCCGCAAAGCCGGCCTGCACCATGACGTCGATCAGCGCATCCGGCAGGCAACCGCGCGCGACATTGGTGTCCAGCCATTCTTCCCATGCGGCATCCACGACCGGCATAGCGTTCCCTGTTCGTCCCACCCGCCAAAGCGCGGGCTCGAGTGGACGATCATAGCAAGCGTGCCATGCCAAAAAAGTTCGCCGGATGGCCAGGTCTCAAGAGCGGTTTTCAGCGGCTTTCCGGCGCCTTCCGGGCGAGTCCCGGTTGGCACTGCAACGGCATTGAAGCGACATCGCTACGCCGTTTCAACGATGCAGATGCCCACGATACAGCGTGAGCCCGCGGCGCGCCTGCGCCCTGAGCATGCGCTGCACGAGCGGCGACCAGCCGAACAGCGCGCCGCGCACGCCCATCGCCTGACGCATCCACAGCCACAGGTCGAAGCGGTCGCGATGCTCGACGATGAGCCCGTCGCGGAACGCGAAGCGCGCCTCGATCCGGTTGACCACGGGCCGCCCCGTCTGGGTGAACTGATAGCTCGCGACCCATTGCGCGCGGCCGCTCGCGTCGTCGGCCTCGATCTCGCCGAAGGTCAGCGAGAAATCCTGCGCGTGTTTGACGAGCATGCGCCACATGTCGCGCACTTCCTCGCCGCGCAGCTCGCCGAAGGCGGGATCGCTGAAGACGGCGTCGTCGGCATAGCAGGCGGCCATGGTTTCGGCGTCGCGTTGCTGGAAGGCGGTGTAGAAGCGTTCGATCAGTTCGGTGTTGGGATGGCTCATTGTTTCGATGTCGTGTGTTGCGTATTGCGGGAGCGCGCGGTATCGCACTCCGGAAAAACCGCCCGCTCGGGGTGGGTGGCGGGCATGGCGCACACGATATCGGAAAATGGCGTGAACGGGGGTTTTGGCGAATGTTTTGCGGCGGCGAAGCGCCTGCTGCTGAGGGAGTCCGGGCGCGCACGAACCCGGTACAAGCCCGCCATCAACCACGTACCAACCCGGCAAAACCCAGACAAAACCTGGCAAAAACCAGCTACAAGCGCCGCTACCCCCGCGACACGGCCCCTCGTCCCCTCGCGACTTCGGCCCTGCCCGCCAGCACCCATATCCCCGCAGCCACCGACGCCGCGACGAACGCCGCCACGCCCAGCGCCGCCGCAAAACCGCCCGCGAAGCTCGCGCGCGCGGCCGCCGTCAGCATGGCCTGCAAGGCCGGCGACAACCGCGCGGTGGCCTGCGCCGCATCGCCCGCCATCACGCGCGACATGAAACCGGCGTCGAGCGCGGCCCGTACCGGAGCCGTCAGCGGCGTGGTCGCGAGGAAGCTCGCCTCGGTGCGGGCCGCGAGCACCGCGCCGAGCACGCCGACCGACATGACGATCGCCGTGAAGCGCGTCGTCGTGCTGATGCCCGACGCCATGCCGGTACGCTCCGGCGGCACGCATGCCATGATCGCCTTCTGCGTATCGCCGTTCAGCACACCCGCGCCGAGCCCCGTCACGACCATCCCGCACGCGACCCAGGCGTAGCGCTCGCCGCCGGCCGCGAGCGCGGTCAGCAGATTGCCGAGCGCGATCAGCAGCAGGCCCACGCTCAGCAGGATCATTTGCGGAACGCGTCGGCCAAGGCGCGCGCCGAGGTAAGGCCCCGCCACCATCGCGAGCGCGAACGGCAGCATGCCGACACCGGCGGCGATCGCCGGCAGACCGAACGCGTTTTGCAGATACAGCGGCAGGAACGTCATCATCACCTGCGCGCAGGCGGCATAGCCGAACATCGCGAGCACCGCCGCGACGAAGCGCGGTTGCCGGAACAGGGCAAGATCGACCATCGCGTGAGCGCGGACGCGCTGCAATTGCACGAACGCGCCGCCAAGCAGCACGCACGCCGCGAGCCGCGCACCGGTGGCCCAGCTCGCGAGGCCATGCGACGGCACTTCGATCAGCGCCCAGATGCCGGATGCGAGCGCGAGCCCGAACAGCAGGCTGCCGGCCGCGTCGAGCGAACCGGGCGACGGGTTGCGCGATTCGCGCAGCTCGCGCGCCGCGCTCCAGCCGAGCACGGCGCACACCGGCAGATTGAGCAGAAAGATCCAGCGCCAGCCGAGCC
>Ga0154001_1000065_pt1 | contig 26762 bp, 22 predicted proteins | sample TSNJ085MetaG_FD_104699 | JGI IMG/M metagenome (GOLD analysis project Ga0154001, IMG submission 104699) | Attine ant fungus gardens microbial communities from New Jersey, USA - TSNJ085 MetaG | ecosystem: Host-associated > Fungi > Mycelium > Unclassified | place: USA: New Jersey, Wharton State...
CACGCGATCAGATGGCTTGGCTGTGCTTACCTGTGTTGGCTCGCAATCCGGATGTGGCGGCAACCCGCAACGGAAGCAGAAGATACGCTGCCGCGCCGATCTTCCTCGCTATCGATGTTCGGTGCGGGCATGGCGGTTACCTTGGGTAATCCGAAGATCATGGTCTTCCATATTGCGTTGCTGCCGGCGTTGATCGATCTTTCGTCGGTGGGTGTGCGGCAGTGGGCGATGCTTGCGTCGGTTACTCTCGTGACGTTGGCCGCGATCGACCTGAGCTGGATATTGTTGGCCCATAAGGCGCGCTTTATTCTGCGCACGCCTCGCGCGGTTCGCTTTGCCAATCGTGTTGGCGCATTTGCGCTCGGCGGTGCGGCGGTGGCTATTGCGAGCCGCAATTGAGCACGTCATAACTAAGTGGGCCACGCCAATGCAAACCGAAATCAGAAACGCGACGTTACAAGATCTTCCCATCGTGCGGCGAATCACCGAACGTGCCTACGCGGTGTGGTTGCCGGTTCTCGGCTTCCACCCACAGCCCGTTACGGAAGATCACGCACCACGCATCGCGCGCGGCGAAGTGATGCTGGCGTGTGTGCATGACGAAGTCGCGGGTCTTATCGTCGTCGAATCCGGCGATGCACATGATCTGATTTTCAATGTCGCGGTAGACCCCGATCATGCCGGCAAGGGAATCGGCGCTCGCCTGATTGCGGAGGCCGAGCGGCGCGCCAAAGCGAACGGCAAGTCGAGCATGAAGCTCTACACGAATGCGTTGATGAGCAGGAACATCGCGCTCTATTCGAAACTCGGCTACGTTGAAACAGGGCGACGTCCACATCCGTCGCGCGTCAATTCCACGATCGTCGATATGGCGAAAGCACTTTGATCTGACAGCGCTGTTTCTCTTCGACCGCATTCTGTTATCGAACGACGGGCGGCGAGTTCAGTAGTTCTCTGTCGTCGTTGTATTGTCCGCGCCGCGCGAATGTTCTGTAGAAGAGGTGGCCGCAGTCGAATCGGACTCGGGCCCGGAGTCCAACTGCGAAGCCGCTCCCGCACCACCCGCCTGCCCCGGCCTCAACAACAAGCCACCCAACACGCCGGCCGCAGCCGCAAAAACCGCTCCGAACAGAAACGCCACGTGATACCCGCTATTGAGCGCGGCCGCCGCGCTCGCCGTGGCCTGCATCGCTTCACTGCGCGCCGCGGCGAGACTCGCGAGCACCGCGAGTCCAAGCGCTCCGCCCATCATGAAAGACGTGTTGACGATACCCGATGCGAGACCCGAGTCGGCCGCATCGACGTCGCTCATCGCGGCAAGCAGCAGCGGATTGAACGCGATGCCCGCGCCGAAGCCGAGCAGGATCATGCCGGGCAGCACGTCGGGCACGAAGCCGCCGTCCACGGGCGCACGCACGAATAGCGCGAGGCCGCACGCGGCGACGAGCAGACCAACTGCGAGCGGACGACGCAGCCCGAAGCGCATCACGATGCGCGCAGAGAGCCCGAGAGAGAAGAATCCCATGATCAGGTTGGCGGGCAGAAACGCGAGCCCGACCTGCAATGGTCGATAGCCGAGCACGCGTTGCAGGTACAGCGCGGAGATGAAGAACCACGCGAACATCGCCGCAGCCCACAACACGCCGACCACGTTGGCGGTCGCGACATTGCGCAGACGCAGGAGGCCGAGCGGCATCAACGGATGCCCGACTTTCGCTTCGATCGCAAGGAACGCGCCGAGCAGCGCAAGCGCGGCGCATAGCAGGCCGAGCGTTTGCAGCGAGGTCCAGCCCGCTTCGTTGCCGTTCACGACCGCGTAGACGGCAAGCATCAGCGATACGGTGATAGTGACCGCGCCGGCCACGTCGAGCCGCTCGCCGTGCGCGTGTCCGCGCGCGGCGGGCAGCAGCGCGAGGCACAGCGCATACACGGCGATGCCGATCGGCAGATTGACGAGGAAGATCCAGTGCCAGCTCAAGAGGTTCGTCAGCAAGCCGCCGAGCAGCACGCCGATGCTGCCGCCGCCCGCGCAGACGAAGCCGTACACGCCCATCGCTTTCGCGCGTTCGCCGGGTTCGGTGAACAGATTCATGATTAGCGACAGCGATACCGCCGAGACGATCGCCCCGCCCAAGCCTTGCACGGCGCGCGCGGCGACCAGCAGCACTTGCGAGTTCGCCATGCCGCACGCGAGCGAAGCGAGCGTGAAGAGCGTAATGCCGCTGAGAAACAGCTTGCGATGCCCGTATAGATCGCCGAGCCGTCCGCCGAGCAGCAGGCAGCCACCGAACGTGAGCATGTACGCGTTGACGACCCACACAAGCGAGGCTTCGCTAAAACCGAGATCGGCCGCGATGGAAGGCAGCGCGACGTTCACGATGGTGGTGTCGAGCACGATCATCAGTACGCCGAGGCATAGAACGATTAGCGCGAGCCAGCGTTGTCGGCCGTGAATGGCATGGGTCATGCGGGCGCTCCTGTGGCGCAGTGGATCGGGTTTGCGGCGAGTCGGCCGGGGACTGTCCGATGTTGGACGAGGCTGCGAGCCGGGGCAGTGCGTCGGCGGTCGTAGTTTGGCGATATTTGCTGGCCAGGTTCAAAGGGCCGAACCCTGCGGTCGTTTGTCGATTGTAAGGGGATGGTTGAGTCTAGCCTGATGAGTTGTGCGACACAACTACGAAATGATGGGCGGGGTGTCGGGGCGATTGCGGAGGGAGAATGCTACGCTTGCCGCCGTGTTCGAGTACACGCTTCGCGCTCGTACTGTCAATGTTGACGCATCGTTATTGATGCGAGAGGTCGCCACAATAGATGGGAATTTTCAGCGTATTCCGATTGTGGCAGATTGCCTTATTCGTCGAGAATCGGCTGGAGTGGAAGGTAAGACTTTCCGCTTCGGCATTTCAATGTCGGAAGTTCCGTGAACAATCAAGACGACCAATCCATAACGAAGTCCACTTATGAAATTAAGCTCTCTGGCAAAGTGGTGGATACCCATATTCCTGTTCGGGTTCGTCATTCTCCGACTCGCCACCCACACGACCGACCTCAGTGCGAGCGAATGCATTAGACGCATGTCCGAAAACCGCCACTACATCGCAGAGCGATGCCTGCTTCAATGGAGAGGCGGCAACAATCCGGACTACGTCGGCCGAGTCTACGACGCCGGCTCAGGCGAGTTACTCGTGCGCAGAACCTTCAGCACGCCAGTTCCCGAACTGGTTTGGCTGAATAACGACGCGGTTTCTTTTTCTCGTGGCGGCGACAACACATCGTTTGTGAAGCTGCCGCCGTCGCTTTATGACCGGCTCGACGCGAAACTTTCCTTGCGCGTGTTCTGAGTCAAGTAACAGCGACGCCGGCGGCCACCACTCACACCTTCGACTTCCCACCCATCAACCGATTCGAAGGCAACGTCTCATCGAGCAACTTCCGCGCACTCTCGATTCCCGCCACCGGCAACCCCTCAGGATCAAGCAATCCCACCTGCACGAGCACCGAAGCCTGATCCCAATAGATGTGCTCGTTATAGAGCTTGTCGCCGCGGAAGCACACCACCGCGAGCATCGGCACTTCGAAGTACTTGCCGGTCGGCGCAACGCCCGGCAGCAGCCAGTCGATTTCGCAGCTATGCGTGCAACTGAAAATGAATTCGTCGACAATGCGGTCCGCGCCGATCGTGCGCGAAATCGGAATCAGCCTGGTATCGGGCGGATTCGAGTTGACGAAGTGATGCGTGTAGAAGCGTTTGAGATTGTCGTGGCCGACACCGCCCGTCATCGTTGGCACATGATTGACATACGGTTGCGCGACCATCGTCGGCATGACCGCATCGACGTCGCGCGTCGCGAACTCGTGATAGCAATGCGCTTCCCACAGCGCGTTGAGATCGTAGACGGGGCCGAGCACCTTGCGCAGCAGCGCGAGCGTGCGCGAGTACGCCATCATTGCGGCGGGCTTGTCGTATTGCTTGCGCGCCGGCGCCGCGAACGCGTGATCGCAGCCGGGGTACAGGTATTGCTCGATGTGCGGCCGCGTGCGCAATGCCGCGCCGATGCGCTCGCGCGTTTCAGGCGGGCAATGCGCGTCGTTCTCGGGGAAGTGAAACACCATCGGGCAGTGGATCGACGGCACTTCGTTCAGATGGGCGTCGAGGCCCACGCCGTAGTAACTGACCGCACAGTCGACGTCGGTGCGCGCTGCGGCGAGAAACGCGAGCTTGCCGCCGAGGCAGTAGCCGACTACGCCGACCTTACCCGCCTGTTCGGGCAGCCCGCGTAACGTGGCGATGGTGGCGGCGATGTCCTTGACCGCGAGGTCGGCGTCGAACTGGCCGAGATAGCCGAGCGCCTGTTGTATGTCGGTCTCGCCGTAACCGAGGTCGATGCCCGGCTTGATGCGCCAGAACAGGTCCGGCACGAGCACGACGTAACCTTCTTCAGCGTAGCGGTCGGCGGTCGCTTTCATCGAATCGTTGACGCCGAAAATTTCCTGCAGCAGCACGAGCCCGGGGCCGGAGCCCTGCGCGGGCCGCGCGACATAAGCGTTGAAACGGCCGCCGTCTTCGGCGACGACTTCGATGAAAGAGCCTGTCATGCGATTTCGATCCCATGAAGTGGGTTACGTCATCGTACGCAACTCGAAACGTTTGAGCTTGCCGGTTTCGGTGCGCGGCAGTGCGCCGACAAAAGTGATGACACGGGGATATTTATAAGGCGCCACGCTATTCTTCACGAAATCCTGTAGTTGCGCGACCGTTTTGTCATCGGCGGTATAGCCGGGGTTCAGCACGACGAATGCCTTGACGATCTGTCCGCGCGTTTCGTCGGGGATGCCGATCACACCGCATTCGGCCACCGCTTCGTGTTGCAGCAGCACGCTTTCCACTTCGGGGCCGGAGATGTTGTAGCCGGCCGAGACGATCATGTCGTCGGCGCGCGCCTGGTAGAACACGTAGCCGTCCGCGTCGAGATAGACCGAATCGCCGGGCAGATTCCAGCCGTCGCGCACGAAGCGCAGTTGCCGGTCGTCGGCGAGATAGCGGCAGCCGGTCGGGCCGCGCACCGCGAGCTTGCCGATCGTGCCGGGCGGCACCGGCCGCATGTCGTCGTCTACCGCTTGCACGACGTAGCCGGGCACCGCGCGGCCGATCGCGTTCGCGCGAATCTCGTCACCCTGCGCCGCAATGAAAATATGGATCAGCTCGGTGCCGCCGATGCCGTCGATCATGTCGATCCCGGTCGCGTCATGCCATAGCCGGCGTGTCGAATCGGGCAGCGCTTCGCCGGCCGACACGGTTTTCTTCAGCGTCGACACGTTGTGTTGCACGACGAGCGGCGCCATTTGCCGATAAAAAGTCGGTGCCGTGAACATGACCGTTGCGCCGAAACGTTCGACGAGCACGAGCAGCGTTTCGGGCGTGAGCTTTTCGACGAGCACCGTCGAGGCGCCGACGCGCAGCGGAAAGCACAGCAATCCGCCGAGGCCGAACGTAAACGCGAGCGGCGGCGTACCGCAGAAGATGTCGGTCGAAGACGGCTTCAGCACATGGCGCGGAAACAGATCGCACATCGCGATCACGTCGCGATGGAAATGCATGCAGCCCTTCGGCGCGCCGGTCGTGCCGCTCGTGAACGCGATCAGGCAGACGTCGTCGGCGGCCGTATCGCATGCGGTGAAGTGCGCGGGCTTGCTGGCCGCGAGCGTGTCGAGCGAATCGGCGGAGTCGTCGTGAAAGCGGCGCGTTTGCGTGAGCGTCGGGCAGTAGAACTCGTCGGCGGGATCGGTGCAGCGCGCGAGTTCGCCGGTCAGGCGCGCATCGCATAGCGCGGCGCTGATCCGCGCTTTTACGATAATCTGCTTCAGTTCTTTCGCGCGCAGCAGCGGCATGGTCGGCACGACGACGAGCCCGGCCTTCAGCGCCGCGAACATCGCCACGGCCATCTGCAAGGTATTCGGTCCGCGCAGCAGCACGCGGTTGCCCGGCTGCAAACCCATTTCATCGACGAGCACATGGGCGCTGCGATTCACGAGCGCGAGCAGTTCGCCGTAGGTCGTCGCGTGCGGCTTGCCGTCCACGTCGGACCAGATGGCCGGCCGGTCACGATGACCGGCCTCGATGGTTCGTTCGAGCAGTTCGGTCGCGCAGTTCAGCCGTGCTGGATAGCCCACGTCCGGGTTGTCGAGCAGAAAGACGGGCCATTGATCCTGCGGCGGAAGATTGTCGCGCGCGAAAGTATCGACGTGTGCCGACGGTTCCATCATGGTCTCCCGGTGTCGTTGAGCCGGTTAATGCACTGTGTTTGGCGTGTGGGGCGGCGCGGCTTTCAATGAGGAATCATGGCGGTGGCCTCGATCTCGACCTTGGCGCGATCCTCGATCAGCGCAACGACCTGCACCGCGCTCATCGCAATGTCGTAATCGCCGATCAGTTCGCGAAACGCGCGGCCGATGTCTTTCAGCGCCGCGAGGTATTCGCGCTTGTCGGTGACGTACCACGTCATGCGCACGAGGTGCTCGGGCTTGCCGCCCGCTTCGCGCAGCACGGCAAGCAGGTTCTTGATCGCCTGCACCGCTTGCGCGGCGAAGTCGTTGGTATGGAACTGGGCTTGTTCGTCCCAGCCGATCTGACCGGCGATGAACACCTGCGTGCCGGTGGCCGCGACGCCGTTCGCATAGCCGCGCGGTTTGATCCAGCCGGCGGGAAGGAGAGCTTTTTTCATGAGCGTTGCGCCTCGGTGCGCTTCGATGGATGGGACGATGGGGCGTATGCCGCGAGCGCGCTCGCGATGTCGTCGGGAATCCCGATGGATTTGCCGGTCTCGAACGACATCGTCACGAGCACCTGTTTTGCGCGAAAGCGCGTTTCACCGTTGCAGTGACCGACGATGTCGAGGCCGATCGAACTGCGGCCGATCACGGTGACGCTCAGCGTCAGCGTGATCGTCTCGCCCATCTGGCTCGGCCGCGAGAATTCGCAATCGAGCTTGACGATCGGCAGGCCGATGCGGCGCTGGCCGATCATGTGCGCGTAGTCGATCAGCAGGCCCTCGTTGAACCAGTCTTCGACAAGCGCATTGGTCATCACGAGATACTGCGGAAAGAACACGATGCCGGCCGGATCGCAGTGCGAAAAGCGGATGCGTACGGGTCTTTCGAACGAAGCGCTCATTGGGCGTGCTCCCCGGCGACGGCAACGGTGGCGGCGTGCGCTTTCAGCAGATCGCGGCCGACGATCAATTGCTGCACTTCGGTCGCGCCTTCGTAGATGCGCAGCGCGCGAATCTCGCGATATAGCATCTCGACCGCGGTGCCGCTTTGCACGCCCATGCCACCGTAAAGCTGCACGGCGGCGTCGATCACCTGCTGCGCGCCTTCGCTCGCGTGCCACTTCGCGAGCGCCGCTTCGCGCGTGACGTTCTCGCCCTGATCGCGCAGCCACGCGGCGCGATAGACGAGCAGCGCACTGCTGTCGATGGTCAGCGCCATCTGCGCGAGCTTCGCTTGCGTGAGCTGGAAGTCGCCGAGCGTCTGGCCGAACATCTTGCGCGACGACGCGCGTGCGAGACCCTCGGCCATCGCATGACGCGCGAAGCCGAGCGAGGCCGCCGCGACCGACGTGCGGAAAATATCGAGCGTGCGCATTGCGAGCTTGAAGCCTTCGCCGGGCACGCCGAGCATCTGGCTCTTCGGCACGCGCGCGTTCGTGAAGCGCAGGCGCGCGAGCGGATGCGGCGCGATCACGTCGATACGCTCGGCAATGTCGAGCCCCGGCGTATCGGCATCGACCACGAACGCGCTGATGCCGCGTGCGCCTGGTGCTTCGCCGGTGCGCGCGAACACGACGTAGAAGTCTGCGATGCCGCCGTTCGAGATCCACGTCTTCTCGCCGTCGAGCACGTAGGCGTCGCCGTCTTCGCGAGCGGCGAGCGCCATCGCGGCGACGTCGGAGCCCGCTTGCGGCTCCGACAACGCGAATGCGGCGATGGCCGTGCCGTTCGCGACGCGCGGCAGATAGCGCGACTTCTGCTCATGCGTGCCGCCGAGCGAGATCGCGCCCGAGCCGAGCCCTTGCATGGCGAGCGCGAAGTCCGCGAGACCGGAATGCTTCGCGAGCGTTTCGCGCAGCAGGCAGACGGCGCGCGTGTCGATCGTGTCGCCGTGGCCGCCGTATGCAACGCCGCCGACGCCGTATTTCAGCCAGCCCGCCGCGCCGAGTTCGCGCACGAGACGGCGGCAGGTCGCATCGGTATCCTGATGATCGTCATGCGCGAGATTGGCGCGGCACCATGCTTCGATGCCGGCGGCCAGTTCGCGATGACGCGGCTCGAAGAACGGCCACGCGAGTGCGCTGTGCATGTCGATCTTATGGTCCTGAGTGGCGGCGCTCAACTCAATCTCCTTCGAACACGGGGCGCGACTTCGCCGCGAACGCGTTGTACGCGCGCTCGAAATCGCGCGTGCTCATGCAGATCGCCTGCGCCTGTGCTTCCGATTCGATGGCTTCGTCGATGCTCATGCTCCATTCCTGGTGCAGCATCTTCTTCGTCATGCCGTGCGCGAAGGTCGGGCCTGCGGCGAGATCGGCGGCGAGCTTCTGTGCTTCTTCGAGCAGCGCCGCCGGTTCGCAGAGGCGGTTGTAGAAGCCCCACGCATGGCCTTCGTCGCCGCTTGCCGAGCGCCCCGTGAACAGCAGTTCGGCGGCGCGTCCCTGGCCGACGATGCGCGGCAGCATCGCGCAGGCGCCCATGTCGCAGCCCGCGAGGCCGACGCGCGTGAACAGGAACGCAAGCTTGCTGCGCGCGGTGGCGAGGCGCATGTCCGAGGCCATCGCGAGAATGGCGCCGGCGCCCGCGCAAACGCCATCGATGGCGGCGATGATCGGCTGCGGGCAATGGCGCATGGCCTTGACGAGATCGCCGGTCATGCGCGTGAACAGCAGCAGTTCGGGCATCGGCAGATCGATCAGCGGCGCGATGATGTCGTGTACGTCGCCGCCAGAACAGAAGTTCTCGCCCGCGCCGTGCAGCACGACCGTCTTCACGTCGGTGGCGTAGGCGAGATGACGGAACAGGTCGCGCAACTCCGCATACGATTCGAACGTGAGCGGGTTCTTGCGCTCGGGGCGGTTCAGCGTGATCGTCGCGACTTTGCCCGTCACCGACCAGCCGAAGTGTTTCGCTTCGTATCCGGCGAGCGTGAGGCAGTTGCCGGCCAGCAGCGCGTCGGCGTTGGATCGTGTCATGTGTGTGTCCCCTGCAAGGTAATGGCGGCGGGTCGGTATGGGTCAGTTCTTGAGACTGTCGAGCAGATGTTGCTTCAGTTTGCCGAGGCGGTCATGCGTGCGCACCTTTTCGTCGATGCTCAGGCCACCGAACATTTCGACGACCCATTGCTCATGCGCGGCCGCCATGCGGTCGAACGCCTTGCGGCCGGCGGGCGTGAGGCACACGCTGATCGAGCGGCGGTCGTTCGGATCGGCGCTGCGCAAGACGAGCCCTTCTTTTTCGAGCTGATCGGTAATGCCGGTGACGTTGCCGCCCGTCACCATCATGCGGCGCGACAGTTCGGTCATCTTCAGGCCTTCGGGATGGCGTTCGAGTTGCGCCATCAGATCGAAACGCGGCAACGTCGTGTCGAATTCGTTGCGCAGGCGTTTGCGCAATTCGGCCTGCACGAGATTCGTCGTGGTCAGCATGCGCAGCCAGAGACGCAGGCCCATGTGACTGTCCGCGCCCGTACTCATTTCGAGGTCCACGACGTTCTCCGCGGGTTGGGCGACACCTTTGCGCGACGGCTTCTTTTCTACGGCCGCGGCGGTGGCCGCCGCGGGCTTGCCTGCGTGTGTCGATTTGCTCACATCACTTCTCCGCCGGAGATCGAAATGGATTGGCCCGTGATCGCGTCCGAGCCGGGCTGGCACAGCCACAGCACCGAGTTGGCGACCTGCTCGGGACTGACGAAGCGGCGCTGCGGGTTCGAGCGCAGCAGCGCTTCGCGTGCCTGCTCTTCGGTGCGCGAAGTTTTGCTCGTAATCTGTTCGAGCGAAGCGTGCAGCAGTTCGGTTTCCGTATAGCCGGGACACACCGCATTGACCGTGATGCCGCGCGTCGCGACTTCGAGCGCGAGCGAGCGCGTGAGGCCGATCACGCCGTGTTTCGCCGCGCAATACGCGGCCACGTAGGCATAGCCGATCTGCCCCGCGGTACTCGCGACGTTGACGATGCGCCCGTACCCACGTTCGAGCATGCCCGGCAACACCGCGCGCGCGCCGAGAAATACGCCGGTGAGGTTCACGTCGAGCATGCGCTGCCAGAGCGCCATGTCGGTATGCGCGAACGGCGCGGCCTGCGCCTGCCCCGCGTTGTTGACGAGCATATCGACCGCGCCCGCCTGGTCGAACGCCCGCGCGACCGCTTCTTCCTGCGTCACGTCCACGCTGATGCAGGCCACGTTGCCGAGTGCCGCGCATCGTTCGCGCTGCGCTTCGAGCCGTTGCGCGTTGCGGCCCATCAGCGTGACACGCGCGCCCGCGCGCAGCAGCGCCTCGGCGACCGCCGCGCCGATGCCGCTGCCGCCGCCCGTGACGACGGCATGCTGTCCAGTGAGCCATGAGGTTGGCGTGTTCACGTCGTTCCTTCCGCGCGCTGGGCGCGTTGTTGTGAGGTGAGGCCCGCGTTCGCGATGGCCTGCGCGCGTTCGCGTTCGAGATTGCGTTCGAGCTGGACCTTGGCTGCCGTGTAGGGCTTCGGCCACGCGACGTCGAGATAGCCGATCTTCGCGGCTTCGTTCAGCGTCCACGCCGGATTCGCGAGATGCGGACGCGCGATCGCGCAGAGGTCCGCGCGGCCCGCCGCGATGATGCTGTTCACGTGGTCCGCTTCCGAGATCGCGCCGACCGCGATCGTCGCGATACCGGCCTCGTTGCGCACGCGATCGGCGAACGGCGTCTGGAACATGCGGCCATACACGGGCTTTTCTTCCTTGCTGACCTGGCCCGACGAGACGTCGATCATGTCCGCGCCCGCTGCCTTGAAGGCCTCGGCGATCTTCACGGCGTCGTCGGGCGTATTGCCGCCTTCGACCCAGTCGTGCGCGGAAATCCGCACCGAAATCGGCTTCTCTGGCGGCCATACCGCGCGCATCGCCTTGAACACGCGCAGCGGATAACGCAGACGGTTTTCGAGCGAACCGCCGTATTCGTCGGTGCGCCGATTTGTGAGCGGCGACAGGAAGCTCGACAGGAAATAGCCGTGCGCGCAGTGCAGTTCGAGCCAGTCGAAGCCGGCTTCGACCGACATGCGCGTTGCCTCGACGAATTGCGCCTCGATCTCGCGCAGTTCCTCACGCGTGGCTTCGCGCGAATGCTGGCTGATGCCGCGCAAGTACTGTTGCGGCGATGCCGAGATAAGCGGCCAGTTGCCTTCGGCGAGCGGCTGATCGATGCCTTCCCACGCAACGCGCGTCGAACCTTTTGCGCCCGAGTGGCCGAGTTGAATGCCGATCTTCGCATCGGACTGGCTATGCACAAGATCGACGATGCGCTTCCATGCGGCCAGATGCACGGGCGCGTACATGCCGGGGCATGCGGGCGTGATACGCGCTTCGGGCGACACGCAGGTCATTTCCGTCATGACGAGCGCGGCGCCGCCCATCGCGCGCGCGCCGAGATGCATGAGGTGATAGTCGCCGGGCACGCCGTCGACGGCCGAGTACTGCGCCATCGGCGAGACTACGACGCGGTTTTTCAGCGTGACGCCGCGCACCGTGAACGGCGTGAACATCGGCGGAATGGAGTGCTTTTCCGGCGCGTGCTCGATGCCGGAACGCTGCGCGAGCCAGTCTTCGAAGCCCGACAGATAGTGCGCGTCGCGCTCGCGCAGGTTCTCGTGCGAGATGCGCTGCGAGCGCGTGAGCAGCGAATACGCGAACTGTTCCGGCTCGAACGACGTATAACGGTCGACGTGTTCGAACCACTCCGTCGAATTGCGCGCGGCGTTCTGAATCCGCAGTACGTCGATGCTGCGCACTTCGGTGTAGTGCTTGAGGGCAGCGGCGAGATCGCCGGGATGCGCGCTCATGCTGTTGGCGAGTTCGATGGCGTCTTCGAGCGCGAGCTTGGTGCCCGAGCCGATCGAGAAGTGTGCGGTGTGCGCGGCGTCGCCCATCAGCACGACCGGGGTTTGCGTGCCGTTCGCGTTCGCGCGCCAGTGCACCCACTCCTTGTTGACGACGCGCGGGAAGCGAATCCATTGCGACGAGCCGCGCAAGTGCGCTGCGTTCGACATCAGCGCATGGCCGTCGAGGTACTTCGCGAACAGCTTCTCGCAGAATGCGATGCTGTCTTCCTTGCTCATGTCGTCGAGACCGGCGGCGCGCCATACGCGCTCGGGCGTCTCGACGATGAAGGTCGAGGTTTGATCGTCGAAGCGATAGGCGTGGGCCTGAAACCAGCCGAATTCGGTTTCTTCGAACGCGAACGTGAAGGCGTCGAAGAGCTTTTTCGTGCCGAGCCAAACGAAGCGGCAGTCGCGCACGTCGATGTCGGGCTCGTAAGTGGCCGCGTACTTTTGCCGGACCATGCTGTTCAGGCCGTCGCATGCGATGACGAGGTCGGCGTCGTAGGCGGTGTCGTCCATGACCTGCGTTTCGAATACGAGCTTCACGCCGAGTTCTTCGCAGCGCGCTTGCAGGATATTGAGCAGACGTTTGCGGCCGATGCCGCAGAAGCCGTGACCCGACGAGCGAACCGTCCGGCCGCGGAAGTGAATTTCGATGTCGTCCCAGTGATTGAACGCGTCGAGAATCGCCTCGGCGCTCGGGGCGTCGGCCGCGCGCAGATTGCCGAGCGTCTGGTCGGAGAATACAACGCCCCAGCCGAACGTATCGTAGGGGCGGTTGCGCTCGACGACCGTGACGTCATAGCCCGGGTTGCGTTTTTTCATCAATAGACCGAAGTACAACCCGGCCGGGCCGCCACCGATACAGACGATGCGCATGCTGGTTCCCCAAAAAATGGACTCTGCGGTGAGATTAATTTAGGTTTTGATAGTTTATATGTCAAGTAAATTTCGAGAAGAAAGGCAAGGACCTGAAAGACAAACACCCCGAAAGCCGGACCTATGTCCAGCCTTCGGGGTGCGGTTCAGCTCGAAGCGCGTGCTCGCCTTGCGCCTATGCGCGCCTCGCTGTCATTCGCGATAACTGTTACTGGCCGGCCGGCGACGCGACGGACGGGGTCGCCAGCGTGTTGTGGCTCCCGTACGCGTTGCCGCCGGACGTCGTGCTGCTCATGCTCTTCTGCACGTTCGAGTTCTGCGAGCCGGTGCCCATGCCGCTGTCCGAGCCAGTGGCGCCGGGCGTGCCGTAGCCGCTCGTCTGCTGCGGGGCGGCCGGCGATACGACCGAGGGGGTGGCGAGCGTGTTGTGGCTCTGTGCGTATGCGCCGCCCGACAGCGCAAGTGCGGCGACGGCCGCGATTGACATGCTGATTGCCTTGTTCATGATTCGTGCCTCCACGATTGGACTGGAATGTCGACGCAGCCGATCGTCATCGGCTTGATCGTGAATCGAGCAATTATCGTGACTGGTGCTCTTATTCACCTTGAGACGAGGTGCGTCGTGCAGAGCGTTTCGTTTGTACCTGGCAGAGCCGCCGCCCCGTTCAGCCGCGTCCGCCCTATGCGATTCCGTCGCGGGACAGATGCGGGAGACGCCGCGTGACCGGAATCGACGCGAACGAATTGATGCAACCAGCATGCACCATCGAATCGATCGAGATCGTGATGACTGGCGGCTGCGGCGACATGACTGCTCGATACCAGGAACAATGGAAAACATCGAATGGATCGATTTCCTGAAGCGCTTGCAACAGTATAGGCGAAGCAGCGATTTCGCGGCGCCGGTGCCGCCGCAGTGCCGGCAAAGCATGCTTCGATGGTTGACCGGACCCAGTTGACCCGTGTTTGCGCCGCGCAGTCGACGGCCGCTTATGCGGCGCATTGATCGACCCCGCCGCAATCCAGTTCGTGGAGACAATGGGCGAAACGAAGCCCCTCACTTGAGCAGACCGACGTAATGGGCCCGTGGCCGAAGCAGCGTCCCGTCGGCGATCTGCTCGATGGCATGCGCCATCCAGCCCACGCTGCGGCCGATCGCGAACATCGAGAACACCGAGTCGTCCGGCAAGCCGCAGTACCTGGCCAGCGCGGTGAGCGCGATGTCGATCGTCGGCGCGAGGCTGCTCGTCCGATGCACGTATGCGGTCAGTTCGCGCACATCGTCGGGGGCGTCGAACGCGGCCAGCAGGTCCGCCGCACGCGGATCGCCCTGCGGATACAGCTCGTGACCGAAGCCGGGCAGCGGGCCGTGAGTGGCCCTCCAGTGCTCGACGGCCGTGGCGACACCGTGTTCGCGCACTTCGCCGAGCAATGCCTGCACGCGGGCCGGGGCGCCGCCATGCAGCGGTCCCGACAACGCGGCCAGGCCCGCCAGCATGCAGGCGCCGAGCGATGCGCCCGTCGATGCGGTCACGCGCGCGGCAAACGCCGAGGTCGTCAGCTCCTGGTCCGCCAGCCACACCAGCGCGCGGCGCAGCAGATCCGCCTGCGCTTCGCAGCGCCACGCACGCGCGATGCGCAGATGCAGGGGACCGTCGCCGTTCAGCGCGACGAAGCTGCTGGCGAGCCGGCCCACCAGGCTGGCCGCTTCGTCGTGCAGACGCCGCGGATCCGTCGTGAGATTCGAACCCGGGTTGGTGGCCGCGAGCGAGATCGATACATACGCTCGCGCGAGTGGCGTGGTGTCCGGCGTAGCCGGCAGCGCGTCGCGCAGCGTCGGAAAAAGCGGCGAGTGCTCGCAGTCCCACAGGCATTGCGCGGCGTCTTCGAGCGTGGCCCGCGCGGCGAGTTCGAGCGCATCGGTGCCGCGGTAATAGAGCCGCCCGCGCTCGATCGTGGAAATGCGCGTGTTGATGATGGGCTCGCCCCACGCCATCGTGCTCGCGGCAATATTCTTGTGGGCGCGCCCGAGATTGCGTTTCTTCATCAGCGCGGCGACATCCGACGCGCTATAGAGCTTGCGGCTCACATGCTCCGGGTCCCAGCGCACTTCGATGCGCCCGCGGCTGACATACGCATACAGGGTCTGCTTGCGCACACCCAGCGCGCGGCAGGCCTCCTCCTGAGTCATCCAGCTTTGCACGTTGATTGTCTCAATCAAGATTGACGCACGGTGGCAGCGTGCGTCAAATTCGCTCCACACGTTCGCATGCGCCCATCGCGCACGAGCGCGGATACCGGCAATCATAGCGCGCCGCCGCCCCCGAGCCGTCATGGCGGCGCGGCCGCGCCAACAGGAGACAACGATGTTCACGCAAAGGACGGGTGGCTATGCCGCGACGGACGCGGTTCGCGTCACGCGCACCCGCTTCACGATTCTGGCGGTGATTCTGCTGCTCGCGACGGTCGCTTATGCCGATCGCGCGATCCTCTCGATCGCCGGCCCGGGCATCGCCAAAGAGTTCGGGCTCGACCATGTGCAGCTCGGCTATGTGCTGTCGGCGTTCAGCTGGGCCTATGTGGTCGGGCAGATTCCCGGCGGCCTGCTGCTCGATCGCCTCGGCACCAAGACCATGTATGGCGCCACGCTCGTTCTCTGGTCCATCGCGACGATACTCGTCGGCTTGATTGGCCATGTGACCACGGACCTCTCGGTCGCACTCGGCTTGCTGTTCGCGCTGCGCTTCGCACTCGGGCTGATCGAGGCGCCCAGTTTTCCGGCCAATAGCCGCGTGGCGGTCATGTGGTTTCCGAAAGAAGAGCGCGGGCTGGCTACCTCGCTGTTCGCGTCCGCATCGTATTTCGCGGTAGCGATTTTCTCGCCGCTGGCCGGCTGGCTTACCGCGAAGTTCGGCTGGCCCGCGCCGTTCTTCGCGCTCGGGTTGATCGGCATCGCGTCCGCCGGGGTGTGGGCCGTCGTGATGCACGAACCGGGCAAGCACCCGCGCGTATCGCAAGCCGAACTCGACCGGCTCGTCGAGGGCGGCGCGATGATCGACATCGACTCGGCCCACGAGCGTCTTTCGCGTCCCGTGATGTCGGGCAAGGCGCTGCGTCTGCTGCTCGGCAATCGCATGCTCTGGTGCTCGTACATCGGCCAGTATTGCGTGATTGCGCTGAGCTATTTCTTCATCACCTGGTTTCCGATCTATCTGGTGCAGGCGCGTGGCATGAACGTCATGCAGGCGGGGCTCGCGACGATGCTGCCGGCCGTGTCGGGTTTTCTCGGCGGCATTGCGGGCGGCGTAATTTCGGACTGGCTGATCCGCAAGGGCTGGAGCGTGTCGTGGGCGCGCAAGACGCCGTATATCGTTGGCATGGCGGTCGGCTGCTGCATCGTGTTCTCGGCGTTTACGGAAAGCAATACCGCCATCGTTCTGCTGATGACGCTCGCGTTCTTCGGCAAGGGCGCGGCGGCGGGCGCGGGCACGTGGGCCATCGTCAGCGATACGGCGCCGCGCGAGGCCGTGGGTCTCGCGGGTGCGATCTTCAACTGCGTCGGCAATATCGGCGGTATCGTCACGCCGATCGTGTTCGGCTATATCGTGCAGGCAACCGGCGGCTATACCGCCGGACTTTATTTTGTTGCGGCACACTGCCTGATCGCCGCCGTGGTGTATCTCGTGTTCATGGGCCGCATCGAGCGCGTGAAGGTGAACTGAGCGCGGCGAAACGCACGCGCATCGCAACGTATAACGGATTGATCCATCATGTCGAAACCCATCATTCTCAATGCCGCCGAGTTGCCGGCGCGCACCCAGGCGGAACTCGCCTCGCTCTTTACCGTGCTCGACCTGCCGCAGCAAGCGGACGAAGCCGCCGCGTTGCTCGCGCGACACGGCGCCTCGATTCGCGGCATTGCGCTGCGCAAGACGAAGATCGACGCGGCGTTTCTCGCTGCACTGCCCGCGCTGGAGATCATCGCGAGCTATAGCGCCGGGCTCGACAATCTCGACGTTCAAAGCGCGCAGGCGCGCGGCATTCGCATCGAGAACGCGTCGCGCGTCCTGGCCGAGGACGTTGCCAATACCGCGATCGGTCTCGCGCTCGCCGTCACGCGCGATCTCGTGCAGGCGGATGCCTACGTTCGTTCCGGCAAATGGCCCGAGCAGGGCGCGCTGCCTCTCGGCCGCTCGATCTCGCGCATGAGGATCGGCATCGTCGGGCTCGGCACGATCGGCGCGGCAATTGCGAAGCGCCTGCAGGCGTTCGGTTCACGGCTTGCGTACTATGGCCCGAACCGCAAGCCGGTCGATCTGCCGTATTACGACGACGTGGCGCGCCTCGCGGCGGATAGCGACATGCTTATCCTGACCTGTCCGCTCTCGCCGCAAACGCATCATCTGGTCGACGCGCGAGTGATCGACGCGCTGGGGCCGCAGGGCTTTCTCGTCAACATCGCGCGCGGGCCGGTGGTCGACGAGGCGGCACTGATCGCGGCGCTCGCGGACAAGCGGATCGCGGGCGCGGCGCTCGACGTGTTCGAGCATGAACCGCATGTGCCTCGTGCGCTGATCGACGATCCGCGTGTCGTGCTCACGCCGCATATCGGTTCGGCTACCGAAGAAACGCGCACGGGCATGGCGGATAACGTTGTCGATATGCTTGCGAGCCACTTCGGCATTGCCGGTCCGCGCAGCACGTCGACGCGTGTGGCCGAGGCCGGGAATGCGGCGCCGGCAGTGCCGGCACTCTGAACGTAGATAAAGGGCGTCGCGGAAGAGTCTTCGCGGCGCCTGTTTGGTTGAATGCCTCTCTGGGGCGTGCAGCCGCCAGTCACCCGCGATCTAGCGATAGTTCACAAAGTCGATGATGTCGTTGAGGAACCACGGCAAGATCAATTGCGTGTCGGAGTAGCTGGTGCCGACCGTGAGTCTCGGCGGTCGCGAGGCACCATCGCCGGGCCTGGCGCCCTCGGGCGTGTGCAGGATGTAGCTATTCGCATGGGCCGGGCTCGACCACCCAGCCTGATCGCTCGCGGACGACGACGTCGAGGTGCAACCGGCAGTGAGTACGAAAAGAACTGCTGCGAAGCAAAGGGACTTCATGGTGGTTTGAACTCCAGCAACACGACTTTGGCGATGTGCCGATGGCGAATCCAGTGCGGATCAATTCGCCGTGGTGAATCGATTGTGCCAAAAGCGGCGCTGTACGTGTCGAAAACCCTTGTGTCGTCCGGCATCCCGAGCGGGTCTGCCGATAGATGGTCCCAGTCGTGACGCGCAGTTCTTTCGATGTGATGCTTGCGATATGAGTCAGCGTGGGTCCGCGATCGTTTCTCACTTCACGTGCGTGACTTTTCCGCCCGAAAAGATCAGGTAACTCACGACGGCGAGAGTGCAGACCGCGATGCCGCCATAGAGCATGAGCCACTCGAAGCCATGGACGAGCGCGCCGCGGCTGATGGCCGCAAATCCGTCGCTGGACAAAGCCGGCCATTGCGCCGCCGCCGCGGGATGCAGGTCGCCGATGGCGATGCGGTTTGCCATGGCGTCCCACGAGATGTCGAGCGGCGCCGCGGGCAGCGCATCTTGCAGACGATACGCAACGCCCTTGACGAGAAGGAGCCCCATCATCGCGATGTTGATGGCGAGCGTAATCATGCGGGCGCTCATGTCGATGCCCGATGCCATGCCGGCGCGCGTGCCCGAAGCCGAACCGGTCGTCGTATTGGTGACCGGCGTATTGGTGATGCCGAGTCCCGCGCCGGCAACGAAGCAGCCCGGAAGAATCGCGAGCGCGCTCGTGTGATCGAAAGCACTGCCCACACGCATCAGAAAGAACCCGAGTCCGATCGTGAACAGGCCCGCGGGAATGACAATAGCCGGCGAATAGCGCAATGCCAGACGCTCGCCTATCGGCGGGAATACGAGAGTCGGCAATGTATAGGCCAATAGAAACAGTCCCGCCACCATGGGGCTTGCGCCCAGTGCATGCTGAAAATAGATCGGCAGATAGATGATGAACGGCCAGAAGCTGAAGTTCATGCCGACCGAGCCGAGCAGCGCACCCGAGAAATTGCGGATTCGGAACACCGAGAAATCGAACATCGGATGCGCACTGCGCATTTCCGCCGCGAAGAACGCCACGAGACTCGCAGTACTCGCGACGAAAATCGCGATGCCCGAGCGACTCGTGAAGCCGATATCGGCCCCCTGCGTAATAAACGAAACGAAGCCGAATACGGCGCCCGACAACGTCACCATGCCGGCGACGTCGAGCTTGCTCGCGTGCGGGTCGCGCGACTCGCGCACGCCGGGTACCGCGAGTACCAACGTCACGATGGAAATGAGCACGTGAACCCAGAAGACCCATTGCCAACTCGATAGTGCGACGATCGCGCTGCCGATCAACGGCCCGAAGCCCAAACCGATACCGAGGATGATGCCCCACGCGCTGAATGCCCGGGCGCGTTCGGCGCCTTGCGGAAACTGATGCGACAGCACGGCGACGAGACAGATGAGCATCGCGCCGCCGCTTGCACCCTGCAGAAAACGGCTCGCGATCAGCACGGGCGCACTCGATGCGAGTCCGCACCACAGCGAGGCGATGCCGAACAACACGATCGAGACAATGAACATGCGCTTGCGGCCGAAGCGATCCGCGAGCGTTCCGGTTGCCATGAGTACGGTCGTACACGCGATGGTGTACGCGTTCATGATCCACTGCATCTGCTTGAAATCGGCGTGCAGCACGCCTTCCAGTGTCGGCAATATGGCCGGCACGCTCGAAATTTCGAGGCCGAACATCATCGCCGCGAGACACACGGCGAATAGCGCGAGGATATTTCGTCGAGCATCGGACGGAAGGCATTGCTTCGTGGCTGCTTGCGGTTCGAGGTCGCATACCTGCATGTTTGACTCCAAAGGGTGGCGCGCCATTGCGATGGCATGGCGGTGAACGACCCAATCCAGTTTAGGGGAATAAGATTCCCTTATTGGTCCATTAAATTCCCATGATAGATTCCTGTTTGGAACCAATGAAGGGGCATCCAATGACAGATAATCTGGACGGCGTGGCGACGTTCGTGCAGGTGGTCGAGGCCGGCAGCTTTGCGCTGGCAGCGGAGCGCATGAACCTCACGCGCTCGGCGGTCGGTAAGGCGATTAGCCGGCTGGAAGCGCGGCTCGGTGTGCGGCTGCTTCATCGCAGCACGCGCAGTCAGACTCTCACGGCTGAAGGGCAGGCCTATTACGAGGGATGCGTGCGGGCACTCGCGGAACTCGATGTTGCCGAGGCCGCGCTCGATCATGGCCGGGCTGAGCCTGCCGGCAGGTTGCGAGTGAGCGTGCCCGAAGCGTTCGGGCATTTTTGCGTCGCGCCGATTCTGCTCGATCTCGTGCGGCAGTATCCGAAGTTGCAGATCGATCTTTCGTTTACCGATCGCTTCACGGATCTCATCGAAGAAGGCTTCGATCTTGCCGTGCGAATAGGCGAGTTGCGCGACAGCAGCACACTCGCGGCGCGGCGGCTCGGTACGCAGCACGTTGTGATCGGCGCGTCGCCCGCGTATCTCGAGCGCTACGGAACGCCAACCTGTATCGAGCAACTGGAGAACCACGTCGGCATTGCGCTCTCGCGTGCCGGCGCAGTTGCTCCATGGAACGCAAAAGACGCGGACGGCAGCGCGCAGCCGGTACGTATCCGCTCGCGTGTCAGCATGGACGACATTCAGGCGATTGCCGCGGCGGCAATCGACGGCTACGGACTGGCGTGGCTACCGTGCTGGCTGTTGACGCGTTACGCGAAAAGCGGGGCGCTGGTGCCGGTTCTCGATAACTATCGGGTCCGCTCTCAGGAGGTCTATGCGATCTGGCCGAAAGCGCGTCATTTGCGGGCGAAAACGCGGGTTGCCATCGATGCGTTGAAGGAGAAAGTACCGGAGATGATTGGGGAGTAGTGCGGCAGTGTTCGACCGTTCATATTATAATTTCATGTCGCTTACATGAAACTGCCGTAAGCCAATTGCGCAGTGCCGGGTGTCATGCACTGCTTCGCATCTTCCGCGGTCTTCTCGAATGCAACGATCGATTCGCCTGCCCGCTGCGATGTGGCGGCAGCGAGCGGGGTTTGTCACGGCAGGGGTTGCTACAGCAGGGGTTGCCACGGCATTTCGCAGCGACGCGATAAAACGACAAGGCAATAAGACAGGCACGCCGGCGGCTAGCCCATGCGTTGCGTAATAACAGTGTTATTTGAAATATGACCACGCCCATTGAGACCATCCAACCGCGCGATTCCGCGCGTTTCTTTACGCAACCCAAAGTACTCGTCACCCTCGCGACCGTATGCTGCCTGCTGTGGGGCAGCTCGTATCCGGCAATCAAAATCGGCTATTCGCTGCTCGGTATTACGCAAGGCGACATTCCGTCGAAACTGGTTTTCGCTGGCTACCGGTTCGTTCTTGCGGGACTGTTTCTGCTGATTCTCGCGGCACTATCGAAGAAGTCGCTTTTCAATTTGACACGCCGCAACGCGGGACAGTTGATGCTGCTGGGCGTTACGCAAACGGCCATTCAATATGTGTTCTTCTATATCGGCCTTGCATACACCACTGGAGTGCGCGGCTCGATCCTGAATTCGACGACGACCTTCTTCAGCGTGCTGCTCGCTCACTTTATCTATAAGAACGACAAGATCTCGCCGCGCAAGGCGGTTGGGTGCCTGTTGGGATTCGTGGGCGTCATGGTGGTCAATTTCAGCGATAGCTCGTTCGAGTTTGCGTTTACGCTGCTCGGCGAAGGCTTTATCGTGATCGCCGCATTCGTGCTGTCGGCCGCGTCGATCTACGGCAAGCGTATTTCGCAGGGCATGGACGTCATGGTCATGACGGGCTACCAGCTCGGGTTTGGCGGCGTCGTGCTCGTCGTGGCAGGTTATGCGACAGGCGGTACGCTGAACGGATTCACGGTGGAATCGGCGGCGCTGCTCGGCTACCTGGCGCTTCTCTCCTCGGTGGCTTTTTCGTTGTGGAGTTTGCTGCTCAAATACAACCAGGTCGGCAGAGTGACCGTGTTCAACTTCCTCGTGCCGGTGTTCGGTACTGCGTTGTCCGCGATATGTTTGAACGAGAACATCATGGAGTTGAAGAATCTGCTTGCGCTCGTTCTCGTTTGCAGTGGGATATGGCTGGTTACGCGTGCGCCGCAAGTGCGTTCTGTGTATGCGAAGACGGGTGGTGCGCCGGGGTGTCAGAAGAGTTAAGGCTCAGAGTAATGGGTGTGCGAGCCGCGGCAAGTACACCCATGCCTTTTAACGTCGACACGTAGCAACACCTTCCGCTATCGCATCCACCTGCAACCGCGTTCCGCCGATTTCGATGTCGCGCAGACGCGGTTCCACCAGCCGATAATTCCCCTGAGACAGCGCATCGCGGACACTCGTGCAGTCCGGCCCGATGTTGAGTCTGCCGAGCAATGGCAGTAGCCACGACATCAACGTGAGCAGCAGCTTACGTGTGCCACAAATGAAATTGTTTCTTACGTTGGTGATATGCAAACCGGCGGCGAATGCCAATGTGCTGACTGTACGGGTGCGACGTAGAGGAGGACCAGGAGGGACGGAAAGAAAACCGCATGGGGGATGACCGAAGATGGGCCTCCCGCTATTTCCAGAAGGATATACAGCAGTATTCCTTGTGCTATTCCGACTGCTATGCGATACGCAAAGAGACTCGCGATGGGCGGCGCGGTTTCTCCCCGAACAGCTTCGGGATTCGCTTCGTTCATGTAGTTTTTCCTGTCTGCGTCAACAGGCTATGAGCGGTACTGGATGAAAAACCCGTTCCATGTTCGCAATAAGCGCTGCAGATTCGCATCCACGGCTACTTGACGGCGCCATGTATTCAGACTCCAAGGTATCACGTCTTACAACGGGAGTACTGAGTGAGCAGCCATATCTCGCGCACGGGACGCAGCGAACGTTTTCAGAGTCAGCAACAGGCAATTCGGCAACAGGCAATCGACACACCGTCGCCTACTCAAGCGGCATCGCCTGCCTGCACACCTTCGCTTCAAGGGCTTTCTCCGCTGTCTCGACCCGTGTCGAGCGCTCAAGGCAACGTTCGCCGCTCCAATCTTAGGGAAGTCGGGGCCGCGGCGTCACCGGAAGTATCGCGCCAGCAGTTCATGATGAAACTGGTCCATCAAGGCGTTGAGGATTACACCCGGGCACTGGTCGCTTATCCGAGAACTCGGACAGGCATAACACAAGTTGCCGACCACAGTGAGCCGTTGATCAGAACGCTTAAAAAGCTGGCAGATACGCTAAAAATCGCTATGGGGGAGGCAAAGAAGAACCTCAAGTCCAATACGAACGAGCGATCATCCGCCGGTCTGTTAAAGCGCTTTAGCGAGGAGCTGGAGGACCTCAATCGCGAATGCCAGAGTGCGTCCGATCTTGTGAAAGATCTCGGGGACGTGCTAAATAAGTTCAACCCTTATCTCCGGAAAATGGCAGGGGGGGTATCCCTCGTTCTTAATCCTAATGAGCCTGAAACGCAGAAATTTTTCGAGAAAAATATTAAGGATATCTCCGGGAAGATAGCCAGGAGCCGTGCATGCTTCGATACGATACTCGCGGGCATTGACCGGGACATGCCATCGTTGCGAGACGTGAAGATTGACGGTAATTCCCTGGATGAGACCTGGAAATGGGCTCTCAAGAAAACGCGGGACAGCCATATAAAGGAACTGCTGTACTTGGGGAGAATGGCTGATACAGTGGGCAAGACGTTAGTCTCTACGTGCGTCAGTGAGCTACTTGGCAGATTCGGTCAATTAGGCGAGGTGATCAATAGAACGACCCGAGCCGAAGATCGACGTACAGGGAACATAGGCGGTGGGTACGATGACAGGTTTGCTGCCCTGTTGCGGGAATCGTCCAATGTCGGCAGCCAGTACGCCACCTTTGCAAAGTCCATGGACGAAAATCTCCGGTGGATCGATGGACTACGCGGTAAGCCCGGCATCTTCGATTCTATAGTACTGGACGAACACCGCCATCTGATCAATGCGGGTATGCCCATCGACACCAAAGCCGTCATTCTGTTCGACAATATTCGTAAGTCTCTCCGGTACAGGAATCAAGGCGAGAGGATTGCGAACACCGCTGACCCCGCAGTGACCGCACAGTTTGACGAGGTATCAGTCAGCACGATGGTTCGCATCAGCGTCGAGTTGCTCCATAACGTTTCACATTGCCTCACGGCATTTCCAGATAGCGATCCTTTAGCATACTGTCGCCGCGAAGACGCGATGCGCCAACCCGTGCTCGACGCGGTCGCACTACACTGCGGCGAAATCGAAACCGACCTGGAGTGGCTGCGCAACAGCATGAAAAGCGATAGCCCTCGATCTGCTAGCAGCAACGAAGTTGACGCCGCGTATGAGCAGCTACAGGTCGCAGTATCGCGCGTCCGGCGGAATCTGCAGTGGAACATCGCCACTGCCAACGCGATGAGGACGTCGCTGGCTAGAGACCCCAAGTATGCGCGCATGGTCACCGCGGCACTTGTTACCCCCAGCGAAGTTGCGGTGCGCGATTACACGGCGAAGTATCTAAAGGGCTTGGCGGTGCCCGCGCCTCCTGAGGTGAAAATCCCGGAGATCGACTGGGACGACGAGCCGTCGAGCCGGATCGCCGCGAATAGCGGCAAAGGCAAGGGCAAGGGCAAGGGCAAGAAGACTGTGCGCCAGCAGCAGGCAATCGCCGAGAGCAAGCGAAACCAGGCGGCACGGGAGGTTGCCCGCGAGCAGGAGCTTGCTGCGGCGAAGGAGTCGCTGATTCAACTGTGCGCGACTCCATTCGACGTCAAAAGGGTACGACAGTATGCTGCTTCGCTTGCAAATCTCGCGCGCACCGAGGCTGATGCGAGCGGCCTGAAGCTGCTGAGTGGCTTCGGCATCTACGGCAAATTCATGCGCGCGGCAGACGCGCTCGACAAAGGGCGTCAGGATGTGCTCGCCCGGATCGCCACGATCGATAAGCTAATCGAAACGCTCACCGATCCGGATGAGAATGGGCAAGCGGCCCTCGATGCAAAGCGTATGGCGCTGCCTGTTCGCATAGCGTTGACGCAGGATGTCAACAAGTTGTCGGGAGGTATCGCCGCATTGCGCAACGAGGCCGCCGTCCAGCAAAAGCGCCGCAATCTGAAGCTGTTCGCGCAGAAGCCTTCGCGCGAACTGTTCCAGTGGCTCCAGAAACATGATCGCAATAGCCTCGTATCAGTGAGCCAAACGATCCGCCGAAAGCGACTGGCGGGGATCGCGCCGAACGGCGAGCCCCATCCACACGGCGACTTCCTCGACGAATACGTGATCACGCTAAGGGACGCGCAGCGTATTGCCTACCTCGATCCCGGGGAAGACAAGCCGCGCATCAAGACTGTCACGACAGTGCCACTGCATGTGCACTACCGCTCGGAAACCGCGACCCGTCCGGAAGCGTGCCACTTCAAGAATGAGCCGCAAAGCAAGGTGGGCGGTGGGGACGCGTACCGCTCGGACGATGGCGTTGCGTTGATGGAGCGTGTGTTGGAAGACGTTAGCAAGATGGCCAACGTAGGGGCTGAACCGCGCCGGATTGGGTGACGGTTCCAACTCCTGACGCTGTGTTGTTCGTCTGGGGGGTAGAACCTGTCGAACATGAATTTGATCGATGCGTTGTTTCCGAAAAAATAGCTATAGTCGACAGTATTAACGTCAGGATTATCGTATTTCTGCGGTTTTCCGAATCTACGGACTACATCGTCGAATGAAAGCGTACCCATTGCCAGGGCCAGTCCGGCTCGAAGAAGACGAAAAGTCGCTCCTGTTCCTGCACAGACATGAGTTTCGAAATATCCTGCATTTCACTGTGCTCCGTTGTCAGTGGACCGGTCTGTGCTCGAAGGGGCGGGGTGCTCATGAGCAAAAGCATAAGGAGCGCTGCACTCGTCTTCCGCATGCGTGTAAAACCCCTAGTGACTGGCTTGCATAAAATAGGCACGGACTATATCCCTACGGCAATTGGACACACTGCAATTTATGGATCGGATCAAGCCAATCGCTCCGGGCGATACTCACCGGCCCACATCCAGCGCACGTCAGCAGGCGGCATGTCGAGTCGTAGGTGTGGCTTGAACCTGTCGCCAGCGCGTACCACGGCCTTGCCAACTATTCCCGCTTGCGTCCAGCTTTCCCATAGGCCTGTTTCAGGGCACACCATGCCGGTGCGCAGGTTCATCATGCCGTATTTCTGGCGCTTGGCGAGGCGGCGTTGTTCCAGTTCCTCGGGCCTCAGATAGACCCGATCAATTGCAATACTGCGCAGATCGCGCGGATTTTGCAGGCTTCGGAATTCGGGACCGTCGTGCCCGTATTTCCCTTTATACGTCACCGTGACATACACGTCGTATGGGGAATCGGGTGGTAGCAGTTGACGATAGACAAAATCGACAATATCGGGGTCCCCCCCAATGATCACGCCCCGAGGCGAAAAGTAGGAGCCTTGCTCGTTACGCACACCATCAATCGACTCTCCTCTGACTACGCGATGCAGGTTCAGCCTGGCCTCATAGCCCTCCTTCGGAATGTCGGTCGTCATCAGGCTGTCAATATCAATCATGACTGTTTTGACACTCGGCTTTCCGTCAACAAGCAGTAGCTTGTCGAACCGGAAATCAACCGTCACGTTCTTCTGAAGGAAGTATGTATATTCAAC
>Ga0154001_1000066_pt1 | contig 26722 bp, 24 predicted proteins | sample TSNJ085MetaG_FD_104699 | JGI IMG/M metagenome (GOLD analysis project Ga0154001, IMG submission 104699) | Attine ant fungus gardens microbial communities from New Jersey, USA - TSNJ085 MetaG | ecosystem: Host-associated > Fungi > Mycelium > Unclassified | place: USA: New Jersey, Wharton State...
CTTTCTTGACCACCATCTTCATATATGGCTATATCTGAATCTGACATTAAAGAATAAATAGAAGGTGTTTGGTTCAATAAGTTTAGAAACATTAGCATCAGTCAAAGGTCAATCCTAAAAGACAGTGATGAAGAAGCAGAGTTTGTCAGCAAATGCATGAAGGACATTGGAGACATCAATATCAAGGACATCCAGGATATCTAGGCTCTTGAAGGTTGTGTTCAAATCATTGCTAAAACATTCAACAGATATTGGAATAACTTGTCTAAAGAGACTAACATCATCAGGCACCCTAAAGAGTAGTGGATAGTAGAGAGCAGCCTGTCTGCATTGCACAGCAGAGTGAGCTCCAAGACTTACCTATCAAGATGGGTTTTGTAAGGGGATTGCACTAAACTTCACTCCTGATATACTAATGGCAATCCACCAGAGTGATTGTAAGGGGACTACCCTAAGTTGCACTCCTGATGCACTAGTGGTAGTCCACTAGAGTGACCCTGCACTAATTAAATAACAATTACCTAACATTTAATTAGTTGTCTCACTCCTGCATTCCTGACCCTGACCACTGAGATGTTCTGTAGCTAGAGGAACTTGTATATATAGTATAGATTACCCTTCTAGGATTCTTATCCTATTCTCTGAGAATTCTCCTAGAAGGTAAGTTGTAATGTACTCCAGTGTCAAGTAGGAGGGAGATAGCAGCATGAGAAAGCTAGAATATACTGTGAATTACTATGAATATACTATGAGTGTGTACTCTGGATTCTGGAAAGTGATACAATGAGTGGAGCTAGAGAGTGGAATATACTACTAGATGAAATAAGAGATGTTGCTCTCCAGTCCCATGGTTTTACAGCTGGTCTAGAGAGAATGCAACAACAATGTAGGAGTAGAACAACCTTGGCCTCAGCTCATATACCATACCTTGATCTCCTGTTATATATATGGTTGTTTATTTTGGAGTAGTAGTAAATTCAGGAGTAAGGAGTTTGAGAGGTATATAGAGAGAGCACTACAAGAATATGGTATTATGGAATTATATTGGGATTACAACTATTATCAGCCCTGGACTGATAATAAGTAGATGATAGAAGAAATAATAGTGATAAGAGATAAGGGAGACAAAGATGATACAATGGATGATGTGTCAGCACATCAAGATTAGATTGGAAGAAAGGACTTCAGACTTAATTAGACTAATTATAGATATTGGACTAAAAAGAGAAACACTAGATAAACCCTGGGGTAATTATAGACAAATCTTATAATAGCTATGTGTCAGGGTCATGTAACACATAATATCAGTTAACAGATAATACAATAATTACATAATAATATATGTAATACTGCTACAAGAGAAGGCCCCTTAGTCTCAATCTATATAATAACTAACAACTATTCTTGAATTACTTCAAGATCCTGATAAATTAAAGCTCACCAATAATTCAACTTGTAGTTGTCAACCAAGCCCTGCCCTGCCCTGCCTAGTTAAACCCCAGTTAAGCAAATGGTCCATCCAATGACTTGCTCCTAGTCCAATACCACTACAAAGATGAAAAAAGCCCATAGATCCAACCATTCTATAGAGAGGCTAGCAATTTTGATTGCTTTCTCACCAAAATTAATGGTGTATTTTTATTAGCACCCTGGAAATTTGCAAACAACACACAACATGTGTGTTCACCTGCTAATACCTTGAAGGAAATACTATCTTATGGGCCAAGCTAATACTTACTGAAGAGGATTTGGAACTACAAAGTGACTGGACCAAGTTTTTTACTGTCTTCTGTAAACAATTCCAGGACCCCAATATTCATAACTACCTGACTAAGCAGTTGTACTCACTTAAACAAACAAAATCTGTTAGGGAGTATACCTCCCATTTCAAAAACCTTGTATACAAAACCAATTAACCCCATGCAACATAGGGTAATATATTCTATAGGAGCCTAAAGAACAATGTGAAGGACCTGCTTGTAGGGGTCCTATATCACAAAAACAACTATAAAAGCATCAAACAAGCTGTCCTAGAAACAGATAAATAATAGGTCTTTCATCAATCAAAAAATCTATACTGTTCTTCTTTTGCTTGCAATACTCCTGGCTCCAGTACAACAACCCCCTTGACTCATGCCAAACCTATCCCCACCAATCATCCTCCTCCTTGCCATGCAGGACCACTATCATAAGATAAGAAGGACAAATGGCATTCTCTTTGCCTTTATTTATATTATGGAAGGTCTGGCCATATAGCTGCCTTCTGTTCTACAAAGATGCCCCAACCTCAATTAAATGCTACTGATTCCTCAATCTTGGATGAACCAATCTCATTGTTCCAGATAGAAGCTGAGACAGGAAAAGTATGAGCTCAACATAGAAGACTATCCCTGTGCTGAGCTCCATGCCCAATCATACCTGCTAGACTCTTACTCTTTCTATAACCAATGTAACTACCATACCACATATGACTGTAAAAGGAGAAATAAACTAGAGGATTGTTCATTACTTACTTAATTGTAGTGCAACTGCCAATTTTATTAGTAAAAGCTTTGCCAAAAAACTAAACCTGATACCAATATCCAGGCTTAATAAACCAGTAAGAGAACTAGGTGGCAAAATCCTGTCCAATGCCCTTCTATACATATACTACTTATGGTATATTCTTCAAGGAATACCTTTCAAGAACACATTTATTGGAGTCTCAACAGGTAAATATCAAGTAGTACTAGGATTACCATGGTTCCACCAAGTTAACTCTAGAATAGACTAGGTAGACCTCTGGGTTCAATTTCAAGGGCAACCTGAACACTCCCTAGATATTTAGGAAACAATACCTCTACTAGACTGGATCTCTTTTAGAAGACAAAACCCTACTCTATCTGCTACTATAGAGAGCTACTGTATTTCTGAACCAGACATCCTAGTACCTTTGCAATACCAAGACTATGTAGATATCTTTAACCCTAAGGCAACACAGCAATTACCTCCTATAAAGAACACTTAGACCATATGATAGACCTGATAGAAGATCAAATGCCACCTTGCTGACCAGTGTATTGCTACTCTAAAAAAGAACTAAACCTACTCAAGGAATTTATCAAAGATATAGAGTTAAGACAATTCATCTACTGAAGTACATCCCCTACTATCTCATTAACCCTATTTATACAAAAAAAGAATATTCCCAACCTTCACTTGTATGTAAACTATTGAGCTCTTAACAAAATAACAGTTAAAAATAGATATCCTGTTCCTCCCATTGATTCTTTACTAAACAGACTCTATAGTGCCCAATACTTCACCAAAATCAATCTAAGGGAAGCATTTTATCTTCTTAGGATCCAAAAGAGCAATAAATGGAAAACAGCCTTCTGAACATCCTTCAGCCTTTTTCAGTTTCTAGTTATGCCTTTTGGTCTATGCAATATCCCTACCTCATTTTATAGTTATGTAGACCAAGCACTCAAGAGACTGAAAGACAAACCCATCACCTACTTAGACAACATTCTTGTTTATAGTACTACATTAGAAGAACTACACATATGGACAAGGCATTGCTTACAGTGTCTAAGGGAAAACAAACTGTTTGCTAAACTCAAAAAATATAAGTTTGAAGTTACCAAACTAAGAATGCTAGACTTTGTAGTAAACAAAAAAGACATTACCATAGAATCCAAGAGAGTAAACATGATCCTAGACTGGCCAGAGCTTAAAACACTTACTCAAGTACAAAAGTTCATAGGATTTGTGAACTTCTACCATAGATTTATTTTCAATATATCAGATATCCTAAAACCCATTATAGATCTGACAAGGAAGAATGCACAACCATTCAAGTAGAATACTGCAGTATTAGAAACAATGAGGAAAATAAAATACTGCTTTACCACAGAACCCTTACTCAGAAGATTTGACCTAACAAGGCCTATACACATATTCATGGATGCCTCAGGTTATGTAGCTGTAGCTATACTAATGCAAAAGTATAACAATCACCTACACCCTATATTATTTTGGTCATGAAAATTTACCTCTGCTAAGCAGAACTATTCCATCATGTCATGACTTGGCAAAACAACTAAAGTCATTATTTACTTTACTTTTCTTTTCTTTTCCTTTCTGGACTTACTACACAAGAATGGAGTACAAGAAAGTATCACATGACTAAATGTCACAGAGTCACAGGGTTATGAGTCACAGTTAGATGACATCACATGACTAAGTCACATGGGAACTGTGGGAAGATAGTGCACAGACCATGTAGTAGTTGTATAAGTAGTATAGGAAATTTAACGGGAACTCCATTGAGTTCTCCTTGTCAACTCAGACTAGGAGTAGTTCTAAGATGTCTCTGTCTAAGTCCTTATACCAGAACTCAATATCCACTTCTTGAGCACTGTCCGCCTTGGACCTTACTCACTCTTACTCTTATATAAACCAATCCTTGGCCGGTGGTCATCACAATCACTAGCCACCTCCATATATGTTACCAAGGAACAGTAAATGTTCTTAGTGGTCACCCTAGGTGGATGTTCAGGAAGAACTCGATGGAGTTCTCGTTGGATTGCAGCCCTACTTATACTTATTACTACAGTGGCTGTACCCTAGAGTCCCATGGTCACATGTTCTTTCCAGAATGTTCTATGGTCACCTGACCTTGTCACGTGACTTGGCTTACTAAGTCCCTATCCTGTTTATGTCTTTACTCCATTGTGTGCTTGGAGATTTTAGTTTGAGTGTTCAGATGCATGGGAAACCTTTTCCTGCTCGAGGTTCTCACAACAATATATAGCTGGGCCCTTGGCTTAAGGGGACTTTGCAGTCAGTTAGAGACTGCAGGTAGAGACGTAGTACCAAACCCAGGCATCATGTTCTAGACCTGACCTTGCAACTGGGTGGTGTTATTAGTTACTGTTTTCTTAGTCAAAACCTTGTGCTGCGCTCCATTGTGAGTGGTACATACAGAGGAGTGATAGTTACTTCTAGAAGGCCATCTAGAGTAGGGATCCTCTCCTTGAGATGATAGTTTAACCCTATTGTTAAGGCAGTAGTTAGTAGGGCAGTAGGCACCTGGCTGGGTGAAGATCTTGTGCTCCAGTAGACATAGTTGTAATTAGCAAGAATCAACATTACTTCCATACCCTTGCAGAGATGTAGCACCATGTCTTTGCAATAATACAATTCATTAATAAGCAACTTGCTCAAACAAAAGCATGCCCTTACTTCATTGAGGGCAAAATTAGAAGGAAAAAAGGAACGAGAATGTTAGAGTTGTAAAGGGTTTGGGCACCTGGCCTGAAATTGCAGGAATAAGGAAGGAAAGGAGAAGAGGGGAACTGCTCCCCAAAATAAATTTGAAGTATTGTCAAATAGGGTGATACAGTGTAATATAAAGGAGAGGATGATAAGAAAGCAGGAGACAGTGAAAGTAGAATGTTTTAGGTGTAGAGAGAAGGGACACAAGTACAGAGAGTATCCTCTTTGGAAAGGAGAAAAGAAGTTGCAAGTGGTAGAAAAGATGGCGTGTGTGGCCATGCTACAAAAGGCATAGCAAAAAGAGTAGAGGAAAAGTCTGGTATACATCCTATGACGAAAAGTACAGGAGCACTATGGAGAAGGCATTCTAGATGAGGCATGCCTGTTAGAGCTGGGGTAGTATACAAAGGAGATAATAGTATCATATGTAAAGTGTGAAAGGTGTAGATGAAAAGGATACCATGTAGAGAAGAATAGAGAACAGGGAGTGATTTCAGACAGGTAGAAGTGGTGTGGATGTCAGAAAAGAAAGGAGACAGAGGCAGCATGCCCCAAAAAGGGAAAGGCGCAGCAGAGCGGCACACAGGCAGGAGCCCTGGAAAGTACAGCAAAAGAGAAGGGTAGGCAAAGAGAGGTCAAATGAACCTTCAGAATGCTAAGAGAAGTGTGGTTGAATATTGGAATAGAAAAGATGGATACTCATGAGGGTGTTGCAGTAAAAGTGCTCTTGGATAGTGGTGCAATGGAGATGTTCATGGACAAGAGGACAGCAGCAAAATATGGGTTTATGCTGGAGAAACTAAAGAGATCTATAATGGTCAGAAATGTAGATGGGACAAACAACAGTAAAAGAGCCATTACACATCAGGTAGAAGCAAATATGTACTACAAAGGTCATATAGAAAGGATGAGGATGGATGTATGTGACTTAGGAAAAACGGAAGTAATACTGGAAATGCTGTGGTTACAGGTGCATAACCTGGAAATCAATTAGGAAACTGGAGAAATAAAAATGATGAGATGCCCACCTTTATGTAGTAGAACAAGACCAAGGGAAGTCAAAAAAGAAAAAAGGGTAGTAACCCTAGAAGAAGAGAAAATTGTCAGATGGGCAATCAATGACAAGGAAGATTGGGAAAGAGAAGAGAAAATTAAAGAGGACCACAGGAAAATTGAAGAGTTGGTCCCAAGGAAATTTCTAAAATGGAGGAAAGTGTTTGGGAAAGTAGAGTTAGAAAGAATGCCAACTAGAAAAGTTTGGGATCATGCTATCAATCTCAAGAAGATGTTCAAACTATAGAAGGGAAGAATTTATCCTCTATCCAAAAACAAGAGAGAGGAGGTCCAGAACTTTGTGGAAGATCAACTGAGAAAGGGGTATATCAGACCATCAAAATCCCCTCAAACATCACCAGTCTTCTTTGTGGGCAAAAAGGATAGGAGTAAGCAGACGGTAATAGACTACTACAACCTAAACAACCAGACAGTGAAAAATAACTACCTGCTACCACTAATTATGGAGCTAACCAATAATATGGGTAGCAAGAAGGTATTTACTAAAATGGATCTGAGGTGGAGGTTCAATAACGTGAGGATAAAAGAAGAAGATGAGTAGAAGAGAGCATTTACAATGCATATAGGGTCCTTCAAGCCAACAGTTATGTTCTTTGGGATGACAAATTTGCCAGCCACATTCCAGGTGATGATGAATGAAATTCTAAGGGACTTGATTAATGAAGGAAAAGTTGCTGCATTTGTAGATGATGTGCTAGTAGGGACAGAAGCAGAAGAAGGACATGATGAGATTGTGGAAGAAATACTGAGAAGACTAGAAGAAAATGACTTGTATATCAAGCCAGAGAAATATGTATGGAAAGTGAGAAAAATTGGATTCCTAGGAGTAGTAATAGGGCCTAAGGGAATAGAAATGAAGGAGGAGAAAGTAGATAGAGTACTCAGTTGGCCGGAGCCAAAAAATGTGAAAGACATCAGGAAATTCTTGGGCCTCGCAAACTATTATAGGAGGTTTATCAAAGATTTTACTCAAGTAGCAAGGCCTATAAACATGCTAACAAGGAAAGATGTAAAGTGACAGTGGGGAGTGGAACAGCAGAAAGCATTTGACAAACTCAAAAGGGTGTTCACAACAAAACCAGTATTAGCAGCACTGGACTTAGATAAGAAATTCAGAGTAGAAGCCGATGTGTCAAATTATGCTACTGGAGGAGTACTATCAATGAAGTGCTCAGATGAAATGTGGAGGCTAGTCACTTTCATTTCCAAGTCTCTCAGTGATACAGAAAGAAATTACGAGATACATGACAAGAAGATATTAGCAGTTGTTAATGTTTAGAAGCGTGGAGGTACTTCCTGGAAGAAGCAGCAACTAAATTTGAGATTTGGACTGATCATAAGAATCTTGAGTACTTTATGAAAGCACAGAAGTTAAATAAGAGACAAGCAAGATGGGCTCTATACCTGTCAAGATTTAATTTTATGCTGAAGCATGTTCTAGAAAGTAAGATAGAGAAAGCAGATAGTCTAAGTAGAAGACTGGACTGGGAAGTGGGAGTGGAGAAAGACAATAAGGACCAGAGATTGGTAAAACCAGAGTGGCTGGAAGTAAGAAAAACAGAGACAGTAGAAATAATAGTGGATAGAGTGGATCTATTAGAGGAAGTCAGGAAGTCAAAAGTAAAAGACAATGAGATAGTAAAAGCAGTGGAGGAAATGAAGAGAGCAGGGGTAAAAATGTTAAAAGATGAAGAATAAAGAGAGGTAGATGGTATTATGTATAAAGAGAGAAAAGTGTATGTGCCAAAAGATGATAAATTAAGGGCAGAAATTATCAGACTACATCACAATATGCTAGTAGGAGGACATGGGGGACAGTGGAAGACAGTAGAACTGGTTACTTGAAACTTTTGGTGGCCAGGGATTACTAAAGAGGTCAAACAATATGTAGAGGGGTGTGATGCTTGCCAGTGCAATAAAAACTGCACAGAACAATCAGCAGGAAAATTAATGCCAAACTTAACTCCAGAAAAACCATAGATGCATATATTGGCAGACTTTATCACTAAATTGCCTTTAGTGCAGGGATATGATAGTATTCTAGTAGTAGTGGATTGGTTAACTAAGATGGTCTATTTTATACCAACTACAGAAAAGACATTGGTAGAGGGATTAGCAAGGTTGTTTAGAGATAATGTATGGAAACTGTATGGGCTACTGGAAAGCATTATTTCGGATAGAGGACCCCAATTTGTGGCAAGGTTAATGAGAGAGTTAAATGGAATATTGGGGATTGAGAGTAAATTGTTGACAGCATTTCATCCACAGACAGATAGGCAAACAGAAAGGGTGAACCAAGAGTTAGAGCAATACTTGAGAATGTTTATTGATCATAGGCAAGAACAATGGCCCAAATGGTTGGGAACAGCAGAATTTGCATATAACAATAAAGTACACTCGAGTACTCAAATGACACCTTTCAAGGCAAATTATGGGCAAGATCCTAGGATGGGGTTCAAAGAAAGAAAGAAGAGGAAATACAAGGGAGCAAAGAAATTTATTGAGAAGATAAAAGAAATACAGGAAGAAGCAAGAGTGGCGCTAGGGAAAGCACAAGAGGAAATAAAGAAGTATACAGACAGAAAGAGAGGAGAGGTCGATGATTATAAAGTAGAAGACTTAGTGATATTGAGCACCAAAGATCTAAAGTACCAAATGGTTGGGAGGAGGACAGAAAAGTTGACGGAAAGATTTATGGGGCCTTATAAAGTAAAGAAAACCATATTATCAAATGCAGTAGAATTAGAGCTACCTGATACAATTAAAATACATCTAGTAGTCAATGTTAGTAGAATATGTAGATATGTAGAGCAAGTAGAAGAGCAGAAAAGGGAGCAACCAGCTCCAGTAATAATTAATGGAGAGGAAGAATAGGAGGTAGAGAAAATTTTGAATAAGTGGTGAATTAGAGGAAAGAACAAATACCTAGTATGATAGAAAGGATTCACAGCAGAATCAGACACTTGGGAAGGAAGGGAAAATCTGGGAAATGCAAAGGAAGAAATCAAGGAATTTAAAAGAGAGTATCAATGGGACATGGAAGAAGTAAACTAGCAAGAAAGAAAAGAAGAAATATTTGAGAGGGGAGAACTGCCAGAGAGATTTACAGCAAAAAAGTTGTTTGGATGGTCAGATAAGAAATATGATAAAGAATACTGGGGAAGGTTAGAAAGAAATTGGAGACAATAGAAAGGAGGATGACCTAAGAAAAGAAGAACAATAGAAACAATTAAGAAAGAAGAAGATAAATCAAGGGTAAGAGAGTGAACAGAAGAAGATGACAAGAAGATGGGCAACATGGTTGACCCATACTATAAGTTATAGGGAAATCCTCAGAATGAGGAAACTTAAGAGGGGGGTGGTGTCATAACTTGGCAAAATGGCTAAAGTCATTATTTACTTTTCTTTTCTTTTCTTTTCCTTTCTGGACTTACTATACAAGGATGGAGCACAAGAAAGTATCACATGACTAAATGTCACAGAGTCACAGGGTTATGAGTCACAGTCAGGTGACATCACATGACTAAGTCACATAAGAACCATGGGAAGATAGTACACAGACCATGTAGTAGTTGTATAAGTAGTATAGGAAATTTAACGGGAACTCCATTGAGTTCTCCTTGTCAACTCAGACTAGGAGTAGTTCTAAGATGTCTCAGTCTAAGTCCTTACACATCATGGAACAAGAATTACTACCAATAGTCGAAGTCTTGACTTACTGGCAGTACTACTGTAAAGGTACAAGACATTGTATTCAAGTCTACACAGACCATCACAACCTCTGGTACTTTAATACTCTTGAATGTATAAATAAACATTTAGTCTGCTGGTTGACACAACTACAATGCTTTGACTATACCATCCACTATAGGCCTAGTCAAAAAAACTCTGCAGATGCTCTCTTATATCATTCTAACTACTGTATTGATCCTAACAACCTAGGTCAGTCTACTTAATTTAAATTAGAATTTCATATAATGTATCTAAATAAACCTGACTACCTCTCAAACATTGAACTAAGTCTCAATGCAACTACTTCACCTGACAACCTCCACCAGAGAATATGTGATGTCTATCATAATAATAAGTACCTGAATACAATGAGACCTACAAAGGACCATGATGACTAGACCCTCAAAGATAATCTATGGTGATACAAAGAAAAGATATATGTACCTGATACCCTATACACTGAAGTCATCATGTCCCATTACAACATGCCCTTGGCAGGTCACTTTGGCAGAGACAGAATACTAGAGTTAATATGGCACAGATATTGGTAGAGAAGCATAGCAAAGACTGTTGCAGATTATACCAAAGCCTACCAACTATGTATCTAGAACAAACTAGACACATATGCTATACATAGCACTCTTCTACCACTAACACCTCCAAGTGGACCTTAGTAACAAATTGGAATAGACTTGATAACAGATCTCCCAACAACAAAGAAGATATACTTTGACTGTATTTTAGTAGTCATTGATCACTTCACAAAGATAGAATATTTTATACCTTGCTGAAAAACACTAAATGCAGAGAGTGCAACAGATCTCCTTATGGATGTAGTCATCCAACATCATGGTATACCCTCAGTAATAGTTTTAGACAGAGATAAAAGATGGATTAATAGCTTCTGGAAATATTTCTGTTAATGGCTGGACATTAAACAAGCAATCACAACAGCTCACTGTATACAAGCCAATGGCCAGATAGAATGACTAAATGCAATAGCCAAGTCATACCTAAGGTCTTATTGCAGCTGGGATCAAAATAACTAGGACAAGCACCTCACTACTACAGAATTTTCCTATAACAATTCCAAACACTCAACCACCAATATTATCCCATTTTTCATAAACCAAGGCTATCATCCAAGATTAGTAGTAGTGAAAGAAACTGGAGAACAACTGCTAGACAAACCTACAGCAACAGCACACATGGAGGAGATATTAGAACAGTTCCAAATCTTGAAACAAAATCTAGAAAAAGCTCAGTTGGCCAATACAAAGTTCTATAATAGACAACAAAAACCAATTGAGTTTGCTGTAGGAGACCAGGTCTGGTTGCATACTACCAGCATCAGAACACACCATCCAAGCTAAAAACTTAGTCAAAAGAAAATTGGACCCTATACTGTCATCAAGATTATCAACAGAAATACTTATGAACTTAATTTACCTGCCAATATATGAATCTAGCCAGTCTTTAATGTTAACCAATTGGAACCATATATACCTTCTTTGCCTGGACAACCATTGCCAATGCTACCCAATCCCAAGATACTAGATAATGAGCTAGAGTGGTAAGTCAATGCAATCATTAATGCAAAACAGCAAAATAATAAGTACTTTTACAAAGTATACTAGATGGGCCTACTTCATAGTGAGGACATATGGGAACTAACCCACTATCTCTGTTATGTATGCATAGCAGTCAACAAATACCACTGCACACATCCTGATATACCCAAACCAACAACTCAAGACTAGAAGAAAAGATAACTGACAGCTATAGGGATACAGTACTGAGAAAGGAGAATGATGTCAAGGTCATATGACACATAATGTCAGTTAACAGATAATACAATAATTACATAATAATATATGTAATACTGCTATGAGGGAAGGCCCCTTAGCCTCAATCTATATAATAACTGACAACTATTCTTGAATTACTTCAAGATCCTAATACTATGAACTTTAGGATAAATAGAAAGACTTTGGACTAACCCATTTATAGACTCTGACTCAACTAGTCACTCACTGTTACTCACTAGTACTTAGGATAGTAGTTTCTGTGACATCACTAGTTAGAATAAATACAATTCAGAAAAAGAAGAGAATAGCAAATTCTCTCTTTCTGTAGTTCATCTGAAAACCTACTTCTCTTGGAACCCCATATTCTCTCCAATATTTGGACTAACTTGTGGAGTGCAACTAAAAGTCTCAATATTCATTCTTTTGATATAACTTTTCTAAAAACCTTAACCAGATTCTTTGGAAAGGGGCAAAGAGATATCAAGTATTAACATAGGCTCAAGATTAAAGCATATATTCACTCTTGTGGTCTAGAGTCTTAACATATGGGAGAAGTGACTTTATAACTTTAATCTACAAACTGGGTTGCTATCATATATTTACTCCATATATATACTATAACTGGATTAGAAGAGAGCTAGTCTGAAATGCAATACTTCTATAGGAGATAACTAATAATAAAGAAAATGAATATAAATATTAATTTATACTGAATTTCTGGTATATGACATCTGGAGTATAATTATAACTAAGAATTTTCCTAGAAGCCTATCACAAACTTCATTCAGACCATAACTCCAGAAATACTTGACTAATTTTGATGATCTAAATGGTCACTGAAAGCCCTTAAGAAGACCTTTCAAACAATACCAAAAATATCTCAAAGTAATCAGTATTCACTGAGTTATTAGCAGATCAGTTGGCAATCACCAAGTTACCAAACACTAAATTGCTGATATCTCAGGAACTGCTTGATGTAATTGTTTGCTTCAATGACCATTGTGAAGCTCTCTTCAATGCTCTTCTTTTGGCTATAAATAGAACCTGAGACAATAAGATCCCATAGAGATACAAGGTCCTCAATATTTGTACATAATACTGATCTTTATCTATAGATTATCATCTGTCCTTGAATAGAACAAAGAACTACTCTAAGACAGTTAGGTTATCTCTATTTCAAGAACAATAGCACTCCTATATATAGAACAATAGGTAGTGATCATATGATAGACTGTTCTGGTACACAGACCACCACAATCATGTATTTAAGGACTCTATGTCTGAGGATAAACCTCAGACTTAACAACATCTTTTGCTACTGTCTAAACTTTGCTTTTTTAAGCCTTTTGATTATTAAATCATCAACTCACAAATCAGTAAGTGGCTATTTGTGATAGTTCCATTCTCTAATATCTAAAACATTGTACTTCTTTCTCTACTATTTCTTGTCTTCTTACTTTCACTTTTTCCCTTACTCTACATTATATCACCTTACTTGCTATCACTTCAAATTTATTCTAGGGAATTGGTTTCTCCTTTATTTTCTCCTTCTTATTCCTATAGTTACAGGTCAGGTGCCTGAACTTTCTACACTCTCAATACACTCTTCTTTCTATCTCTGCCCTTAGTTTGGCAAGAGCATGCTATTAGTTGAGCATCCCACTCATGAGTTATACTAATCTAGAGACATAGTGCTATGTCTCTAGAGAAGTCAAAATAGATTTACTACTGCCCTAATAATATGGTTATACTATCACCTCAGGGAGAAAATCTCTAACCTAAATGCTTTTCTAAGGATACAGCATTACTCCTCTGTATATACAGTCCACAATGGGACTTTAGTACAAGGTTTCTACTGAGAACAACATAAGTATACTACACAACACCACTCAATTGTGAGGTCAGGTCTCAGATACAATATCTGAGCCTGGTACTGTGCTTTCACTGATAGTCCCTAACTGACTATCAAGTCCCCTTAAGCCTAGGACCTGGCTATATCATAGTGGTCCTAAGTTGTGTTACCCAGGTACTGAGAAAGATAAGAGAATAAGAGATGGCAGGGCTCTGTGATGAGCAGTACTAATAAAAGAATCAAGTTCTAGTATAGCAACTTAGCCTGAGATGACTTAATCACACTTCTAGTCCAAGTTGACAAGGAGAACTCAATAGAGTTCCTATTTGATTGTGGTATATTACTTATATACATTCTGTATTTACTTTTGTTTATCAAGTCCCATACATCTCTTTTGAGTCATTCTCTCTGGTACATCCACCAATTACTTAATTAAATGAAAAAGAAAAGAAAGAAAATATAAATAATAACTTAGCCATTTGGTTGTATTTTAACAAGCTCCTTCACTCCCTATTCTGACTGTTAAGATATTCTAGGATAACCAGACTTGTATATAGTGTAGAATATCTCTCTAGAAGTCTCATTCTATTTTCTGAGATTTCTTCTAGAGATGGGTTGTAATATACTCTAGAGTATATTTATAGACTGAGGATTTTTGTTTCTTTAACATACATTACAAGACTATATATACTTCTTGACTTTTTTCATTACTCCTGGTCACCAAAAATTCCAAGTGACCAACTCTGTCATCTTTCACTGTTCTTTATATCCTCTTACTAGTGTATTGTAAGGGCAACTGGAATGGAGTGACTCCAAGAGAATCCTTAGTCTATAAATATACTTCAGAGTACATTACAACTTACCTCTAGGAGAAACTTCAGAAAATAGAATGAGGCTTCTAGAGGGATATTCTATACTATATACAAGTCTAGTTATTCTGGAATATCTTAACAGTCAGAGTGGGAATTGAGGGAGTTAACTAAACTAATTAAATGTTAAATAATAGTATTTAGTTAGTATAGGGTCACTCCAGTGGATCACCACTAGTGTATCAGAAGTAGAGTTTAGTGCAATTCTCTTATACCTAATATAGTACCAGAAAAGCCTTGTAGTTATATTATGGCAAATTTCATTACAAAGTTGCTGCTAGTATAAGAGTACAACAGTATTCTGGTAGTATGTGATTGAATAACAAAAATAGTATACTTTGTGCCAACTATGGAAAAGACTTTAGCAGAGAGAGTGGTAAGATTATTCTAAGATAACATCTAAAAGTTGTATGGCTTGCCAAAAAGTATCATAACAAATAGAGGAGCATAATTTATAGCAGGAATTGTTATGGAATTACATTGGGATTACAATTACTATCAGCCCTAGACTGATAATAAGTAGATAGTAAAAGAGATCCTGGTGATAAAGAATAAAGGAGACAAAAATAATACAATGAATAATATGTTGGCATATTAAGATTAGTTTGGAAGAATAGACTTCAGACTTGATTGGGCTGATTACAGACATTGGACTGTGGGAGAAATGTTGAATAAACCTCAAGGTAATTATAGACAAATCTCATAGTAGCTATGGACTTTAGGATAAATGGAGAATTATTGGACTAACCCATTTATAGACTCTAACTCAACTAGTCACTCACTGTTACTTACTAGTACTTAGGATAGTAGTTTCTGTAACATTACTAGTTAGGATAAATACAGTCCAGAAAAAGAAGAGAAAAATTTATGGATCTTTACAAAATAAAAAGGGTTGTTTTAACAAATGTGATAGAGCTGGAATTACCAAGTAGTATTAAAATACATCTAGTAGTAAACATTAGCAGAGTATATAAGTACAGAGATCAAGTAGAGGGGCAGAAAAAGGAATGTTTCCTTCCAGTAATAATTGAAGAAAAAGAAAAGTATAAGGTTGAAAAAATACTAAACAAGCAGAAGTTTAGAGAAAAGAATAGATATTTGGTATGATAGAAAGAATATACAGTAGAAGAAGATACATGGAAACCAAGGTAAAATTTTGGGAATACAAGGGACTTAGTGGAGAAATTTGAAAAAGAATATGGAGAAGGACTAAGATAAGCAAAAAAAGAAGATTATAAAGACTTTTGTAGAGAGGAGTTGGAAGTGAGGTATTATAAGCTGCCTTGGCCATAATAACTTTAATTTCTTTATTCCTTTTATTTTTTACTTTTCTTTTTTTATAATTAGATAATAGAGGAGCTACATAATCAGGATCATATAACATATTACAAATATCACAATTCATTACAGGAATATAACAAATCAGTCACAAGATCAGTTATATTATATAGTCATATGATATCAGGGATAGAGAGCAAAGTAGGGGTTAGCTAATAGTGTAGCTCTGAGATAGTGTATATCAAGAAATAGGAGTACTAGCTAATAAAAGAAGAGAAATATACATATACTCTAAAATATATTAACCAAAGAGTGATAGTAAGAGACAATCTTGGCTTCAATGTATATGTTGTACTCTGATTTTCTATTACAAGTGATTGTCAATTTCAGAGGCAAGAAGATGTCATCAGATAACTGAGTGAAAGTCCAAAGTCTAAGTTGAAAAGTATATAGAAGGAGGAAAAGGAATATGGACAAGTATAAGTAGATGTTAATCTACAGACTGGGTTGCTACCATATATCTACTCTATATATATACTATAGCTAGAATAGGAGAGAGCCAGTCTGTACCACAATACTTCTATATAACTAGAAATAACTATTTAGGAGATAAATTCATAAAGAAAAGAAAATAAATAATAAAGAAAATTCAGTATATGATAGTACTCTCCTCTCAAGGCTAAGCCCTTGAAGCCCCAATATATAAGCAATTCAATTATCATTTGATTGGATAAATAAAAGAACTTTACCAAATTTTTTTGCTCTTGATTTCCAACCATTACCATGTCTATCAATGTAGATACTATAGATGCCATTGATATCAAGAGAGGCTTCATTGTTGTGATAAGCTCCAAAAACAAGATAAAAAGAAGACCACCAAATATTTACAGCAAAGAAGTATTAAGATGAACTTGTGGAGCAACTCCAGCTCCAACAAGAACAAGAGGAGCAAGATCATCTCCATAAAAAAAAAGAGGAGTAGGACAAATATGTTGTATAGGAAAAGGTCTCAAATGTGCTGACTTCCAAACTTCTTAATAACCACTTCTACCAATTAGAGGTATAGCAACAAGATATTGTTGTCAGAGTCAAGGGCAAGATTATTTTAAAAAATCTCTAAAAATACAAAATTCTTTGTACCTCTTTCTATGACAATTTTGAGAATATAATACTGATTAAATTACCAGTCCTTCCAAAAAACATTAGATGGAGCTTCTACCAATAGAGAGTCTGGCTCAATAACAGTAGTAAAAGGAGTTAGAGGCAGAATTCAGAGAAGAGAATATTATAGGTAGTTACATTACATGCCTGTATTGTTACTAGCACTGTTAAGACTCTAGACCACAAGGGTGAATATATACTTCAACCTTGAGCCTATGTCAACACTTGATATCTCTTCATCCCTTTACAAAGGGTCTAGTTAAAGTTTTCAAAAAAGTTATATCAAAAGGATGAATATTGAGGCTTTTAGTTGCACTTCACAAGCTAGTCCAAAGACTGGAGAGAATACAGAGTTCTAAGAGAAGTAGATTTTTAGATAAACTACAGAAAGAGAGAACTTGCTGTTCCCTTCTCTTTTTGGATTGTATTTATCCTAACTAGTAACATCATAGAAACTACTATTCTAAGTACTAGTAAGTAACAGTGAGTGACTAGTTAAGTCAGAGTTTATAAATGGGTTTGTTTAAGGTTTCTCTATTTATCCTAAAGTTTATAACTATTATAAGATTTATCCATAATTACCTCAAATTTTATCTAATGTTTCTCCTTTAGTCCAATATCTATAATTAGTCCAGTTAAGTCTGAAGTCCAATTTAATTTTGATATACTAATATATTATTTATTGCATCATCTTTGTCTTCCTCATCTTTTATCACCATCATTTCTTCTACCATCCACTTGTTATCAGTCCAGGGCTGATAATAGTTATAGTCCTAATGTAATTCCATAACAAACACAGAACAAACTACAAGCTTCAAGGATTGATGTGAGTATTCTCTGTATTTCTAGTATATAATTAACTTTGTACAGGAAATTGACTACTTGTCAAGCTTGTACCAAGGCTAGGGTGGTCTGTTATCCATCTACCAAGGAATCTAAAAGAAGAGTAGACAAAGAATGAGCTTCAAAGAGATCAAAAACAATAGCAAGTAAACAAATATTGGATGAGGAGTAGAAAGGACATATAGAGTCATTGTTAGAGCAATTGGTTGATCAGGTAGGGGATTTGGTGAAGGTAGTAAAATGGGTTGGAGATAAGTTGGGAGTTATAGGCAATAATTTGAGAAGATTGGATAACAAGTTGATCACATAGATAGAGACTATAAAGGAAGAGACAGAGACAGAGAAGGGAGAAGAAAGAAAAGATAAAGGAAAGAAAAAAGAAAATGAGAAAATGAAAGTAGATAGTCTAGGAGGAAAAGTGATCAAAATCAGAGATTTAGATATAGAAGGAGTTGAAAAGAGTAGTAATGATATGTAGTTAGTAGTGTTTTGTTGTTGTTCCAAATGTTATTGTTGTCTTTGGCTCCTGAAGATTTGAGTGTAAGGAACAGAGAAGAATTTGTTACAAGTATTTTAAGAGTGGAGCATTGCTCTATTGCAATGGGAACTATATAACTTCAGAATACAAATACTTAACTCTATGCAAAAGGAACTGTAACTCTGGAAAATACAAGTAAGTGATAGGTACATCAAAAAACTGCACAGAGAATAGAATATAAGTACTTGACTTTGATTTTTTCTTTTATTTTATTTTATTATTTTATTTTTATTTTTATTTTACTGTTTGTTTTTCAAAACAGAGTTGGAGGGATGAGAGATATTGAAAGTATAGACAATGGAAAGTAGAGAGAGAAAAAATGAAAAGGAAATAGAAGATTGGAGGGTATATATAATCATTAGTTTTCTAGTCTGATTTGAGTGGTCTGGGCTTAGATGGATATCTGGAGTAAAAATCACTTATTAGTTCTTGAACATGGGTTAACTCTATAGTAGGCAACCATCTGGAGTTGTTCTCAGTGTCCTTATACCCAAGCTAGATAACCTTGTATAACAATTTGTATACTCTCTGACAATCAATCTTAGAGTTAACTATCTTGAAGATCTTGTATTTAGGTTCTCTATCAATAATAACTAGTGTTGGTAGAGGATTGGAGCATTGTATAAAGGTATTAGGTATAGCTGGTTCAAGCATAGAGATATAGAAGACTAGATGGGCTACTCTTATTGACTCCAAAAGTTGGATAGTGAATAACTGTAAACTAGGCTGAGCAATGATTTCATAAGGACCAAGGTACGTTTTGGAGAGTTTCTTTGATGGATGAGTAGTCTGGAAAAACTGTACTTTGATAAAGACAGATTGTCCAATATAGAATTCTGGAGGTGGTTGTCAATGATTGTTGGCATAGGACTAGTATTGATGTTGTGCTTGTAATATCTCAGATTTGAGTTGGTTCTGTAGTCTGTCTAGGTCAACTATAAAATATTGGGTATAGGATGATGCTATATCTTGTTCTGGGTATACTGTGATGTTCAGATGATAACCCTTGTTGACAAAAAATAGAGAAACACCAGTGGTAGAACTAGGGGCATTATTGTAAGCAAACTCTGCAAAGGGTAGTAGCTTAGACCAGTTGTTCTGTTAATAGTTATAGTAAATATAGAGGTATTGCTCCAGTGTCTGATTGGTCCATTCCATTTGTCTATTCATTTTGGAGTGATACCCTGATATAAAGTGTAAGTATTATGAGACAACCAAGAAGGAAACTATTTCTTGTACATTTATCAACTTGATAAAAAACATCCAAGAATGCAATACAGGAAAGATATAAATAGTGTGGGAAGGATTATGTAAGATATAGACAGTTCTTAGTAAGGGTCATGTAATTGTAGGAGATAGGTATACAGATCACCTAAATATTTGTATAAATACCTAGGGGAATCCAATAAGAAACTCTATTGAGTTCTTCCTGAACAACTACCTTGGTTGAGCTCTAAGTCTTTATGACTTCATGCTAACAGTAAGCATATATCTAGTGCAATACCAAGGGAGCAAAAGAAATAGAAAACAAATTTGAAGTCTCAGTCTAAGATAATATAAGAGAGGACTCCATGCTTTAAGAATACACAAATAACAAAGAGATATGCCAACTTAGCTGAATTAATAGTATCATGAATTGGGATGAAGATGGCTTGCTTCAACAACCTGTTCACAATAATGAGAATAGTATTGAAACTATGAAAATGACTAGAGCAGAGCTTCTAGGAGAATCCTTAGCTACTATTACACTCCAGAATAAGTTACAACTCATCTTCTGTAAGAACTTAGACTGTGGTGCCTTAGAGCTACTCCTAGTCCAAGTTGACAAGAAGAACTCAATAGAGTTTCTATTTGATTACTATACACTACTTATACACATTCTGTATTTACTTTTATTTATAAATTTCTGTACATCTCTTTTTGAGTCATTCCCTCTTGCATGTTTGTGTTGATTTCCTAATTAAATGAAAAGAAAAAGAAACAGAATATAAATAATAACTTAGCTATTTGGTCGTATCATAACACCACCTCCCTTTCAGGATTTCTCATCCCAAGGATTTTTACAACTCATAGTAGGGATTGCAGATATTTCCTATTTTGTTGTTATCTTCTTTGGCCCACTCTTTGATTCCCAAGTTTTTCTGCTCAATTTCCTCCTCCTCTTCCTTTATCATTTCTATTGTTCTTTATCCTCTTGTTCTTTCTCCTTTCAATCTCCTCTAATTTCTTTCTAACTTTGCCCAGTATTCCTTGTTGTATCTTTTATCCATCTATCCAAATAATTTTTTTTCCATAAACCTTCCTGGTAATTCTCCTCTCCTGAATGTCTCTTCTTTCTGTTCTTGTTTTTGAGCATTTTCCATATCTCACCAATATTCTTTCTCAAATTCCTCAACTGCTTCTTTTGCATTTCCCAAGTTTTCCTTTCCTTCTCAGGTATTGGATTTTGCTATGAACTCTTTCCACTATACCAAGTATTTGTTCTTTTTCCTTATTTGTTGTTTGTTCAGAATCCTCTTAACCTTCCATTCCTCCTTTCTCTCAATTATGACTGGGGCTGGTTGTTCCTTTCTCTGCCCCTCTACTTGCCCTATGTATTTTTGTATTCTACTGATATTGACTACTGGATATATTTTTACTATACTAGGTAGTTCTAATTCTACTGTGTTTGATAATATGATTTTCTTTATCTTATAAAACCCTACAAATCTCTCTGTCAATTTTTCTGTCCTCCTCCTGATCATTTGATATTTCAGATCCTTAGTACTTAGTATCACTAGGTCTTCTACTTTATACTCATTGACTTCTGCTCTCTTTCTATCTGTATACTTTTTCATTTCTTCCTATGCCTTTTCTAGTGCCACTTTTGCTTCTTCCTGAATTTCCTTCATCTTTGTCACAAATTTCTCAGCTCCCTTATATTTCCCCTTTCTTCTCATTTCAAACCCCATCCTGGGATCTTGTCTGTAATTTGCCTTAAAAGGCGATGTTTTAGTACTTGAGTACACTTTATTATTGTAGGTAAACTCTGCTGTTTCTAACCAATCAGGCCACTGTTTCTGCCTATAGCCAATAAACATTCTTAAGTACTGCTCTATTTCCTGATTAACTCTCTCAGTCTGTCTATCTGTTTGAGGGTAGAATACCATTAACAATTTACTTTCAATCCCCAATATCCTATTTAACTCTTGTATTATCCCTGCTATAGACTGGGGTTCCCTGTCTAAAATGATACTCTCAGGTAACCCATATAACTTCTACACATTGTCTCTAAACAACCTGGCTAGTTCTTTTACTGACATCTTTTTTGTAGTAGGAATAAAATATACCATTTTTGTCAATCTGTCAACTACTACTAAAATTGAGTCATATTCTTGTGCCAGCAGCAACTTGGTAATGAAATCCACCAAGATATATATTTAAGGTTTCTCTGGAATTGAATTTGGCATTAGTTTTCCTGCCAGTTGTTCTATGTGGTTTTTATTTCACTAGCAGATGTTATATTCTTCTACATATTGCTTTATTTATTTTGTGACCCCTGGCTACCAGAAGTTCCTAGTGACCAATTCCACTATTTTTCACTGTCCCCTGTGTCCTCCTACTAGTGGATTATGATGCAACTGAATAATTTCTGCTCTCAGTTTCTTATCTTTTAGTACATATACCTTCTCTTCCTTATATATGATGCCATTGACTTCTCTCCACTCTTTATCTCTTAGTATCTTTACCCCTGCTTGTTTCATTTTTTCTACTATCTTGATCACTTTATCATTTTTTATTTTTGACTGCTTTACTTTCTTTAGTAAATCCATTTCTTCTATTATTACTTCTACTTTCTCTATTTTTCTGACTTTCAACCATTCTAGCTTTACCAATATTTCATTCTCATTGTCCTTTCCTACTTTTACTTTCTAGTCTGGCCTTTTGCTCAAGCTGTCTACCTTTTCCATCTTACTTCCTGGAACATGTTTTAGCATAAAGTTAAAACTCATTAGATACAAGGCCTATCTGGCTTCTCTTCTATTCAATTTCTGTGCTTTCATAAAATATTCAAGGTTCTTGTGATCTGTCCAAACCTCAAACTTTGTTGTAGTTTCTTTTACAAAGTGTCTCTATGCCTCTAAACACCTGACTATGACTAATATCTCTTTGTTATATATCTTATAGTTTCTTTCAGTATTGCTTAGAGATTTTAAGATAAAAGCCACTGGTTTCCATAAGTCATCTAAGCACTTTATCAAGAATACTTCTCTAGTTATGTAATTCAAGGCATCTACTTTTACCCTAAATTCCTTGTCTAAATCTGGGGCTGCTAATACTAGTCTTGTTGTAAAGATCCTTTTGAGCTCGTCAAATGCTTATTATTGCTTGTCTTCCCACTACTACTTTATATCTTTTCTTGTTAGTGCATTTATTGGTCTTGCTACTTGAGTGAAGTCTTTGATAAACCTTTTATAGTAATTTGCAAGGCCTAAGAACTTTCTGACATCTTTTATATTTTTTGGTTCTAGCCAACTCAGTACTCTATCTACTTTCTCTTTTTCTATCTTTATCCCATTGGATCCTATGATAACCCCAAGAAACCCAATCTTCCTCACTTTCTACACATACTTTTCTGGCTTCACATAAAGATCATTCTCCTCTAGCCTTCCTAGTACTTCCTCCACAATTTCATTATATCCTTCCTCTGTTTCAGTTCCTACCAACACATTATCTACAAATACAGCAACTTTGCCTTCATTTACCAAGTTTCTCAGAATCTTGTTCATCATTGCCTGAAATATAGCTGGCAAGTTTGTCATTCCAAAAAACATCATAGTTGGCTTGAACAATTCTATATACATTGTAAACACTCTCTTTTACTCATCTTTTTTCTTTATTCTTACATTGTTAAAGCCCCACCACAAATTCATTTTTGTAAACACTCTTTTACTTTCCATATTGTCAATTAGGTCTGTTATCAATGGTAATGGGTAGTTGTTCTTTATAGTTTGTTTGTTTAGGTTGTAGTAGTCCATAACCGTCCTTTTACTCCTATTCTTCTTGCTTACAAAGAATACTAGCAATATCTGAGGGGATTTAGATGGTCTGATATACCCCTTTCTCAATTGGTTGTTTACAAAATTTTAGACCTCTTCTCTCTCATTTCTAGATAGAGAATAAATCCTTCCTTTTTGTAGTTTAAATATCTCTTTGAGATTTATAGCATAGTCCCAGGTTTTCCTTGTCAGCATCCTTTCTGATTCTACCTTTCCAAACACCTTTCTCCACTTTAAAAATTTCTGCAGCACTATTTCTTTGATCTTTCTATAGTCTGCTTCAACTTTTTCTTCTCTTTCCCAATTCTCTTTATTGTCTACTGCCCACCTCACAATCTTTTCCTCTTTCAGGGTTGCTACTCTCTTCTCTTTCTTTTCTCTCTTCTCTTCTTCCAACTTTGTATTCCTTCCATACAGTAGCAGACATCTTATCATTTTAATCTCCTCTGTTTCCCAGTTGATTTCTGGATTATGGGCCTATAGTCATAGTATGTTCAATATAATATCCATTTTTCCCAAGTCACACACATCTATTTGCATTCTTTCTATGTAATTTTTGTAGTACATGTTTGCTTTCACTTAGTGTGTTATTACTCCTACACTGTTATTTGTGCCATCTACATTTCTTATTACTACTAGTCTTTCCAATTTCTGTAGCCTGAATCCATATTTAGCTGTCATCTTTCTATCCATAAACATTTCTGTTGTGCCACTATCCAAGAGTGCCTTTACAGTTACACCTTTATGTGTATCTACCTTTTCTACTCCAATGTTTAGCCATACCTCTCTTAATATTTTAAATGTCCTCCTTAAGTCTCTCTGCTCATCCCCCTCTCTTGCTATACCTTTCAGACCCTCTATCTATATACCACTTTGCTATGCTTTTACCTCTGTGGGCCGCACTGCTACTCCCCAACTCTACTATTCTCTTTTTCTTTCTATTCTACATTCTGGACATAAGATTCCTTTTTTTTCCTGTTCTGACACCTTTCTCATAATTATATCTCTTCTTCCATACTTTATATATTCCACTCTTGTTATTTCTCCTCTTTTTGCTTCTCTTTCTCTCCAATTCCACACTTCTTGGCACAAGTCATACCATACATTTCTTGATTGTTTCTCAAGGAGAAATCCTTGTCCTTGATTTTTGTGGGTCTATACTCTCTTGCCTTCACACCCTCTACAGTCCACATACATAGCTACTATCTCCCTTGTTATCCATCCTCTCTCAAGAGTGCACCTTTTGGAGGCACATTCCACTTTTCACAGTACTCCTATACCTTTTCCAGTATAGGACATACCAGCCTCCCCTACTGCTGTGCCTTTTGTGGTCTAGCCATATGTACTATCTCTTTCTCTCTTTTTCTCTTTTTTTCAACCTCAATATTTAAGTACTCCTATTTGAGATATCCAATACCCCAACATCTGAAACATCTCACTCCCTCTATCGTCTTTTGCCTTCTCACTTTTACCTTTTCCCTTACTCTATATTGCATCACTCTACTTGCTATCACTTCAAATTTATTTTGGGGAATTGACTTCCTCTTCTCCTCCACCCTTTTATTCCTGCAGTTATGGACCAGGTGTCCAAATCTTTTACATCCCCAGTATACCCTTCCTTCTCTACTTTCTATTTCTGCTCTTAGTTTGACAAGGGCATGCTATTGGTTGAGCATTCTGCTCAGGAGAGAGTTGTATTGCTCTAGAGATATAATGCTATGTATTACAAATGGCCACTTACTGATTTGTGATTGGTTGATTTGATAATCAAAGTGCTCAAAAAAGTGAAGTTAGACAAGCAGCAAAAGATGTTGTTAAGTCTGAGGTTTATCCTCAGACATACAATTCTTAAATACATGATTATGGTGGTCTATGTACTAGGACAGCCTACTATATGATTACTATCTATTGTTTTATATATAGGAGTGTTATTGTTCTTGAAATAGAGATAACCTAACTGTCTTAGGGCAGTCCTTTGTTCTATTTAAGGACAGATGATAATCTATGAGTAAAGATCAGTATCATATACAAACATTGAGGACCTTGTATCTCCATGGGATCTTATTGCCTTGGGATCTATTTATAGCCAAAAGAAGAGCATTGAAGAGAGCTTCACAATGGTTGTTGAAGCAAATGATTATATCAAGCAGTTCCCAAGATATCAGCAATTTAGTGTCTGGTGACTTGGTGATTGCTAACTAATCTGCTGATAACTCAGTGAATACTGATTGCTTTGAGACATTTTTGGTACCATTTGAAAGATCTTCTTAAGGGCTTTTGGTGGCTGTTTAGATTGTTGAAATTGGTCAAGTATGCCCAGAGTTATGGTCTAAATGAAGTTTGTAATACTATGTCTTCAGAAAAGTCAAATGAGGAATAATCTTACTACTGTTATATCTACTGGAGTGCAAGATCTTCACCCAGCTAGACATCTACTGTCTTACTTACTACTGCCCTAGTAATATGGTTATACTATCACCCCAAGGTGTAGTGACTTAGCCTAAGGCAACTTAATCACACTCCTAGTCCGAGTTGACAAGGAGAACTCAATAGAGTTCCTGTTAAATTTTCTATACTACTTATACAACTACTACATGGTCTGTGCACTATCTTCCCACAGTTTCCATGTGACTTAGTCATGTGATGTCACCTGACTGTGACTCATAACCCTGTGACTCTGTGACACTTAGTTATGTGATACTTTCTCATGCTCTATCCTTGTATAGTAAGTCCAGAAAGGAAAAGAAAAGAAAAGAAAAGTAAATAATGACTTTAGCCATTTTGCCAAGTCATGACACAAGAAGAGGATCCCTAACCTAAACACCTTCCTAAGGGTGTGGCATTACTCCTCTGCATGAACAGCCCACAATAGGACTTCAGCACCAGGTTTCTACTAAGAACAGTACAAGTATACTACATAACACTACTCAATTGTAAGGTCAGGTCTCAGACACAATACCTGAGCTTGGTACTGTGCTTCCACCAATAGTCTCTAACTGACTATCAAGTCCCCTTAAGCCTTAGGGCCCAGCTATGTCATAGTGGTCCTGAGTTGTGTTACCCAGGTATCGAGGAAGATAAGAGAATAAGTTGGCAAGGCTCTATGATGAGTGGTGCCAGTGGAGGAATCAAGTTCTAGTATAAGAACTTTGACTTTGACGAGGAGGGAGGTAAGTGCCTGGCCTATCAGTGACGCTTGATCAGGGGCGTTTGTGTTTGAATTTCGTGAGTACCCAACCCCCCCTCCCTGTTCATAGCGGTGTCTGCGC
>Ga0154001_1000068_pt1 | contig 26337 bp, 35 predicted proteins | sample TSNJ085MetaG_FD_104699 | JGI IMG/M metagenome (GOLD analysis project Ga0154001, IMG submission 104699) | Attine ant fungus gardens microbial communities from New Jersey, USA - TSNJ085 MetaG | ecosystem: Host-associated > Fungi > Mycelium > Unclassified | place: USA: New Jersey, Wharton State...
CGATTCAGACAGCGATCACCCGTCCGTCATCCATATCAACATATCAAAGGCCGACAACAGGCTCAGAAGCCCCTTCAGCATGGTAATAGTCCGCTCACCAAGGACGTAAGCCACGACCGTCCTGTGTATCCTGTGATACGCGTAGAACAACCACCGCTGAAGTGATTTAGCCCCGACGTAGCCCCTACTGCTCTTCCATCTCAGCGCAGACAGTAACATCACTGCCTGGCTGTATACGTGAGGTTACTGACTGCGGACTGAGTTCTAAATGGCGGAAAATGGTGTTGAGGTCAACGCCCATAGTGCGGGCGGGGCCACGGCATCCGACGCAATTCGTGGTCATATCAATGATTTTCTGATGTGTACCGGGCTGAGAGGGGGCAGCTGAAACTGAATTGCCATGTTTACGGCAGTGAGAGCAGAGATTAGCGCTGGTGTCCGGCAGTACTTTTTCCGCTACGCACCACGCCTTCAGTAGCGGAAGAGGAGGGACAGCAGCCACAGTAGCACCTTAAAAAGACCATCATATTCTGAATCGGTAAGTTGGTATCATTACCGTACTTAACAATCCTATTAATTTTTAGTGATTCTGCGAGTTAGCCATTGCAAGAGCGCATCTGCCAGATTAGCTTCGTGCTCCATCGTGGTTTTACAGACGCCCGAGCCTTCGCATCACGTATCCGGCTTTGCCGGGCTCACGTTACCCGGTGGTATCCGTGCCGATCTGCCCGGCAAACTGAACTGCCTGTGGCGCGCCGGCAGCGGCAGCCAGAAGGCGCAAAACGACCTTTACCGCCTGCAGCACGCCCTGACGCGCTCGGGCTGACGGACTGGGTGTATATGGTTCTGTGGGAGAAGGAGTGGAGCGGGCGTGACAGGATACGCCTGAATCCCGCCGTGTCGGGAATCTTCATTAACCGAGCAGCCTTGGATAACGGGTTTGATGAGAAAGAAAAAAATGTCACCCGCTTCCCGTTCGCATCATCGGTAATCTTGCCGGACTGGACGCGCTGCTGAAGCGTTCAGGCTGGTGCCGTGAGCCGGTGAACAGTGATGACCCGATGCTGCGCTTTTTGCTGACCCAATAAGGGGGGCGCATATTCATGATTTTTATATTTTCGCAGCCTGCACTGTATGATCCTGATGTGGCGTCACCACTCTGACCTCAAGTCTGTTTAGATTGTACCGCATGAAGCGAAAACAGAGGATGCCCCGGTATGCGCGGGTCTGGAAGATAATTAATTTATTGCGTGGCGGTAGCGAAGAGCTTTAAAATGTGTTTCCGGCCAGCGGTGACTTTATTGTTTGCGTACCGTCTGACCGGATTTCCCTGGTGTTGGCTGTATTAGCTGCCTGGCCTTCAGGCCAGGTTTTTTTTGCTTCAACAACTTACAGTGAGTTTAACTGATAGCAGGTTATTTGTAAGTTATGCTTAAGGTTTGGGGCGGCTGTACTTTAGTAGAGGTTTAACCTTCTGCCAGCCTGAGAATTCGTTTGGAGCGTTAATGTTTGCTTTTTTTTCTGGAAATAACACCGTAACCGACACTTTGCAGGCTTACATTGCAAGAAAACTTCTTCCCTACGGCTCGCCGGACTACGCATACACAGTAGTCAGCAAGAAAAAACCTTCAGAAGTTCTTATTTTTTCCAGTTACCCTGAGGAATGGGTCCGGCTTTACCGCGCCAATAATTTCCAGCTTACCGATCCGGTTATCCTCTCGGCCTTCAAAAGAACCTCACCTTTTTCCTGGGACGAAAACATCACACTGATGTCAGACCTCCGGTTTACAAAAATATTTACGCTTTCCCGTCAGTACAACATCGTTAACGGCTTCACATTTGTGCTACACGACCATATGAATAATCTTGCTTTGCTCTCGCTCATTATTAGCGAAAGTGGCCATCCGGCGCTGGAAAAGCGAATTTCAGCAGAACAAGCTTCCTTCCAGATGCTGCTTATCGATTTTAATGAGCAGATGTACCGGCTTGCGGGGGCGCGGGCAGGAAAACAAAACGAAGCGGGATGCCGGAATGGTGGCGCTATCTTTACCCTGAGGGAGAACGAAGTGCTCTACTGGGCCAGCATGGGTAAAACCTATGCAGAAACGGCAGACATTGCCGGTATATCCGTTAGTACGGTTAAGTTCCATATCAGGAACGTGGTTGTCAAACTGGGGGTCAGTAACGCCCGTCAGGCAATTCGTCTGGGCGTGGAGCTAGACCTTATCAGGCCGGCAGCCTCAGCGGCCAGGTAGTCAGATCAGATGCCTGGATGCTCATGCGGTTGCTGAGTGGCTCAGCAAACCGGTTCTGATCCTGTTCGCCCGCGGGCAGGGAAAGCAGGTAAATTCGCTCAGTTCCGGTCAGATAAGCTTCTTTTAATATCGAAACCTGCCAGCCTGAGCGATTCAGGATCCTGCACATCGCCCGGCTGACTATCGTATGGATGCAGGGGTAGGCATTCTTCCGCGCCCAGTTAATCATGGCGAGAAACAGAAGCTGACTTACAGGATAGTCTTTACCCAAAAGCGCGCGCGCGCGCGGCTTATCCACGAAGAAGCGGCTTGACTCCGTGCCCTCAGCGGGCAGAGTAACCGCGCTGAAGCAGCCATGGAATGTGTGCGTTATCATATTAGGCTGGCTGAGTGCCACAAACCGCACGCTGCATATCAGTTGTCCTTTACAAACCCCCAGGATATAGCGCATTCCTGGCCCGTCAAACTCGTCTGATTCCATCCCCTGACTGCAGAGCACTTCCCAGCCCAGACGATCGCTGAAGATTTGTTTACGCAGACTGTACAGCTCCGCGGCCCGGTTTGTATTCAGGTCTTCATAGCTCACATCAAAAAATTCCAGCATTCCCTACTCCATATATAAAGCGGCAACAGGCCGCACCTGGGATGATTTTAATGTTTTGACATCGCCTTATCATGGATTTTATCTCCTACTATTCCTCGTGAGGTTAGCCGCAATGGAATTGGTAAGGTGAGCATATCACCTCTGGTCAGGTGGCCAGTATCGATGTGCCACTACAACAGCCGCTGGGATCATTAACATACTGATAGAGCTAATGCTTCACTTTGCCTCGATCAGGTCAGTACCCACATCTTCATTTGGATCTTTCGGGCTATTCTCTTTTTATGTCACTTGGGAGGCGATAACACGCGTGTTGTTTATAATATGGGAGCTAAAATTAAAGTTTTTGGAGTTAAAGGAAATGTATGAGAGATACTAAAATACACTGTTCCCTGTATGCCGATCTTTAATGATTAGCCTAACAAAATTCAGGTGAGACCGTCCCTTGAACGCGCTGTCATTTGTGCTTAAATGACGCAACGGAAATTGTGGCGGTTCCAGAGTAGAACCCCATATTTTATACAGGGAGTGAGCCAGCGTGACGCTGACAGAAAAATCGGGCCATCTGGCATGGTGCGCCCTGGTAGCGCTGGCACTTGCCAGACAGGATGGCGGCGTTCTTTCGTCGGCACAGGAAAACCTCTTTATCATCCGCTGGCTGGCGGCCGCGCTGAAGCAGCGGCGGTTTTCGCGCGATGTGACACCCGATATCGAATGGCTGCTGAAGCAGGGGCGCCAGCTGGGCGTCGGAGCGAAGCTGGCCAGCAAGCTGGATTACCTATGGCGCTCCTGCACTGGCGAACTGTCAGAGCAAAACGACCTGTTCCGGCTGACGTATGCCCTGGAAACGGCCAAAGATATGCAATGGAATTACCGCCTGCTGGGCGACAGGGAGTGGTCAGGCAGAAATGCTGCGGAGCTCAATGCCGGCGTGAACGGTATTTACCTGTCACGCACCAGCCTCGATGTCGCTTTTGACGACAATGGACGGCAGATAAATCCGCTAATAGCACTTATGACGGGGAACGTAGTGGGGGTGATGAAGCTGTTTAACCGGTGCGGCTGGCATGCAGAGTCAGCACAGAATGTCTCCCTCCCATACCAGTTTACGCTGATGGCCGGGAAGGGAGTGTCAGGAAAGGATGACTAGCGGCAGATCTGCGCCAGGTCGTCTTCAGTGAGACCGGTGATTTTCATAACGGTATTGCGACCTATGCCGTTCTGCAGCATGGCACGGGCAACTTCCAGCTTGCCTTCGTTGCGACCTTCCTGCCTGCCCTCATCTCTGCCCTTCTCGATACCCCTCTGTTCAAGCTGTTGTGCGATGGTCATAAGTGCGTCTGCGTGCGCAGTGCCAGCTCGGGTACAAAGGCTTCGGTGTCTGAAGCTTCGCCAGCCTGTACGATAGATATAGTGTACCAGCGATATCACCTGCGATGAAGACAGATATCCGGCCAGTAAAATGAGCGCCAGTCGTTCAACCAGTTCTGTCAGGTCCCGGTGAGGAATATGCTTCTGCAGCAGGGCCAAAGCGGCCATACTGCGGTGGTCTGCGACTTCGTCATCCGGGATCACGGTACGTCAACCAGCGGCAAGGCACTGCTGTAAAGTCTGCCTGCCATCTCCGGGGCGTCAGACTCATCCAGCCACCGTGTGGAGTAGTGGAACGGCTGCGTTTACCCGTATAGAACAGCACCGATATCACCAGCGGCAGTTTTTTATGTCCTGCTTCCAGGTGGCGCTGCATGGTGGCCACCGCATAGCGGACCAGACGAAAAGGCATGCGCCTGTCGGGCGATGACTGATGCTCGATGAGCACGTGAACGTAGCCATCACCCGCCCTTATCGGGCTGTAAAGGGCGTCGCTGAAGTACTGGCGGAGATTGTCCTCAACGAACGAGCCGGATTCGAGCTTAAGCGTGCTGAGATTGCAGATGACGCGCAGTTCTGCGGGCAGGTGGAGTCCCATAAAATTACTGCCAAAATCCGGCTTAGTCAGAAACTGCCGTAATATGGCGTCGTGAGGTGTGGCTGTGCTTTTTTCTTCATCGGCCCCGGCTCTCAAAATGCCCCACAAATGTTGTCACAGGCCGGTCAACGCTGACATTTGGGCGAAGTGAAGCGCGATTGCCCAAGTGCACCGTAACGGTGTTGTCTGGCCCCTTGCCTTTCTGGCCACTCCGTGCCGACTGTATCGTCACGCAGGCGCATGTTGGTCTGTCGTGAGGTACCAAACTGGCGCGCAACGGTGCTGATACTAACACCCGCCTGTAGCTTTTCACGCGCGGCCTGCCGCTGTTCATGGCTCAGAGCCGGATACCGGACCGTGCCGGCTGTTCCACTGCCTTTCGCACGTCCATTCTGCCACAGCCCAGGCGATCAAGCCTGGTCACAATCAGCACATCGCCATTTTCCATGCGATCAAGTAAAGGGCGAAACCGGGCCGTTCGCTGGCCACCACCTAACCGCTGATTTGTTCCTCAGTCATGCGCCGGGGTGGAATGGCAAAACCGGCCGCTTCAATTTCCCTGCGCTGATTTTCAGTTGTCTGTTCAAGGGGAGAGACGCGGTAATATGCAAAAACTCATGACATGGCTTACTTTTTCCTACGAATTGGATGTCAGAACTGTAGCGGATGTCTAAAACTGACTTTACTAAGTTTTGGACAGGTACCACAGGTGGTGCCCGTAACCGGTCGGTTTCGGACGTTGAATTGCAGTCGTCACGCCATTTGGTTATAACAAAAAACATTATGGTTGGAAGGAATAGGGAGGACCTGTACGAGTGAGTTTCAGGTGAGTGCCGGGAGCTGAGATTGCGGAATTTTTACGAGGCTTATCGCTATTCACGATAGTTCACCTTTGATGCTACACTCTTCTCAATTATCATTATCCCAACGAATAAATTAATGACCAGCGCTGATTTCAAACGCCCTAAACTGGAACTCCCGAACGGGGCAGGAAAACTGCTACTACACTCGTGTTGTGCTCCCTGTTCCGGCGAGGTTATGGAGGCGATCCAGGCCTCGGGAATCGACTACACCATCTTCTTCTACAACCCGAACATTCACCCGAAGAAAGAATATCTGCTTCGTAAAGATGAGAATATTCGCTTTGCCGAACAACACGGTGTTCCGTTTATCGACGCGGACTACGACACGGATAACTGGTTTGAGCGTGCTAAAGGCATGGAATGGGAGCCCGAGCGCGGCATTCGCTGCACCATGTGTTTTGACATGCGCTTTGAACGGACGGCGCTATACGCCGCTGAAAATGGCTTCAGCGTGATCAGTAGCTCACTGGGCATTTCGCGCTGGAAGAATATGCAGCAAATCAACGACTGCGGACAGCGGGCTGCCGCGCACTATCAGGGAATAGTTTACTGGGACTATAACTGGCGCAAGCAGGGCGGTTCGTCGCGCATGATTGAGATCAGCAAGCGCGAGCAGTTCTACCAACAGGAATACTGTGGCTGCGTTTATTCGCTGCGTGACAGCAACCTACACCGGAAATCCCAGGGCCGTTCTCTTATTCAGCTCGGTAAGCTTTACTACGGTAAAGAAGACAAGCAGGCATGATTTTTATGTGACGCCCTCTGTAGCGTGACAACCTTCCTGCTGCTTTCCTTTAACAATTTCATGCGCCACCCGGCACGGAACAAAGCCTTTTTGCCGCCCTTAGCACACGCGGTACAAAGAACAAGCGCCGTATCGTGGCCGGGAGTCAGGGTAAGTAACAATGCTGGGAGAGAGAATCTGAAGGGGGAATCGTTAACAGTCATTTTCTTTGTCCGAAAGAGCAGATGCTAATCATTTATTTCCCTGCAACCAATCTATCAAATGTTACTTTTATAGGTCCGCTATAATTGCTTGAAGCTGCTGTCGTGGCATCAGGTTCAGCTTTGTGCCAGAAACGGATATTGCCAACATACAAGAATGCTCTTAAAAAAGCGGCCGCAACCAGAGTAAATAACCAAATTTATCATATCAGTAAAATTAAATCATGGTTTTCTCATACAGTGATAGCAGAAATTGCTAACTATTTTTCGCCTGATGCCGATAAGCATTTGCAATGCCGCATTTTCGCACTAGCGGTGCTTTGATTTATTTAACAAATTAGGTGGAAAATAACATGACGATTACACAGCGGCTATTCACAGTATTTTCTTTACTGGCCGCCGCGCTTATCACTTTGGTAATCGTGGCAGTACTGGTGCTTACGGGTTTTCAGTCACGCTTCCAGTACATACAAAGTAATGCAACCCCCTCTATTATCGACCTCGGAAAACTGGTGGACGGCAGTAACCAGCTGATTATCTGGATGTACCGCCATCAGAGCGCAACCGACCCGGCCAGGCAGGACGAAGTTGAGAAGCGGCTTACTGACAAGTTAAGTCAGCTGGAGTCACTCAATCATTATTACCTCGAAAATGATATTTCCAGTGAAGAAGACAGAGTAATGAATGAGGCAGCATTTGCCACCATCAAAGACTTCCGCAGCAGGCTCCCGGCTTTTCTTCAGGCCTCACGCTTGCAGAATGACGCCGTATCGCTTACGGAAATCCAGGGAAGCAATGGCAGTGGTTCAGCTGCCCGCGCTCTGATTGCTGGCTATCAGAAACAGCTTAAGCTGAATGTAGATATTGGTGAATCGCTCAGCGTTCAGAATACCCGAATCTATCAGAATTCTTTGTGGGGGATGATCGGTGGCTCAGCGGTCGTTATTTTTGTGCTGGCCTTTTTCACCGTCAGAACGATAACCGGCATCCGGAGAAATCTTAATGCCATGCGCTCCACCATACAGCAGGCAAGTTCACGCCTTGACCTGACGCTCCGGGTTGACGATTCGCGTAAGGATGAAATCGGCCTGACGGCAAGGGCATATAACGAGCTGGCGGATAATGTTGCTGCTTCCCTGATCTCCGTGAATACCTCATCCCAGTCTGTGAGCACGGCCTCTGCGCAGATATCTGCAGGCAATGAGGACCTGTCAGCCCGAACCGAGGAGCAGGCGGCCTCCCTTGAGCAGACGGCGGCCAGTATGTCGGAGCTAAGCGAAACGGTACGTCAGACCGCAGAGAATACCGGCACCGCGAGCCAGCTCTCGCAGAACGCCCGCAGTCTTTCAGAAGACAGTGCGCAGAAGGTAACCACGATGCTCCGGACCATGTCCGATATCAAAGGCAGTTCAGCAAAAATCACCGATATCATTTCTGTCATTGAAGGCATTGCCTTTCAGACCAATATTCTGGCACTTAATGCAGCCGTAGAAGCGGCTCGGGCCGGTGAGCAGGGCCGCGGATTTGCTGTTGTGGCCGGAGAGGTTCGCAATCTTGCGCAGCGTTCATCGTCTTCAGCACGCGAAATAAAAGTTCTCATAGAGTCATCAATGCATTTTGTGGAAACAGGCGCACAGCAGGCAGAAGATGTCGGAAATAACATGGGAGTCCTGAAGGAAGCTATAGGGCAGGTTACAGACCTTGTCAATGAAATTGCGGCCGCCGCCCATGAGCAGATGCTGGGCATCGGACAGGTACACCAGGCAGTGAATCAGATGGACGACGTGACACAACAGAATGCGGCACTTGTTGAGCAAGCATCAGCAGCCTCAAACTCACTGATGGAGCAGGCAACAGTTTTGAACCAACTGGTAGCAGCCTTTGTCGTCGGTTCCAGCCCGGAAATGGCATTACCTACTTCAACAGCGTTTAAATCATCCTTACCAGGCAGGCAAGCCGTCAAGAACAAAGCTGAGTCGATGGAAGAAAACTGGCAAAGCTTCTGATGCCGGTGAGGTTGCGTATACCGCTATGGTCAGACGGTTAGTCATCCTCCATTGCAGCTGACCCTATGACTGAATCCGATGTACCCGGGGCCGCCTGACATCAAAAGCAGGTGGCGCCGAGCGAATCATATTTTCATATGCAGTCTGATCAAATTTCATCTACCTGCCGATGCCTTCGTAAACTTAAATGCTCATCTTTTTCACCCGGATTGTTATTAAAAACTGAGGGATACAAGACTCTGGTTTATCTCTCAAAGACTGAAACGACAGCGATGCCGAAAAAATGAAGAAGGGTGATGCTGCCGTGCTGGCCGCTGAAGAACTGGCGGCCGGCAGCTGGCTCCCGGCGTGGATGAAACCCGCCGCTGGCGCCAGTGAGGAAACCACTCCCGGCGCACGCGCCGCCTGACCACAGGCCGCCCCGCGAGGGGCGGCATTAAGGAGAAAAAAATGAGCCAGGAACTGACCGTAATTTCCGCCAGCCGTGCGCTGGTTCCCGTCAGCGATGCCCGTCGCGCCGCTATGGACGCGATTGACGAGGTGGAAGACAGGCGCCGGAACGGGCGGCGTTTGTCCGGCCAGCCGTATTCGCGGGCGTTCTTCCGCCACCTTTCAGGGGCGGGCAGAGCCTGCTACGTGCCGGGATAATGTGGGAGCCGCGCAGCCGGATGACCAGCATCAGTGAGTACGATCACGCGCTGAACGTGCTGCTGGAAAGCCACGGGCTGCACTGCCCGCTGCCGCTGTCGGGCAGCGTGCGCCAGCAGCTGTTTCCCGAATACTGCTTCGCCCTGGATGATCGTCGTGAGAAGATGCGGGCACTGTCCATGCACGCAGCGGCCCGGCGTGAAGCCAGCCAGGCGGCGCGGGAGTTCATGCTGCTGCAGGGACGGGCAGGGCAGGCGGAGTCTGAGCTGAACTTTTGCACGCCGGTGACCGTCAGCGCGTGGTACAACAGATGGGAAAGGGAACTGCCTGAAGCCGCTTTCTGGCGATGGTAAAAGCGGTTCCCTTCACTGCGCTCGCTTCGCTGCCTGCAAGGGATGGGCAACCCTCTGTGGTCAGTGATGGGTGATCTGGCAGAAAATAACGGCAGGACGCCGGGCAGGCTGCACGCACTGGAGTCCGGATTTTGTCTCAACAGGCTGTCTGAAAAAGAGCAGGCTAACCCTGGCGTATTGCGGTGAAACAGGTATAATTGATTTATACGTTTTTACGTAACTTTAATAAAGAGAAAGGATGCGCAAGCCACTCAGTTTTATTGACAGCAGCCTGGATGATTTGAAGCTGTTCCCGGGCGAAATGCAGAGTGAAATCGGTCACCAGCTCGACAGGGTACAGCAGGGGCTTGATCCTGATGACTGGAAGCCTTTCGCGACCGTAGGGCCAGGAGTCCGTGAAATTCGAGCGAAGGGAACGGACGGGATATACCGTGCCATGTATGTGGCTAAATTTGAAGAAGCGGTGTACGTGCTGCACTGTTTCCAGAAGAAAACGCAGGCAACCAGCCAGCCTGACGTCCAGCTGGCCCGTAAACGATTTAAAGAACTTGTTCAGGAGCGTAAGCTATGAAAATTCAGACATTTGAAAACGTCTGGGATGCTCTCAGCCCGACGAAGGAAGAAGCCGAAAACATGAAGTTCCGTTCTCAGCTGGCCATCGCGCTGAACGGCCTGATTACAAAGCGTGGACTGAGTACCACTGAAGCTGCCGAGTTGCTGGGCGTCAGCCAGCCGCGCATTTCCGAGCTGTCGAAGGGAAAAATCCACCTGTTCAGCGTTGATAAGCTGATTACGATGCTGGCTCATGCCGGGATGCACATAGGCACGATTGAAATCAGGGAGTCCCTGGCCGCCTGATCCACCGCATAAAATCTCTCCCGAACTGCTGCGCCTCCGGCGCGGCGGTTCATCTTTATAACCTCCATTATGACCTCACTGCCAGTTTCAGAATGAAGGTGCTTTGTATTCTCTCTCTGTCTTATGTTCCCCATCTTCTTCTGACGTCTGCTTTCACTCTTCCTCGTTTTTAACAGCCTGAAAAAAGGCGTAACGCCCCGGGCGTCTGTCCCTGCGGGACACCACTCTGTCATGCTGCGCACAGAGCCGCGCCGCGTCTCTGCCCTGGCCCGTTCCGGGCCGACGGGTTTCCATCGCATGACGTAACCCTGTAGCCGGCTGTCGCCGGCGCACTCACTGGCCGCGCGGCGGCCGCTGAGGACGCCACGCCGTTCCGCCGTGTCGGGCGCGTTCATGCTCATCTCAACTTCCGTGCCCCCCTCCCTGCGGTTCTTCGCGGAGGGCTGGTCGTAGCACCGCCGGTTCGGGCAGAAAGGGGTGAAATGCACGTCGCCCAAAACTTTTTGCCAGGTGCCGCAAAAAGTTTTCGCCGCCGCCCCTTTATGCCCTCTCTTCGTCGTTGCTCCTTTGCCCTCTGCCGCGATGAACTCACCGGGAGATGGCATAAGCCACCGACAACAGGAGAACCACCATGAACACACAGAACATCAAAACCGCCGCTTCTGAATCTTCCGGAAGATGGGGGGAAAGACAGGACGGGGGCGCGACTGACGCAATGGACCGCCCTGAAAAGGTGTTTTACAGCCCGTCACTGTTTATCGGCTGGCACGCGGTGCGCGTCAGCGGTAAATGGCGGACCCGTGCCGACGGCAGAACGCTGGGCGAACTGCGCCAGACCTGGCCGGATATGGTGCTGGTAAAGCTGAGTGAGTATCAGGCGCTGTCGGCCGCGCGTCACTGCAAGCCCGTGAAGGAAATTGACGAGGCGCGCTTCACCGACCAGCTGGAGGTGCTGCCGCCGGAGGACTGGCAGTATCCGGGCAAAGGGCAGGGGCAGTCGTTCAAGTCGTCGGAATACTGGAGCGGGGACGTAACGGATATTTTTGCCCACGTTCAGGGGCGTTTCTTTGAGTTTCGTGACCGCTGCACGCTGTCGCATCAGGACATCGTGGCGCGCATTCAAAAGGAGGTGTTCGACCGGGAGCAGGCGTAAAAAAAGCAGAGCAAAAGCCCTGCTTCATTACGGTTAGCTGTTACCAGCAACTAACCATCTATTCATCATCAAATCGAACGAGGTCAATCATGCAATCTGCTGAAGCCACAATCATTGCACCAACCGCGGGATATGTAAAGTCAGACGTGTCAGCACGACAGGTCCGTATAACACGCGACAGTATCGCTGCAAAGGATATCGCCCCGGAAATCCGGGCCAGAGGCCGCCACGTCGCCCGAACTGCGAAAAAGCGTCAGGCCGTGCGCGTGCCCGCAATGCGCGTCTGCGAATGGGGCCAGTTCCTGCGCTCCCTTGAATTAACCCGGGCGCTTTCCTGAAACACGGAGTGCCGCCCCGCCCGGGGCGGCAGTAAGGAGAACCGATCATGCTAAATCTGACGTTACGCAAAAACCCGGTATGTACGGCGCTCTCGGGCGTCTGCCTTCTGGTACTGGACAACGATGACCAGGCGCTGTTCATCAACGGTGACTACATCAGCGAGCTGGCAGAGACGCCCGCCCTGGCGGACGTGGGGCGGCTCACGGCGGCAGCGATGGGCGTGCCGCTCAAACGGCTGGAACTCCCGGAACCTGACGGGGAATGGTGCTGGGGAGACATCACCAAACGCCTGAACAGCACGGTGGGCACGCTCGACGCACGGGCAAAAGTGACCATCCTGGAGTGTGCGATGGGAGCCGGGCGGGCCTTTCACTTCTGCAATCACCCGTTGCTCAGCGGCAGCAACAGTGATTTATGGTTCCCCCGCCAGGAAGGGGAAAGCCTGCACGAAGCGGTGGAACGGGTGATGGTGATGAACCGCCAGGCAGAGAACGTGACGCGACTCGAACCAGTTGCCGAGTACCCGAACGGTGGCGACTGGTCCGTTGTGTATAACGTAAAACTCAGCCGGGGCTGAAAGAACGGGTGCCGCAGGCGGGTATTTACGGACGCTCCTGCTTGCGGATGATAATAACAACCACGCGGAGTCACCAGGCTCTGCAGGCTGAGAGATGATTGCTGATGGTGGAAATTAACAGAATGCTGACGTGCTCAACCGGAAATATCACCCGGAAAGATGTGGAGATATTAAGAGAGCAGTCACGACTGCTTGCGGATAAACCACAGGCGCGGTGGGTGGTTGATATTTTTTACGGGTATATCGCGCGCCCCGGCTTACTGGCCGTCCCCGCAATGGCGCTCAGGAATATGGGATTATCTGAAAGTGCCATCCGGCTTATGACGCAGGCGCGGGAAATTTACGGCGTGGAAAGTATTTGCTTCGATCGCGACGGTGAACCCCTTGAAGGGTGGCCTTTCTATCAGTGGTAAAAACGTAACTCACCCGGTCACCTGACCGGGTATTTTATTGCTTCCGATGCAATGCTTTCCGCGCTGAGTAACGGATTATTCGTTGTGCTGATATTTCTTGAAATAAGATAATCCTGCGTCATTTTTTTTCTAACCAGAAGTACCTTGTATATTACGCTTATTGTTTTTGCATAGGATTTTCTGACTGCCATCATCTTCTTCCCGGGTCCCGCATTGTATATTCCCACGCTGTCCCAGTTTTTTCCGTATGACCTGAAGTTTCTGGCAAGCACCCACGCGCCCGCATAGGTGCAAATACAGGGTTCGTTCAGCAACCGTTCGCGCGTGATATTAAACTTTTGAAGTTCGCCATAATGCGAGCTGTTGACCTGCATCCCGCATACGTCTTCCTGTGTCGCAGAATAGGAGTTATTAACCGCCCGGGGGTTCAGGCTGGACTCCTGAATAGATATTGCGGCAAGAAGCAGCGGATCAATTCCGTAGTCATTCCCGGCGCGCGTAAAACACATCTGGGTATTCGCCTGACTGGTGAATGTCGCCGCCAGCGCAAGAAGCGCAAACCATTTCATATTTATTACCTTCACAGGATGCGCCACAAGCGCAGAGGAGCGTTCGCGATAAAATACGCCGGGCGGTCAGGGTATGGCAAGAAAAAACGATACAGACGCGCTCTGGTGCGCTCAGGGTGCGTGGTAAGACGCTGGCGAAATAATAAAAATAACGGTTGAAGGGAGTATTTACACAAGCCGCTTTTTGAGAGATTACTTAACCACACCCCACGCAAGATTATATCTTGCGGATTTTGTGTTGTAATTCATATGGTTAATTGTGTTTTTGAGTGTAATTTATCATTCGTGTGCTAAGGAGTGGCCTGATTAACACACCTGACAGTGCCGGATTGTGGCCTTAGCAGTGCCGCCATGTGTGTTGATGCAGCACTGCTGGCAGCACTGCTAAGGTGTGGGGATTGTGTGTAAAGTAATAATAACAGTAAGTTAGTGAAGGTAGTGCCGTGTACACACACACCACAAGGTGCTGGAAGCACACACTGTTTTACACCGAAAAAACGCATGTATTCAAAATTAAATGTCGTTTAGTGCTGCATCAACACACCCTGATTGTATCCGCCAGTGCTGCATCCACACACCTCAAAAATGGTGCCTGCAGTGCCGGATTGACACACACGTAATTACAGGTGAATAATAATATGAACATCAACAACACCAACGGTTTTAATAGCGCCTTTCGGTAAGTGGTTTAAATGAAAAATTAAACAACACTTTTGCCGTCTCGCTCGAACGCCAACAAGGTATCAATATGGCACGCCATAACATTTACTTCAAAGATAAAATTGAGAACGAAATCAGGGAGTACGTCCTGCTTGAACAGCAGAACGGCGCATCGGAAAGCGATGTTAGTTTTTCATCTGCGGTTAACGAACTGGTCGGTTACGGACTGATGCTAAAAAAACATCAGGAAGGAAAAAAGGACTTCGACCTGAAAGCATTCAACCAGGACCTAATTCGTAAAGTTTCGGGAACGCGAGAGGGAACAGCCATTATGATGGCTATGATCACGGAAATGTATCTTCAGTCCCGGGGCGGCATTACACCCGGGCAGCTCGAGGAGATGCTGGACAGTAATTTCACCGCTATTACTAAGGCTGAAGATAGCGCCCAAACCAGGCACTTCCTCAGCGAGGAAGAATAAAAAAACCGGGCGAAAACGCCCGGCCAATAGATCACGAATGTCTAAAAATCAATTATCAACATCACCCTCTCTCGCTAACGGATTCTCCGCCACTACTACCCGGGAAGTAATAAAATCATCAAACAGGATAGCCAGTGAGCGCAGGCGCTGCACCTCCTCACTTTCAGGAAGCTGCTGCTCCGTAAAATAATTCAACGTCCCGAGAAGCCTTTGCACGATTTCCTGATTCATACTGCGGCGATTAAAACGCGCGCTGATTTCCATATCTTTCTTGAGATTAACGGGAAAACTACTGCTGAACCGCCGCATTTTACCAGGAATAAACTCCCTCTCACCATCAGAAACCGGATGCTCCCGCGCGTACTCTTCGCGAATAATATCCAGCCGAGACTGAATAAACTCGTCAAATAAACGCGCCAGAGCCAGAAGCCTTTCCCCCTCTTCCGTGCGTATCAGGGGCTTCTTAGGGGTGAAGTTCAGTGACTTAACCAGGCGCCCGACAACTTCATCATTCATGCTGACACCGCGAACGCGAGCCGCAATACGCAGCTCAAGAAGCAGATTCTCCGGCGCCCACAGCACGCGGTAGCGCACCTCACCCGGCGAATACTTCCGTGGCCTTCCGCGATTATCGCCAAGCTTCTCTTTTACTTTCATGATATTAGGACTTACTCCCGAGATATACGCGCAATGCAAAGTGAGAGCGTACGCCTCAAGACCGATAAGAAAAATCTTAATCAACAGGTAAAAGTGTGACATGCATCACAGTTTTTTTTTTTTTGACTCATTGTAAAATGTGCTTGCATTACATCTGTTTACTTCAACTGACATTTTCCTAACCCAATTAGAGGGATTTTTACAATGAAAGCAGTCCTGTCTGACTCCATTACGGAGGAGGGGGCCGCGGTAGCTTTGCCTGAAGAAAAGATTTTTCAGGCAAATAATATCGGCAGCTTCTTTTCCCGCTTTAAATTATTTTCACTCTCCCGCTTTAAACACTCCCTGAAAAATTCACCCGGCGCACAGAGAAACCTTATTTATTTCGCTCTGATGCTTACCGTGGTGGTATTTCCGCATTTCGCCGGCGCAGAAGATTTACTTAAAACCCAGAAGGCTGACACGACCGACACGTTCGGCCACGGCTCAACGGTTGAGTACATGCTATACGTCGCTGAAATCGTTGTTTCGGTAGTGGCCTTCATCAAGTCCCGTAACCCCATGGTGTTCACCGGCATGATTGTGGTGCTGCTTGCCACCCGCGCCCTGTTCCAGCTAGCTGGCGGCTGACCGTCGTGGGCAGCGATGGCTCGCAGTACCGCTTTCCGGCAACGCTCAACCAGCAGAAACGGTTTCTGGGCCTCCCGCCGGAAGAGGCATTCGTGCTTCTGGCCTTTGGCATCACCGGTTTTTATATCGATATGCTTATCGTGATGCTCTGCGCTGGCGGCGTTGCCTGGCTTCTGCTCCGGCACCTGAAGAAGGGCCAGGGGTCCTGGTGGCTCCTGAATCTTCTCTACTGGTATCTGCCGACGGTGCTATTCCGCGTGCAGTTCAGGCGCGTACCTGACTCCGCGAACCGGCACTGGATGCAGTGACAACTGCGCCGCCCCCGGGCGGCGCCTTTTATTTACCCGATGGAAGGGCATATGAAATTCCAGGTCAAAGAAACGCGAAACCGGATGGTGGTCGTGACACTGATGTCACTCACCTCGCTGCTCGCCCTGAGCATTGCCGGTAACTGCATCACCGGTTCGCTGGCGTGGCACTTCTACCGCACGCAGAAAACCATCACCACGCCCATGATGTTTGACCGGGCGTTTACCTCCACCGCTGCAGAGGGCGATGCGGCACTGAACAGCATGATGGTGCGCTCCCTGATTAATCTTCGCCTGAGCGTCACCCCGGAAACCGTCGACGGACAGCACGCAGCACTGCTTCGCTGGGTCCCGTCAGAAGACCGCCCGGAGATGAAAAAGGCGCTGGCCGCTGAGGCCGAGTACGTCAAAAAGAACGGCGTCTCTACCGTATTTCGCATCGACGACGAAACTACCGACACCCGGACCGGTGATATCACCGTCAGGGGCGTCCTCTCTGCCAGCACGTCTAACGGCTCGGTGCTACTGCCGCTGCCGGACGTTAACAAGTCCTACCGCCTGAGCGTGGGCTACGTGGACGGCCTGCTCCGCCTGACCGCTTTCCCGGAAGTTCCGTGGACACCGGTGTCAGACAAAACCAACCGGGAATAGCACCATGAAGAAAACCCTTTCCTCTCTGCTCATTGCGTCTGCGCTGCTGTCCTCCGACGTGCTGGCCGCCGCCAGTGGCCCTGTCGGGACGCCGTTTGAAAACGATGCACACCTGAAGGCGCAGATGAGCAATACCAGCCCCAATAAAATCATCATCGACGGCGAGCTTATTACGCGCGTGACCGGACCTGAAAACGCCTTCATTCAGGAAAACACCGAGGGCGGGGCGCTGCTGATTACCCCCCTGACCAGCGAAAGATTCACGCTGTTTCTGGAAACTGCGGGCGGCATTGGAGCGTCGATCGACGTAACACCGAAAGCCGGAGACGGGCGCACGCTGCGCCTCATTCCCGCCTCCGGTCCGGTGAAACCCAACCCTGACGCAAAAGCATGGGAGGAAAGCCAGCCCTGGGAAAAAACGCTGGTGAGCGTGGCCCGCACCGTGGTCAGCGGAGGCGTGCCGGAGAGCTACATCGAACTGCCCGCCAGTCGCGCACCTGTCTTTGCACCAGTCGTCGCACTCACGCTGACCGCAGAACGTCAGCTGGCCGGCTCCCACCTGCGGGTGGTTCGCTACCGGATGAAGAACGGCGGTTACATCACGCAGTCGCTCAGTGAGAAGCAGTTCTGGCAGAAGGGCGTGCGCGCAGTGATGCTCTCTACCCGCACGCTGTTCGCCGGCGGTGAAGGGTACGTGTGGGTTATCTTCTCAACTGATGCGGAGGGCGGTGCATGAGCAATATCAACACGGCAGCACGCCGCAGGCAGTGGATGGTTGCCGGGGTGACTGCAGCAGTTGCGGCTGCGCTGGGCGGCGGCATCTGGTGGTACTCAGAACACCAGGCCGCACTGAAAAATCCGCCTCCAGCCAAAAAAGCAGACATGACCGGTCTGGTTACCTCGTCGTTCACCGACACTCTGAACACGTCGGTGCTTACCCAGCAGCAGAATAAGACGGCCGGGCTGGAAAACAGCGTGATGCAGATGAAGTCTGACATGCAACGCCAGAACGACGATATGAAGCAGAAGCTGGCCCGGCTGGACGACCTGCTGAACAAACTGCAGACCCAGTCGGACAAGCCGCCAGCCTCTGCACCTGCTGCCGCAACCCCGCCTGCGGGGCCGGTCGCCACCGGGCCGTCTGGTCCGGCACAGTGGAATATCAATGACCCGGCACGCGGACCTGCTGCCGGGCAGGGCAGCCAGTTCTATCCCGGACAGGGGACGGGGCAGGCTGCCGGAGCCTATCCGGCTGGCGGCAGCGCAGCGGGACACCTTCGCACCGGCGGCATGACCAGCCAGACCTTCACCTACGCCTCGCTGCAGGCGAAGAAAACAAAGCTGCCGTGGATACCCTCGGGGTCATTTTCCGAAGCGGTCATGATTGAGGGGGCTGATGCTAACGCCAGCGTCACGGGTAACCAGAACACCAATGCCGTGGTGTTCACGCTGATTGGTGATGTCTCGATGCCGAACGGCAAAACCTACAGCATGGACCAGTGTCGTGTGACAGGGGAAATCTGGGGTGATATCTCCAGCGAGCGTGGTGAAGTAAGGACGAAGAGCATCAGCTGCATCCTGAAAAATGGCAAGCATATCGACATGCCGTTTGAGGGCCACGCGGCCTACGCAGGCAAGCAGGGCATTCGCGGTAAGCCGGTAATGCGTAACGGCATGATTATCGCCAATGCCGGTGCAGCGGGCCTGCTGTCTGGTTTTGGTGAGGGCATTCAGTCTGCCGCGACGCCAAGCGTGGGCCTCGGCGCCACTGCCTCAGTGGGCGCGGGTGACATTCTGAAACAGGGTATCGGCGGCGGTGCCAGCAAGGCGGCGGATACCCTCAGCCAGTACTGGATTAAACGCGCCGAGCAGTATCACCCGGTGATTGATATCGGCGCCGGTAACCTGGTCACCATCGTGTTCCAGCAGGGCTTCCGTCTGGAAACAATTGAAGACGTCGAGCACGAAAAAGAGCTTGTGGCGAACACCAGTGGTGGGCAGGCCGCAGCAGCGGTGGAAGCACCGGCTAAAGCCGCGACCAGCGCGGTCAATGCATCAATGAGTAACCTGAACCCGGATGAGGTGCTGCGCCAGGCGAGCCAGCTGCGTCTCGGCGACACCATCAACTAAGGAGCGGAAAATGGAACAGTGGTACGTGGCACAGACGCAGTTTGCACAGGAAAAAAGGGCTCAGCTGCACCTGCAGAACCAGGGCGTTGATTGCTTCCTGCCGCTTTATACCGCGCAGGTGATGAAGAATGGCGCGTTAAAGCCGGTGACGGCACAGGCGCTGTTTCCGGGCTACCTCTTTGTGCGCTTTGACCCGGAGGTGATTCACACCACCACCATAAAGGGCACGCGGGGCATCTCCTCGCTGGTCAGCTTTGGCGGGCTGCCCGCACCACTGCCCGATGACGTTGTCACGCACCTGCGTTCACACGACTGCCTGTCGCCGACGGCTGACGGCCCGATCAACGGTGACAGGGTGGAAATTCTCAACGGGGCCTATGAGGGGCTGGAGGCTGTCTGGCTGGAAAATGACGGATTGAAGCGGGCGATGCTGCTGCTGACCATTATGAACCGCGAGGTCCGGGTGCCGGTCTGCGGACGCAGGGCGCCCGGTGCGCTGCGCTTTCGTGTGCTGGGACGGGAGGCCAGAGTATGAACGTTTCCGGGAAAATTGAAGGGCCTTCTATGCTGAGCGAACGTATGCCTCCGGATAATAAGACGGCAAGACAGCAAAGGGAACTTTCGCGTCTTAAGAATATGCTTGAAGATTGGGAAGCAGGTGCCAAGCCGCTAATCGATGCCTGGAGAAATTGTCTGGTGCTGGCAGCCCTGATCCCTGCCTTATTAGCCATGGACGGGAACGCATGGTTTTTACTCATTACGATTGTGATTTTGGTGATAGCCATTGCGATACCCCATTCGCCCCCATGGCCAGAATGTATCGATCGTGCTTTGCAGAATTACCAGCCGTCTGATGCTGTTGCCTTTCGCAGGCTGCAAGATGCCGTTATCGTCAGCGGGGAGATCACCCCCGACTTGCTAAAAACTTGGCTGAAGGACGAACTCCTGGCGGTTAATGGGCCTATGAAAAAAACGCAGTACACATTTACCTCACGCACTATCGAGGACGAATAAACGTCCCGACCCTGAACCCTGCGCCTTCTTTTTTACTAGTCATCCCGGAACGCGGCCCGGCCGCACCGGGAGGTAACACCATGTTTCGACTACCCGGAGGCGCACTGCTGTGAGCCAAACCCGCCTGCTGGACGTATATCACCTAAAAACCGGAGACGCTCATGTCCAACATTACTTATTACGAGCTCCTTACCGAGGAAGCACTGCGATCGAGTAGCGAAGAGAATACCGGCAAGTTGGCTTTTTTATACCTCTCCCGCAAGGGGCATACTTACGTCTGGGGCTGGACCGGAACGGGAAAATCGATTATCGCCCGCCGCATGGCTGGCATACTTGAGGGGGATTACTTCAACTTTGAGTTGCTCTCACTCAGCGAGTGGACGGCACAGTACAACGAAATCGAAGCCCGACTTACCAACAGCGACAAGCCGGTGATTGTTATCGACGGATTTTCCCCGCGTGGCGCAGGCCGGGAATTTAACACCCTTCTAAGCGGGCTGACTGAAAGAGGTGTAAGCCTTTTTGTCTTCTCGCAGGAGCCACCTTTTGAGGATTCTCCGTCGGTATACCGACAGTATGAGTTTGATTCCAGTATGTTTGAAACAATCGTTGAATTACGTTTTGGCGAGCGCGAAAGCCACTATCCCGTCACGCTTCGTCAGGTGAAATAACCACAGCCCCACCAGAACCTGTTCTAACTTTTCAGTCATTCAACACCCTTCAGAATTATATAACCTGCTGCGGCCTGGCCGTTACTGAGGACTCCACCATGTATAAACTTTTCGGTGGCGCACTGCTGTGCGCCGCGCTCACCGGCTGCGCCGGTATGAACTCGGATTTCGATTGCAACAAAACCACAACCGACCAGTGCCTGTCGATGGCGGATGCCAGCAAGCTGGCCGCGAAGGGCAGAAGCCTTGACGACCTTTCCGTGGAGAAAGACAGCAGCCCAAAGCCTGCCGGTGAGGTGCTGGCCACGCTTCCGAACAGCCGCCCGGCCGCATCCCCCGATCGCAAGGTCAGCGTGGCGACGCTGGCACCGCACCCGATTATGAGCGCACCGGCAACCACTCCGGGCAGCACGCTGCCTGCGTCATATACTCCTGAAAAAACCGTTTCGGCGCACGTCACGCCCTCAGATTACGCCAGTGCCGGCCGCGTGAACGCTCTGCGTATTCCTGACGCCACGCAGCGCCTGTGGATTGCGCCCTGGGTCGACGAGCAGGACAGCTTCCATCAGCCCGCCGTGGTTGAGTTTGTGAAGCAGAAATCACGCTGGGATGAAGACTTTCGCATTATCAGCGACGGAGAGTAACCATGAGTGACTCCTGGATTGACCAGCTGGCGGGCATTTTCGCCGGCAGTAAAAGTGAAGGCGGCGCGAAGTCGGCGGCCAGTATGCTGCGCCAGAGCTTCAGCTATCCCTCCATCAGCAGCCTGCTCCCGTACCGTATGTACGATGAGAAAACCGACCTGTTCATTAACAGCCGGTCCATTGGCTTCATTATGGAAGTGGCACCGCTGGCCGGTGCTAACCAGCAGGTGGTACAGGCGCTGGACGATCTCATCCGCAAGAAAATGCCGCGTAAGACGCCCATTTCCGTTCTGCTGGTTGCCAGTAAATGCGTTGGCGAAATGCTGGAGCAGGGCCTCAGTCAGGACATGTGGAAAGGACAGCATGCCCACAAGCTGAACGCCATCACCCGCGCCTACTGGGAGCGCGCCGCGCTAAAGGGACTGAAAAACGAACGCGAGTTTCCGCTGTACCTGCGTAACTACCGGGTTTTCCTGGTCTATGCCCTGCCTGGGCGCGGCGGTGTTCGTGCGATGGACCAGGTGGCGCAGCTGCGCGAGACGCTGCGGGTGTCCCTGCTGGCGGCACACATGGACACCCGCCGCGTGGACGTACCGGAGTTTCTCTCCGTCATGCGCGAGCAGCTGAACTACCGCCCGGGGCAGGTAACCCGGAGCTCAGGTCACTGGAACCCGGATCAGGAGCTGCACCGCCAGTGCGTGGACCACAGTACCGAGCTGGAAGTTCACCCCGGACATCTGCGCATGACCACCGCCCGTCAGCCGCTGGACCGCATTACCGGCGATGAGGGTGACACGACAGTGGCCAGCACCCGCATAGTGAGCATGCAGCTGACCAAAGCCCCGGCACAGTTCGCACTCTGGCAGGGGGCGGATAACCTACAGAATATGCGTTTTCCTGACCTGGGCATCCCGTGCCCGTATATCCTCAGCTGGACCGTCAGCGTTGAGGACCAGGTGAAAAGTCAGAACGACGCGTTCAAGAAGGAGCAGGATCTCGGCAAAAAGGCCGGCACCTCTTACGGGAAGCTGTTCCCCGGCACTCAGCGGGCCTATGAGGAGTGGCGCGACCTGCGACAGGGGCTGGCAAGCAATGAGATTGCCATGTGCAACGTTACCCTTAACCTGACGCTGTTTACTCCCGATGATGACAGCGAGCAGCAGTCCTGCGAGCTGTCCGCCATCAACGTGTTTCGCAAGAACGACCTCGAAATTTCCGCTCCCCGCTTCCAGCAGCTGCGCAACTGGCTCAGCACCCTGCCATTCATGATGCAGGAGGGGCTGTGGGATGACATGGTTCACATGGGGGCTACGCTGCGCTGCAAAAGCTTTAACGCCGTCAACCTGATGCCCGTTGTGGCCGAACGTCAGATGTCCCCGTCCGGCAGTGCGCTGCCAACCTACCGCAACCAGCTGTCCTTCTTTGACATGTTCAGTGAGAGCAACGGCAGCACTAACTTCAACGTGGCGGTGACCGGCACCACCGGTGCGGGCAAGAGCTTCTTTATTCAGGAGCTGCTGCGTCAGGTACTGAACTCCGGCGGGTTTGGCTGGGTAATCGACATGGGGGGAAGCTATAAGAACTTCTGTAAGCAGGCTGGCGGGGTATATCTCGACGGCGCGACGCTGCGCTTTAACCCATTCGCCAACGTCTCGAATATCAACGAGTCCGCTGAAGGGATCACCGGCCTCCTCACCGTGCTGGCCAGCCCGGAAGGTAAGCTGGATGAAGTCAGCGAAGCCGTTCTGCTCAAAGGAGTCATGGCGGCGTGGTCTACGAATGAGAATAGGGCGCGTATCGACGACGTAGTGGGTTACCTGACGTCCGCTGAGGTCAAAGAACTGTACGGCGACCAGCTGACGATCATGAATCGCATCAACGAGCTGGTTCTGCTGCTCGATCCCTGGTGTACGTGGGGAGCGAACGGGGAATACTTCAACTCCGATAATCCGACGCTCGATGGCGAGACCCGCTTCTCGGTGCTGGAGCTTCTGAGTCTTGAAAGTCGTCCTCAGTTGCTGTCGGCCATCCTGTACTCGCTCATCCTGGCCATTCAGGAAAAAATGTACCACTCGCCGCGTGACCTCAAGAAGGTGGCGATTATTGACGAGGCATGGCGCCTGTTCAGCGGAAAAAATCCTCATGCCGCACGCTTTATCGAAACCGGCTACCGCACGGTGCGCCGCCATAAGGGCGCCTTCATCACAATCACCCAGGGCATCAAGGACTTCACCGGCACCAAAGACCACGCGGCCCCGCCGGCTGCTGCGGCAGCGTGGGACTGCAGCGGCACGAAGGTAACCCTGCTGCAGGATGCGAAGGCGTTTAAAACGTACCTGAACGCCAACCCCGATCAGTTCTCCGAAATCGAGACGCAGGTTATCCGGGGTTTCCAGCCCGCGAAGGATACCGGTTTCAGCTCGGTGATGATCTCCACCGGGGAGAACAGCTCGTTTCACCGCGTCTTCGTTGATCCTGTCACCCGCGCCATGTTCAGCACGCGCGGGGACGACTTCCAGTTTATGGAGAACCTGCAGAAGCAGCACGGTGCCACCAGTGAGGAGGCGGCCTGGCTGCTGGCCTGCGAACCCGACCGCTATCAGCAGGAAATGCACGAGCTGCAGCTGTGGGCCGGACTTGTCACGAACGAAACAGAAGAGGTGACGCAGTGAGTGAGAAAAACAACGGCCGTGCGGTCGTCCCGGGGGCAACTGCACGCGGCCGCGCGCGGTTTCGCAGCACAAAGCAGAAACCGCACGGTAAAGCGCCCGCTCCGGGCAGGCTGGCGGTCATCGCCGGCGCATCGCTGCTGTTGCTGGCTTGCTGCGCCGGGGTCAGCGCGCTGGTCGTTCAGCACATGCAGCGCGGTACGGTGGTGTTTGACATGAAGGCCACCATCGACACGTTCAGACAGCAGTCTGTGCAGAAAAGCGTCAGTGAAGATGCCGCGCGGGTGCTGACGGAGCGGTTCAGCCGCGCGCTGACTGACAGCCTGGCGGCGTACAGCGACGCGCACAACGACCTCATCCTGGTGCCGGGCGCGGTCGTACAGCCCGTCACCGACATCACGCCGGAGATACAGTCCGACATTGCGCGGCGCATGCAGGAGGGACCATGAAAAAATGGCTGGCCTGCTTTCTGATGCTCTGCCTGATGAGCGCCGGGGTTCAGGCCCGCGACCTCGGCACGACCGGCCACCTGTTTACCATCGCGGAGCCGGACATGCTGACCTTCATTAAGCAGCGCCTGCAGGCGATGGAGGACAGCGGCGAGATGGCGAAAATGCAGCGCGATACCGAGGCGCGTGTAAAGGCCCACGCCGTGCGTCCGGCACCGGTGGCCGGGTTGTCGCCCGCCGTCACGTCCCGCAGCTTTGCATTCGATCCCACGTTTACGGTGCGTGAAACCATCACAGACATGCAGGGGCGGGTGATCGCAAAGCAGGGCGACAAGGTCAATCCGCTCGACCGCGTGCCGTTCAGTGAAGTGCTCTACTTCGTGGACGGCGATAACCGCGCTCAGACGACATGGGTGAAAAAGCAGATCGCCGGGCAGGTTAACTTCAAGGTCATCCTGGTTAACGGCAACATCCGCGAGGTCAGCGAGGCGCTTGACGAGCCGGTCTATTTTGACCAGGCGGGTGTGCTGACCACGAAGTTCGGCTTCAGCCATACGCCGGTGCGCATCAGCCGCGACGACCGGGTATTAATGGTGGAAGAGGTGGCGCTGAAATGAATGCACCAGAAATGACACAATATTTCTTGCAGGATTATGAGCGCACCGCCGCGCCAACAGTTCCGCAAAAAGGGTACCGTCATCATCTGACCCGGAAGGAAAATACAGGGAAAGCTTCACATGTGGTTGCCGTTGTTCCACAGAGAAGTCGCGACGGTTACTGGACTCATCCTCGCTATTTTTCTCCGGAAAGAAACACTGAAGGTCCCGGAGAATTCAACGCCTGACTGGCTGCGAATGAGCTGGAGTGCAGCATTCGCTGGATGTATGAGGAAGCTTCGCCAGACCTAGAACGAACGGATCACCGTGATAACGGTAGCATTCGGAACTGGCATCCAGCAGTGCCGCCTGGTTCAGGCTGGTTTATCGGCTCCCTGCACGATACGTCGCAGGGAGCTGTGTGCATCTGGCTTCGCCGCCAGCGTGCCCTTTAAATAACAACTCTTCCCCCGCCGGGTTGTCCTTTCCCGGTCCTTTGGATACCCGATCATGACAATCAAAACAAAAATCACCGCGCAGCCCGTGCTGCGTGATGCATCCGGCTGCTGGACGCATTCCGAATTCTTTGTACCCGAAAGCGACGGCGGCCCCGTGCTGGAGGCCGAGTTCAGGGCGTGGCTGACCCTTCACGGCCTGCGCAGCGCCGCCAGCTGGATGGAAAATGAGGTCACCGACGAGATGATGGCCGCCTACGACAACGGGTTCAGCGACTTCAGCGCGTGGCTGCCGGTCGCCCCCGGACCTGAGTGGTTTGTGGGATCGATTCACGACACGCAGGCTGGTCCCGTCTGCGTCTGGCTGCGGCCAGTGACCGTTGAGGAATCCGCATCATGAAATGCTTCCTGCTGGCGCTAACGATCCTGGTATCTGCGCTGCTTCCTCATTCTGCTGGCGCCGCCTCTTCGAACGCAGGCGAAGGGCGCTGGGTAAATCCGATCAGCGACGTCTGCTGGAAGTGTCTGTTCCCGATGTCACTCGGCAGTATCCAGCTGGCGAGCGGTCCTTTACCGGACACCAACAATCCGGGCTCTCCTATACAGATTTGTCCGGTTGGAATTTTATACCGCGTGGGGCTGGCGATAGGTTACTGGGAGCCGATGGCCATGACCGACGTCACCCGGGAGCCGGGCGTTATGGTTAATATGGGCGGGTTCAAAATCAACCTGGGCAAGGTCGGTACCGGCACCGCCGGGCAGAGCGACAGGAC
>Ga0154001_1000069_pt1 | contig 25958 bp, 22 predicted proteins | sample TSNJ085MetaG_FD_104699 | JGI IMG/M metagenome (GOLD analysis project Ga0154001, IMG submission 104699) | Attine ant fungus gardens microbial communities from New Jersey, USA - TSNJ085 MetaG | ecosystem: Host-associated > Fungi > Mycelium > Unclassified | place: USA: New Jersey, Wharton State...
AGAAGCTGACCGAGCGGCTCACCACGCTGCGCCTGCTTACGCGGGCCGCCGACGAGATTCACGGCGCCGCGCAACGCGTGCAGCCGGCGTTGCAGCAGGCGCTCGGCGCGCGCTACACGGTGAGCGCCGAGCCGATGTTCAGCCAGATCGGCAGCGGCGCGTTGCCGGTCGACGTGCTGCCGAGCTATGGGCTCGTCGTCAGGCTGGCGGACGGCAAGCGCGGCGGCCGGCAACTGCTCGCGCTCGAAAAGCAGTTGCGCGAGATGGCGCGGCCGGTGATCGGCCGGATCGCGGACGACGCGTTGCGTCTCGATCTGCGCTGCCTCGAAGCGGGCGACGAGGCGCAACTGATCGCGCAACTGAAGGGCCAGCACGCATGATCGTCGGCACGGCGGGGCATATCGATCACGGCAAAACGAGTCTCGTGAAGGCGCTGACGGGCGTCGATACGGACCGCCTCAAGGAAGAAAAAGCGCGCGGCATTTCGATCGAACTCGGCTATGCGTACGTGCCGCTCGAAAACGGCGACGTGCTCGGTCTGATCGACGTGCCGGGTCACGAAAAGCTCGTGCATACGATGACAGCCGGCGCGAGCGGCATCGACTTCGCGCTGCTCGTGATCGCCGCCGACGACGGCGTGATGCCGCAAACGCGCGAGCATCTGGCGATCGTCGAACTGCTCGGCATCAAACGCGGCGCAATTGCGCTGACGAAGGTCGATCGCGTCGATGCGCAGCGTCTGCAGGATGCGCATGCGGAAGTGGCGGCGTTCGTCGGCGGCAGCGTGCTGGGCGATGCGCCCGTCTTCGACACCTGCGCGACGCGCGCGGACGACGCGGGCGTGGCCGCGCTGAATGCGTATCTGCGCGAGCAGGCCGTGGCATGGCGCATGAAGCGCGACGACGGGCTGTTCCGTCTCGCCGTCGATCGCGTGTTCACGCTGGCGGGGCAGGGCACGATCGTTACCGGGACCGTGGTGGCGGGCAGCGTGAGCGTCGGCGAGACGATGCTGCTCGCGCCGAAGAACGAGCCCGTGCGCGTGCGCAGCATCCACGCGCAGAATCGTCCCGCCGAAACCGGCCGCGCCGGCGAGCGCTGCGCGTTGAATCTCGCGGGCATCGAGAAGAGCGCGATCGATCGCGGCGACTGGATCGTCGATGCGCGTTTGTCGCAAGCGAGCGAGCGCATCGACGTGATGCTGACGCTGCTCGCCGACGCGCCGCATGCGCTCGAACATTGGACGCCGCTGCACGTGCATCTCGGCACGCAGCATCAGGTCGCGCACGTCGCGCTGCTCGACGGCGACACGCTCGGCGCGGGACAGTGTGCGCGCGTGCAACTGGTGTTCGAGCGGCCGCTGTGCGCGGTGCCCGGTGATCGCTTCGTCGTGCGCAATGCGCAGGCCAATCGCACGGTGGGCGGCGGCCATGTGCTCGATCCGTTCGCGCCCGCGCGCAAGCGGCGCGCGGCGGAACGGCTCGCGTGGCTCGATGCCATAGCAACGATGCTCGACACCGGCTCGCTCGATGCGCTGTTTGCGTGCGCGCCGCGCGGCCTGTCGCGCACGCTGCTCGAACGTCTGACGGGCAGGCCCGCCGCCGCGCTCGCGTTGCCGTCCGATACGCGCATGATCGAATTGCCGGGGCACGATGCCTTGCTGTTTGCGGGCGCGGCATGGGACGCGCTTGCCGAACGATTGACGGGGGCGCTTGCGCAATATCACGAACGCTCGCCCGACGAACTCGGCCCGGACGTGTCGCGGTTGAGGCGTATCGCGGCGCCGCTCGCCGACGATGCGCTATGGCGCGCGCTGGTGGACGCTGCGGCCGCGCGTGGCGAGATCGTCAAACGCGGGCCGTGGCTGCATTTGCCCGGCCACACGGTGACGCTCGACGACGCCGATCGCGCGCTTGCCACCGCGCTGCTGCCCGAGATTGAGGCGGGGCGCTTCGATCCGCCGTGGGTGCGCGATCTCGCGAAGGCACACGGCGTGACCGAGGAGCGCATGCGTCAGTTGCTGCGCAAGCTCGCGCGGCAGGGCGAGCTGTTCCAGGTCGTGCACGATCTGTTCTATCACCAGGATGTGGTTCGCGAACTCGCTGCGATTGCGGCGGTTGAGGCGCGGAAAAACGCGGGCACGGTGGCGGCGGCACCGTTTCGCGACGTCACCGGACTCGGCAGAAAACGCGCGATCCAGCTTTTGGAGTTCTTCGACCGGGTTGGGTATACTCGCTTCCACCGTGGGTTGCACCTGCTGCGCACGGATAGCCGCTGGCTCGATATGCTTTGAGCGGCGGCGTGCAGTCGATCGATGCTTCATCATCGACTCGTCGTTTTGCAATCACCGAAGGAAGACATTCGTATCCGGTGGTGCGGCTGAGCTTCAAACTCAGTTGAGGGCGTCAGACGCTCTCAGGTCGGTTCGACTCCGGCTGTCTTCCGCCAGTACGTGACTGGGTGACTGCGTCAACAAGGCAGGCTGTGCCACAAACTTGCGCCGCGTAACGTCCCCCGCTTCGCTGTCGGAATCGGAACAGAAAGACCTTGCCACAACGCACAGCGGTATATTGAAGTTCACGCCGCAGAGGCGCCCGCGTCGCTGTGGTATCGATGACCTCGGCGGCTGGTATTCGGCTTACTGTTGGCTATGGTCGCGATTCATGCCTAGTTCCCGACGCCGTTTTCTCTCATCGCCGCAAGCTCAAAGGAAAGCAGAAATGCAGCCAGATCGCGTAACTGATCATCTCGGAAGGAAAGCGATAATGGCAGTAAAGGTGACTCTCACTAGTTTTCGTAGCGATCGTTCCTCTAAAAAAACAGTTCAATATCGTTATCCTGAGGATATTTGATCAATTGAGACGTAGTAAAGGGAGATCCACCCTGGCGGACTGATCGTCAAGAGGGTGTTTGGGAAAGCTCTCGAGCAACAGGGGGGCATGTCCGGGAATGATATGGTCTGCGCTATCTGCAAGCCTCTCCAGCTTGCCATAGCCCTCTAGTGTGGCAGACAAGTCTGCGACGACCGGAAAAGGAGCGCGCTTCCTGAGATTTTCCCAAAAATGAGCTGCGTCTCCAGCCAGCACCACATGCCCGCGTTTGGTTCGAATGCGCAACACCTGCAACCCCGGTGTATGACCGCCAATACGATGAACGGTAATTCCTGGCGCAAGCGTATAGTCGCCATCATGGAATACGAGTCGATCGTCGAAAAGAGCTCGTACCGCATAGACGACATGTTCTACGTTGAACGGCTTGCGAAAGACACTGTGGCACATACAACGTCCCGTACAGAATTCCATTTCCGCGTCTTGAATATGAAATCTGGCTTTCGGAAAATAGCGCATTCCGCCTGCATGATCCCAATGCATATGGGTCAGAATAACGTCTTCGACGGACGAGGCATCGATGCCAACAGATTTCAGTGCGTCGACAGGCGAACGAATTGCCGCGCGATTTTTTTGCGCACCCGATTCGGGATCAAACCCTGTATCGATGACAAACGTTCTGCCGCCTCCCTGGGCGACGAAAATATAGAAATCTAGCGGACTGACCTCCCCATCATGATCGTCGGCGTAGAGAAAGTTCTGAGTTTGTCGGCGTCCATCCGAACGAGCGTATCGTACGGCAGTGATTTCGTAAGTCGGCTCCATGATTGATCTCTCCATATTTATTTATAGGATTGAAGGTCTGTTTCGTGCACCGGCCGGTGAACCAGCGCGGCAACAATACAAGCACCGACGCCTCCGATGCCTGCGCCGATGAACAAGGTCACGATGAATGATCCTGTGAGATCGAGAGTGTAGCCAGTGACCAGCGGCGAAATCGCCCCGCCGAGAGAGAATGCAAAATTGAAGAGTGTGCCAACAGAACCAACAAGTCGGCGTGGTACGAGCACTGCCGCCGCCGTCCACATACCCGAAGTCGCCGCGGATGAGCAGAGAAGCGCAAAGAAGCTAAAGGTGATCGATGCTACGACGCTGTGTGAATAGCCTGTTAATGCGGTGAATAATGCGAGTCCTAAAATTCCGAAGACGATCGGTAACTTTCTGCTTCGAACAGCACCGATCCCGATCTTATCGAGACGGTCTGAAACAAAACCGCCAATCAATGCGCCCGCTACACCGCCGATGAACGGTAGGGCCGCAAACACTCCGGTCTGCGCCAGACTCGTCTTGTACTGGGTTTCCAGCATAAGCGGCATCCAACCGATAAAAATATATCCCGCCCAGCCTTGAACGAACGACCCGATCATGAGCCCGATGATCGTCTTGAACCTGAACAGGCGCAGCCACGAATCCAGCGTGATCACGCTTTGTGGTTCTTCGTCTGCACCTGCTGTGAGATAAGTTTCTTCCTCGCGGGTGAGATCGGTCTTCTCGATGTCGCGATAGAGTACATAGTACGTTGCCGCGAAGATCACACCGACAATACCCATCGCAATAAACATCCCGCGCCAGCCGAGCGTAACGAGCAGAGCGGTCAGGATAGGCGGCGCGAATGCTGGGCCTAGTTGTGTCCCGGAAACATATATGCCGGTTGCCGTACCTCGCGCGCTCTTAGGAAACCAACTGGCGACCACTCGCGCATTCGATGGGCCTGTTGGCGCTTCGCTGATACCGAGACACAATCTCGTGGCCAACAATTGGGCAAAGCCCGTTGTGAATCCGCCTAGCGCCTGGAAAATCGACCAGATAAAGATTGAGCCGCTTGCCATACGACGAACGCCCAGCCGATCGACGAGAAAACCGCTCGGCAGCGATGATAGAGCATAGGCGAACGACCACACGGACAACAGACTCCCGATCTGGGTTGCCGACAATCCCAGCTCGCTGCGAATGGTCGAGGCGCTGATCGTGATCGTAGCGCGGTCCAAAAAATTGAATGCAATTGACGATACGCATAACGTGATGAAAATGCGCTGATATCTGCGTAGACGCGCTGAACGATGTCCAGCATCCTCCATGGCTACGGTGGCCATCTTCTGCTCCTTTGTACTGCAACCTTGCAAAATGTCTCCCGGAGAGCTCGCGCAGCGGAACGCTGTCTACGACGTAACCGAAAGGCTGGAGCGTATTTTTCGGCTTCGTGATGTCCACGATTTAGCCCATATACATGACGGCGCCCCGGTGGCTGATGTGCTAGACAGCAGCCATAGCAAGGTTGTCTCCTTTGTTGTATTGATTCTGATAGCTAGCCATGGAGGCCGGCCATGAACGTCAGTGCGCAAGCGCTACAGTCAACTGTTGAAGCTCAGCATGGGTCTCGGCAAGGTGCGCGCGCGTTGCGCGATTCCAGTCGAGTGCCGCCGCCGTCGCACGGCTCTCGTCAGCGAACATCCGCGCGACCTCGTCGAGCTGGGGGCCCCCTCTGCCGCGTCGGCTGAATACCATCTGCGCGGGATCCACGCACTGCGCGAATGCAGCTTCATCGAGCGGCATCGGCTCGTCATTGGCCTGCTCGTATAGCCGCGCAGCCTCGGCGTAGCCGATGTCACACGGGCGCTTGCGCTGTGCGCGACCGTAGTCCGTCAGCACCGACGCGAAATGATGGCCGATCCGGAAGGGCACATTCGCACGCTGCATCAGCTTGTCGGCGATCTCGGTAACGGTCGAATAGTCGGCGTCGACTTCCGCGCGCGCCTGCTCGCGGTTCACGATAAGCGCACGAACCACGCGCTCGAACAGCGCCAGCATCGCAACGGGCCGCGTCGTCGGCAGCGGGTCGTACGCACGGTAGTCGAACATGCCGGTGCGCACGTTGTGCGCGAGCATGAAGGGGCCCTGCATGTCCGCAAGCAGCAGGCTGCATTGTGCGCGCAACTGTTCGAGGGCCGCGGGATTGCGCTTCTGCGGCATCAGGCTGCTGACGCCGATCAGATCGCCCGCCTGTAGTGTTAGCCACGGCACGGGCGCTGCGTACTGCGCGTGAATATCCTGCGCAAACTGGCCGATCTGTACTGCACAGACCGACAGCGCGTTCGCGTAATCAAGCGCGCTGTCGACCGGTGCGAAATGATTCGCGTCATAGGCATTCTCGATGAGCCCGTCGAAACCGAGCAGCGTGGCGAGCCGGTTCCGATCGACCGGAAAACTCGATGTCGACAGCGCGGCTGCGCCCAGGCTGCTCAGGTTCAACCGCTTCCACGCCTCGACGAAACGTTCGAGCTGTCGCCCGATACTGCCCGACAGCGCGAGCAGATAATGCGCCAGCGTAGTCGGCTGCGCCTGCACGCCATGCGTGTAGGCGGGGATGATCGTATCGCGATGCCCGTCGGCGAGTTCGATAACCGCGGCTCGCGCCGAGGCGAGTGCATGGTGCGCATTCAGCAGATCATCGCGCAGGTTCATTCGCGAGAGAGTGGAAGCGATGTCCTGCCGGCTGCGCCCCGCATGCACAAGCGAGGCCTGCGGGCCGATCCTTGCGACGAGCCGCTGTTCGTACTGGAGATAATCGCCGGACTGCGGCGCGTCCTGATCATCGTCGATTGCAAGAATGCCTGCTGCGATCCGCGCCGCGATATCCGCCGGCACGATACCGGTCTCGACCAGCATCACGAGTGACGCCTTGTTGATCTGCGCGAGAAATTTCAGGGTACGTGGCCCGCCTCGAAACGCCTGGTTGACGTCGACGATGGGATACAGGTGGCTGTCCACGCGCTCGGTGGGATTCGACATCGACTTTCCGCTCCTTGTTCCTGCCCGTTGGAATGCGTGAAAGTCTGCGCGCCACCCATCATGCAGTCAAATGACTTATCCCGTATCAATCATTCCTTCCAAGGAATGATTGGGCGAGCAGTTCCTTGCCGTTCGGGAGCCGGGCGGCGAGTGCTTCGGGCGGCTGTCCGGGCAGCAGCAGCCGGATAAAGTCGAACGCGAATACCTTCAGAAGATGGTCGGCTCGCACGGTAATCATTGCGCTGGGTGACGGAAACAGATGGCTCACGTCGATCTGCCTCAGGCGCGGATCAGTCTCATCTTCCATCGCCATTTTTTGTAGTACCGCGATGCCTATGCCTTGCGCGACGTATGCCTTCACGACACTCGCGTCCATCACGCGGACCACGATGTTCGGCTGCATCCCTTGCATCTGGAACGCCCGCTGAACGACCGCGCCGGCCGTAAAGCGTTCATCGTGCACGACCCACGGCCATCTAGCGAGTTCTTCGAAGGTAATCGCGTCGATATCGAGAAGCGGATGCCCGGCGGGTACGATCAGACAGCGCTCCATTTCGTATGCACGGATTGCGAGAATCCTTGCCCGTGTGCTTTCCGGCAGAGCACTGAGCCCAATGTCGAGCGTCCCGTCCCGCACACCGAAGTAGATTTCCGAGGGCGAACACATCGAGTATTCGAGCTGCACCTTCGGATAAGCCTCCAGGAATCGCTGGGTGAGACTCGGCAGTCGGTAGCGTGCGTGAATGTGCGTGGTACCGACGTGCAATACCCCGGTGATCTCCGAGCGGCCCGAGCTTGTGTGCAACCGTTGCAGCGAGTGCGCGTCCTGCAGCATGCGCCGCGCGAGCGCGTATGCCTCGCGGCCCTCGTCCGTGAGCCCGATGAGGCGATTGCCGCGCCGCACGAAGATGTCGATGCCGAGCTCGCTTTCGAGGGAGCGGATCATCTTGCTGACACCGGGCTGCGTGGTGAATAGCATTTCCGCGGCTCGCGATACACTGAACTGGTTGTCGACTACCTGCCGGATGCAGTTGAGTTGTGCAAGCGTAATTGCCATAGTTGTAGCGTGTCCGGCCGGCTTTTTGCCGCACCGCACATCGCGCCGCGCTCGTTTGACGTCCGATGTGCGTTCGTGCGGCTCCTGCAGCACGAGCCTCAGACGTCCGCAGTATCTTTTATGAAAGGGTCGCCAGTGTAACGCCAGTTAATGGAGACTTTCGCGTACGCCCGTTCGGCCGGGAATTCGCAATCGAGCATAGGTCGTCATCAAACAAACACCGCAGTCTATTTCACGAATTGCCACATCGGCCTGGGTGTGCCGATGTGCGTCCTCGCTGGCTACTGCCGATATCTACACAGCCTATTCGCAGCGGTTCCATCTATCGGGCAAAGTCGGAATTTTTATCGATTTTCTCTCGGGCTCCCTGAATCGCGACGGCGCCTGCTGACGGTTCGTTGTCGCTCCATCATCCGTCTTCCAGTCTCGTCCGACGCTGGGCAAAGCGGGTCGGCAGCGTGCCGTCTTTCCATATAAAGCGCTTCCCTAAACTATCGTTAACCCCATAAAAAATAGCATTGACCGTCTATGAAAGCGATTTCATAATGGCCTAACTTTCGGATGACATGTCTGGTCCGTCGTGGGACGCACGTCACCGGCAGCATCGTCGGACGCGCTGCGCGTCGGGACTACACAACCGTATTCATCAGGAGACGTGAATCATGAGTCACAGCCTGGGACAAGGCGTTGTCGCCGCCCCCGTTCTGCCATTCCTCGAAAGCGGCGAGATCGACTGGAATACGCTCGACCGGTACATCGCCGAAGTGGGCGCCGCGCAGCCGCGCGCTGTCGCGATGAACATGGCGTTGAGCGAAGTCAGTTCGCTCGAGGTCGACGAGCAGCTCGAGGTCATCCGGCGCTGCCGCGCCACGCTCGGCAAATCCGTCGCGCTGCTGTCGGGCGTGAATGCCACGCATACGAGCGCGGCGGTGGCGCTCGCGAAGCGCTTCGAGGACCTCGATGTCGACGGGCTCGTGCTTTTCCCGCCGATGCCGGCATTCGTCGGCACGCCCACGGTCGACATGGTGTTCGACTATCACGCGGCCGTCGCGGACGCGGTGAAGCTGCCGATGCTCGCGTTCCAGAACGTGTTCAGCAAATATCCGCCCGGAACCATCAGGGCGCTTTCGAAGATTCCGGGCATCGAGGGCATCAAGGACGCGTCGTTCGACGTCGAGCAGACCAACGAGAACATCAAGGAAGCGCGTGAGGCGGAGCGCCGTATCGGCGTGCTGACCGGCAGCGACACGTTCATTCTCGAGGCGATGCTGATGGGATGCGATGGCGCGCTGATCGGCTTCGCGGCCACGGGCACCGCGGAGATCGTCAGGATGCAGAAGCTCGCGGCCGAGCGCAAGGTTGCCGAGGCGTATGAGATCTGGTTCCGTCTCGGCCCGCTGGCGCGCGCGTGCTGGCGCACGCCGCTGCGCGACTACCGCGTACGCACGAAATACGCGTTGATGAAGCAGGGCGTGCTGCCGAACATGAAAGTGCGTGCACCGTTGACCACGCTTACCGACTATGACCGCCGGAACATCGACGCGATCTTCGACGAGCACGATCTGTTCGATCCGCGCTTCCGTCCGGGCGGCGCGCAGTTCGTTCGCTGAAATCGACGAGGACGTTCAGGAGGTGTTGTGGACTACGGAGATTCAGCGGACGTGAAGTGTGTCGTGTGCGAGCGCAGCACGGAGCATGTGCTGGTGATTCACATCGACCGGATCGAAAAGCGCAACGCGCTGAGCAACCCGATGGTGATCGAGATGGGCCGCGTGCTGGCGGACGCGGCGCATGATCCATCGGTCAGATGCGTCGTGATCACGGGCGGCGAGACCGTGTTTTCGGCGGGGGCGGACATGAAGAACATGCTCCATTACGGCGTGATCGATGTCGTGTCCGATCCTCGCCGGATCGACGCGTGGCAAACGATCTCGACATTTCCGAAGCCGATGATTGCCGCCGTGAATGGCGTTGCGGTCGGCGCGGGCAATGAACTCGCGCTGTGTTGCGATTTCATCGTCGCGGGATCGAATGCGCTGTTCGGCCAGCCGGAAGTGCGCAACGGCGGGCTTGCCGGCGACGGCGGTACACAGCGTCTGCCGAGAAAGCTCGGACCGCAACTGGCGGCCTACATGCTGCTGAGCGGCGAGATGATCGATGCGCAAACGGCGTTGCGAGTCGGCTACGTGCTCGAAGTCTGCGAGCCGGCCGACACGCTCGGCCGCGCGCTCGAGATTGCCCGGACTATCGCCGAGCGCTCGCCCACGTCCGTTCAGCTTACGAAGGCGTGTATTCACGAGGCGGTCGGTGCGAGCGCATCGAACGGCCTCGCTTATGAGCGTGTGGCGATGTTTCGTAATCACCGCTCGCGGGACAGGCAGGAAGGCCTGAGTGCATTCAAGGAAAAGCGGCGTCCGCGATTCACCGGCGAATAACCGCATATCGAACGACTGCCAGCGTCATCAAATTCGTCGATGACGTTTGCCGTCAACCAGTCCAGGAGGAAATGGTGCTGCTGAATTCAATGAAGGTCGTGAGCTTCTGTCATGTTCTGCAAGGCCCCGCGTGTACGCAATATCTCGGCGACATGGGGGCGAACATCATCAAGGTCGAGCCGCTTGGCGGCGAGCGTTCGCGTCGCTGGGCGGGTGCGGACATGGGCGGCGCGAGCGGTCTGTATCTGTCCGCGTTTCGCAACAAGCGGCTTTTCGCGGCCGATCTGAAGTCGCCGGAAGGCAGGGAAGTGATTCTCTCGCTGATCGAGCAGGCGGATGTCGTCGTCGAGAATTTCCGGCATGGCGTGATGGCGCGGCTTGGTCTGTCGTATGAGGACATCAGGAAGCGCAAGCCCGACATCATCTATGCGAGCGGTACCGGCTGGGGCAATGCGGGGCCGATGCTCGCGCGCGAATCGCAGGATCTGATCATTCAGGCGCGCACGGGTCTGATGAGCGCGACCGGTCATCGGCATGGTGAAGCCAAGGCGGTGGGGTCGGCGGTCATCGATCAGCACGCGGGCGCGCTGCTCGCGATGGGCATCGTCGCCGCGTACGTCAAGAAGCTCACGACAGGTGAGGGTGGCCGGGTGGAAAGCTCGCTTTTTACCGCGGGTCTCGATCTGCAGACCGAACCGCTGACCGTGTACATGTCGGTGAGACCCGGCGCGCAGACGATGAATCGCGATCCGCATCTTGCCACCTGGTATCACCATGCACCGTACGGTGTCTATCAGCTGAAAGACGGTGAAATGGCGGTCTCGACCAATCCGGTCGAGAAACTTGCCGAGGCGCTCGACAGTCCCGAGCTGCGTGAATTGCAGCGGCTCGATCCGTACAAGGATCGTGATCACATCGCAGCGACCTTCGCAAAGGTGATGAGTACGAAGACCTACCAGGAAGCCGCTGCGGGATTCGACAAGCTCGCGATCTGGTACGGCCCCGTGCACGATTTCGACGACGTCGCTGAAGATCCTCAGGCTGCCGCGATGGAAGTCTTCCGTCCCGAGGACATCAACGGACGCAAGGTCGTGTTAGTGAACCATCCGATCCGCTACGACGGGAAAGTGCCGCCGCTGCGCATCAAGGGCTTGAACATTGGCGAGCACACGCGCGAGATCCTCGCCGAGCATGGGTACAGCGGGGAAGCAATCGACGATCTCATTGCCAGAAAGATCGTGGGCTCGCCGGCTTGACGCGGGCAACGACAATAAACAAAGGAGACGAAACATGAAAAGTACCTGGAAGTCGTGGCTCGGCGCGTTGATGCTGTTCGGCGTCATGTCGATGGCTGCGTCGGCGGCGGACACTTATCCGTCGCGGCCCATCCAGTTCATCATTCCGTATCCGCCGGGCGGTGCATCCGACGTGATCGCGCGAATTCTCGCGCCGAAGATGTCCGCGGCGCTTGGTCAGCCGGTCGTGATCCAGAACCGGCCGGGCGCAAACGGCAACATCGCCACGGATGACGTCGCGCGCGCCAAGCCCGACGGCTATACGATCCTGATGGGCAACGTCGGCCCGAACGCGATCAATCCGGCGATCTACAAGAACGTGAAGTTCGATCCGATCAAAAGCTTCGTGCCGATCGTGCAGACAGGCAACGTGCCGATGGTCGTCGTCGTGAACGCGTCGCTGCCGGTCAAGAATATGCAGGAATTCCTGGCCTACCTGCGGGACAGCAAGCAGCCGCCGATCTTCGCGACGGGCGGCATCGGATCGGCGACGCACCTGACGTCAGGGCTGCTCGAAGTGATGGGCAAGATCAAACTGACGCACGTCCAGTACTCCGGCGACCCGTTCACGCTGAACGACATGATCGGCGGCCACGTGATGATGGGCATCGTGACGTTGCCGGCATTGCTGCCGTTCATCAAGAACGACCATTTGCGCATTCTCGCGGTGACGACCGCGAATCGCACGCCGAAGCTGCCCGATACACCGACCATTGCCGAGTCCGGCATTCCGGGTTTCGACTCGGCGTCGTGGGGCGGCGTATTCGCTCCGGCCGGAACACCCGCGCCAATCGTCGACAAACTGAATTCGACACTCGTGACGATTCTCAAGGACCCGGGCGTTGCGCAGCAGCTTGGACAACTGGGCGTCGACATCGTCGGCAATACACCGCCGCAATTTGGCGACTACCTCGGGCAGGAAGTACGCAAGTGGGCGGGCGTCGTCAAACAGACCGGTATCTCAGCAAACTGATTCGGCGCGTCGCGCTGAACATCACAAAAGCAGGCAGGAAACCTGACGATCATGAAACGTATCCAGTTGGCTATCGTTGGATGTGGGTGGGCGGGTGACATTCACATGGAAGGTCTGCGGCCGCTCGCGGACAGATTCACGGTCCGCGCGTGCGTCGACACGAGCGCGGAGCGACGCGCGGAGTTCGCACTGCGGCATGACATACCGATACAGGCCGAAACGCTGGCCGAAGTACTCGCGATGAGCGAAATCGACGTCGTCGTGATCTGCACGCCGCCGGTTCTACATCATCCAATGGCCATCGAGGCACTGAACGCGGGCAAGCACGTGATCTGCGAGAAGCCGCTCACAAGTTCGATGGAATTGGTCGACGACATTCGCGCGGCCGAAAGCCGTTCCATTGGCCGCGTCATGCCGATTTTCCAGTATCGCTTCGGCAATGGCGCGGAGAAAGTCCGCAGCGCGATTGCGTCCGGAGCGGCCGGCAAGCATTTCGCCACCACGGTCGAAATTGCCAGAACACGCGGCGCCAAGTACTACGAACAGGCGTGGCGCGGCAAGTTTGCGACGGAGCTCGGTGGTCTGTGGGTGACGCAGGCGATCCATATTCACGATCTGCTGTATTCACTGATCGGACCGGCCGTGGCGGTCGCGTCGTTCAACGACACGCGCGTCAATCCGATCGAGGTTGAAGATTGCGGCGTCGCGTGTTTGAAGATGTCGGACGGATCGCTCGTATCCGTTGGCGCGACGCTTGGGTCCGTCAAACAGCAGACCCGCATCCGCATGTGCTTCGAGAACGTGACGTTCGAACGCCTCGTGAATCACGAGACCGAGCGTATCGCCGACGATCCGTGGATCGTGCTGCCGAGAAGCGACGAAGCGAAACGCGAGATCGACGCGGCGATGGATGTCGAAACCAGCCGCTTCAGCTATTTCAGTCGCCAGTACGAACTGTTTCATCAGGCGCTCTCGTCGGGTACGCCATTCCCGGTCACGCTGGACGACGCGCGCGCTTCGATCGAACTGGTCACGGCGCTGTATCTGTCGGCGCGCAATGGTTCGACGGTCAATCTGCCGATCTCGAAGAAGCAGGATGAATACCGCGGATGGGCTGTCCGGTAGGCATTGGAGTCGCTACAACGATTTGCATGGAGACGCATTCATGAACAGAGCATGGGGGGTGTCGCGCGACCAGATTGGCGGGGCATTGCTGATCTTGCTGGGTGTGGGCGTGACGGTAGGGGGATTTTCGTTCCACGTCGGCACGCTATCCGAGATGGGCTCCGGTTTCATCCCCGTCGTGCTCGGCGTGCTCATGGTGTTGATCGGTGGCGCCATTATCGCGACGGAGAAAAAAGAGGAACGCGAAGAGATACGGATTCAGCCGCAATGGCGCGGCTGGTTCTGCATTCTCGGCGGTGTTGCCGCATTCGTGCTGTTCGGCACGTATGGCGGCCTGATTCCTGCGACTTTCGCATCCGTCCTGATCGCGGCGCTCGGCGACAAGCATAACCGGCTGCGCGACTGCCTCATCCTCGCGGTGCTGGTCACCGTGTTTGGCGTGGTCGTGTTCGGTTATGGGCTTGGATTGCAGATGCCGCTTCTCGCTTGGGGTTGAATGATGGGACACAGTATCGTCGATCTGCTGTACGGTTTTAGCGTCGCGCTCCAACCCGGTAACCTGATGTGGTCGTTTTTCGGCGTGCTCGTGGGGAATCTGATCGGCGTTCTGCCGGGCATGGGTGCGCTGACGACGATTTCGATGCTCTTGCCGCTGACCTATTTTATTGCACCGGTTCCCGCAATTCTGATGCTGGCCGGCATTTTCTACGGCTCGCAATACGGTGGGGCGATCGGCGCGATTCTGCTGAATCTGCCTAGTCACCCGCCGCATGCGGTGACCTGTCTGGATGGCTATCCGTTGACACAGAAAGGCAAGGGCGGCACGGCACTCGGCATTACGATGATGTGTTCGTTCTTCGCGGCGTCGGTCGGCATTCTCGTGATGATCTTTCTGTCGCCGCTGCTGGTGAGTGTCGCGTTCAAGTTCGGACCATCGGAACTGTTCTCGATCATGCTGATGGGCCTCGTCGCGGGCGCGACGATGTCGCGCGGGTCGCCGCTGAAAGGTATTGCGATGACGCTGTTCGGTCTCGTGCTCGGCGTGGTCGGCACGGACCCGACTAGTGGCACCATGCGATACACGTTCGGCTCAGCGGAGCTTTCGGACGGCATCGATTTAGGCGCGCTGTGCATGGGCCTTTTCGGTATCGCGGACTTCCTGTCGAGCATCAATCGCGTACATATGCAAGCCAGGACGACGCGAGTGCGCATGTCGGAAATGCGTCCGAGCTGGGCCGAGATCAAGCAGTCGTTCAAGCCGATGCTGCGCGGCACGTTCATCGGCACGCTGTTCGGCGCGATGCCGGGCACCGGCCCGACGATTACGACGTTCATTGCCTATGCGTTCGAACGCAAGATATCGCGCAACCCCGAGCGTTTCGGCAAAGGGGCGATCGAAGGCGTTGCCGCGCCCGAAGCGGCTTCGCATTCGAAGACGCAGGTCGACTTCATTCCGACGATGACTCTCGGTATTCCTGGGGATGCCGTGATGGCGCTGCTGCTGGGCGCGCTGATCATCAAGGGTGTGCAGCCGGGACCGCAGTTGATAACGGAACACCCGGATATCTTCTGGGGATTGATCGCGAGCTTCTGGATCGGCAATGTCCTTCTGGTCATACTCAACGTGCCGATGATCGGTGTTTGGGTTCGGCTTCTGCAGGTTCCCTACCGATTCCTCTACCCTGCAGCGTTGTTCTTTATCGCAGTCGGTGTCTATAGCTCGCACAACAGCCTGTTCGAAGTTGGCGAGGTAGCGGTGTTCGGCGTGATCGGCGCGATCTGCCTTGCCTTGAAGTTTCCGGTGTCGCCGATAGTCCTGGGCTTTGTGCTCGGCCCCATGCTCGAGCAGAACTTCAGGCGTGCGATGTTGCTGGAGCGCGGCGATCTCACCACCCTGGTAACGCGGCCGATCAGCGCAGCGTTTCTTTCGATTAGCGCCTTGCTCATTCTCTTTCAGGTTTTCACGTTCGTGCGCAGCCGGATTGCTGCGAGCCGCGCGAGAAAGAGTGGCAGGGCGCAGCAGGAGAAGAACCGCGAGAGCGGGTTGCAAGACGTGGTCGATGCCGTTTCGAGGCAGCAAAGCCATTGATGGCGTCGCGTTTCGCGTGCGGCGTTGACCTCGGCTGAACGTCGTCCGGCGGTCCGTGACCGGTCAGACGCCGCGATATACTGCGAAATGGCACGCTTTCGTGCGGGAATCTTGAACGGATGGACGAGAGCGATTTATGAGTATTAAAACCGTCGACAAGTCGGTGGCAATGAAGCGAGTCCGTAAAACCGGTGCGAATCCTGTGCGCCTCTCGGACGTTGCCCAGTTGGCCAAGGTATCGCCTGCATCGGTCTCGCGCGTGTTCAATGATCCCGATCTGGTATCCGAAGATGTCAGGCAACGCGTGCTGCGCGCCGCGCAGGTGTTGAACTGGGTGCCCAATGGCGCAGCCCAAGCCTTGGCGTCGTTACGATCACGCACCATTGGCGTGTTGATTCCGACGCTCAGCCACCAGAATTTCGCGAATCTGATCGAAAGCTTGCAGCGCCAACTGGGCAAGGCGAATTACACGCTGATTCTCGGATGCATCGAGCCAGACCCGAACATGCATCTGCAACAGGCTCGCAAAATGGTGGAGCGCGGCGTCGACTGGATGGTGCTGGTCGGCGAAGCGCAGCCGCCCGCGCTGATCGAGTTGCTGAAGGCTCACAATGTGCCGTACGTGATGACGTATACGAATGGGCGCAATTCAGAAAACGTCTGCATCGGTATCGACAATTACGCAGCCGCTTCGACGATCACGCAGCACCTGCTTGACCTCGGGCATACCCGCTTCGCAATGCTCGCACATCAATTCGACGTCAACGACCGGATCCAGCAACGGATGGAGGGGGTGCGCGACACGCTCGCGAATGCGGGACTCGGTATCCGGCCCCAGCATGTCGTGCGGGTCGACCGCAAACATATTGCAAGCGCGCGCGAAGGGTTACGGCAGATCATGACCAGTGAGCGTGTCAAGCCTACTGCGATCGTCTGCACGAACGACTACATCGCATCGGGCGCGATCATTGAAGCGAGCGCACTTGGTATTGCCGTTCCGCAGCAGTTGAGCATCGTCGGTTTCGACGACATCGATACCTCTGCGCATTTGAGCCCACCACTCACGACGATCCACGTTCCCGCGCAGGAAATGGGTGAGGCGGTCGCTGGATTTATTCTCGATTCGATAAGCGGAGTAGATACACCGAAAATACCTGAACTAACCGCGGAGCTCGTCGTTCGCGGGAGTACTGCGGCGCCTCCTGCGGCGTAGTGTTGAACTGGCCAGATTCCAGCCAACGAGGACACTTGTGATGTTGACATCCCGATTCGGATTGGACGTTGCCAACTTCGCATCGCATGCGCTCGCGACCGCGCTGCCAGCCGATGTCGAGCGACACGCGAGGAATCATATTGTCGACACCATCGGTGCGCTCGTGTCCGGTTCGCGAATGAGTGCTGGCCGGGCTGGGCAGCGCTACGCGAGGATGATTGGCGGCGCGCCCCAAGCAGGAATCGTTGGTACGCGGATCCGTGCGCCGCTGGTGGAGGCGGCACTGGCAAACGGCATGGCAGCGCACGCCGACGAATCAGACGACTCGCATCAGGAAAGCCTGACGCATCCCGGCTGCGGCGTTCTGCCGGCTGCGCTGGCGACCGCGGAATGGACTGACGCAAGCGGGCGTGATTTCATGCGCGCGGTCGTGCTTGGCTATGAGATGACAACACGGTTCGCACGAGCATTTGGCGCCGACATGAGTTCGAAACGCGCCTCTCTCGCGAGCCACGCATATGGTCCGTTGTTCGGCGCTGGCTATGCCGCTGGCGCGTTGATGAAATTCGACGCCGAGCAGTTCGCGATCCTGCTCAACTATCTTGCACAGGAAGCGTCGGGGCTGACGACCTGGCGGCTTGATACGAGCCACACACTCAAAAGTTATTGCTTCGCCGGAATGCCGGCCAGCAACGGCGTGAAGGCGGCGCTGCTGGTTCGCGCAGGCTTTACCGGCTCAGGTGATGTGCTTGACGAGAGGCAGCGCAGCATGCTTGAGTGCATCACGCGATATCCGCGGCCGGAAGCACTGGTAGACGGACTGGGTGAGCAGTACGCGATCGCCGGGAGCGACATCAAGTACTACTCCGTCGGCTATCCAATCGCCGCACCCGTGATGGCGGTGGAAAAAATCCTCGCGCTCGAGGGTTTCCCGAAGCACGCGATCGAATGCGTGAAGCTTTATTACCACCGGGACTGGTACGCCGTAGTGGGAGATCTGTCCATGATGCCGGACGTCAACCTGCGTTATTGCCTCTCGGTAACATTACTCGATGGTCGTTTGACTTTCAGCGCTGCTCACGACGAAGCGCGCATGCATGCTGCAGACGTTGTGCAGATGTCGCAGCGTATCGAGTTCCTCGATTCCGATTCAAGTCTCAGCTACTTCGACGCGCGCGTTGAAATCGAGGCAGGCGGAAAAACGTGGCGAGCGGAACAGGATAAATATGTGCTCGGGCGAATCGAGAATCCGATGTCCGATGCGCAGGTTCGCGAGAAGGCAAGTCAATTAATGACGCCCGTACTGGGCACCGCGTCGTGCGAGCGTGCCATCGAGTTGCTGGATAACGTGGAATCACTGACCAATATCACGGAACTCATCGACCCAATGTGCTGCGACAACAACGACCGTTGAATCTCACTGGATGCGACGCGCATGCAATTGGCGGCACTCAGTGTCACGCTCCGCGAAAGAGCGGCGTGGCGATATTGAGAAACGCTTCCGCCAACGGCGACTGCGGCGAAGACCGTTGCCACATGATGCCGACCGTTCGAGATGGACACGGCTCGGGCAAGGTGTGACGGGCGAGCCTGCTGTCGAGTGGGCGGGCGAAGGTCCAGTCCGGTAGTAGCGACACACCCAGCCCTTCGGCAACGAGCCGTGCAATGGGTTCGATGCCATCAAGTTCGAAGCGCACGCGAGGACGCACGCTGAGTCTACGCAGATAGTCATCAGCAAGCTTGCCACCGACGACGTTCCGATCATATCGAACGTAAGGCTGTTCACGAACCGTTTGGATCGGATCATTCACGGGCAGCGACGCGGGCGTGAGCAGGATCAGCTTCTCGCTTCTCAGGCTGCGCCATTCGAAGGTTTTCGGCAGCTCGAATAGCGGGCATACGAGGACGGCCGCATCGACGTCACCGTTCATTAGCCTTGAGTAGAGCTGCGTCGACGAGCTTGGCTCGATGAACACCTCGATGTGTGGATGACTGGCTATCCATGCTTTCAGAATCAATGGAACCATCTCCATTAATGCCGAAGGTGTCGCGCCCAGGCGCAGCGGCCCTGCAGGAAGGGCGGTGTCGGATGCGGCGGATTTCAGCGTGCGCACTTCACGAAGCACGGCACGTGCATGGTCGATAATCTTCAGTCCAGCGATTGTCGGCTTGACAGTTCTGCCAACGCGCACGATCAGCGGTGTTCCCAAGGTGTCTTCGAGTGCCTTGAGTCGTTGTGAGATCGACGCCGGCGCGAGATCCAGATGACGCGCCGCTTCCGCTATCGAACCAAGCTCGACGACACACAAGAAGCTTTGAAGAAATCTCGAGTCCATGGCAATCGGGAAAAGAGTGATCTGGATGTCGAAAATTGTAGTCAATAAAGCGGCCTTGTCGATCCACAAGAACGAGTGTTATCGCGTGACGCAGCTTCGCTGCACGTACACGTTCTCATAATGGACGATACATGCCACACATCGGAATTTTCGACGTCTGAAGAAGTGTGCGCAAGGTTGTTCCGTTCGAAATGGGTGGACACAATTCGCTTGTACTTGTTTCTCCATCCGCATTGAACCACTTGCAGGGAAGAACAGATGCCAAAAATTTCTTCGATCGATGTATGTACCGCGAGCGTGCCACTGGATCGCGCGACGTCGTTCTCAAACCGTAGCGTCGCGGTTCGGCATTACGGGCTAGTGAAAGTTCGCTCCGATGACGGTGTGCAGGGAATTGGCTTCTGCTATATCGGCAGTTCGGCAGGCCGGATCTTCGATGAAGCGGTGGCCGCGTTATTGGCACCGGTTGTGCTGGGCCGTGATTCGTACGATATCGAGGGTATCTGGTCGTCGATGTATCAGGAGTCGCTGCTGCAGGGCCGCGCTGGCGTCGTTATGCGAGCGATCAGTGCTATCGACACCGCGTTGTGGGATCTGAACGCGAGAACGAATCGGTTGCCCCTTCATCGCTATCTGGGGGCGGCGTTACCGGAGTCGGTGCCCGCTTATGCGAGTGGTGGCTACTATCTCGACGGCAAGACCGATGCGGTGCTTGCGGACGAAATGCGGCACTACGTGGAGCTGGGTTTCCGCGCGGTGAAGATGAAAACCGGCCGTTTTTCGCCAAAGGAAGAAGCATCGCGTGTGCGGGCGGCTCGCGAGGCGGTCGGCAAGGACGTCGATCTGATGCTGGATTGCAATAACGCGTGGCTCGATCTTACCGAGGCATTGCAATACGTGCGCCGGTTCGAGGAGTTCGAACCGTATTTCATCGAAGAGCCTTTCGGACCCGATGACATCGAGAACCACGCACGGCTCGCGCGCGGCACACCGGTACCGATCGCAACGGCAGAGATCGGATATGGCCGCTGGTATCACAAGGCGCTGTTGGACTGCGGCGGCGCGTCGATTCTGCAGACGGATGCCGCAGTCTGCGGCGGCATCACCGAGTGGAAGCGTATCGCGGCGACAGCTTCGAGCTATGGCGTGGTGCTCTGTCCTCACTGGTTCCACGATCTGCACGCGCCGCTTGTTGCTGCAACGCCGAATGCCCGCTATGTCGAGCTGTTCCCCGACGATCAGGTCCTGAATTTCCGACGTCTGATCGATCGTCAATTGGAGTTCAAAAATGGTCGCGTGATGCTCCATCAGGAGCCGGGCCTCGGGTTCGATTTCGACGAAGTCCAGGTTGGCAAGTATGCGCAATGGCAAAACGTGAAATAGACCGCATTTCAGCATGCGCTTGCCGAGACGCTGTCTGTGGTCGCACGTTGAACTGTTCATTTGCACGGGGCTGTCCCGATCGAGCCCGCGGACGCAACAGGCTCGGAAACCAGGATGTATCCCGGGTTGACACTTAAAAGAAAGCGATTTCATAATAATTTCCAACCCGTCGTAAGAGCGGGATATGACACTTACGGATTACGTAGAAAATCCGTGTCAGGAGACTAAATAATGGATCTGGCAACTGGCATCATTGCAGCTCCGGTTTTGCCGCTCGATGAAAGCGATTCCATAGATTGGTCGACGCTGGGCCGATACATGGAGGCTATTGCAGCCGGGCGGCCGCGCGCCATTGCGATGAACATGGCGGTGAGCGAGGTTAGTTCGCTTTCGATTGCCGAACAGATCGAAGTGATCCGGTATGCGAAGCGTGTGCTGGCCGACGGTTGCACGCTGGTGTCGGGCGTCAATACGACGAATGGTCCCGCCGCTGTCGAACTCGGGTGCCAGATGATCGAGGCCGGCGCCGAGGCGCTGGTCGTGTTTCCGCCGGTTCCTGCCTTTCTTGGCCCGGTGACCGTATCAATGGTCGAAGACTTCCACGGCTATATCGCAGAGCATCTTGGCGTTCCGTTGATTGCTTTCGAGACCAACTTCATCAGCTATCCAGCTGGAAGCATCACTGCGTTGTCGAGGATTCACAACGTCGTTTCGATCAAGGACGCCTCGTTCAACATCGATCACACCGTCGCGAATGTGAAGGAAAACGCGAAGTCGGATCGCCCGATCGGCATGCTGACAGGGAGCGATACGTTCGTCCTCGAAGCCATGCTGATGGGTTGCGATGGCGCATTGATCGGGTTGGCTGCGACGGCAACGGCGGCTCTCGTCGAAATGCACGAACTCGTCGCGGCGCGAAAGATCACTGAAGCTTTCGACATTTGGGATCGCATCGCCCCGATCGCGCGTATTGGCTGGCGCGCGCCGATACGGGACTACCGTGTTCGAATGAAATACGTGTTGATGCGGCAAGGCGTGATTCCAAACATGCGCGTGCGCGTGCCTTTTCCCGGTCTTTCGGAGATCGACCGCAACGATCTCGACGAGGCGTTCGATCAATGCGGATTCAACGCGCCGCGATTTCATCCTGCTGGCGTGAAGCGCTGATTGTCGCGATACCAATCAAGTTTGCCAATTTATGTATTTCAAGGAAAAGGCAATGAGTTTGACTAGCGAATCGAAGGAAGACGCCGAGTTCATTGAGTCGGTACACGTGTCGCCGCATGTGCGCCTCATCCGTATCGCCCGGCCGGAAAAACGCAACGCGATGACCAATGGCATGGTGATCGAAATCGGGCGTCTGCTTCGCGAGTACAAGGATGACGTGAACGTTCGGTGCGTCGTCATCACCGGCGACGAGATGGCGTTTTCCGCTGGCGCCGATCTGAAGAACATGCACAAGTTCGGTTCGGCGGCAGTTGTTAACGACGTGCGCCGAGCAGCAGCATGGGAAGAAATCGAGTGCTTTCCGAAGCCGTTCATTGCGGCGGCCAACGGTTATACGTACGGCGCGGGAAACGAACTCGCGATGTGCTGCGACTTCGTGATCGCGGGCAGCAACGCGCTCTTTGGTCAACCTGAAGCGAAGACGTCAGGTATGGCGGGGGACGGCGGCACGCAGCGTCTGCCGCGCAAACTAGGTCCGTCGATGGCCGCCTACATGATCATGACAGGGGAGCCGATCAGCGCGCAAGCCGCGAAGGAGTTCGGCTACGTGATCGAGATCTGCGAGCCTCAACGGACTGTCGAGCGTGCGCTAGAAATAGCCGAGGTTATTTCGATGCGTGGCCCGCTTGCGGTGCAGGCGATGAAAGCGTGCATGCGCGTCGCGGCCGGTGCGACGCACGAGAACGGGCTCGCGTACGAACGGATGATGGTCGTGCGCAATCAGTCGACGCCGGATCGCGCAGAAGGTTTAGCGGCATTCTCGGAAAAGCGTGAACCGAAATTCACGGGACTTCGCTGATGAACGAGAGCGCTGCGATGGACACAGAAGTATTGAATGTCGCAATTATCGGTTGCGGATGGGTTGCCGATTGGCATGTACAAGATGGATTTGCGCATTTGCCGAAACGATTTAACGTGTTGGCTTGTTGTGACCGCGACATCGAACGCGCGAAGCAATTCGCGGAACGATACCGTGTAGAGCGCGTAGTGGGCGATCTGGGCGAAGTGTTGTCAATGCCTGATGTCGACGTCGTCGTGATCTGTACGCCGCCAGCGTTACATTATTCGATGGTTGTCGCCTGTCTGCGCAAAGGCAAGCACGTCGTGTGCGAAAAGCCTTTCGTCGCATCGCTCGCGCAAGTCGATGCCGTGATCGCTGAAGAGGCGAAATCGACCGCGCGCGTCATGCCTATCTTCCAATACCGATTCGGTGACGGGCTCGCGAAGGTGAGACATGTCATTCGTTCGGGCCTTGCCGGCAAGCACTACGTGTCCAGCATCGACACCGCGAAGCGGCGCGATGCCAACTACTACCAGGTCGAATGGCGTGGCAAGTTTGCTACCGAGCTAGGCGGTGTTTTGCTTACGCAAGCCATCCACATCCACGACGTGCTGTTGTGGCTCGTTGGTCCCGTGCAGGCGGCGGCTTGCTTCAAGACAACACGCGTGAATCCGATCGAAGTCGAGGACTGCGCGGTCGCGAGCTTGCAGTTGCACGATGGATCGCTCGCGTCGTCGTCCGCAACGCTCGGCTCCGCGCGTCAGACCACCCGGCTGCGCCTGTGCTTCGAGAACGTCACATTCGAGAAGACTGGCCATGACGAGAACTCATCGCGGCCCGCCGATGAACCGTGGACGGTGATCCCGCGTGTCCCCGAATTGGCCGCCGCTATCGAGCAGAAAATGGCCGAGGTAGCGCCTGGTTCAGCGTGGTTTGTTCGGCAATACGAGCTTTTTCACGAAGCGCTTGCATCGGGGGCGCCCTTTCCCGTCACGCTCGCTGACGCGCGCGCGTCCATTGAACTGGTGACGGGCTTATTCGCCGCGAGCGAATCATGCTGCGTCGTCGAGTTTCCAATTGGTGCGGATCATCCGAAGTACAACGGATGGTTCGATGCACCCTTATATACCAACGATGCCGGTGCGTGAAAACGGATAGTTGTCCAATCGTGGAAGTCATCTTGCGGAGACAATATTGTGGAATCGCACAGGAAGCTTTCCAAGCCTTCATCGTGGACCATGAGCGCTACAGCTAAAAAACGCTCGAAACGATCGATTGCTGCGGGTCTGTATCCCGTCCTGGCTATCGCAGCCTTTTTCCTGATCTGGGAGGGCGCGGTACGCGCGCTGCATATTCCCTCGTATCTGTTGCCAATGCCATCGGATATCTTTGGGGAGATTTATCAGAACGCTGGTGTGCTTGTGCATCACGGACAGGCGACGTTGCTTGTGATCCTTGCTTCGTTCATCACGTCAGTATTGCTTGGCGTGCCATTGGCGTTGCTGATCTCGTTTTCACCATTCGCGAGACGCATGATCTACCCACTGATCGTGTTTTCGCAGATGATTCCGAAGATCGCGATTGCGCCTCTTTTCGTTATCTGGTTCGGTTTCGGCTTCGTTCCGAAACTTTTGATCGCAGTTCTGATTTCGTTTTTTGCTGTAGTCATTCAATCGATTGTTGGCTTCACCTCACTGCGTCCGCAACCGATACGCGTTGCTCAGTCGATGGGGGCGACGCGCCTGGACCTGTTTTTCAAAGTCCGTCTGCCGCACGCGCTGCCGAACATCTTCGCCGGGTTGAAGATGGCGATGGCGTCGTCGGCGATTGGTGCAATCGTCGGCGAGTTCATCGCATCGCAACAGGGACTGGGCTATCTCGTGCTGGTCGCGAACGGCCAGATGGACACCAAGCTGGCTTTTGCCGGCATGCTGATTCTCAGCGTGATGGGCATCGTTCTCTACTTCATCGTCGAGCTTGCCGAGCGAATGATGACAGGGTGGAGAACAGCTCAGCGCGGCTGAGGTAGGTCACTTGTGAATTCGAGCGTACGTAGACGGAGACACATCAATGCAGAATATTCAGGCAGTTTCCCGATCATCGGATGCGCAGGTGTCGTTCGATCGGCTGAAGAAGATCTATGTGACGGACGATGACGATCTGCTCGCGCTCAACGAAACCTCCTTTTCGATCGGCAAAGGCGAGTTTGTTTCCGTGCTTGGGCCAAGTGGATGTGGGAAAAGCACACTGTTGCTGATGGCCGCGGGACTGGAGTCGTCGTCCGGTGGTACCGTAACGATCGGTGGACAGGTAGTCGAGAAACCGTACACCGATATCGGCATCGTCTTTCAGGAGCATGCGCTCTACGAATGGCGAACGATTCTCCAGAACATCATGCTGCAGGCGGAGATTCGTCGTCTGTCGAAGAGCAAGATCGAAAGTCGCGCTTATGAATTGCTGGAGCAAACCGGATTGAAGGAATTCGCGCACAAATATCCGTCCGAGCTTTCCGGTGGAATGCGGCAGCGCGCTGCTATCTGCCGTGCGCTGGTGCACGATCCGTCTGTGCTGTTCTTCGACGAGCCATTTGGCGCGCTCGATGCACTCACCCGCGAGCAAATGCGCATCGACCTCGAAAAGATGTGGCTCGAACAACGTCCTACGGTGTTGTTCATTACGCACGGAATTTCGGAAGCCGTTGCGCTCTCTGACCGCATCATTGTGATGACACCACGTCCAGGGCAGGTCGACGAAGTACTGGCGATCGACCTGCCGAGACCGCGTACGAAGGAAGTGCTGAGCAGTCAGAAATTCATCGACTACTGCGATCGGATAACAGAGAGCTTTATGCGTCGAGGCATTATCAAATACTGACCCGGCATGCAATCGATTACGTTTCGATGCGCGCAATCAGGATGGAGGAGACAAACATGGGATCAAGACGGAGTTTCATCGCGGGTTCGATGGCGTCGGCGGCGACGCTGTTGTTGGGCGCGCGCTCAGCGAAGGCACAGCAGTTGGAGAAAGTGTCGTTCCGCTTCAACTGGGCGTGGGTCGGTAATTATTCACCGGTCGTTCTGGGCCGAGAGCGTGGCTACTTCAAGGAGCTAGGTATTGATCTCGACGTCGCGCAAGGGAAGGGTTCCGGCGCCACAGCTCGGCAGGTCGGATCGAAGAACGACATGTTCGCGTGGGCTGACACCGGCGCAGTGATGGTCGCGCGCGCGCAAGGGATTCCGATTGTCGAGGTGATGACGCTAGCCAGGAGCAATCTCGGTGTGCTATGGATTTCTGGTCGGGGGCTCGAAGTCAAAACGGCGCGTGATCTCATCGGCAAGAAAGTCTCGGCGACGCCGGGCGACGGCAACTC
>Ga0154001_1000070_pt1 | contig 25866 bp, 22 predicted proteins | sample TSNJ085MetaG_FD_104699 | JGI IMG/M metagenome (GOLD analysis project Ga0154001, IMG submission 104699) | Attine ant fungus gardens microbial communities from New Jersey, USA - TSNJ085 MetaG | ecosystem: Host-associated > Fungi > Mycelium > Unclassified | place: USA: New Jersey, Wharton State...
CGACGAACTCGGGGCGGCGCGCGAACGCGTGCTCGCTGCGTTGCGCACGGAAGGACTACTCGATATCGAAGCGGCCGATTACCGGCTTTCGCAATTGCTGTCGCACGCTCGCTGAACTTCGCATGCACACGCTTTTCTGAGCGCAGCTGGTGCTCAGGATTTCAAGCGGAAAAAAGGAGGAGACCCATGTCTAAAGCAACCCCTGCAAGTTTTCGCACTACCGACGATTCCCCGTTGCAGCGGGAAACGATGTCCGTTGTGATCCGCAAGATATCGCCCTTTGTCGGACTGCTGTTTTTCGTGGCGTTCCTGGATCGGGTGAACGTCAGCTTCGCCGCCATCACCATGAAGACCGATCTCGGACTCTCCGATGTCGCGTACGGCACGGGCGCGGGGCTTTTCTTCATCGGCTATTTCCTCGCGGAGATACCGAGCAACATGATGCTGGAGCGCTTCGGCGCGCGTCGCTGGCTGGCGCGCATCATGATCAGCTGGGGCCTGATTTCGGTGGCGATGGCCTTCGTGAATAGCGCCACGTCCTTCTACGTGTTGCGCTTTCTTCTCGGGCTCGGCGAGGCGGGCTTCTATCCGGGGCTCATGCTGTACTTTACCTACTGGTTTCCGATGCGCTACCGCGCGCGCGTGGTCGGTTTTCTGATGTTCGCCATTCCGGTGGCGAGCTTCGTCGGCGCACCGCTTTCGACCGGCCTCATGACGCTCCTCGATGGCGCTCACGGCTTGCCGGGCTGGCGCTGGCTTTTCGTGCTCGAAGGGTTACCGGCCGTGATTCTCGGTATCGCGACGATGCGCTATCTCGCGGACAACCCGCTCAAGGCGCGCTGGCTGCGCGACGATCAACGCGCCTGGCTCATCGAGGTGCTGGACGGCGAGCGCGCGCTCGCGAAGGTGCACGCGAAGGGCGGCTGGCTTGCGGCGATCTCGAATCCGAAAGTGCTGTGCGTCGTGCTGATGCTCGCATTGAACGGCCTCGCCACGAATGGCGTGAACTTCTGGCTGCCGCAACTCGTGAAGAGCTTCGGGCTGTCCACCTTCCAGACCGGTCTCGTCGCCTCGATTCCCTATGGTTTCGCCGGCATCGCGGTCGTATTCTGGGGGCTGCATTCCGACTTCAAGCGCGAGCGCGTCTGGCATTACGCGATTGCCGGATGGGTCGCAGCCGCGGGTCTCTTTATCGCGGGATACACGCTGAATCAGCCGGTGCTCAACATCGCGGCGCTGACGCTCGCCGTCATCGGCGTCAACGCGACGCAGCCCGCGTTCTGGACCATGACCGGCCTCGTGCTGGCGGGAACCAATGCGGTGGCGGTCGGTTTCGCCTTCGTCAATTCGCTCGGCAATCTGACGGGTTACGTGGGCCCGGTACTGGTCGGCTGGCTCAAGCAGAGCACGGGCAGCTTTGGCACCGCGCTGTTCGTTCTCGGCTGTACGACGGTGCTGATGGGCGCATTGCCGTTCACGCTGCGCCGCTACATCGTCGAGCAGGAGCACGGTAGCGAGACAGTGGCGCATGCCGTTTCCGACAAGGTGCGCGCGGGCGACCCTACCGGACGCGCGTGAGCGTTTCCAGAACGATAGCGAAGGACAGCGAAGGAGCGACTCCATGAAGGTACTGATTACGGGCGGCGGCGGCTTCCTCGGGGCGTGGCTCGTGCGCGCGCTCATCGCGCGCGGCATCGACGTGCGCCTGATGGAATGGCGTGACGATCGCAGCATCGCGACCGCCGTGCTCGGGGCGTCGGCGGCAACGCTCGACTGGCGCGTGGGCGACGTGCGTCGCGCGGAAGACGTGCGCGCCGCGATGCGCGATTGCGATCACGTCATCCATCTGGCGGGACTGCTGACGCCCGCCTGCAAGAGCGATCCGCTGCTGGGCGCGGTGGTCAACGTCATTGGCACGCTGAATGTATTCGAGGCGGCGAAGGGAGCCGGTATTCGCAAGGTTCTGTATTCGAGCAGCGGCGGCGTCTACGGACCCGATGATCCCGAGGTGCCTTTTCCGACCACGCACTATGGCGCGTTCAAACTCGCGAACGAGGGATCGGCGCGCGCATATTGGCTCGACCACGGCATCGCGAGCATCGGCTTTCGCCCGTTCGTCATTTACGGCCCCGGTCGCGAGACGGGACTCACGGCGGGCCCGACGCTCGCCTGCCGCGCGGTGGCGCGGGGCGAACCGTATGTCATTCCCTATACGGGACGCTCGGGCCTCGTGTTCGTCGGCGATGTCGCGGCGGCCTACGAGCGTGCGCTACTGCGCAGCTTCGATGGCGCTCACGTGGTTAATCAGCCGGGGCATAGCACCGACATGAGCGACGTGATCGACGAATTGCGTCGCATCGATCCCGCGGCGGACATTCGCGCGGAAGGTCCGCCGATGCCCAGTCTGTCGACGGCGATTGGCGCGACCGGCGAGGACGTGCTCGGCGCGCTGCCTCTGACGCCGGTTCGCGAGGGTCTGCGTCGGACAGTCGAACATTATCGCGTGGCGCTCGTCGCCTGACGATCCAGCTTATCTGGGAGAACATCACATGAAGTTATTGGGCGCGCATACCTTCGGCACTGTATGGACGCATGATGCGGCAGGCGCCATTGCTGCGTTTTCTGAGCTTGGCTTTCGCGATTTCCAGTTGATGGCGATGGCCCCGCATCTGGACCCGTGGACCTGGCAGGCCGCGTTGCCGCCGCTGCAGCGTGCGCTCGATGCGTGCGGCGCACGCGTGATCGCCGTCGATCTGCCGAGCAGCGACATCAATATCGCAAGCTCGACGCCCGCTGCCGTGGAGTTCGCGATGGCGACCTACGAACAGGCGATGTCGCTTGCGCATGCGGTGAACGCAAAGTGGCTCACGATCAACTCGGGCCGCAAGCATATGCTTCTGCCGCCGCCCGACGAGCGTCTTCTTCAGGTGTACTCGCAAGCGCTCGAACGGCTGGCGCATCGCGCGGGCGAGCTTGGCATGCGCATCCTGATCGAGAACATTCCCGGCTGCCTGCTGGATACGGCTGCGGCGCTTGCGCAGTTTCTCGACCGACACGACTTCGGCAATGTGGACGTGCTCTATGACGTCGCCAACGCGGCCGCGATAGGAGAAGACCCCGTGGACGGACTCGCGTTGCTCTCGCCGCGCGTCGCGGTCGTGCATCTTTCGGATGCGGGCAAGGGCAAATGGCAGCATGCGCCGATCGGTTCGGGCGACATCGACTTCGAGGCGATACGCCGGCAACTCGCGGATATGCAATTCGCGGGGGACGTGGTGCTGGAGATTATCAGCGCGCGCCCCATCGAGGACCTGCGCGCTTCTCTCGAGAGGCTGCGCGCGCAAGGCTGGTGATAACGCGCGCGGGGAGAGGCTGAGACCGGCAAGCACGGGCGGCAACCGCAAGGCCGGCCGTCTGCCTTGCGCGATGCCGGGTCAGGCTCCGGGAGCTGTAAGTGCCGCCGGTGCCGTATGCATCGCGTTATCGGATGGCATTCGCGGTGCTCAGCTTTGCGGCCCGGACGGCTGGTTTGCCGGCGCGCCGCGGTCGGTGCGCTGCTCGATCGCGCGAATGACCGCGATCATGTCCTGTTGCCCATGGCCGAGTGCTTCGGTTTCGCCATAAAGCGCGTGGCAGAGGTCGAGCAGCGGCGACGCAATACTCGCGTCTCTCGCGGCCTCGGCCACGAGGCGACTGTTCTTCAGTACGTCGGTGATGGCGGCCTGCACCGAAAAGTTCTGCGTGGCCAGCTTGTCCAGCTTTACGCGCGATACGTCGCTGGCCATCGGTCCGGCATTGAGCACATTGGCGAACTGCGCAAGATCGATGCCGTGGCGCTCAGCGAAGTGTGTGGCCTCGGTCAAACCCGTGACCATGGTGATGAGAAACAGATTGACGGCGAGTTTCATCGTCAGGGCCGACGGTACCGCACCGCACACGAAGCTGTCGCGACACAGCGGCTTGACGAGCGCACGCACTGCTTCGACATCAGCGGCGGCGCCTGCGAGCATGACGACGAGCTGGCCCGCTTCGGCGGGCTTGCGCGAGCCCGAAACGGGCGCCTCGACGTAACGGCCGCCCGCCGCCTCGATCTCGGCCGCCAGCGCCTGGGAATACCCGGCCGACGTGGTCCCCATGTTGACGATCGTATGGCCGCCGACGTGCGCGCCGAATGCCGGCGTGCCGCGGCCAAGAACGGCATCGATCGCGGGATCGTTGGCGAGCATGAGGATCACGGTCCGGCACTGCGCGAAGACCTCGCCGGCTTCCTCGACGACTTGCGCACCGGCGTCGCGCAACGTGCCGTAGTGTCCCTGGGAGCGGCTCCAGGCGACGAGCGGCGTGCCGGCCCGCACGAGGTTGAGCGCCATCGGCGTGCCCATGACGCCGAGACCAATGAATCCGACTGCTGTTTGCATAGGACCGCTCCAGGGTGAGGGAGATAACGGGAAGATGCGTGCGCGTCAATACGGCGGCATTTCCAATGCGTGCCCCGCATTGTGAGGCGTATCGGCATTTGCGTCAGCGATTCGCACAACGGCAGAGGCAAGCCGATCAGACCATCACGGCCGCATCGCGCCTCAAGCAGCGGGCAGTGGGCGCAGCGGCGTTACTCGTCGTCCGTTTGCTGCTGCGCGGAGCGCAGCCTGCGCATTTCCGTGTCGTCGAGATGTTCGAGCATTGCGCGGTGCGCGCCGGGCCCGTCACCCGCGAGAATGGCGTCGAGAATCGCCTTGTGAAGCGGCAATGAGATCGCGTGGTTTTCTTCCGCGCGCGAATTGGTCAGATGCAGCGATGCCAGCATCGTCGCGCGGATCGCATGGGCCAGCGGCAACAGGAAGCGGTTGTGCGCGGCGAGCAGGATGGCCGTGTGGAACTCCAGATCGGCTTTGATGAAGCCTTCGGTGTCGTCGGTGTGCGCGCCCGTGGCCATCGCTTCATACGCCGACGCGAGCCGCGTCTTGTCTTCCGGTCCGGAGCGGGTCGCCGCCAGGGCCGCCGCGGACGGCTCGACGAGCCGGCGCATTTCGATCAGATCTACTAGCACCGGTGCGTTTGCGCTGAGCTGGCTGTGCCAGCCGAGCACGGCCGGGTCGAGCTGATGCCAGTTCGGCGGTGCTGTCACCAGCGTGCCGCGTTTCTGGCGCGACTCGATCAGCCCTTTGGCGGCCAGAACCTGCAGCGCTTCGCGTAACACCGTCCGGCTCACGCCGTACTGCGCCAGCAGGTTCTCTTCCGCCGGCAGCGGACTGTCAGGCTCCAGCTTCCCGGAGACGATTTCGCGCCCAAGCGCATCCACTACCTGTTCGGTGCGCGTTTTGGGCAAGGGACCTTTCAACATCATGGCCTGGGGTTTTCCCGCTTAAAAGGTGAGTGAATTATATAATAATATTTAATAAATCGATCTAGGCTTGCCGCACCGAGGCGATGCCAGTCAATCAATTCGCCAAGGAGCCCAGATGAAAATCAGCGCCGTTCGCACCCATGTTCTCGAAGCATCATTATCCCAGCCGTTCGCCTATTCGCGCGCCTGGTACGCCAGCCGCACCGCGATGCTGGTCGAAATCGAAACGGATACCGGGCTGACCGGCTGGGGGGAATGTTATGGACCGGCACGCATGACGTCGGCCGTCGTGCAGGCCATGTCGCGCTGGCTGCTGAACCAGAATCCGCTGCACACGGACCGGTTGTGGCAGCAGATTTACGCCGATTTGCGCGATCACGGCCAGAAGGGGCTCGTGGTCGAAGCGCTCAGCGGCATCGACATTGCGCTGTGGGACATTAAGGGGAAGCACTTCGGCGTGCCGGTCTACGACTTGCTCGGCGGCCCGTTGCGCAATTCGGTGCGCGCGTATGCCACGGGGCTGTATCGGCGCGAAGGCGGCAACCCGCTGGAGTATCTCGCCGAAGAAGCGGCCGGCTATGTCCGCGAGGGATTTCATGCCGTCAAGCTGAAGGTCGGCTTCGGTATCCGTGACGACGTCCTCGCCGCGCACGCCGTGCGCGAGGCCATCGGGCCGGAAGTCGGCCTGATGATCGACGCGAATCATGCGTACGACGCGGTCGCGGCGATCCAGTTGGGCCGCAAGCTCGAACATCTGGATATCGGCTGGTTCGAGGAACCGGTGCCTCCGGAAGACCTCGACGCCTATCGCGAGGTGAAGCGCGCGCTGCCGATTCCGATTGCCGGCGGCGAGTGCGAATTCACCCGCCTCGGTTTTCGCGACGTGTTCGCCTCGCACGCGCTCGATATCGTTCAGCCGGACACGTGTGCCGCGGGCGGTATCAGCGAATGCAAGAAGATCGCCGACATGGCGGCAACCTTCGGCATTCGCTACAACCCGCACGTCTGGGGTACGGGCATCGGCATCGCCGCCTCGCTGCAACTGATGGCGACGCTGCCGACGCATACGCCGACCTCGCTGCAGCCGGTCGAGCCGATTCTCGAACTGGACCAGACCGAGCATCCGATCCGCCAGGCGATTCTCAAGACGCCGCTCGTGCACTCGGGCGGCGGCATGGCTATTCCGGACGGTCCGGGCCTTGGCATCGAGATCGACCGCGACGCGCTCGAAGCATTTCGGGTTCGCTGATTCATTTCCAATCCGCCATTTCCCAGGCATTCCGATGACCTGGCGACCGCTCGCGCCTGCGGTCGGGCAACGCGCACCGGCGCATCAGGCGCTACAACAAGGGAAGGAGAAGCAGCATGCAAACACAGCGACTGGAGCCGTCAGGCGGGAGCGCGGCGGTGCCGGCACCGTGGTGGTCGATTGGCGGCACCTTGATGATCGGGTTGTTCGTCGCTTACCTCGACCGCTCGAATCTGTCGGTCGGCCTGCCGGGCGTGGCGCGGGATCTCGGTTTCGATGGCCCGCAGTTCGCGAAGGTATCCAGTTGGGCGCTGACGGCCTTTCTGATCGGCTATACGATTGCGAACATTCTCGGCGGCCTGTTGACGCGCCGGCGCGATCCGAAGTGGATCATGATCGCCTGCGTGGCGATCTGGTCGGTTGCGACGCTCGTCGTAGGCACGACGGGCTCGATCGCCACGCTGCTCGTTTGCCGCGTCGTGCTGGGCGTGACCGAAGGCATTTACTGGCCGCAGCAATCGCGCTTCGCCAAAGCGTGGTTTAGCCCGGAGCAGCGGACGACCGCCAATAGCCTGATCCAGTATTACGGTCAGTTTCTGGCGCTCGGTCTTGGCTTCATGATCCTGACGCCGTTCTACGATCTGCTGGGCTGGCGCGCGCTGTTTCATATCACGGGTCTGCTTGGACTCCTGATTATCGTGCCGTTGTATCTGTGGCGTTTGCCGCGCAAGGACGCCGCGCCGTTCCCCGAACCCGCGGTTTCGACCGGGAAGAAACCGCGGTTGACGCTCGCCTCGCTGGGCGGCCCCGCGTTCCTGCTTCTGTTGTTCAGCTACCTGACGCAAGGGGCGCTGTTCTGGGGCATCACGCTGTGGATTCCGCTCGCGGTCAAGACGCTCGGCTTTACCGGCTTCGAACAGGCATTCGCGAGTTCCATCCCTTATCTGTTCGCCGTCGTGCTGGCGATTCCGCTTTCACGCCTGAGCGACAGGACGAAGCGGCGCACCCTGATCGCCGGACTCGGGTTGCTCATTCCTGGCCTGCTCGTCGTGACTCTCCCGTTCGTGGGCGGCGCGATGGCCAAGATGATCCTGATTACGCTTTCGCTGGGGTTTTATGCGAGCGCGTTCTCGCCGAACATCTGGTCGATCGTGCAAAGCACCGTGCACCCGGACGCCGTGGGGCCGGCCGCGGGCATCATCAACGGTATCGGCGCCGGCGGTGGCGGCACCATGGCCGGCTTCGTGGTGGGCATGCTGTATCAGTCGACGGGTTCGTATATTCCCGGCTTCGCGACGTTGGGCGCGTTTGTCGTGCTAGGCGGTATCTCGCTGCTGCTGTTTGGCCGGGTGACCAGGCAGGGGTGAATCTGGTCTTCGCGCGATGGCGTTGCGGTGGCGTTATATCGCGCTGATGTGCGGACGTGTATGCATGCACCATGCGGACGCTCCGCGCCGCCGCCTTCCGGTCGAGGCGCGCGGCGAAACAGATCGGTCGGGTTCAGGCCAGGTTGAGCATCGTGCCACGGCAATCCTTGGTGTTGCAGTGGCATGCGTAATCGTTGCGCGCCTCGTCGGCTTCTTCGGGCGGTATTTCGAGCGAGTAATCGATAAACAGCTCCTCGCCTGGCGCAATGTCGCGGATCGCGTCAATGTAGACGCGACCGTCTTCTTCGGCGGCTTCACAGTTTGCCATGCACGCGTGATTGAGCCACCGCGAGCCATTCCCGCCGCGGCCGCCGTCGATCACGCGTCCGTCGGACAGGCCGAACAGGAACGTGTGCCCGCTCTCCTCGCGTTTCGCGTAGTGGCGGGCGGCTTCCCGCCACGAGGTCACCAGACCTTTGTACTCGAAGATGCGCTCGCCCGTGGAAATCGCCCGAAGCGCAAAAACGCCCTTTCCATGAACAGAGGATTGCCGTACGGAGACACGCTTCATACCGGGCCACGCGAGGAGGAGAGAGGCTCCGAGTATAGCCGGAGGATAAGTCACTGGGCGGCATTTGAATCATGCGAAACATGAGTATCGTCATGCGGTGTCCGGGTTCGTCCATTCCGTCGATGTCCACTATTTTGGATATTTAAGCATTGCCGTGGACGTACTCGTACTTTTGCCTTGACGATGCGACCGGCACCCTGACTTTGGACATTCCTTCGTGTCTTTCCTATCCGTTTGGCACGCAATCGTAACGCGCACGACAGACAACGCCGCGTCTCTGCCTTTCGCGGACCTCGACGCAACGATTGCGCGCGACGTGACGGCGTGACGCCGCGCGCGGGTGTTGTCTGGGCCCGTCAGGCGGTTTGGCGCTTCAGGAAGCTTTCGACGACGGTGGCGAAGTAGGACGGACATTGCTGCATCGGGTAATGGCCGCTGTCAGGAATAACGTGCAGCTCCGCGTTCGGATGCCATGCGAGAAAGGTGCGCTGCATGGCCGGCGCATCGAGCCCCGGATCTTTGTCGCCAATCATGACCAGGAAAGGGGTTTCGAGTCCCTGCACGTCGTCGACGAAATTTGCCGTGACCAGCATGTCGAGGTATTTCCTCCGGCAGGCTGGCGCTACGGTGTCGCGGTTATATTGCACCTTGCTATCGACCCACTCGTCGGAAAGCCCGCCGGAGACGAACTTGAATAACCGCCGAAGGGCGTTGTCGTCCTCTACGGTGCTGGCAAAGAAAGTCAGGGCTTCCGGACTCAACCGGTTTCCGGCAGCGGAAACCGGACACACGGCGATTGCGCTGATGACGCGAGAAGGCGCGTCTGCCGCGAGGCGCTGCGTAATCATCCCGGTCATCGAGTGACCGATTACGTGGAAGTGCGGCCAACCGAGCCGATCGGCGAGCATGAGGCAATCGGTGGCAATTTCCTCCAGGGTGAATTCACCCGTCAATGCGATGGATTGCCCGTAGCCGCGCAAATCGGCGAAAACGTAGGTGAACGCATGACCATCGAGCCAGGGTATGACTGCATCGTAGCTGGCGTGGTCCCCGAGCCAGTCATGCATGACCAGTACATGAATCGGGCCCTGGCCGTACTGTACATAGCCGAGGTCGGCGTCCGAGCCCGGACGGATTTCAAGGGGTACTTTCATTTCAGGGTTCCATTCAGATGGCGGAACCAAAACGAAACGCCCTCCCGGCGAACCGGGAGGGCGTTTTGAAAGTGAGGCCATGCTATCAATCGCTCGAACGAGAGTCAATAGGCGGGCACGTGTTTCCGTACGACAGCAGTGGCTGGAATTTTGGAGCAGTGCGGTCGACAATCAGAACCGGTGCGTAATCCCTATGCGTAGCGCAAGCTGGTGGTTGCTTGCCGATGGCGTTTGCCCGGTCAGATAAGCAACCGCTGGCTGACCGAGCGAGTCGGTTCCACTCGCATGCTGATAAACGACGATGAAATACACGTCGGTACGCTTGGACAGGAAATAGTCGGACCCTGCTTGCAGCTGGTGATACAACGCTCCGCTCCGGTTTTCGGCGCCGCTTGCATTCGTATAGATATAGGCGATGCCGGCGAGCCATGCAGGCGTTAGCTGATATCTGCCGTTCACTTCGACGTTGTTAAACCGCGCATTGCCTGTGTAACCAAGCGGATTCGGCCCGCTCGTGGAGCCGAGTCCGCGAAACTGCACGTTTGAGTAAGTCAGTCCCAGCGTTGCGCTGCCGATCTGATACGAACCCGCTGCACTGATGATCTGCAACGTGGAGGCCGATACATAACCGGCATAGATGGGATTGGACTCCGGCGTCGTCGCCGACCCCAGCGAGCCAAGATTGTTGCTCGCGGCAGTCGTACCGTTATTGGGATTGCTGCCGTAGAACCCCAGGTTTGGATTGCGAGCGTTCAGGTAGGCCATCCCAAGTCCGAATGGACCGTGCGTATACCCGCCGCCCAACGACCACACCTGGTTACGGGAAACACTGCCGGGCACCCCGCCGAAACTGTATAAACCGCCGAACCGTAGCCCGGAATAATCGTTGCTGGCGAACTTCACGGCATTGTTGATGCGTCGGGTGTTCAATGCGTTGTCGACGTCGCCGGCGTGGGCACCCATGTATCCCGCCCATTGCGCTCCAGACTGGAATAACTGGGTATAGTCGACCACGGAGTCATATTGACGTCCCAGTGTCAGGGTGCCGTATGAGCTTTGCAATCCGACGAATGCCTGGCGTCCGAACTCCGCGCCACCTTGCGCCAAGGCGCCGTTTCCAATGCTGAAGCCGTTTTCGAGTACGAATACCGCCTTAAGTCCACCTCCCAGATCCTCGACACCCCTGATTCCCCATCGGCTACCGCGAATACCGCCCGTCGCGCCATCCTGGAACGAGTATTGGTGATTGCCTTGCGGACCGCTGGCGGGCCGTGTGGTTTGCACGTTACTCGTGAAATTGATGCCGGCGTCGATCAGTCCGTAGAGCGTGACACTGCTCTGCGCAAAGGCTTGCGCGCTATATCCGATCGTCGCTAACGCAACGACTGCGGGTAGTTTTTGAATCTTCATTCGCGTCTCCTTGAGTTGTCGTCTTTCTGGAATTGAATAACCTTATTCAAATATCTATAAATTAGACATGCTAATTATCTCGAAGAAATTTTTAGCGAAACGGTTTCGGCGGTTGACGTTAAGCCATGTCGAAACATCGTCGACATGACTGGGCATCGACTCGCCGTGCGGAGAGCGTCCTGCGTCACGTTGCACGCCTTGCCGCCCAGGCGGCATCAGCGTATCCGCGCATTTGCCACATGGCGTCGGCGCCCGAACGGCCATTCGCCGCGACGCCAGCCCACCGCTGAGAGCGCGGCGCCGCTGATCAGCGCCGCCATCAGCACGTAATAGCTCGGTGCCAGCGTGTCGCCCGTGACGCCGATGACCCAGGTCACGAAGAAGGGCGAGAAGCCGCCGAATAACGTGACCCCGAGGCTGTAGGAAAACGACAGGCCGGTCGAGCGCGTTTCGACTGGAAAGATTTCCGATACCAATGCCGGCATGGGTCCGGAATAACCCGCCTTGTACAGTCCGGCGATCACTTCCAGCCCGAGCAGCCACGCCATGGTCGGGTGGTATTTGAGCCAGAGAAACATCGGATAGACCGAGACGGCCATTGCCATCGCGGTAGTCAGCATGACGCGTATGGGGCCGACGCGATCCGACAGCGCTCCCATGACGGGCGACAGCGCGAACTGGAGGAAGCCGTTGAGCGCCACGATGCCGAGCGATTGCGCGGCCGGCAGGTGCAACTGCCTGACGGCATAGAGCGGCATGTACAGTTGCAGCACATAGGTCATCACCGTGGAGAGCGCCACGATGCCGGTAGCGATCAGCAGCTTGCCCGTCTGTCCGCTGCCGGCGGTGCGCGGCCGCGGTGTCGTGCGCGCATGGACGGCGAGAAACTCCGGCGATTCTTCCAGCCGACGGCGGATGTAATAACCGACCGGTCCGATCAGCAGGCCCAGTGCGAAGGGTACCCGCCAGCCCCACGATTGCAGCTGCTCCGCGCTCAGTGCGGCTGTCAGCGCACTGCCGATGGAGGCGGCAAGGATGGTGGACATGCCCTGGCTGGAGAACATCCAGCTGGCGGCATAGCCGCGCTTGTCCGGATTGTGTTCCACCATGAAGGCGGTGGCGCTGCCGTATTCGCCGCCGACCGCGAAGCCCTGGAGCAGGCGTGCGCACAGGATGCCGAGCGGCGCGAACAGGCCGATCCGGCTGTAGCCGGGCATCAGCGTGATCACCAGCGTGCCGGCGGTCATCATGAAGATCGATAGCGTGAGCGCCGCCTTGCGGCCGCGACGGTCCGCGTACAGACCCAGCACCACGGCACCGACCGGCCGCGTGACGAAGGAGACGCTGAAGGTGCCGATCGACAGCAGCAGTGACACCCACTCGTCGTGCACCGGAAAGAACACTTTCGCGATGACACTGGCGAAGTAGCCATAGACCAGAAAGTCGTACCACTCCAGCGCATTGCCGATCGTCGCCGAGACGACGATGCTTCTCAGACGCGCACGACTGGTTGCGGCAGAGGCTCCGCCGTTGTTTGATTGCATGTCCTTTACCCTTGCACGAGTTGACGTATCGAACAGCGTAAATTAGTATCCATGTATGTATTGTTGTTTGGATACATTATTGTGTCGATTACATCCAATAGCAACCGAGGGTTTTCCCATGGCAACCGTCGAGCTTCCGTCCGCTGCTGCCGTACGCGGGATCGATAGTTATCGCCCGCCCGTGACGGGCCGGCGTCATGCAGTAGTGGCCGGCCACTATGGTGCCGCGCACGCGGCGATGCGCGTGCTGGAAGGCGGTGGCAACGCGGTCGATGCCGGCGTCGCGGCCGGCATTGCATTGAGTGTGTTGCAGAGCGATCTGGTCAGCATGGCCGGGGTTGCACCGATCCTGATCTATCTGGCCGCGCGGCGCGAGGTGGTGTCGATCGCGGGCCTGGGCGGCTGGCCACGGGCGGCGTCGGCAGAGTATCTGCGGCGCGAGCATGGCGGGCGCATCCCCCCGGGGGTGCTGCGGACGGTGGTGCCGGCCGCGCCCGCGGCGTGGATCACCGCGTTGCGGCACTACGGCACGCTGTCGTTCGGCGACGTGGCGCAGGCCGCCATCGGTTTCGCGCGCGATGGTTTCGCCATGCATGCGCTGATGGCCGAAACCATCCGCGAGCACGAGGACGGCTACCGCCGCTGGGAGGCCAATGCGCGCATCTATCTTCCAGGCGGTCGTCCGCCGGCGGTGGGCGAGCTGTTCGTGCAGGCCGATCTTGCGCGCACGCTGCAGTTCATGGTCGACGAGGAGCGGCGGGCGGCCGGCCGTGGCCGTCTGCATGGTCTCGCCGCCGCGCACGACGCGTTCTATCGTGGCGACATCGCCGCGGCCATGCTGAGCTATCACCGCGAGCATGGCGGCTGGCTGGCGGCGGAAGATCTGGCGTCGTTCGACGCGGAAGTGGAGCGGCCCGTCATGGTCCGCTACAAGGGATACGAGCTCTATAGCTGCCCGCCATGGTGCCAGGGGCCGATCCTGGGGCAGACGCTCAAGGTGCTCGAAGGCGTGGATCTCGCCGCGCTGGGACACAATAGCCCGGCCTACGTGCACACCGTGGTCGAGGCGCTCAAGCTGACGTTCGCCGATCGCGAGCGATACTTCGGCGATCCGCGCTATGTCGACGTGCCGCTGCAGCGGTTGCTGTCGGACGACTACACCAGCCGCCTGCGCGCGCGTATCCGCGCCGATCGGGTGTTCGACGGCATGCCGGCGGCGCAGCCGCTGGAGAGCGGCGTCGACGTGTCCGCGCTGGACACCTCGTACGTGTGCGTGGCGGATCGGCACGGCAATCTGTTTTCAGCCACACCGAGCGACGCGACCTGCGAGAGCCCGATCATTCCCGGCACCGGCATGATGCCGTCCAGCCGCGGCGCGCAGTCGTGGACCGATCCGGGGCATCCCTCGGTGCTGGCGCCCGGCAAGCGGCCCCGGCTCACACCGAGCCCGATGATCGCGTTCGGCCCTGCGCATCCCGACGACGTACACGGCGAGCGTGGCCGCCGCGCGCTGCCGTTCGGTTCGCCGGGCGGCGACGTGCAGATCCAGGCCATGCTGCAGGCTTTCCTGAACGTCGTCGATTTCGGCATGGACCCGCAGCAGGCGGTGGAAGCGCCGCGCTTTGCCACTTACGGCTTCCCCCTCACGACCGATCCGCACGCGTATACGCCGCGCAAGATCAAGCTCGAGGCACGGCTGCCGCCGCAAACCGGCGACGCGCTGGCTCAACTCGGGCACGAGGTGGACTGGTGGCCGCAGTTCGGCTGGAAGGCCGGCGGCGCCTGCATGATCGTCAGCGATCCCGAGCGGGGGGTGTTGACCGCCGGTGCCGATCCGCGGCGGCCGAGCTATGCGCTGGCGTGGTAGGCATGCACCGAACGCGATGAGCGCCGTCGTGCCGTGCGGCCATGACGGTCGTTACCGCCTGCCGCAGCCGCTATGGCTGCTGTAGATAAATACGCGCGAGGCCAGCGGTGATGGCTTCGACGATCTGGTCGGTGCGGTGCGTAATATGAGTGCGCAGCAGCGCCACGCACGCATCGGCGTCGCGTTTGCGCAGTGCCGCAAGGATCTTGCGATGCTCGGCCTGGGTGTGGTCGCGGCCGATCTTCTCCATATTGATCCAGCGGATGAAGCGTATCCGGTGATTGAGATTGATCAGGATGCGCATCAACTCGGCATTGCCGCTCGCCCGCGCGATGCGCTCGTGGAACGCTTCGTCCAGTTCGACCAGATGCGATGCCGACGTGTCGGCCGGCACGCCGGCACTGGATTTGAGAAACGCGTCGATCTCGTCGAGCGCTTCGTCCGACGCGCGCTCGGCGGCCAGCCGCGCGCATTCGGCCTCGATCGCACAGCGTGCTTCATACAGATCCAGCGTTTCCTTGACGTCCAGTTGCCGACGGCTGTAGCCGCGGCCCGATTCGACCAGAAAACCTTCCTGGGCCAGCCGGTAGAGCGCTTCGCGCACAGGCGTGCGGCTCACGCCCAGACGTTCCGCCAGATCGACTTCGTTGAGCCGTTCGCCGGGCTTCAACTCGTACTGGATGGCCATGTCCCGCAGACGGCAGAAAACGTCCTCGGCAATATTGACCCGGACCGGTGGCGTTTCCCGAGGGGCGGCTGTTCGCGGCATGACGTGAGGTGCCCGCAGGCATTATCCAAAGCTGTATACATTAATGAGCCGCGGGCGTCCGGTCAACTTGCTGGCCGCTTCAGAACTGGCGTGGCGCGAGGCCGAGCTGGAACCAGCTGACGAGGCTGTAGATGTCGAACACCGGCAAACCGGTCGCGCATCGTACCGCGTTCGCGTACGGGCACATATTGGTGCACTCCAGTACGATGGCGCCCACGTCCGGATGGTTGCGCGTCAGCGTGATGGCGGCCGTCACGACGTCGCGCTCGGCCAGGTCGCGATCGAGCGTCAGTTCATTGCCGAGGATGACGCGCGAAAACTCGGCGCCCTCGTCGGTGCCGGCGATCGGCGTATCGGGTGGCACGCCGGCCGCGCTCAGATGGCGCGGCGTGAGGGTCGCCGACGAGATCGTCACGATGCCCACCCGTTTGCCCGGCGCCAGCGTGCGGCCGACCTGGGCGACCTGCAACAGCGAGGAAGTCAATACCGGGACCGGTACGGTTTGCTGGAGCTCGCGCTGGAAAAGCGCGAGGAAGCCGCAGTTGGTGGTGATGCCTTCGGCGCCGAGATCCACCAGTTCGCGCGCGGCGTCGATAAAGCGTTCCAGCGTGCCGCTCGCCTCGCGCAGCACGACGAGGTCGGGCGAGGCACCCTTGACCACCTTGTAGAGCACCGGGAACGGCCAGGTCGTGGCATTGCCCATGTCGCCCGGAATGCGCGGGAAGCGTGCATCCAGCATCAGGATGCCGAGCGGTGCGCCATAGACGGATTTGCCGCCATGGTAGAACCGCTCGGCCGTGCTGGCGGAAGAAACAGCGTGTCTGTCTGAGGACATGGGGTGACTCCGTGTCGGTAAGAGGCGGTGCTTCAGCGGAAGCGGTCGATCGAGTAGGGGGCGAGGTCGATGGCGGCCGGCCGGCCGGCGATCAGACTCGCGACGAGCCGGCCTGTGACCGGCGCGGCCGTGAGGCCGACGTGACCGTGGCCGAACGCATAGACGGCATTGGCGTGGCGGCGGGAGCGGCCGATCACCGGCAGCGAATCCGGCGTACTGGGGCGAAAGCCCAGCCAGCGTGCCATATGCGCGCTGCCGTCGCGTTCGGCGCCGGGTGTCAGCCGTGGGTACATGCGGCCAAGCAGCCGGGCTAGCAGATCGGCGCGGCGCCAGTCCGGCGCGGCGCGCAAACCGGCCAGCTCGACCGTGCCGGCACAGCGGACCCGGCCGTGCATGGGCGTCACCACCACCTTGCCTTCGCCCCACATGACCGGCAGGCGCGGACCGGCCTCGGTCTCCGGCGTTTCGACGTGATAGCCGCGTTCGGTGTCGAGTAGCACGCGGTCTCCCAGCGTTCGCGCAAGCGGACCCGACCAGGCACCCAACGCGATCACCACCGCTTGCACAGGCAGCGTCTCGCCGGTCAGCACGACTTCCGTGACTGCGGAGCCATTGCTCCGTAGTCCGGAGATTTCCGCGCGGCGAAACTCCACGCCGCGTGTCGCCAGCCAGTCGGCGATGCGGGTCAGGAACTCGCCCGGATCGGTCAGGTGCGCATTGCCGGGCATCAGATAGCCGCGCGTGAAGACCGGTGCGAGGTCGGGCTCCAGGTCGCGCAGCGCGGCGGTATCGAGCGTCTCGACGGCGATGCCGTGATCGGTTCGCAGGCGTATCGCGCGCTGGTCGGCCGCGTGGCCTTCCGCGGTCGAGTAGACCACCAGGTTGCCGCGATCGTGCAGCAGGTCCCGCGCGCCGGCTTGCGCTGCCAGCGCCTGCCAGGCTTCGACGTTGCCGGCCAGCAGGCGTTGCAAGGCGGCGGCCGAGGCCTCGACGGTTGCCGCATTGCCCGCCCGCACGAAGCTCGTCAGCCACGGCAGCATGCGCGGCAGCCAGGCGGCGCGCAGCACCAGCGGACCATCCGGTTGCAGCAGCCAGCCGGGCACTTTCCGCACCACGCCCGGCATGGCGACCGGAATGATCGACGACGGGTTGATACAGCCTGCGTTGCCCAGCGAGGCGCCGCCCTGTGCCGGCGCCGCGCGGTCGATTACGACCACCGCGTAGCCGGCTTCGCGCAGCGCGGCGGCGGCGCATAGGCCGACCGCACCGGCGCCGAGCACGGCGATTGGCCGGTTGTCTGTCCTGATTGCGTTGTTCATGTTCCGGTGGCCCGTGCGTCGCTCAGCCCATCCACTGGCTGACCGGCGCGGCGGTTTCCTGGAGCGGCTGCGTGATGATGTCGACCAGCGCCGGTCCGCCATGTGCGATGGCGGCGCGCAGCACGGCATCGAGCTGTCCGGGGTCCTCGACTTTCCATGAGGCGACGCCATAGGCGGCGGCTACGCGCGCATGGTCGGTGCGGTCGAAGTCCACGGAGAAATAGCGCTCCTCGTAGCCGGCTTTCTGGCTGGCCTTGATCCAGCCGTAGACGGAATTGGAGAACACGATCATCAGCAACGGTACCTTGTGGCGCACCACGGTTTCCAGTTCGCCGACGGTAAAGCCGAAACTGCCGTCGCCCATGACCGAGACGACCTTGCAGCCCGGGCGCCCGATCGACGCACCGACGCCGGCCGCCATCGAGAAGCCGAGCGCGCCGTGCGCGCGATTGGTGATGAAGTGCCGGCCGGAGTGCGCGGCCGAGAAATAGGCGGAGAAGTAAGGGCAGGGGGTGCCGGGGTCGGCCACCACGATGGCGTCGTCGGGCAGCAGGCGGTTCAGTGCGTCGACCACGCGCTCGGGCTTGATCGGCGTGTCGTTCGACGCGGCCAGCTGCAGGAAGGCTTCCGACTTCGCGTGCCGCGCCGCCCGCGCGAGCGCATGACCGTCGCTGGTGTCGCCGCGCCGTTGCGGCAGACGGTCCCCTACTTCCTCGTTGAGGATTTGCAGCGCCAGCAGAGCGTCGCCCACCATGCCGACCTCGGTGCGGTAGTTGGTGCCGACCACCATCGGGTCCGAATCGATATGCAGGATGGGCACCGACGCATTGGGCACCTTCCAGTGTTCGGTGGAAGTCGAGCCGGCACGGCAGCCGATGATGAGCACGACATCCGCGGCGGCCAGCACTTCGCGGGTGGCGAGCACGCCGCCGTTCGAACCGACGACGCCGACGTTCAGCGGGTGGGTGTCGGCGAGGCTTCCCTGGCCGCTTACCGTGGTGCAGACCGGCGCATTGAGCGCTTCCGCCAGTTTTTGCAGCTCGGCGCAAGCACCGGCGATGACCACGCCGCCGCCGCAGAGTATCACCGGGGTGCGGGCTGACAGCAGATGTTCGGCGGCGAGTACGAGGTCGTCGCGTGCCGGGGCGGTGCGCATGGCCGGAAAGCGGTCGTGACCCGGCTGGGCCCACAGGTCCGGGTAATCCATTTCGTGTTTCTGTACGTCGTACGGCAGGCATAGATGAGCCGCGCCCGGCCGGCCGGTGGTGGCCGCGCGGAAAGCGCCGCGCACCGCGCCGGGAATCTGGTCGACGCGGTCGATGGTGGTGTTCCATTTGGTGAGCGGACGGTATAGCGCTTTCTGGTCGAGCTCGGTCAGCGGATAGCGGCCGCGCGAGCCGACCGAGACGTCGGACGTGATGCCGATGACGGCAATCGACGACTCGTTGGCTTCCACGAGTCCCGGCAGCAGATACGTGGCGCCGCCGCCGCTCGGGCCTTCGCATATGCCCACCTTGCCGGTGACGCGGGCGTAGCCGTCCGCCATGTAGGCGGCGCTACGCTCGTCGCGGGTCAGAATGTGCTGCATGCCGTGATCGAGGCGGTGAAGCGCGTCGTAGAACGGCAGGCTGGTGTCGCCGCACAGTCCGAATATATGTTTGACGCCATTGAGTTGCAGCATGCGCACCATGGCTTCGGCGCCGGACAATTTACTCATGAACACTCCTCTGGACAGGTAGGCTCCGGAGCGTCCCCCGGCGTTTGGTATTCAATACTATATCCAAATTTGGATACATACAAGGATAAGGCGTATCCCTTAGATGTTCGGTTCGCTTGGGTGGGGATGCGGAAACTGCGGGGGCGTGCCGGACTGACGAAGGCGGGCAAAGGCGCTTCGAATTTGACGGGCAAAAGAGATAACTCTGGAATCCGAAGCGTTGGGTCCTGGTAGTCTGCGCGGGAGTCGCCCGTCGCGGGCGCCATGAAGGAAGAGATCAGACGCCTCCGGCAGCAAGGGGGCAGCGCGCGGACTCAAGCGACGAAATTGTCTGCATGACGGGATCGCGTCGATTGAATCGGCGATCCAGCAGGCGCGCAATCACGACTCACGACCGATCAAGTCGCAATAAACCGGTGCGATTCAATTTGCCTCAAGACTGCTGATCGTTTTCTTCAGCAACATCATGAGCGTCTCGGTCTCCTCAGGCGTCAGATGAGACGTCCCCCTTTGGTAATGCTTCCATGCAAGTTGCCAAAGGTTCTGATAAAGATCCTCACCGCTTGCGGTGAGCGACAGGCTCAGGTATCGGCTGTCCGATTCCCGCGCGGCGCGCTCGATCAAGCCGCGCTCGTGCAATTGATCGACGACCCGGCTCAGCGTCGGCTGGTCGATCGCGGTTTTCGCCACGATTTCCCGCAGCGCCAATCCCGGCTCGCCGTGCAGCACGGCCAGCGCGCGCCATTGCATGACCGAAATATCGAGCTTGCGCAGGTCTTTCCTGAATTGCAGGTTGAACAGGCTGGCCGCGTGGTTGATCAGATACGGCACGAAGCGGTCGGTGAAGTACGAGGCGTCGGGCGGTATGTCGGCGCGGCCTGTCTTTTCCTGTGATGAATGAGGCCCCGTGCTTTGGGGCGCCGCCGTCGCGCCGCTCTCCTTTTTTCTGCCGCTCGAACGATTTCCCTTTGCCGTATTCATTGCTTTTTCTCCTCGAGGAAACATCCCGCTGGTGGTTTCCGGCCGGTCTTTTCGCAACGCTATGCGCGGCCCGTTGACATGCAGAAATTGGCGGCCTAAGGTGTGTTCACATACATATGAAATTACATGTATTTTCCATGTTTCTGCCGGCTGATGCAACATCGGCACGCTTCGGCGTGATGTCATGCTAACTATTATGGGGACAAAAATGGGGGAAGCAGGTTGGCGCGGCGCTCCCGCCGCGTGGCCAGTCACATTCGTGCCGGGCGCGCCGAGGATCGCTTTTTCGGAACGAGGCACAGGAGAACTCGTTCTGTTTCTGCACGGTATCGGTGGAAACCGTTCGAACTGGTATCGGCAACTGGTTTCGATCGGCACCTTCGCGCACGCGGTCAGTTGGGATGCTCGCGGCTATGGCGCGAGTGACGACTATGACGGCAAGGTGACGATCACCGACTTCGCGCACGATGTCCTGCGGCTCATCGATCACTGTGGCGCGGCTCGCGTGCATCTGGTCGGGCTGTCGCTCGGCGGGCGCATTGCGCAGCGCTTTACGCTGCAGTATCCGCAGCGCGTTGCCTCGTTGACGCTGGTCGACACGCGTCCGGATACGCGCGACACCCGCACGCCGGAAGAACGGGAGGCTTTTCTCGCTGCCCGCGCGCAACCGCTTCTCGCGGGCAAGACGCCGGCCGACATCGCGCCGGCGGTTGCGCGCGGTCTTGCCGGTCCGAAGATTACGGAAGCCGCGCTCGATGAACTGGTCGCCAGCATTTCGATCCTGCGTACGGACAGTTATCTGAAAACCATCGAGGCCAATCTGAACGACGATTTCGTCGGCGATCTGTCGCGGATCGTCGCGCCCACCCTCGTCATGGTCGGCGAGTACGACACGCTGACGCCGCCTGTGCTGGCGCAGGAACTGGCCGCCAGCATTCCCAACGCGACGCTCAAGGTGATTCCCGAATCGGGTCACCTTTCCAACATCGAGAATCCGGAGCAATTCGATCTGAGTCTGATGCAATTCCTGCAATCCGCTTTCAACCGATCCTCTCGCGTTTCCTGACACATTAAATTAAATCGTCGTTTTCCTGACATAAAAGGATGCTTCGTGAAAATTAAATTAGGTATCTTAATTTATTCGATTTCGATGATCTCGACGAGCGCCTGGGCGCAGAACAGCGTCACGCTGTACGGCATCATTTCGACTGGCATCGGGTATGTGAGTAACGAAGGCGGAAAAAGTGCTGTTCAGATGTTCAGTGGTGCAAATCAGAACAACCGGTGGGGATTGAAGATTCACGAAGATCTCGGCGGCGGGTTTGCCGCAGTCGCCCAGCTCGAAAACGGGTTCAGCTCGACCAACGGCTCGCTCGGGCAGGGCGGCCGGATGTTCGGGCGGCAAGCGTTCGTCGGCCTTGGCAGCGACCGCTACGGCACCGTGACCTTCGGCCGTCAGTACGACATGATGTGGGACTACCTGGACCGCTACGAACCTCAGGCGTTCGGTCCCGGGTTCGGAACCACCTTTGGGGATAGCGACAACGTCGAAGGGAATTTTCGCTACAGCAATTCGGTGAAGTACGTCAGCCCCAATTTCAGCGGATTGACCTTCGAAGGTCTCTACGCGTTCAGCAACAGCGCGGGCAATTTTTCGCAGAATCAGGCGTGGAGTGCCGGCGCGGGTTATGACAATGGCCGTTTTCGCTTCGCGGCCGCCTATCTGTATCTCGATCGGCCGGGTGTGGGCAATCCCAACGGCGCGGTGACGGACGACTATGCCGGCGCGCCGTTCGCGCTGTTCCATACGAGCCCGCTAAACAGCACGGTCGGCGTCAAGCATCAGGAGGTGGCGGCAGTGGGCGGGCTCTACCGGTTCAGTGCATTGAGCGTCGCCGGCATGTACTCGAACGTGCATTTCACGTATCTCGACAATAGCGGCGTCAACCTGAACAACTTCGACGTGATCGGTCTTTACCAGCTCACGCCGGCCTTGACGGTCTCCGCCGCGTGGCTCTATACGAGCGGCAACTACCAGGGTGTCAGCGCGAATCCCCATTGGCACCAGGGCCAAGTCAGCGTCGACTATTTCCTGTCGAAGCGTACGGACGTATTCGCTTTTGCGAACTATGTGAGAGCGTCCAACGGGCCGCTGGCGCCGGCCGTTATTTTCCAGGCCTCGCCGTCGAGTTCGCGTAACCAGCTGCTGCTGCTCGGCGGAATGCGACACCTGTTCTGATCGTTGCCCGATCGTTGCGGTAACCGCCGCACAGGCGGTCCTGATTTGCCGGCTCAAACCACGGCGGCCGTCATGGTCGCCGTTATCTGGAGATTGGTATGGAAGTATCGGAAACGTTGTCTGGAGGCAGGGAACGGTCCGTTTCCCTGCAGGGGCGCGCATTGCAACGCATCGTCATATCGAGCGCGCTCGGCAATGCCCTGGAATGGTATGACTTCTTTCTGTATGGCACCACGGCCGCGCTGGTGTTCGGGCAGATTTTCTTTCCGAAAGGAACGCAGCCGCTGGTTGCTGCGCTGGGTGTTTTTGGCGGCTTTGCCGTCGGCTTTCTGGCCCGCCCGTTTGGCGGCGTGATCTTCTCGCACATCGGCGATCGCTACGGGCGCCGTGCCGCGCTGATCTGGACGCTGACGTTGATGGGCAGCGCCACGTTTCTGATGGGGCTTCTTCCGTCGTACAGCCAGGTCGGCATCCTCGCGCCCATGTTGCTGGTTGCGTTGCGGATCGTGCAAGGGCTCGCGGCCGGCGGCGAGTGGGGCGGCTCGGTGCTGATGATTACGGAAAGCGCGCCGTCCGGCAAGGTCGGTTACTTCTCTGCATACGGGCAGGCCGGCCTGAGTCTGGGTTTCCTGTTGTCGGCCGCGGCGGTATGGCTCGTGCGGCAACTGCCGGAAGCCGATTTCATCGCATGGGGATGGCGTATGCCGTTTCTCGCGAGCATCGTGGTTTTCTGCCTTGGCATTTACATCCGTCGTTTCGTTCCCGAGACCCAGGCGTTCAGGGAACTCGCCGCGCGCGGCGGCCGGGCGAAGTTGCCGGTGCTGCAGGTTCTGCGCGAGCATCCGCGAGCGGTACTGACGGCCATGGGCCTGCGGGTGGCGGAAAACGGCAGCTCGTACGTCTTCGTCGCGTTTTCGCTGACCTTCGCGAAGTTCGCACACGTGCCCGACGGGCAGGTGCTCGGCGCGATGATCCTGTCGTTTGTCTTGCAATTGCCCGTGATCGTATTGATGGGGCGGCTTTCCGATCGCATCGGCAGTCGTCCTATCTATCTGTTCGGCACCCTGACGATGATGGCATTTGCCTATCCGTTCTTCCATTTCGTCAGCACCGGCAGCCCGGCCTTGACGCTGCTCGCGTTTCTACTCGTCAACACGATCAGCTACGCGGCGCTGGTTGCGACACAGCCGACGTTGTTCAGCAGCTTCTTCGGCACGAGCATGCGCTACTCGGGCCTCGCGCTGGGGCATGAGATCGCCGCAATCTTTAGCGGAGGATTGTCGCCGTTCATTGCCACTTCGCTGCTCGTCTGGTCCCACGCGTACTGGCCGGTGGCCGCCTATCTCGTCGTCCTCGGCCTGATTACGACCTTCACGGCCCTGACGATCCGCAAGGGGCCCACCCCCGGCGAGCGAGAATCTGCTTGACAGCGAAGATTAATGACATAACATATGTAAATACATCTAATTGAGGAGACTTCAGATGTCAGCTTCGCAGGTCGAATTTGGGTTCATGATTGCCGCGTCGGACGTCGAGCCGACGCCCGATCTCGAACTGTATCGCCACATGATCGACGATGCCCGTTTTGGTTACGAAGCGGGTTTCCGTACGGTATGGACTCCGGAGCATCACTTTTCGAGCTATTTCCCCACGCCCAGCCCGTTGATGCTGATGTCGAACATCGCGTCGCGCTGTCCTGGCTTGGGGCTCGGTACGATGGTGCTCGTTACGCCGTGGCATAACCCCGTGCGGCTTGCGGGCGAGATCGCGATGCTGAGCCTGATGTCCGACGCGCCGCTCCATCTCGGCCTTGGCCGCGGTGCCGCCCCGCTCGAATACGATGCGTTCGACCTGAAGCTCGAGAATGCGAAGGCCCGCTTCCAGGAAGTCTGGGAAGTACTCGATCTGGCCTTGTCGGGCAAGCCGTTCACCTATGAAGGCCAGCATGTGCGCGTGCCGCTGGAAGTGCGGCTGCGCCCGGATGCACGACGCGAGAACATCAACTTCTACGGCGCGATTGGCAGTCCTGATAGCGCGACGAAGATTGCCGAACTCGGTTTGCCGCCGATTTCCAACGGTACACTGCCTCTGGCCGTGCAGCGGAAGGTGCTGAGCACCTGGCATGACGTCACGCTGCAACGCGGCGGCGATGTGGACGTGACGAAGCCGGTCGCCATCAGTTGCATCATTGCGGACAGCGACGATGAAGCCGAAGCGCTCGCGCGCAAGTACATGCCGCGCTGGTTCGAACTGCAAGTCGAGCACTACCGGCCGGATGAAGGCGGATTCCCGTCGATTCCCGACTATCAGTCGTTCGCGGCTGTTCACGAACGCCGTGTCTCGATGTGCAATCCTGACAATCTCGGGCCCTTCAATCGTCTGCAACTGTTCGGTTCTCCGGCAACGGTCTGTGAGCGCGTGCAGGAATATCTCGACGTCGGTTTCAATCACCTGATCGTGATGGCGGCAACACCGGGTATCCCGCAACAGCGCCGGCGCGAGTGGCTTGGCCGCTTCGCGAGCGAAGTGGCGCCGCACTTCTCCGCGGAATTCGCGCAGCGAGCCCGCCTGGCTGAAGTCTGATGGCGAGTTCATCCACGAGAACCCCGTGCTTTGCCATCTGGAGAAAATCATGATGCAGCCATTCGTTCCTCATATCGTCGGCATAGGCGGCACACTCAGATACGGGTCGAGTTCCGAGCGGGTCGTGCGCGCCGTGCTGCGCGAAGCTCAAAGGCTCGGTGCGTCGACGGAAGCCATCGTCGGTCCCGAACTGGTGATGCCGATGTATTCACCCGAAGCCCTGGAGCGCACACCGCAAGCCATGCATTTTCTGGAGGCACTGCGGCGCGCCGACGGGGTGGTCATCGCTTCGCCCGCCTATCACGGCTCGGTATCGGGACTGGTGAAGAACGCGCTCGACTACACGGAAGACATGCGCGACGACGAGCGCAGCTATTTCAGTCAGCGTGCGATAGGGTGCGTTGCGTGTGCAGGCGGCGTTCAGGCGGGCGCTTCGACGCTCGCGACGCTGCGCTCGATCGTGCATGCGCTGCGCGGATGGCCGACGCCGCTCGGCGTCATGCTGAACACGTCGCAAACGCTGTTCAATGCCGAAGGCGTCTGTGTCGATGTCGCGGCGACGGAGCAATTGCGTATTATGGCCGGCGAGATCGTTATGTTCGCGAGAGCGAACGCGAGTGCGAGAGAGGAGCGGGAAGCTCTATCCGAAGTGTCTTGCGAGTCGGTCTAGCGGTTCGCGATAGACCGATAGGTCCCGCCGCATTGCACAGCGTATTGCACAGAAATATAGTCAAGATTCCAGATAAAAAAGAGCCGCACGCAAAAGCGCACGGCTCTTCAGAACATCGGGAATAAAGGCTCGGCGAAAGCAGCGCCGGCCCATCATCGCCCTCCGCCCGCCGCGAACGTCTGCAATCCGCTTTCCGCGGTCAACGCATCCAGGCTGCCCTGCTCCAGCGCTACATTGCGTGTTTCGC
>Ga0154001_1000071_pt1 | contig 25841 bp, 21 predicted proteins | sample TSNJ085MetaG_FD_104699 | JGI IMG/M metagenome (GOLD analysis project Ga0154001, IMG submission 104699) | Attine ant fungus gardens microbial communities from New Jersey, USA - TSNJ085 MetaG | ecosystem: Host-associated > Fungi > Mycelium > Unclassified | place: USA: New Jersey, Wharton State...
CACTGCGGCTCGGGTTGAGGCGCATCGCTGCGAACAGGGTAAGTCGCAGTCATTTCTCTGGGACAGCAAGACTCCCGGACTCGGTTTGCGAGCCACGACTGGGGGAGCGAAGGCTTACATTTACCAAGGGAAGATCCATGGCTTAACCGTGCGGGTTACGATCGGCGACCCGCGGAGCTGGACGATCGACCAAGCTCAGGAGCGAGCGCGCGGTCTCCAGACGCTTATCGACGGCGGCGTTGATCCGCGCGAACAGCAGGCGGAGCAAAAGACCGCACACGAAGCCCGGCAGGCAGCGAAGCGCCGTCAGGACGTAACCGTCGGTGAAGCGTGGGAGCATTACCTGGAGCATCTGCGAACAAAGATCTCGCCCAAGACGAAGAAGCCGCGGTCGGAGAGATACATCCTCGACCATATCAACCTCTCGTCGCCCGGTGGAGATATGGCAAAACGCGGCGGCAAAGAAAAAGTGCGTGGACCATTGGCTCCGCTCATGCCGCGGAGGTTGACCGAGATCACGGCAACGTCGATGTCCGAGTGGCTCGAGGTCGAAATACCTAGGGGACCAACGAATGCCGGGCATGCCTTCGGCCTCTTCAAGGCGTTCATTCGATGGTGCGACACTCACGAGACGTACGCTGGCATCATCCACCAAGACGCCTATGCTTCGCCAAAGGTCAAGGGCATTCTCCCTCGCAGCGCCGCGAAGGACGACTGTCTGCAGCGCGAGCAGCTGTCTGTTTGGTTTAGCGCGGTACGTGGCATCGTTAATCCAGTCATCAGCGCGTACCTACAAGGGCTGCTGATAACCGGAGCCCGTCGGGAGGAACTAGCCGCATTGCGCTGGGAAGACGTGGACTTTCGGTGGCGGAGTCTGACGATGAACGACAAAGTGGAAGGCACTGGCGGCCGGACTATTCCGCTCACCCCTTACTTGGCAAGCCTATTGCGGAACCTTCAGCGTCTGAACGAAATACCCCCAAATAAGCGCCAAGCCGCTCGTCTCGCAGAAAGGGGCGAGCAGTGGGAGCCATCCGAGTGGGTGTTCACCAGCAAAACGGCGTCGGATGGGAAAATAGCGGAGCCGCGTCACGCGCACAATCGCGCGTTGGGACCGACAGGCTTGCCGCATATCTCGCTCCACGGTCTTCGACGATCGTTCGGTACGCTTTCAGAGTGGGTCGAAGTTCCTGTCGGCGTCGTTGCCCAAATCCAAGGACATAAGCCGTCGGCAATCGCCGAGAAACACTACCGGCGCCGTCCACTCGATCTTCTGCGTATGTGGCACGACAAAATTGAGGCGTGGATGTTAGAGCAAGCGCAGATCGAGTTTGAGTCGCGGAAGTGAGCTATGCGGGACGTTCGACCGCTCATCCGCGGTCGGCGGTGGCTGAAAAGCGACGATGAATGGAGTAGTCGTCGCAACCGTCGCTGCCCACTTATGCTAGGCGTTATGTCTCTGTAGGTTGAATTCCGCCGCCTAAGCTGTAGCCTACCGGACCGCGCGGAATTGGGATGCTCCTCAACCGAAGGCGCTTCCGTGGGTTGCTCGGCGCCGCCAACCATAGAAACCGAAGGATCGAACTCCCGACCACTACATAGTTAGCATCCGACGGACCGAGAAGGAAGAGATGCCCCCAAAAGTGCCCCCAACATTGACCCCCTGCCAGTTTCCCACAAATTAGTTCCGCAACCGCAGGAAGGGACACGATCTCGCATAGCGGTCGCATTCTCGCATGCGCGCCGGAAAACAAGGTCGACCGTCGCCCCTCACTTTCCTCGGCGGCAAGGTGTCGTGCCTTAAGTCCGGTGGCATCTATCCGGTCGTCGAGATCAAGACCCAAGGCATGAGGTTCGACGGGCTTCGGCCTCGCTCCGCTTACCGTCAAGCAGCCATTCCGAATCCTGGCGGTCCAAAATCAAGAGAACAGAGTTGCTTGACAACCAATTAGCCGCTCATCAGTTCATCGCGATCCAAAGATGACGAATATCGATCTCCGACAATCCCCCGGCCCTTGCGTGCTGTGAGCTATACACGAAGAGACCGGTCGAACCAGTCGCAAATTCGCTGCTAATCAAGTCATTGAGCGACCAGCCCGGGTGCTTGGCGGCATCTAGATCCGTTATCCAAGCATTCAGGCGACCATGCCAAACTTGCGGCGTCTCCGCTTGAACATAGCCAATCATGGCCGCGAGAGAATGCGCCGCACCGTGATCGCCCGCCTTGAAGCGCTGGATGCCTCCCGTCGTCGCCTTCCCGTTGATCACGTACTCACGCTCGTCCCGGTCTTTACTCTTCGGCGTTGGTAGGCGCTTGCACTCGATGGGCAGCAGCGTGTCAAACTGGGTGCAGCGCCGACCATCGATCCATATCGTCGGCCCACAGGGGGAGGCGATCAAATCAATCTTGCGCCCCTTCTGTTGTTCGTCGGGCTCCTCAACACGGAACTGCAGAATATCCCATCCGGCGGAGTGGCGAGCCACGGTATTGAGATGACCACACAGTTGTGAGGTCAGCGCAGTCTCCGATGTCTGCTTCGATCGATCGGGATGATCCCGCCAGCGCGGAAGTTCGCCAGCGATGAATTCGATCAGTTCGTCCAGTGATGAAGATGCCAAATGTACATCTCGCCCGAGGGAGCCGACCTGCACGTGACGATCAGAAAAGTCCGCAAGCATAGGCTGGCCCGTCAGAAACCTTGTGCTCGAAGGTCGGCCAGCGTCTCATCCGCGTCTCGCAGAGCCACGGACCGCATCCAGAACCGCAGGCGATCCGGCTTGAGGAGGAACACGAAGTTACCATCGTAGATCCGCGCAATCCGCGAAACGTGAAGCGACGACCCTTGACGCTCCCGTAGCAACGACGTCAGCTTGCCTCGCAATGCATCCGCCCCTTCCCAGTCCACTTCGCCTGTTCCAAAAACGAACGGCTGGCAAATCACACCAGGCCATCGCTGCGACGCAAGCGCCTGAATCGAATTCTTCTTGTAAACGGCATTGACTTGGCGCATAAACACTTCGTTGAATGCACGCATGCCCTGCCATCCGCTGCGCTTCATCACTTCGGAATCTTCCCCCAACCGGATGAAGTCGCGATAGTGGCTAACGATGTCATCCACCAAAATTGACTCGTTCGGGCTCAGATCAAGTTCGCCTTCCGCTGGATACAAAATGGAGAACACATCGTCAGCCTGGAGCGCGGTCGCCTTCTGGACGAACAGACGCGGACTCACCAACGCCAGATGGGCTTGCAGCACAGGCCTCGAACTAGACATCCACTTATCCAACTTCCGCAAGGCCCCCGTATCTTTTTCTTCGGCGCAGAACCCTACGATCTGCTGACCATAAGTGAGATATGACTCAGTCCACAAGCAATGCGGAAGATCCATCTGCTCTCGCACCAAGAGCATTGGCGGTGTATAGCGCCTACGAGTGTAGGAAGTCTTGAACAGCGTGCCCTTGGCGGTCGTGATCCGCTCGCGATCCAATCCATCGACCGTCAGCGCATCCGATGGAAGATACTTCTTGCCAGAGATGTGCTTCGCAGGCTCACGCTTTCCATTCTTCGCCTCGATGAACCCCTCTCCAAAGTCCCAACCCTTTTCCACTGCATATTGGCCAAGCGTCCGATAGCCTTTCAAACGGTCGACGAAACCCAATATTCTGCCCCCACCGAACAGGTTGGCACGCCATACCGCATCGTTTTCGAGTGCCAGTTCTCGCGGCAACCAATGCATGTCGTAGTAGTCAATGTCGAATCCTTGCTCGGCATCCGAGCGGCCGCTACGCCGGAAGGTTGCATGTAGGATCCGCCGCCCCTCAGGTGCTTTCCTCGCTTCAGCGACGATGACAACGACCTTGGTATCCGCTTTGCCCTTGTGAAACAGGCCCCGCACTGAAATGAAGTCGAGAATCTCGCGTACATCCCATCTGCCGAGGAAGCTGCGTCGCAGGGAAAGCGACTGCTGGTTGTAGAGGAAGTTGTACTGTTGCAGCATGCTCAGCACACCGCCCTCAACAACCATCTCCATCGCCTCGTGCAAGAACAGATAGGCGAGCTGCTTGTCAGGGAGCGTATCTTGCCCCGCGTTGTAGCGATCATAGCTGCGCACCGCGCCCGGAGTTGTCAGTTTCGACGTGAACGGAGGATTGCCGACGACGATCCCAATCGGTGCCTTGATCAGGCCCTCCTCCTTCGCCTGGAAAAAACAAGATAAATGCAATGTCTTGCCTGCCAGTAGGGGGAACAGCCTGATGGTGGAGCGGATGGTCTCCGGCTCCAGCGCATCGCACAATGCGAGGCACAAACTGAATGCTGCCAACTCGATCGCACCTTCTTCGCGATCAATGCCATGCACGTACTTGAGCAGATCCTTGAGAACGGTCACGCCGGGCTTTTGCCATTGATTCCGGCTGCGCCAGTGCAACACCAATCGCTTGTATGCCTCAACGAGGAAAACCCCTGACCCGCATGACGGGTCCAGGATAATCTCACCACGCTGCTGCAACCGGTCGAGGCGCTCCCAACTCAGCGATTCCTCCAGCATCAGGCGCACCAAGAATGGTGGCGTGTAGACAGAACTGTCTGTGTCCGTGACGAAGAGCTGATAGATGTGACTGATCAGTTCAACAGGAAGATCCTTAAACGAGTAGAGCTGCCACAACGTGAGTTGACCTCCGGCTTCCTCACGCCCTTCGATGAGTCGGGAGAAACGGCCCAGTTGTTGACTGCCCCTCAATCGTTCGCGGTCGACGTCATTGAACGAGAAAACATGGCCGTTGAAGCGCTTCTCTAGAGCTTCCAGCAGGGCCACAAGCGCCGGACCATTGGCAAGCACTTGGAAGAACTTTTCAGCGCCTGGCAGAAAGCGCGCCAGATAGCCATCCTTGAAGACTTCGCGCTGCTCCAGATAGGCAATCAACAAAGAGAGGATTAGCAGCTTGCGGCGCAGGTGCTTTGGCAGAATTCCTTCGTCATTTAGGTCGTCGCTGATCTCTCGGACCGCATCAATGAGACCTTTGTGCGCCGATTTGCTGGAGGATAGCAACACCTTGCAAACATCGGTATCGTCCCACAGCGTACCGTTGTTTAACTGTTCCGCGCTCCACCACGGGTCACTCGCCACCGCCGATGCCAGCGCCAGGGTGCGCACGGGGTTGCACACTAATTCGCCTGTCGACGAAACGAAATCGGGACCATGAGCACACCTGAACAGTTGCAGGTGTCCCGGAAGTCTGCGATAGATCAGCGGAACGCCGCCCCAACTCCACAACTTTTTGTGGATCTCCGCGAACTCACGGTCTTGCTCGGGGCCGTCAGCGACAAACACGAAAGCCTGCGGCAACGACCGCTTCCCATTGCGGCTGGCCTCGAAGAATACTGCGTGCGCACCGTACTCGTGCGCCTTTTCCATCAATGCCACCTCGTCCGGCGGGCGACCATTACGCTGATAAGACGGTACGAGGACGAGTCCCTCCACGGCCGAGCCCTGGCCGGCTTTATCGAAATAGGTCCACCACGGCTGATGGTCGGCCGTCAACATCCCATCACCATCCAGATGAAAATAATTGGAGCGCTAATCACGTCGCCACCGTAATACCAGCAGCATGCGCAGCCCGCGCGGGCCGAACGACAATCTCAACCTGCTGATCGAAAGACACCAGCGCATGCATCAGGCGTTCAAGCGAGATGTTCTGGAGCTTGTAGTGCCGTAGCTGCGACACTTTTGGCTGGGTCATACCAGTGATATTAGCGGCCTCGGTCTGGCTGAGACTGCGCTTGTCTATCAAGGAGTTCAGCTTGGCGGCGAGAACAGCCTTAGCCGACGACTCTCCCGCCCTATTGAATCTAGGGGCCGCCAACACGTTGTCAGTACCATGAGGAAGGTCTTTGCGTGTCACCATGATTGACCGTTATCCGATAGTGGGCGAGCACTACTTTCGACGTCCCCTCGACTTGTTTCACGGTTGACTGCGGTGCGGACTTCTTCCGAAATGCACGCAGCACACCCGCCGCCTCGTCGATTCGTACGCTGTACACCACGCAAACGTGTCGCCCCGCCCGATTATACCTGTACGGATATACATAGCAAGCATACGAGGTGTCGATGCCGTGACACAGTAGTTCCAGCGCGGCAGGCTCCGGCGCATGCTTCGCCGAGGCCTGCATCGTTCCATGCGCACAGAGGCCGCTGACCATTGAAGCGTCTCCCCCACAGGACATTGTCCGCAGGTCTACACGGGGTGTTCGGAGAGCCGAGCTCGCTTGGTCTATCTGCTAATGAGCTTCCCAGTATCGCGGTCATAGACTTTATTCAAAATCGTCCCATCCAAAATTCCCCGAACGGCCTCGTCGATCACAGGCAATGGCACCAGGAACCACTCCTGCGGACGCACCGGCTTGCCGTACCGCGGCGGCAGGGCTATATCGAACTGTGCATTCGCGAACACTTTGTGGAACAGCCCCTCGACCTTCGTTCGATTGACGCCAACAAGCTTATAGGTGGCCACGACTTCGACTGGAGCACACAAGTAAGTTGGGTCGTTTTCAGCATCAGCAATGCGGGTCTCAACCTTGCCACCGGTGACGCCGATCTTGTGGATAAACTGGCGGTGTTGGGCAATGAGCGGCTCGTCGGACAAGCTACGTAATACGTAGACGGTGCCGCTCTGCACATCGCCATCTTCCCACTCACCGCTGAACAGCGGGCCGACATCGATCTTGCGCAGACGCCGGGGAGTTTCGTCGCGGTAGATCGCTTTCTGGAACGAACGCAACAACAGGTCGCTTTCCGTTCCGTTGTCGTAGATAACGCGAAGGCGCGCATCCGGATTGTCGCCGACCGACGTTCGGATCTCTTCGCCGCGATGAGCAATGTAGGCAATCTGGCCTTGCAGGATGAAGAAATCGCCCTGCTGGATGTTAACCGTCTTGATCTCGGAGTCCTGGGCGAACGGTTGCGATTCCCAAGTGTAATTCTTCAAGCCTGCCGTCGCTTCATCGAACAACGGCTTGAATTGGTCGAAGTCCGCGCACGGTGTCCGGTTGGCGATCTCCTCCGCAGCAGCCTTTTCGGCGCGCGACTTTACATGTCGGAGCACCGTGATGTCGTCCTCGGTCGGCGCCGCGATGGCGTCAATGCCGAGTTCGGCGAGCAGGTCATCGTCGCCCAGTGTTTCCAGATCGACGAGTGCCTCGCCGGCAGGTTGCGTCAACAGACCTTGACTGTCCAGCGTGACCAGAAGAGTTCGAGCCTCAGGCAAGCGGCGTAGGCGATCCAGACGAACGGCGTAGAGGCGCTCGAAGATGTCGAGATGGTCGCCGTGGCGTGGCAGATGACCGTGCTGCTCGACGAAACGGTGGATTTCCTCGAAGCCGGCGATGATCCTTTCTTCCTTCGCCGTACGGCCGCCCGTGGCCTCGAGTTCGACCTCGATGCCCAACTGTTCGAGCAGGTCATCATCCGACAGGTCGGGCGACGTGGGTTTGGCTTTCTTACTCACGGCCGTTGGTTTCCTTCTTCATTTCGGCTTTCTTGAAACTAGCGAGCGCCGCGATGCCTTCGGCCATGCGCTTCTCCCATGGGTCGGGCGAATTGATGTCGGGCAGGCGACCGCGCTCCTGCCTGAAGGCCAACGCACGCTTCGCGAGTTCACGGGCTTCCTCGATCGGGATGTTGACCTTGCGGGCCGCGATGACCGACTGTACCTGGCGCAACGTCTTTTCGTCCATCGCCTTGGCGAGAATGGCGTACGCCGCATCAAACGGATTGATCCGGTCGATCAGGTCGATGTCGAGTTCGCGCACGTCCATAGCGATCTGCTTGATGCCCTGGATCAGCGCCAAGTTGGGACGCGGCGTGCCGTCGTCGCCTTCGATGGCATCGGACAAATCGACCTGTTTCGCCTGCTGGGTGAATGCCAAGGCGGCAACCGCGTATTGGCGCACGGCCTCCTGATCATCCTCTTCGAGATGCGGGTAGCGCTCGCGGACAATCTTGCCCATCTGCATGATCGTCAGCTCCTCGGGGATTGTGCCCTCGTGGTCGAACAGACCGCGCTCCAATGTCTTGTGGTCCTGGACAAACGCCGCCAACACCTCGTTGATATCTTCCTTGCAGATGCGCGCCGCTTCTTCCGTTTTCGGTTCGACCAAACCCTTGATTTCGACGTGAACGCGCCCGTCTTCGGGATTCACACCAATGTTGAGCTGGCCTTCCTGGTAGCCCTCCGGGCCGTAGTCGAAGCCGTCGATCTTGCCCTTGTTCTTGGGCGTGAACTCGAAGCGGGGCGTCAGCACCTGCTCCATCAGCAGACTCGCGGCGATGGCCTTCAACGTGTCGTTGATGGCGTCCGCGACCATCTCCTCGGAAGCGTCCGGTTCGGCGATCAGGTTGGTGAAGCGAGCGGTTTCCTTGCCCGGTGCATCGCGAGTGGCGCGGCCGATGATCTGTACGATTTCAGTCAAGCTGTTCCGGTAGCCAACCGTCAGGGCGTGTTCACACCAAATCCAGTCAAAACCTTCCTTGGCCATTCCCAGCGCGATGATAACGTCGACATGATCGCGGTTGTTCTTCTGAGCGGGACCCTTCAATGCCGACAGGACAGTCGAACGCTGATCGCCGTCGTCCACCAAGTCGGCGACCTTGATGACGCGGCCGTCGGGTCGTTTGATCCGGTGGTAACCGGTCACCGGGTCGGTGCCGTCCCAAGTGCCAAGGCCGGCCATGATCTCCTCGACTTCCTTATGCTTGTCTTTCAGGCTCTCTCGTGAATTGACGTTGGGGATGTGCACAATCGTTTTGAGCGACGGGTCGAGTACCTTCATGATCGCGTCCAGATACCGACCGGTGTAGAAGAAATAGCCGATTTCCAAGGACTTCAGATACTCGTAGCCGTTGAGCTGCTCGTAGTAGGTGTAGGTCACCGTCTCGAACCGGGCTTCGTCGTCCGGCGATAACACTGCTTCCGCGTCGCCGCGGAAATAGGAGCCGGTCATTGCGACCAGGTGCGCTTTGTCGCGCTCGATCAGGTCGGCCAACTGGCTACCCAGGATGTTGCTTTCCTTGTTGCTACTTACGTGATGGAACTCGTCGACCGCGATCAGGCGGTCGTCGAAGGCAGTGATGCCTAGATCCTGGACCGCGAAGCGGAAGGTCGCATGGGTGCAGACGAGGACCTTATCGTCGCTCGCCAGGAACTCACCCACGGCTTTGACCTTGGAGTGTGCGACCTTGACGTCATCGGCGCCGGGCGTATTGCACAGGTTCCATTGCGGTTTGACCACCCAATCGGCCCAGAACCCATATTGAGTCAGCGGTTCGTCGGCGAAGCTGCCGCCGATCGAACGCTCAGGGACCACGATCAGCGCCTGCCTGATGTTCTGGTTGTGCAGCTTATCGAGCGCAATGAACATCAGGGCACGGGACTTGCCCGAGGCCGGCGGCGACTTGATGAGCAGGTATTGTTCGCCGCGCTTGGCATAAGCTCTTTCCTGCATCGGGCGCATGCCCAACGCGTTCGCCTTGCTCGATGCGCCGGTCCGCGCCGTCTTGATGGAAACAGCGGGCAGGGTGTAGTGGTTCGTCGGGTTAGTGTTGGGCGTGCTCATCGCGCAGTTTTCCGTGCTCTTGTGGTCGCATTCTTGGGCGGTTTCGCTTCTGCCGTCCTCATCTTCTCATACAGGTCGAACAGCTTTTCTAGCCTCTCGGTGTCATTCTTGCAGCGACGGCCAACGTAGATGCGCTCGACCACTTCGTCGTTCCGCTCGTGTGCATGACGCAGGTTCGCCGGCATGCTTTCTGGGTCATAAAGTTCTGCCGCGCTGGCAGGGAAGTGGGCCTCTCGTGCCAACAAGATCTCTTCTGCACAACGAGTGAGATCTGCCTTGTTCTGCTCGGTGAGAAGCGGCACCGGGAAGGTGTTGTAGCAGAGTGCCGACGAATATCGCAGGCGGTTCTCCAAACGGCCCGAAATTGCTCGAACCCACGACATATGCATCAAGCTGAGAAGGATGGACAGGTGCCATACTTCAGCGTCGTAGATGGCTTGCGCAGAATCTCCCACAATGCAATCACGCGGAAGCAGGCCAAAGGGAATGTACAGACGCCTCTCGGACGAATGACGCGGGACGAATATTAGATGCGATTTGGCTTGGTGCGTATAGCGAAACTGATGCGGCCGTGATGCCAGGCCACGCGCAACTTCTCCCCCGCTTAAGCGAAAGAGACGGACGCCTTCGATTCGGTCCTTGATCTCCGGAATCGACTCCGCCAGAAGAAGGCCTGCGTCGTCAATCCAGAGGCAGTAGCGCAGCACTCCGCTCAGATAGTCCTTCGATCCATAGAGTCTCTTGGCAAGGGTCCCTGCCTCAGGATGTTTCAGCACCAACTCCGCCCTTTGATTGCTCGACATAATGAGGTGGCCGCCATCATAGGGGCTGTTGCCGGTGATCATTGGCATGAGATCTGACACTGGAGCCAATGCCTGCGATACGACGATCTCGTGCCCAGGAACCAGGTATGGGCCTATGCACGTCACTTCTCGTACGAGGCCGTTTTCAAAGAGAACTTTCTGTTTTCGTCCCCGCTTCCTCAGCCCGATGATCGAGCAGCTAACGGCCGCGTTGTTCGTCGCGTTGTTCGACCATTTGACGTCCTTGTGCGCAAATGAAATCTCTATGCCAAGCTTGAAAATCCGCGGCCAGAGCTGATGAACCTGAGCCCCTTGGTTTACGGAGTTCGTAGCAACGAAGGCTGCTTCGGCGTCGTTGCACGCTGCATACTCAGCCCCTTTCAACAACCACGCCGCAACGTAGTCGAGTTCACCAATCTTGTCGCGAGACCCAAAGACACTTATAAGTTCTGTCTTCTGCGAGGACGACTGGCCCTTGCCTCCCAGATACGGCGGGTTGCCGCAAATATAGGTTTCACCACCCACATTCTCAAAGTCGATTTCGGATTGGTTGAGTGGTGACTCAAACAAGTCGTCGGCCACGACCTTCACCCCCGTGCCTGTGGGCGGGCAAATTTGCTGCCAGTCCAACCGCAACGCATTGCCGCAGACGATCCAGTTTTGCGCGTCCAGTGGCAGGAACTCCTGCACTGCCTGCTTTTGTCCGAGGTGCAGCACGTCGCATTGGTATTCGGCGATGATGAGTGCGAGGCGGGCAATCTCAGCAGGGAAGTCGCGCAGCTCGATGCCGCGGAAATTCGTGAGCGGGATGACCGATTTCAAACCCGGCTCGCCTCGCCGCTGGTTAATTTCTGCTTCGATTTCGCGCATCTGCTTGTAGGCGATCACAAGGAAGTTGCCCGATCCGCAGGCCGGGTCGAATACGCGGATACGTGCCATGCGCTTGCGCAGGTTCAACAGCTTGGCCTTGTTGTCGTCAGCGGCTGCCATTTGAGCCCGGAGGTCGTCCAAGAACAGCGGGTTGAGCACCTTCAGGATGTTCGGCACGCTCGTGTAGTGCATGCCCAGCGCGCCGCGCTCCTCGTCGTCGGCGACTGCCTGGATCATCGAACCGAAGATGTCCGGGTTGATCTCGTGCCAGTCGAGTTGGCCGGCGTGGAGCAGATACGTACGGGCGATGCGCGTGAAGCGCGGCACGTCGGTGCTGCCGCCAAACAAGCCACCGTTGACGTACGGGAACGCGTCGGCCCACGACGGGATTTTGGCGTCGGTGCGTGCGCTGCCCTTGGTCGGCACGTTCATCGCGTGGAAGATCGTGCTAATCACCTCGTGCGTGTTGGCCGAGGTTGTTTCACTCATCTGGTCGACCGTCTTGGTGAACAGGCCGATTCCCTCAAAAATGCCGGTGTCTTCGGCGAAGAAGCAGAAAATCAACCGCGCCATGAAGTGGTTCATGTCGTGCCGACGTTCTTCCTTGGCCCAGTCCGGATTCTCGCGAAGCAGTTCCAGGTAGAGCTTGTTTAGGCGGCCGGTCGCGCGGATGTCGACCGCGCTGTCCTTGATTTCCTTGATCGTGGAAATGCCAGCAAGAGGCAGGAAGAAGCCGAAGTGGCCAGCGAACTTCGGGTATTCGCAGGCCAGCGTCTCGTGGGTAACCAGCTCTTCTGCTTCCAGCGTAGCGCCATCCGTGGCCAGGATGAACTTGGCCTTACCCTTAATGGTTTCCGGGCTCGCACGCAGAGCATTCAGCGTCGTGTTGACCTCGCCCGGCTTGCAGACGGCAAGGTGGACATTGTTGCGTTGCAGCACGCCCCTAGGCAGATCGGACTTGTTGGTGTCGCCCTTGCGCAGGCGGGCGATGGTGGTTTCTTTGTTGCCGAATGCCGCTAGGAAGGCGTACGGGAATTCTGCGGCATCAAAGGGCGCTTCGGCCAGCCCGGATACCGCGGCTTCAATTTCGACTGCGTTCATTAGTTTCGGCTGGTTTGTTGACTCACGGAATCACGCCACATCTGAAACTGTTGGCGGGGCCGGATGGCGGTCACATTGTCCGTGTCTGATGAGGTTTGTCCTATTTTATCGTCACATGGAAGGACAAACGGGCTAGCGCGATCCTGAGATTCAAAAGAAAAATAGACATATATCACTGCTCCGAGCACGGCAGCAGCCTACCTGCTCCGCCCACGCAATCCCGCGCTGGCGAACTCATCGGGAGCCGTGATGCCCACCTATCCTTCCCCTTTTGAATATCTGCTCGCATTTGGCCTTGTCTTCGCGGCCGGCGTGCTGACGACGATCGGCATACGCCAGTACGGTGACAAGACCCGGCGGGAGGCGGCCGCCCATGCATGACCCTCGCCTTTTCCGTCCTCACGGGCCGCATGACCCGGATGACCGGTACCTGCACGAGCACGACGATGACGAGCCCTTTGAGCAAGGCTTCGTCCCGCCGCATGCACGTCCGGACGATCCCGTCAGCACGCCGCCCGCCCCAACCTCTGCATGTCCGAAGTGCCATTCCGCTCACGTCGAAGCACGTCACCGTGCGCGCAAGACAGGCGGTGCAATCGGCACGATTGCCGGAACCACTAGCGGTATTGCACTCGCGCTGTCGGGCGCGGAAACCGGCGCAGTCGCCGGATCGCTTGCCGGCCCGGCGGGCGCATTATGCGGAGCAATTGCAGGTGCGGTGATCGCCGGCCTGGTCGTCGGTGCCGCCGGTTGCGCGGCAGGCTCCACATTCGGCGAAATCGTCGATGACAAGGTACTCGACAATTTCATCTGCCATGCCTGCGGCCACACGTTCAGTCGCACCAAAACATCAGCCTGATCTGTAGTTTCCCGCAGGTCATTTTCGTCCGCATCTGCCTGGCCGCGTGCCGGGCTTTATGCCGTTTACAAGGAGCTTTCCAGATGCATCTCGTACAAAGCATGGCCTATGTCGGCCAAGAACAACCATGGCATGGCCTCGGCAACCAACTTTCCCCGAAGCAACCGATCGAAGTCTGGGCTCGCCAGGCAAATATGGACTGGACCATCGAAGCCTCCGAGGTTCGATACGTCGCGGGCGGTTCAGGCAACCTAGGCGCGATTCACGCCTTTCCCGAGCAGCGCGTGCTGTACCGCTCGGACACGAAAGAGCCGCTGTCGGTCGTCTCGTCGCGCTATCAGGTCGTTCAACCCAAAGACATCCTGGAGTTCTACCGCGATCTCACGCAAGTGGGTGGGTTCGAGCTGGAGACGGCGGGTGTCCTCAAAGACGGCAAAAAGCTCTGGGCACTCGCCCGAACCGGGCAGTCCGTCGCGCTCAAAGGCAAGGATCAGGTCAATGGCTATCTGCTTCTCGCCACCGCCTGCGACGGCACGCTCGCGACCACCGCCCAGTTCACGTCGGTGCGCGTGGTCTGCCACAACACATTGCAAATCGCCCTGGGCGACGGCACTGGCGCCGTCAAAGTCCCTCACCGCAGTCAGTTCGATGCACAGGCCGTCAAGCGTCAGCTCGGTATTGCCGTGTCGTCCTGGGACGGCTTCATGACGAGAATGAAAGCGCTCTCCGAACGCAAGGTCAACGATCCCATGGCCGAGAAGTTCTTCCAGCGTGTGCTCACGTATCCGGCAGGCGGTCCGAACATGCCGGCGCTGGTCACCAACGACCGCGCGATCAAGGCGGTACACGAACTATACGCCGGTCGTGGCAAGGGGGCGACCTTGCCTTCTGCATCTGGCACGGCCTGGGGATTGGTGAACAGCGTCACGGAATTCGTCGATCACCAGCGTCGTGCTCGCAGCGACGATCACCGACGCGACGCCGCGTGGTTCGGCGCAGGCGCCACGCTCAAGCAGCGCGCATGGGACGAGGCGATGAAGCTGATCGCATGACCTTCCCGCTACCGCTGTTACGGCATACACGCCCGGCCGGGTTTCCCGCCGGGCATTTTCACATCTGGAGGTACGCATGTCTCAAGCTGAACTGGCTGGACGGGGCAGAAACTGTCCAGCATTACGACTCGTGGAAACGAGAGACCTGTCGCGCGACGAATGGCTATTGGTGAGAAAAAACGGAATCGGCGGCTCGGATGCCGCCGCCGCCGTGGGGCTCAGTCCGTATATGAGTCCGCTCGAACTGTGGCTCATCAAGACCGGGCGCGATGCGAACCTGCCTCGCCCCAATCCCGACGACACTACCGAACCGATTTACTGGGGAACGCTGCTGGAACCGATCGTTGCAGCGTCGTACACGAAGCAGACCGGCAACAAGGTCAGACGTGTCAACGCGGTACTGCAACATCCGACCATCCCGTTCATGCTCGCGAACGTCGATCGCGAGGTAGTCGGCTGTCGCGAAGTACAACTGCTTGAATGCAAGACGGCAGGCGAATTCGGCGCTCGGCTCTGGCGTGACGGCGTGCCGGAATACGTGCAGCTTCAGGTGCAGCACCAACTCGCGGTCACGGGCGGGCAGGCGGCCGACGTGGCCGTGCTGCTCTGCGGACAGAAACTTGAGGTCCATCGGATCGAACGTGACGATGGGCTCATTGCCCGTCTGATCGAACTCGAGGCTGCGTTCTGGCGATTCGTGACGACGGATTCTCCGCCGCCTGCTGATGGTTCGGATTCGGCGGATCGCGCGCTGCGTTGCCTGTATCCGGGTGCCGGTGGCACGGTCGATTTCACAGACGATCGCAGGCTGTCGTCCGTGTTCGCTGATCTCGTTGCCGTGCGGGGTGACATTGAAGCTCGCCAGCAGGTCGAGGCGCAGTTGAAGCAGGCCATCGTGCAAGCGATGGGCGAGGCAGACCAGGCGCAGTTCGAGACGGGTTCCATTTCCTTCAGACGCAGCAAGGACGGCACCAGTGTCGATCTGAAGCGCCTGCTCGTCGACCATCCGCACATCGCTACTTCATACGCCATCACGAAGCCCGGCTCGCGCCGATTTCTCGTGAGCACCTGATTCCCCGCCGTTCCTGCTGCTCCCTTCCTTCGTTTCATTTCCCTTTGTATAGATACAGGAGAATTGCCATGCTCAAAGGTCTGGCTATCACCCCACCCGTTATCGGACGGATTTCGATTGGTCGCGTTGTCGAAAAGAACGGCAAGCGGCTTCCCGAAAAGGACGATCAGTTCACGGTCACGTCTCAGGTGCAGAACCGGGACGGCTGGATGCTGCATCCCGTTGATGCCGAACTGCGAAAGGCCCAGCCGGGCAAGCTGCGCACGATCCCCGTGCGGTTCCTGTTCAACGATCCCGACCTGAACCTGCGGGCGGAATACTCGTGCTTCGACCGCGATACTGGTAGACCCGTGTGCGTCGGTAACGGCGAAACCTGCCGTCGTGCCGGAAACGCCGGGATCGAAGAACTGCCGTGCCCATCGCCGGATGGCTGCGCGTTCGGTCAGGGCGGTGCCTGCAAGCCCTATGGCCGGCTCAACGTGCTGATCGGAGACGAAGACGAAATGGGCAGTTTCATCTTTCGCACCACGTCGTACAACAGTATCCGGACACTCACCGCGCGACTACACTACTTCAGCGCGGTATCGGTCAATCTGCTCGCCTGTCTGCCGCTGGAACTGAAGCTGCGCGGCAAGTCCACGACGCAAAGCTACCGCTCCGCGATCTACTACGTGGATCTAGGCGTGCGATCCGGCAGCACGCTCGAAGCGGCGATCACGGAGGCGCGCGAGCTGGATGCGCGGCGCCGGGCCGCGGGTTTCGATCAGGCCGCACTCGATGCCGCAGCGCGTGCAGGATTCAGTAACGGTGCATTCGAAGACAGTATCGAGGAAAGCGCCGCCGTCACCGAGGAGTTCTACCCGGCCGGATCCGGTAGCGGCGTTAGTCAGGGTGACGGTATTGCCGAACCGGATGTACCACCAGCTTCGGGCCTAAGGGGCAAGCTCGAACAGCGTGCCGCGTTACTCGGCGGGAAGGCCGCATGATCCGCGTCCGTCCGGTCCCGCTTCTGGCAGTCGTGGCGACAGGAACGGCGATCAGCATGTCGGTGCTCGCCGGCTGGCAACGCGGCGGATGGCTTGCCGAGCGACTGGTGTGGGTGGCAATCGGTGTCGTGCTCGTCGCTGGCGCGCACCTGCTGCCCGCACTGTGCCGGTCGGCTCCGCTCTCCGGGCGCGTGGTCGGTGCCGTGCTCTGGCTCGGTTGCATGGCCGCAGCCTCATACGGGCATGCGACCTTCTTTCTGCTATCGCAGCTTCATGCAGGGGAGCTTCGCGTGTCGGCTATTCCGGTCGCCAGTGTTCCAGTCCATCGGGAACTGACAGCCGTGATGGCTGACCGGGCATCGGTCACGGCGGAACTGGCGCGGGCGGATGCACGGCGCTGTACTCGTGACTGCCCGACATGGCAGATTCGTCGAACGTCACTCGCAGCCCGGCTTGATGCACTCGACGCTGAAGCCGCTGATGTTCGACGGTATCAGACCATCGAGGATGGTAACGCCGAACGTCGCGTGACTGCGCGTGGCGATCCGGTCACCGCACGACTCGCGACGTTTTGCGGAATACCGGAAACACGACTGGATCTGTTCGCCGGACTGGTGTTCGCGGCTGTGCTCGAAGGCGTGGCCTGTCTGCTCTGGTGGATCGCAGTGATTCCTCAGGCCCAAGAGTCATTTGTTACGGGTCGTCACGGGGTGGCGCACGACGTGACTGCCGAAACGGCTCAGGTGACGACACTCACCCAATCAGCTGCGCCATCAACCGTCCATTCAACCGTTCCGCCAGTCGTGCCGCCGACCGTCTCGTTCCCCCAGTCCGACCTCGCAAGGCTGCGTCGCGACATCGAATCGGGGGCCATCAAACCTACCGTCGCTGGCATCCGAAAGTACCTCGGCTGCTCTCAGGCCAAGGCTTCTGCCTTGCGCCGCCAGCTCGCCGACCTCACGGCATAAGCCGGGCGCGTGCTGCGCCCGCTCTCTTTTCCACCACGACACGATCACGTTATCCGGTTCATCCGGATGCCCGTGCTCGCCCTTTATCTGGAGCAATCCATGCACGAAACGACATTCGTTCACCTGCCGCCGCGCCTCTGTCCCGTGACAAAGGGGCTCGGTGTCGTGGCCGGTATCACGGCCATTGGCTTCGCCGCAGCCTGGGCTTTCGAGCGGCACCGCCAGCGAGAGTTGGTCCGCATCCTCGCCTCGATGCCCCGCGTAGTCAGCATCTTTCCGGCGCTCCGCGCGCATCTGGAGATGGCGCCCAGACAGTTCGGTGCAGGCGTTCCGCTGTAGCCGAACAACCGTAGGCCGTAACTCCCAAACCTGTTCAAGCCGGCGCACGCTGCCGCGCTTCCCTTCATTTACCGCGTGCATCCGGCTCGACCGGAGGGGCGTGCTCGTCCATTTTCAGGAGAAGTCGATGTTCCAACCTACCCGCCTCAAACCGCTATTTCATCCGGGCGAACTGCTCGTCTCGCACGCGGCGCTCGCAACACTGCGCGCCAACAGCGTGCCGGTCATCAGCGTCGTGCTCCGCCACATTGCTGGTGATTGGGGCATCGTGTCCGACGATGACAAACGCCAGAACGACGTGTCGATCGCGACCGGCCTGAGACTGATCTCGATCTACCGCCTGTCGGACCAGACCCGCATCTTGGTCATCACGGAGTGGAATCGCGCGAATACAACGATCGAACGCCTCGATGACGTCGTGCCCGGTAGCGCCACACGCCCGGCTCAACCGACAAGCCGTCCCTACCCCGTCTGGCCCAACGCCCACTACGCAATGGAGGGCTGCGCATGAGCTACACGAACGGCCCGCGTTTCCCGATGGGACGGCCCGTCATCACGCCGGGCGCTCAAGCTATGCTTGATGCAGCGGGAATCGAAGGTGTGCTGCTGCTCGCGCGGCACATTCACGGCGACTGGGGTGATCTGAGCGCAGAGGATCTTGCCTCAAACGAACTCGCCTTGCTGACCAGAAAGCGGGTGCTGTCGAGTTACAACCTGCCGGACGGGAGAAGGAAGGTGTGGATCATCACGGAGGCTGATCGCGCAACTACGACTATCCTGCTTCCCGAAGAGTACTGATCGAACACTTGGGTCTATGGGCGAACCTAACATGCCGTATTCGGCCGGGTTCGACCCCGAGCAGCCCTTTGTCTTTCTCCGAAGCCGACGTTCCGGACGCGCCAACTAGGGGCGTTTTCGCCGTCAAACTGAAGATGGGGTAGCGCCCGACCGTGCGCGACTAACCAGCTGCAATATCAAACGGGCTTATCGCTGCAGTGGCTGGTATAGAAACTGATGCCATTGCCATCGGGATCCTGCATCGAGAAATAGTGGTGGCCGTATAGCTCGCCATCCGCGATAGCTGACGGTGAATATCCTTTACCGATCAGGCCGACCCTGTAGGATTCCAGATCCGCTTTTGTACGCCCCGCGATCATCAGGTCTATTTTTTCGCTGCTGAAATCAGGCCTCTGGCCATTCTGACTGTTCAGCAAAGCGCCAGCCTGATCATCACCTTTTTGGAACAGCAGCAAATGCGTGCCACCACGCATTTCAACGACCCCCATTCCGGGAAAGGTGCCGAATGCGCGCAGACCTAAACCGATATAAAAGCGATAGCTCGCCTCGACATCTTGCACTTTCATAACAAAGTGACCAAGGGTCACGGCAGGCAATAGATCTTCCTGTTCATGCTCGTTCATAACGTACCCCAGAGAGTTAGCTGAGAAACAATCTTGCGCCGCGAGCGTCGCTGCGCTAATCTGACTGGCCAGTCGGAAATATTATCCGACTGGCCAGTCAGAAAAGCAAGGGGTTGTTGTGACGCGAAAAAAGGAAATCGACAAAGACAGGGTTTTAGATGCTGCCGAGGCCGTAATCCTCGAATCTGGCGGCCGAAATTTCACGCTCGATGCCGTCGCCGAGCGCGCAGGAATCAGCAAGGGCGGTCTCGTCTATACATTTACGACTAAGGATGGATTGATACACGCTGCGCTAGAACGAGAGGTTGCTCGGTTTCAGGAGGCAGTGCGTCGGCGACTTGGCAGCGGGCCAACTGGGCCGGTCGAATTGGTCCTCGCGTATATCGAGGAAGCACTGGACGAGGACGACGCCACGACCCAAAAGGCGGCTTTTCTCGTAACCGCCTTGGTGCACGCCCCTGACATGCTGGAGCCGGTGCGACGCCATTACCGCGCTCTGCTCGACCCGCTTCGATCGGAATATGGCGAGGTTGCCGAAGTCCGTCATGCACTGCTGGCTGTTGAAGGTATTTTTCTGCTCCGAGGACTCGGGTTCGTAGAGGTATCTCCCAACGAACAAAAATCCGTCCTGCTCCACGCGCGCAATATCGTCCTTGCGGCGTTAGATAGACCAGCAAAGCGCCCGCTCCGAAAATCAGAGGGTCAACGATGAGCGCGGCGATCGCCCAATTCCGGCGGCCAGTTCTGATAGGACGGGCGCCTTAATTTCGAGCGCCAAGAGTCCATCTCAAACTGGGACACGAGCGCCGTATTGCCAGCGAAATGAAGGTCGATTGCGAACAATGTAGGTCGCGTAATCGAGTGTCCCTTCCTGGCCGGTCACTGCCTCATGCGATCTGCATACCCACCCAGGCTGAACCTCGTAAGGGCCACGGCTCGACAGAACGCGATCCGATCCCTCCGTTAGGTCCGACGGCGCCCCTATGGCCGTTGTCACGTAATAAGCATCGGCCTAAGCCTTCGCTCGAGCATCAAGGGTCGATTTGTCCCACTCGTGTAGACTGCGCCGTTGTCCCAACAGATCGGCTACCTCGACCCGGTTCTTCCTCTTGGGTCGGGCGTGTGTCAACGCCCGCGTTCGACGCGACCCCACCAACGCTTGATGGTTTTGACCAGCTGGTAGCAGGCCGGAGCGAGTACTCGATCGAGCCGCCAGCGGAAGAACAAATAAAAAGGGATGCGTTTCTGGAACACCCCCTGATTGAAGCGGAAATCGAATTGCTGGATGATTGCCGGATCGGAGACGCCGCTCCGGGCGAGGCAATCGATGTCTCGACGAATTCCCGATCCGGCGAATTCGACATCGCGACAAGCACGCTCGCCGTCAATGGCTGGTGTGTCGTGTCGAACTTTTTGTCACAGACCCAGACACAGGCATTAGCGACCGAATGCATGGCGATGTACGCGGCCCAGCTGCTGACACCAGCCCGTGTGGGGGCCAACCGCGCCGCCACGCTTTTGCGCGGCGATAGTACGCGCTGGTTCCAACCCGACGCGCTGAGTCCGCGGCAGCAGGCGTTCGCCGATCGCATCGAAGCGCTACAGAACGCGCTCAACCACGACCTGTTTTTAGGTCTGGTCGATAGCGAATCACACTACGCGGTATATCGGCCAGGTACCGGATACGCACGCCACCTCGACCGCCTGCGTAATAACGACAGCCGCGTGATTTCCGCCGTGTTCTACCTCAACGAAGCGTGGCAGGACGCCGAGGGTGGCGCACTGCGGCTCTACCTTGCCGATCAGACATATCACGACGTCATTCCGCGCGCCGGAACGCTGCTGTTGTTTCTCTCGGCACAATTTGAACACGAGGTGCTGCCCGCGACGCGCGATCGCATGAGCATCGCGTGCTGGATGAGGCAACGGGTGTAAGACCGGCAGCACGCGGACCCATTGCCGCCGTTCGAGTTACTACCGCCTATGTCCGTTGTGCAGCGGAAAGCGGGCCTTCTCGGCTGCCCCGTCACTGGCTGCTGCCAAACGCATTGCTGCCTTTCGCCGCGCGAGTGCCAAATTTGTGCGCGCGACTTGCAGACCAGTAGCCACGGGATAGGCTGCGTCGATTTAGTTGATCAGTTCGACCTCGTCTTGTCCGAACCATCCGTACTGGAGGATGGCACTGCGAGCCAGCGCTGGATCCGGCGAGTAGTAGACGATGGCCAAGCTCTTCTCGGCCCGGCTGCAGGTCACGTAGAACAAACGGCGGGTGCGGTCCGAACCGGTCTCTCGGCCGGCGGCTTCATTTTCAAGGTCCGCCTTTGACTTCTCCTTGGTACCGAAGAATTTGTCGTAGGCAAAAAGAAAACCTCGCGCCTCGTCGTCATTGATCACGACCAGTACGCGTGGGAACTGAAGCCCCTTGACGCCCTGATGTGTCGCGAATTGCGACTGTCCTCGCGCGTACAAGTCGTAACGCTCGATCTGGCTCAGTGGTGCCTCAAGCGCTTTGCTCCATGCGCTCAGCTCAGGACTGATGTCTTCGGCTTCTCCGTCATCGGTGCGCTCCACCTGATCTCCCCGCCCTGCGTTGTCCTCGGCCGCCACAGCCTTGGCGTCACCGGAAACGAAGGGAGTCAGTGTGTCCGGGATGGAAAACAGACCCGTCTGCGCGACAAACTCGAGCACAGCCTGAGCATTGATCTCAGGCTGTTCCGTGATCAGCGCCAGAAGCCCGTCGCACGCCGCCTTAGCCTTGCCGAGCTGCGCGACCTGATTCGATCCAGCCTCTTCAAGCGCTGCGCGATCCAGAAGGGGCGACGACGCCTTGATGATCGCAGTAGCCCCGAAGCGGTCGTTCGCACGAAGCGCCTTGACCAGCGGCAACACGTCCTTGGTGAAGAATCCAAGACCTGCTCCGGCGCCTTGAAGCAGGCTCGTCCTGAGGTTGTCGATCGCCCAAAGCGGCTCGAAGAATTCCGCGAAACCGAATCGCCTAGCAGACATCAGGTGCTCAAGGGCGAGCGTCTTCACCGTGTCAGAGTTCTGCCACGCCGGGTCACCAGCGATCGTCGCCATACGCTGGCGTACTGCCGCTTCAATCGCGAAGGGGTTGGCGCCCGCTTGGGGCGCGATGAAGACCCGGACCACACCCTTTTCAGCGTCGCTGCGGGGGACCTGTTCCTCGCCATCGACATCGTGGCGGATGCTGTTGATAACCTCGACGACACGGGACGGGCACCGGTGGTTCATCCGCTTGCGAGGCATGGCCCACCTGGCCGGGATGGCCTTGTCCAGCCGCTCTTTTCCGTCCGAGTAGATGCGCTGCATCATGTCGCCGAAAAGTCCCAGGCTGAACCGGCCATGGAACTCTTCCTCCAGATGCAGGAAGGCGTCCATGAGCGCCTTGTTCGTGTCTTGGCTCTCATCAATGAGCAACACCGGACACCTGCTGACCAACATCCGCCGCAGCCCAGGTTTGCTGGTCAGGAAGGCCGCCGTCATGGCGATGACCTCCGAGTGGTTCAGAGAGTCGCGCGTTCGGTTGTCGCTGGTCGGGCTGTAGATGAACTTAACGATGGAATCCAGACGCGCCAGGCGGCGACGTTTGCTCTCCATGGATCGAAGCCGTTCAACGCCCGCTTTAGTGTTGGGGCGACCCTTCTTGTGCTGCTCCTCAAGCTCTCCAATCTCCTTTTCAAGGTTCTTGGCGACCCACTGACGGATGTCGGCGTTGAAGCCCTCGATTAGCGACCATGAGAAGGCATGGATTGTCATGACCTCGACGCGAGGATCGAATTCAAGGCGTTGCTTGATTTCGTCGCAGGCGGCGTTGGTGTAGGTGATGACGCCAACCTTCTTGCCGGTCAGGGTAAGTTGCCGGCCGTGCTCGCCATCGATCGTCTTTCTGACGGCGCTGACCAACGATCGCGTCTTCCCTGATCCAGCACCTGCGTACAGGAAAAAGCTTCTGGGCTTACCCAGGTCAAGACACGCGATGATGGTTGCGTCGGCCTCGGCATCGAATTGATCGTCGGCGGCCGTCATGGCTTCGCTCCCGGCCCAAGACTCGCGGCGGTGGCGACTGAAACGGCCGTGGCCGGCGCCGTCGTCAAGATTTCCACCTGCTTCTTCTTCATCTGTTCCTGCAGCCACTCCAGACCCTCGGCGATGTACTGCGGCACCTTAAGTTTGTTGAAGTCGTCCGCCATCAAGACGTCGAGAGCGAATTCGGCCTTCTTGCCGTCTTTGAGCGCGGTGTACATGCTGGCACCAACTGCGGTTGCACCGCCACCCTTGGCGATGGCAGCTCGGAACTTGGCGTTCAATCCCGGGCCGGCAAACGCAGCGAAGAAGGCCACGTTCTCGAACACCAGAGCGTCCTCAAAGGTGTAGGGGTAGGCGGTCTCCTTGGCGGCCGAGCCCGGCATCGTGACCTCAACGGGTGTTTGGTACGCCACGCGCACTGCGAACAGCGTGTCGCCGGCATCAGTTATCGTCTTGGCCGCCGGCGTCGCGCCGATAAGGGCGTCGACGTCGTCCAACGCTGGCACCCATCTCTTTAGGGTGGAGTTGTTGGTTTTCTGGCCTGCGCCCAAAGCGGGTTGAACTGATGAGCCCCCCGTCGCAGTCAGGCTGTCCAAGTCGGTGACGATCAGCGTCAGCAAGCCCAGATGATCGATCAGCGGGCGCAGACGATGGGCGTGGCTACCACCAATCTCCAGCAAAGTGACGTAGCTCTGATGCAGCACCTTGTAGTGGGCCCGAATGAAGTTGGGGATGAGCATGCGCTCAGCCGGTCCCTCGACGAGGATCGCTGCGTCGGCGAAAAACAGGTCGGCGTGCTGTGCACGCAAATACCGGGTGACGAAGCGCTCGGTCTCCGTCCCCTCCCCGAAGACCTGCGACAGGTTGACCACCGTCGACACCGGCACCTTGGCCACCATGCCAGCCGGCAGTCTCCGGAAATACCGCAGGCTCGCAAAGGGCGTCTCATGCGCAACGTGACTCGAATGCGTGCTGACGATCAGTTGCGTACGCAGTGCGTCGCTTTCCCCCAGCTCTGGGCGCCTACGCAGCACCTCGTACGCCTTCTTGATAAAGACTTGCTGCACCTGCGCATGCAAGTGAGCTTCAGGCTCCTCCACGAGAACCAGGTGGAGTGGTTCAATGCTCGCAGCCCCGGAACTCTTGGACGCTTTACCGACGCGCATCCAGGCATCGCGAAAGCTCATCAGCCGGAAGATCATCGAAATGAGGTTCTGGTAACCCAGTCCGTTGCTGCCCTCCGGCAGCAGCAGGATGGGCGTAACCGCACCCGCATCCGATACCACGTCGACCTCGAAATTGACCGCCGCGCTGTGGTTCAATCCATCGATCGCACGCAAGCGTGTCGATACCCGCGGACGCGGGTCGCTGACACCCGGATAGCCTAGGCCCGCCACCTCGGTAAAGCATTCATTAAAGCTTTCCATCAGCTTCAGGTCAAATGCATCCTCAGCCGCCTCCATGGCTTGCAGAGCCTCTAGGTCCGTGGGATCGGGCCCCTTTGCTGGATCCAGATGCTTGGCGTAGTAGCTTCTGAGTTGTTCAGAGAGCCGCGTACCGCCCGCCGAGGGTTGAAACTCGCCCTCATCTTCGCCCCCATTAGGGATTTCGCCGAAGCCGCGTTGCGCAGGGATGTCATGCACCTTGATCAGGCCACTGAGAGGATCGCCCTCGATCGGCAATGCCGATGCCGGAAGCGACTGCGGCAGGGCCCGAAGCTTTTCAGGGTTGGCAAGTAGCGCTGGATCCAGCGGATAGGCCCGGATCAGGAACATCGAGGTCAGCCGCTTGGTGAGGAAGTCGACCAAGCTTTCGGGCCAGACCGTCAACTTGGGTGAGGGCGCCGCGCCGGCAGCCTTAGCGGCTGCGGCAGCCGCAGCTGCTGCACGCATGGCATTGGCTTCGGTGACCGCGGTGATGAACTCCTTGAATAGTGCTTCGAGGTCTTTGGGCTCGTAGCGCAGTCGCACTCCCAGCCGCCCGCCGGTCCAGTCCATGAGCGGGACCAAATCTCGGACCCGGTGGACCTCGTCCTCCTTGACCTGCAGCCAGAGATCCAAGGCCGGCAGCGCTTGCACCCAGGGATCCAAGGTGAGGTCAGCCACGCCCCCCTCTTGGTTCGCCCGAAGCCACGCTTTGCCGAGGTCCACGAGCACCGGCAAGTGGCACAACGTAAAGTCGTGGATGTCGAACGGACAGCGGCGAGGCGTTAGGAAGCGCCGTAGGGCCAACATAGCTGACGTCTTGCCGCTGTTGTTCGCACCGACGAACAGCGTCGTCTTGAGCGACAGATCCACGCGGGCCGACAAGAGCTTCCTGAAATTCGCGATCTCGACGAATTCGATGTGCATTTCGCACCTTCCCCTTTGCAGCATGTAATTTTCGTAACGTTAACCGAAGCATGAAGCCACGGATAGCGGGGGCAAGGCCTCGGAACCAATTGCGGCTCTCGCCACAATTCAACGTCTTTTATTGAACGCAGCGGACATTCGAAGCCAAGAATCGAGCGACTGCATCCAGCCCGAAGCGGAAACCGCTGCGCGCACTCTCCACGACTACTGCTGGCCGAGATCGGCCTGATGTTCCCCACTGATATTGGCGGCACCCGCGTCAGCAATCGACTCGATCCCCTCAGCGGCGCGCAAGGCGACCAGCCAGACGCTCAACAATCTCGACGACCATCGCTCGGTCATTCCCGCTGAGCTTCGCCAGA
>Ga0154001_1000073_pt1 | contig 25599 bp, 23 predicted proteins | sample TSNJ085MetaG_FD_104699 | JGI IMG/M metagenome (GOLD analysis project Ga0154001, IMG submission 104699) | Attine ant fungus gardens microbial communities from New Jersey, USA - TSNJ085 MetaG | ecosystem: Host-associated > Fungi > Mycelium > Unclassified | place: USA: New Jersey, Wharton State...
CTGCATCTGGATCATCAGCAGATGGGCACAATTTTCTCCACGGGCCTTTTGGGCTTGCTTATCGGAGGCTTCAGTTGCAGTGTGCTGGCGGACCTATACGGTCGCCGCCGTATGCTGATTGCCTGCACGATAATTTTCGGTATTTTCACGGTAGCAACCGGTATGGCTACATCGCCATCTGAAATGCTCGCGTGGCGTTTCATCGCCGGTCTGGGCCTCGGTGGCGCGATGCCCACTGCAATCACGCTGACGGCAGAAATCGCCCCGGCCCGCGCACGCAGCGTTATGGTGATGTCCATGTTCTGCGGTTTTCCCGCTGGTGGCGCAATTGCTGGAGTACTGGTTTCGTCCATTTTGCCGCGTTACGGCTGGGAAGCGGTGTTCTACACCGCCGGCGCCGTTTCGCTGATCGTCGCGCTCGCACTCATCATGTGGTTGCCCGAGTCGCTGGTGTTTCTCGTGAATCGCAATGCGGATGCAGCACGTATCGAGCAGGCGAAGCAGCGCATTTCGCCGCTGAGCGATATTGTCGAATTTACGCGCGATGAGAAGAGAAGCAGCACGCCGGTCGCTGGACTGTTCCAGGAGGGGCGAGCACCCGGCACACTTATCCTGTGGGTGATTTATTTCATTAGCCTCCTGGAAATTTATTTCCTGGCCTCGTGGCTCCCGACCGTGCTCAACAGTGATGGCCGTTCGCTTGCGAATGCTGCATTGGGTACGTCGCTGATGCAGTTTGGTGGCGTTGCCGGTACGTTTGTCTTTGGCCGCTTCATGGATCGCCTGAATCCGCACCGCGTGCTGATGGCTTGCTATCTCCTGGGTTGTTTCTTCATCGGCTCTATCGGCTTCCTGTACAAGAGCAGCATCATCCTGCCGACGCTGTTTCTCGGAGGCATGTTTCTGATCGGCGCTCAATCTGGCCTGAGCGCTGTATCTTCAGTGTTTTATCCGACGAGTGCTCGTGCCACCGGGGTAGGCTGGAATCTGGGCGTGGGTCGTATCGGCTCGATCTGCGGCCCTATGGTTGGCGCGTTACTGCTCAGCAAGAATTTCAGCGTGCAGTCGATGTTCATCTGGATTGCGGTGCCGATGTTTATCGCTGCTATCTTCTCGATGGTTCTGCAATACGTTCGCCCCAAAAACTCCTGAACGGAATCTGTCCGTGCTTTCGTATGGACAACACAAGGAATACATGATGACAAACCACACTCCGCACGCCGATCTGCGTGAATTTCTCGAACGTTGCGACGCCGCGGGCGAACTCGTGCACATGAAGGGCGTACATTGGGATCTGGAAATGGGGGCGATTGCGGAAATCGTCAATCACAAGCGCGCCGAAGCACCCGCGATCCTGTTCGAAGACATCCCGGATTATCCCGGTATGCGCGTGCTGTCGGGCGCAACGAATTCATCGAAGCGACTGGCAATCACACTGGGTTTTCCGGAACCGGCACACCCGATGGATGTGGTGCAGGCGTACCGCAATCGCATGAAGACATTCCAGCCGATTCCGCCGCGAGAAGTCGAAACCGGCTCGATCTTTGACGTTGTCGACCGCGATGACGATGTAAACGTACTCAAATTCCCGGTGCCGAAGTTGCATGAACTGGACGGCGGGCGCTACATCGGCACGCATGACCAGGTCATCATGCGCGATCCGGATGAAGGCTGGATCAACCTCGGCACCTACCGCGTGATGGTGCACGATGAAAAGAGCGTCGGTCTATGGATGTCGCCAGGCAAACAGGGCCGTCAGATTCGCCAGAAATACACAGATCGAGGCCGGCCTACGCCGGTCCTGATTTGCGTTGGCATGGACCCGCTGATGTTCCTCGCGTCGGGCAACGAACTGAAATGGGGGCTGTCCGAATACGATTACGCTGGCGGTCACCGTGGCGCGCCGTTCGAAACGGTCAGGAGCGAACTGTATGGCCTGCCGATGCCGGCGCATGCGGAAATCGTGCTCGAAGGCGAAATCATGCCGGGCGACGACAAGATCGAAGGCCCGTTCGGTGAGTTCACCGGCTACTATGCGAACCATCCGAGCGAACAGCCGGTGGTGCGTGTGCGTCGTGTCTATCATCGCAAGAATCCGATCTTGACGATGGCATCTCCGATGCGCCCGCCTTCGGATTTCAACTTCTCGAAGTGCGTCATGAAGTCCGGCATGATCTGGGATGAAATCGAAAGTGCCGGCCTGGCTGGTGTGAAGGGCGTGTGGGTTCACGAGGCCGGAGCCGCGCGCATGTTCAATGTGATTTCCATCAAGCAGGCGTTTGCCGGTCACGCCAAGCAGGCGGGGCTGCTGGCCTCGGGTTGTCAATCGGGTTCGTATATGGGCCGCTACGTTGTGGTCGTGGATGATGATGTAGATCCGAGCGACATGTTTGACGTGATGTGGGCGATCTGCACGCGCGCTGATCCGGCGCAGGACATCGACATCATTCGCCGTGCGTGGAGCGGCCCGCTCGATCCGATTTACGATTCGGCTTCGTCCACGAACTCGCGTGCGATCATCGACGCGTGCCGTCCGTTCGAACGCATCAAGAACGGTAGCTTCCCGCCTGTTGCGCGGGGGTCGAAGGAGCTGATCGCGCAGGTGGAGGCGAAATTCGCAGATGTGCTGAAGAAAATCTAAGCTTTCCTGTGCATTAGAACAACACGTCTGTTGAATTTGAAATGCGCCCCAAAGGTTGGACACTAACCTAACCTTTGGGGTGACCAGGGGGCCTTGAACAGTCTGGTCGACGAGGACGAAGCGGCGCGGCGCATCGACGTCCACAAACCGGTCGCGGAGGAGGCTGCTGGTGCCTGTACCGTGTTCGGGATGAACGATGTCTACCTGGAGGTTTGCGACGCATCATATTCTCAGGTCGAGTGGTGCCTGCTTGCCTTCCTGATCGGGTTCCCTGCATTCGTGGTGAACCGATATGGCCGGAGGACGTCGAGGCTGCTGCAACAATGCTCAGCCAGCCGGGGTAACGGAAGTTTGACGGGTTCCAGGGCCGTCTCGTGCAGCGACCTGACAAGTTGCTTGCGAAACGTCCGGTATCTGGCCCGCCGTCGCGCACCAACAGGTTTTCACATTTGTTCCGTATATAAGAACGCATTTCCTTTATAGTTAACACATGGTAAGTAAAAACCCGTATAATGGTTTCCACGGGTTGCCTTGGTGCGCCACCCACGAATCGCTACGGGACTCTCACATGAAATCGCTCATCAATATTGCCTTCGCAGTTGCCCTTATCGCTCCGGTGCTGTCGCATGCCGCTGAGCCGCTTACGCACGCGCAGGTACGCGCGGAACTGATTCAACTGGAAGACGCGGGCTACGACCCTGCCGACGTCAACGGCTACCCGAAGAACCTGAAGCACGCGCAGACCATCCTGGCGCAACAGAACGAAGCCAATACCGCGTACGGTTCGGATATTGCTGGTGCGTCGCAATCCAGTGGCATGAAGCAATCCATCGCAAAGTAAAAAAGCTGCCTTGAACCGAGGCAGCTTTTTATCGAAGGAATGCGGAGCCTAGCTCAGAAACAGGTGGTTAAAGAGGTTGTTCCATTTGGTGCGCTCGGCTGCTGACATTGCAGGATCGACAGGCGTTATCTGGCTATTCTGGAAAGGTGACGCGATATTCCGATGCGTCGGAACATAGTCCATGTTCGCCAGAATTTTTTGCGCCTCCAGCGAGAGCATGTAATCGTAGAGCAATATGCCCGCAGCCGGATGCGGTGCATGTTTGAACAGGGCAATGCCATTCGCTCGCGCCACCGCTGGCTGCAACAGGAACCAGTCGATAGCCGCATTTTTACGCTTCGCCTGCATGGGCATGTAGTTGTACGTCTCGAGCGCGAGTGGCACTTCGCCTGAGGCAACCATATTGTTCAGCAATGAGTTGCCGTTGCGGACAGACACACCATTAGTGGCGATCAATTCCTTGAAGAAGGCAATGCCTTTTTCGGTGCCCATCTGCTGACAAATGGTTGCAAACCAGTCGGAGCTCTTCGACTCGATGCCGAGTTTGCCTTTCCATTTCGGCAACAGCAGATCGTCAAAGGAAGAGGGCAGGTCTTCTTTTCTGATGGTGTTCGTGTTGTAGGACTGAACCCAGACAGAGAGCAGTGTCGAAGCCCACATGCGATGTTCCGGCACCGATCCTGGAATCAGGTCTGCGAACATGGGCGAGGCGACAGGCTGCAACAGGTTCTCCTGTCGCAGATTATTCAGGAATGAAGAGCCGACATGCACATTGTCGGGCATGAAACGGCCTGCTCGCGCTTCTGAAACGGCGCGTTGCACGACTTGCTCATCTCCTGCACGCCAGGTATTGACCTTGACGCCGTATTTTTTCTCAAACGGATTGAACAATGGTTCGAGGTCCGATTTTGCGATCGTGGTGTAGAAGTTCACTTGCCCTTCTTTCTTTGCCGCTGCGAGAATCCGGGCTGCGCGATCCGATCCGGCATAGTTTGCCAGCGCAAGATTCGACGAATTTTCCTCGGCCGATCTGGCATGGAACGGCACGAATGCCGCGCTCGATGCGAGGCCCAAACTGGCTTTCAAAATGGTACGTCGAGTAGTCATCCTGTCTCCATGTTTGAAATAAAACGCCCCGAATGTGGCAGCATTCAGGGCTGTAGTTGGCGCGTGCCCGTGTATCGCGCGATTCGCGCACCTGCATCAATTCGGTCTGCATAGTTTCATGCATCTGCGCATCGAGCGCAGAAAACGGCTGGTCCATCAACAGTACTTCGGGCTCTACTGCTAGTGCGCCTGCGAGGCTCGGGTGTTCGCGCATGCCACGGAATAACTGACGTGGTTAGGTTTCTTGAATCCATCGGGTCCGATTCGTTACAACAATGCGCGCACGGCATGGTTCGACATCGTTGGTACGACCGGCAATTTTGCTCGCTGCCCGCATTCGGGAACGATCTGCGTTGAATTAATTGGTAATCAATCCCGTCATGTGTAAATTAGTAATTTCCCCATGGCGGTCCTATAATAATGAGATAGTGATCTGACAAATCAGACGTCCACACCCCAGAGGTAAGGCCATGAAACTCCTGATCAATGCTGTTTGCGCTGCTGCCATCCTTGTTCCAATGTTGTCGCATGCTGCTGAGCCCATCACGCACGCCCAGGTGGTCAAGGAACTTGAGCAACTGGAAGCGGCGGGCTACAACCCCGGTGTCGCCGACGACAGCTATCCGGAGAATCTGGAGCAGGCGAAGGCCGTCCTCGAGCAGCAACAGAACGCAGCGACTTCCTGGGGGCCGGACATGCACGGCACAACGCAATCGGGTCATTAAACGGCCTCGCGCGAACAAAGCCGTTTCAGACCTGCTGGCGTTCAGAGTCGGCGCCACACGCCGGGCATCGCGACTACCTGTCCTGTGCCGTGTCAGGATCCCAGTACCATTGGGATCAGGCTGAAGCGCCTGCCTTGACTGCGGCACGCTTCGGATCACGCTGTTCCGGATACACGTATGGCCCGAGACACATGATCGAGACGACGGCGATCGAAATAAATCCCGAGAACGTCCAGAGGGCAATCGTGTAGGAGTGCGTGAGGTCGAACGAGAGTCCGGATGCAAAGATCATGATGCCCGCACCCCATCCCCACGCCATCCACATCGCACCACATACCCGGCCAAACAGGCGCAGATCGAAGTAGCGGCTTACGATGAACGTAATGATGTCCGCTTCCGCGCCAATTGAAACGCCAATCAGTCCGGCGGCAATCATTGCGGTGTAACCGGTCGCGCCCGTTGCGAGAATGAGCACGCCAATGAGCGTCAGCGAGAACGACATCGCAGCACAATAGGGCGCATGAATCCGGTCCATCAACCAGCCAGCGAGCAGACGGCCGAGCGCTGATGTCAAACCGGCGATCGACAGCATCGTTGCGGCAGCCGACACTGTTTCGCCGCGATCGCTCATCATGGGTACGAGTTGCGAAAGCAACGCGAGCAGCACGCCGGACACACAGAAGATCGAAAGGCCCAGCAGGCGGAAAGTCCGATCCTTGAGGAATAGCGACCAGAGCGATGGTAGTTCGCGTCTAGCTTCATGCGCTTTACGCACGAGTTCTTCGTCGACGCCCGGCGGCATTTTGACGAGGAAGTAAAGCGCGGGAACGGAGAACATGGCCATCAACGCAGCGACGCCGAAATAGCCTGCACGCCAGCCAAAGTGTTTCAGCAGGTAACCCGCATAGTGCGGCATGAACATCGCGCCCACTGCCGTGCCGCCAACCATCAAGCCCAGTGCCAGGCCACGCTGGCGGTCGAAGCGAGCGCAGATTACTTTCGCATAAGGCAGTGCATTCGTACTGGGTGCGAACAGGCCGACCGCAACGAATGCCAGTGCGAATATCCATGGAGACGCCGGCAACACGCCCACGAGAGCCGTCGATGCCGCAAACAGGATCAGAAATAACAGGGTGGGGCGGCGCACACCCATTTTGTCGATGAGCGAGCCGAGGAGGATGGTGCCGGGTCCCATCGAAAATTCGAAGACGGTCAAGCCGAGCGAAACCTGTGCACGGCTCCAGTGATTCTCCGCGGCGATCGCCTTGATGAACATGCCGAACATGAATGCCGACAATACCCCCGCGCCGACGGAAACACAGACTGCGCCGCCGAGTACTGTCCACCATCGATTGATGTCGCGCTGCAAAATATTCTCCTTGTTACGCGCCGAGTGCGGAAAGCAGGTCGTCCAGATAACCGGCCTTCGTCGGAAGAACCATCATCGTGCTGTAAGGACGCAACATATCGGCCGTGCTGTTCGATTTCCTGTCGGAAGGACTGATTACGACGGATACGGTGACGCCATGCATGCGATACGTCCTTGCCGCGATTGCCATCGCTCGGGCATCGTCACCGTCGCGGCCCGAAATGACGACCGTATCGGGCGTGCCGAGCCATTCGCTTAGCACCTCGGAGTCCAGGTCAGCACTTGTATCAGAGCTTTGCGAAAGCGCGGCGAGATCGCTCGCCATCGCAAACTCCACATCGGCGTATGTGCGGCAGCTTGCGACTTCGGGGTCGTTATCCGTCAGCGCGATCACGCGAATGCGCCGAGGAGAAGAATTCGGCGTCTGAATTCTGTAACGCACTTCGGATGGGGTCTGGTAATCAGGCATGGCTTACTTCCACGGATCGATCGTCATGTGAATCGCACCGCTGACACCTTCGCCCTGCAAGGTGCGCAACGCCAGGTCCGTGTCGTCGAGACCGAACGTGTGCGTGCTCATCTGCGTAACGTCGTGGCGGTTCGCGGCGATCAATTGCAATGCGAGTTCTACGGACTGGTAACTGTGACCGCGCATGCCTTTCACCGTGAGAAAGCGCGCGATGATCATGTCGCTGTTGAATTCGGGAATCGGCACGCGCTTTTGCCCACCGAGTACGACCGTTCCGCGCTTTCGCGCAAGCTGGATTGCGGAGACGACGGTGGCCGGACCACCCGATGCGCAATCGATCACGAGATCGGCCATCGAGCCGCCCGTGAGGTCGGCTACGCGTTCGAGCACGTCTTCCTGATCGACCTCGATCGTGTGATCCGCGCCGAGCCGTTTTGCCAGTGCAAGACGTTCGCGGTCGGTGTCCGTCGACAGTCCCGTGACGATGATTTTTTCGGCACCCGCTTCGCGCGCTGCAACGACGCACGACAAGCCTTGTTGTCCAGGACCCTGGATGACGACTGCCTGGCCTGGACCTGCGCCGCCCTGCAAGTAAGCCCATTCGATACCGTTACCAAGGGGCAGGGCAAGTGCCGCGTGTTTCGGTGCGACGCTCGAGGGCACGCGGTGAAATACGGTGTTCAGTTGCAGGTACTGGTATTGGCTGAAGCCGCCCCAGAAAGACGGCGCGGTCTTCAGGCCGGTTGCGCCATAACGCAGACCGTTCAGGCGCCAATCCGTTGCGTTGCACAGGCGGAATTCGTTCGACAGGCAATATTCGCAATGACCGCACGGAACGTATTCTTCGAGCGCGACGTAATCGCCTTCTTTAAGCCCCCAACGTGTGCTGGCAAGCTCGCCTGCTTCTTCGATATGGCCGACTGTCTCGTGCCCGAGAATCAGCGGCCCGCGGCTTTGAGGAAGTTGCTGGTAATAAGGGCCATCGCTGCCGCATACGCCCGTAATCGCAACGCGAAGCAATCCGGTAGACGGCGTAATTGCCGGGCGCTCGAATGTCTGAATCTCCGTGCGTGATGGTTCGACAGCAACAGCCGCCTTGAAGTGACGTGGGGTGAGTTGGATCGTGTCGTTCATACGTAGTGCGCGTGCGAAATTTCCGAAATAACGCGAGGCTCCATGCAACAGAGCCTCGCACGTCCATCAAGCGGCTTTAGAAGCGATGCCGCAGAAGGAGCTTGACTGCAACCTGCGTGGGCGTTGAAGAACTGCCGAGCGAGCCGATCGTTGCGACCGCGGACTTGCCGGTCGAATCGATACCGGAGGCGAGTTGCCATACGCCGCTCAGTTGAATGTCGGTTCGCTTGGAGAGGAAATAATCCGGTCCGGCGTTGACCTGGTGATAGTGCGCCGCCCTGCCCTGCGCGCGCACGGTCGTGTAGTCATACGCTGCCGCAAGCAGCAGTGTCGGCATCACGCGGTAGCGAATGTTGCCTTCGTAGCTGTTGAACGTCGCCGACCCGGTATTCGGCGTCGTTTTCGTTGGCAACATATTGCTGAAGACGGTTCGCGTGTACACGAAGCTGACCTGGCCGCCGGTGCCGAATTTGTAGCCGACACCTGCTGCGAAGATGGCTTGCGTGTCTGCGGACAGGAAGCCGCTGAACGATGGCGACTTGCCGGGCGACGAGAAGGCCGACGTGCCGGGTGCAGCAGCACTGTCGTAAACCGACACCGCCGGATTGTTCAGATTCTCGTACGCGATTGCGCCGATAATCGGGCCGGAATCGTATGTCGCCGCAGCCTGATAACGACGGTTGGTGGCGAAGCTACCCGGTGCGCCGCCCGGTGCGAATAACAGATCGAGCTTGACGCCGGCATACGTCGGCGAGATATAGCGGATCGAGCCATCCATCCGGAAATTGGCGTTCAGGTTGTCGAAGTCGCCCACGTGACTGCCGATCCACGCCCATATTCCGGTCGAGGACAGGCGCTCGCCGACATCGTCGTGCATGGCATCGTATTGACGACCGAACGTGAGCCTGCCGTACGGCGTTTGCAGACCCATCCATGCCGAGCGGCCAAAAAGACGGCCGCCTTGCGAGAGCGTGCCGGCAGAACCGTCGAAACCGTTCTCCAGGTCGAAGACGGCTTTCAGGCCGCCGCCAAGATCTTCCGTACCGCGCAGACCCCAGCGACTACCATTGGTCTGACCTTTGATGAGGCCAACCACGGCGCCACCGCCCTGATTGTTGATGTAGTTGATCCCCTCGTTCACAATGCCGTACAACGTAACCGAACTTTGTGCGTGGGCAACGCTTGCAATACTTGCAAGAGCGGGGAAGGACATCAGTGCGAGTATTTTTTTATTCATGAGTCTCCGACCTTGATTTAATAAAAATTCAGTGTGGATCGACAGATATCTGCATGCAGAAATGCCGCAATTTGTATAAATAAGTATACCTAATGAAAAAGGATATACTTTGCGATCTGGTACAAACCCCTGCTGGAACGCGGCACTAAATGCACTGCCTATCCCGTGTTAAATGAAACACACGCATAAGATTCCATGACGGATAAAGATTATCCGCGTGGAAAGCAGTCCTTATAATAATGATACTTTTGGCCTGCCTGAAAGAAGAGGTGCGTGGACCAGACGCACCTCTTTCTGATCGGGACTTAATTCATGCCGTTGAATACGGTATTGAACAGCGCCTGGTTTTTCGCCTGGTTGTCGATGATGTCCTTGTTCGAGATGATCTGCATCGCCACGCTCGGCAGCTTGTGCTTGACCGTCGTATTCGTCACAGCCATATCGTGATCGGCATACATGGCCTGGCCTTCGGTCAGCAGGAAATCATAAAACAGCACGGCCGCGTTCGGATGCCTCAGCATGTGCGCGACACCGACGCCGTTCGGCTGGGTGATGGCCGATCCAATCGAAAACCAGTCGATGGAAGCGCCGGCCTCCTTCATGGACTGGACCTTGTAGTTGTAGATGCCGAAAGCCATCGGCACGTCACCCGAGGCGACCAGATTCGCCAGCAGCGTATGGCCGCGACGCACGGACACGCCGTTTTTGGCAACGATCTGCTTGAACAGGTCGATACCCGGCTGACCACCGAGTTCCTGCACCGTGCCTGCGAACCACGGGATCGAATCCTGGCCTTCCACGCCGAGCTTGCCTTTCCATTTCGGGTCGAGCAGATCCTTGTACGTCTTCGGCAGGTCTGCCTTCTTGATCAGGTTCGTGTTGTACGCGACGGTGAACACGTTCAGGCGCGTCGCCGTCCAGGCGTTGTTGTCCTGAATCGCTTCGGGAATCAGCGATTTCAGAACCGGCGAGTTGATTGGCTGCAACAGTTTTTCGCGGTACATCGCTTCGAGCTGCGGGCCGTTGGTTTCGAACACGTCCGCTTCGTAGCGGCCGGCACGGCCTTCCGAAATGGCGCGTTGCAGAATGCCCGAAGCGCTTGAACGCCAGACAGTCACGTGTACGCCGTATTTCTTTTCGAAGGCCTGCACGACCGGATTGAAATCGTCAGGCGGCAGCGACGCATATACCGTCAGTTTGCCTTCTTCCTTCGCCCCGGCGATCAACTTTTGCATGCGATCCGCGCCGTTGTATTGCGCGACGGATTCGCTCGATACATAACCGGCTGCGAAAGCGGGACTGGAACCCATGAACGTCAGCGCGGCACCCAGAAGCCCAGCAATGGCTGCGAGGCGGAAATTACTCTTCATCGAGAGTCTCCGATGTGTTTATTTTCGGCAGGGGCACATCGGCCTGATGTACCCCACACCTTTAGCCGTACCGGATTAGCGGTTCAGCGGCAGGAATTCAAACCGCGAGCGGCGGCAGCGTTTCCAGTTCCTTCGTGTATGCGCCATCCATCTGCATCGAGAGGCCGATCTTTTCCAGTTCCGACGAGAACGTCGAACGGATGACCGGGTTTTCGTCCGCATAGTCGATCTGGCAACCGCCGATGCGACGCGAAATCCAGGCCTTCGGCACGCCTTGCGAATTGCGCTGCGATACGACTTCGTGCTTGAGCGCGAGGTAACGCGACGGATTCGGGTTCGTGTTGAAGTGCTGGTGGAACTCGCCGTTGGACGGCGTGATGAGCGAACCGGTTTGCCAGTCGTAACGCTTCGGCTCTTCGCCTTCGCGCCACATCATCGAGTAACCCGAACCGCTCATGATGATGACGTGCGCGCCGGGACCATGCGAGTGCGCTTTCTTGTACGTCGAGGTCGGGAATTGCGAAATGTGGCTGTTCTGCGAGCCGCGTGCCATGCTGAAGCGGATGTGACCGCCGCCGGCACCACGTTCGGCGGCGCTGATCAGCGGCAGGTTCACCGCATCGGCGACGAAATTCGTGTCCATCAGCAGGCCTTTCTGTTCGCCGCCGTTGGCGAAGTAATCGGGCTCGCCATTGAAACGGTTCTTGAAATCGTACGCCGTGCCGAAGATGAAATCGATGTCTTCGAGCGCGTTGATCGTAGGCGGACCGTTCGTGACCGCGACGAAACGCGCGGCGTCCTTGCCGGACGTATTGTAGTGCGTGTGCCAGCAGTTCAGCGGGATCGCGAAGAGGGCCCCGGCTTGCCATTCGAACGTGACTTCCGCGCCGGCTTCGTTGCGAACGGTAGTCGATCCCCGGCCACTCAGAACGTAGATCATTTCTTCGAACAACTGACGCTGCGGCGCAAGCGATTTGCCCGGCGGAATTTCGCAGACGTAGCAGTCGTTCGACGTGCGCGACGCTTCGTGGTTGATGTAGACGCCCTTGCCGCCGCGACGCGCCCAATCCTTCAGATCGACCGTACGCAGGTCCTGGATGTAATGACCGTCGATAATGTCCAGGCCTTGCTGGGCAACCCAGCGCGTATACGCGGTTTCCTTTTCGGAAGCGAATTTCTTCGCCATGTCCTCGGAAACGACTGCGTTCTTGCTCATTTACTTCTCCATTCAATGCGGGTTGCGTATACAACAAGTTAGCTCGCAGACCTGCAAGCTAACCGATCCGGGTACGCCTTAGACGGTCGCCGTATTCTTCAGGTACTCGCGAATCTTCTCGGCCGTGAGCGTCACGCTCGGGTCGTATTCCGGCGCGTCTTCGAGCTGTTGGAGATCGTTGAGGCCGCACTTCCAGAAAATGCGGTTGATCGCGGAGATCAGGCGTACGGGGCGCTCCGGGTCCGCGTTGAAATGCTGATGCGCGGTGCCGGGCGGAATATAGATCACGTCGCCGGCTTCCCACTCGAAGCGCTTGAGTTCGCCGACCGGCTTCCACGCGTACTGATCGACGATTTCGACATCGTAGTCCTGGTGCAGGTCATAGCCGCGACCTTCGAGCACGTACAGGCACTCTTCGGCCAGGTGACGGTGTTTGCCCGACTTGCTGCCCGGCGGAATGATCTGCATGTACGCGTCGACCGTCTCCATGCGCGTGTTCATGCCTTCGTTCAGCAGGTGCTTGAGCAGGCCTTGACGCGACATTTCCCACGGCATGTTTTCCGGCCGCACGATCTTTGCGCGCTTGGCGTTGCGCTCCGGAGCCTGTTCGGCGTTTTCCAGAAGGCCCTTGTAAAGCGCGCTATTTTCCTTGCCTGCCAGCCAGTTTCCCGATTCGGTCCATGCCATGATCAGTAGCCTCCTTCCGGATGATTGAAATCAGTTTCTTCCATGCGCGCGACGAAACCAACGCCGGTCGGCGACGGCTCGTCAGGGCGAGGTTCGACGGTCTTCTGGAACAGCATGTTCATGAACATGAACATCGGCTTCGTCTTGATGACGAGCGCACGCGCGGGCTTGTCCAGGCTGCGGTTGAAGTGCTGGTGCACGCAGTTGTTGTGGACGATCGCGATGTCGCCGGCTTCCCAGTCGTAGCGGATGCCGTCGTGTACTTCGTAGCCGATGCCGTCGAGAATGTAGAACGCCGCTTCGTTCACGTGGCCGTGCTTCTGCGAGTGACCGCCCGGCGAGTACTCCTCGATATGAAGGTGGAACGTTTGCGTGATTCCGTTCTTCGGCTGCACGTAGTGGCGGCTGAAGGTTTGCGGTCCCTTGCTGAACTTGACTTCCTTGCCTTTGCGCACGCGCGGAACCGAACGCAGACGCTCCAGTTCCGTGCTCAGGCTGTACGCCCCTTCGATACCGCGCACGAAAATGCGATTCTTCACATTGCCAGCGGTGCTGTGATGCGATTCCTCAGCGCGCTGATCTTCCTCATACATCGTGTTTGTGTCGATGTTTGCTTCAGACATAGTGCCTCCTTGTTGGTACAGCGAATTTACTGCGGGTTCAGCGCGACACAGCGGGCTGGATCAATGGTGACCCAGATCTTCGAGCCGACCGGCTGGCGATGCGACGGATGCGCACGCGCGAGCAAAATCTGTTCACCGACCTTGATCTGCAAATCAAGCGTTTCGCCAAGGAATACTTTGGAATAGACGGCGCCTTCGAACACGTTGCCGTGTTCGAGCGTCGGCTTGCTATCGAAGATTTCCAGGTTCTCCGGGCGCAACGACACGACGGCTTTTGCACCGGCATTCATGCCGTCGCCGTGAGCCACCGTGATCGGGCCGATGCTCGAATGAACGGTCAGCTTCTGACCGTCCGTGTCCCGGACCGTGCCATCGACAAAGGTCGTCGTGCCGATGAAATCCGCCACGAACCGGTTGGCCGGCTGTTCGTAGATATCGCGAGGCCGCGCCTTCTGAACGATGTGGCCGTCCTTCATGATCGCGATTTCGTGCGACATCGCGAGCGCTTCTTCCTGGTCGTGCGTCACGTAGATCGTCGTGACGTTCAGCTCGCGCTGCAGACGCTTCAGCTCGAAACGCATCTTGTCGCGCAGCTTCGCGTCGAGATTCGACAGCGGCTCGTCGAGCAGCAGCAGTTTCGGCTCCATTACGATTGCGCGGGCGAGGGCCAGACGTTGCTGCTGGCCGCCGGACATCTTCGTTGCATCGCGATCGGCTGCATGATCGAGGCCGACCGCGGTGAGTGCGCGCATGACCTTGTCGGCAATCTGCTGTTTCGTGAATTTCTTCGTGCCGACTTCAAGCGGAAAGCTGCAATTCTTGAAAACGGTCATGTGCGGCCAGATCGCGTACGACTGAAACACCATGCCGAACTGACGTTTATTGGGCGGCACGAACGTCTTGCGATCCGCGTCGAAGACGGTTACGCCGCTCGCCGTGATTTTTCCGCCATCGGGTTTTTCGAGGCCCGCAATCGAGCGCAGGGTAGTGGACTTACCGCAGCCGCTCGGGCCGAGCAACGTGAACAGCTTGCCTTCAGGCACCTCGAAACTCACGTTTTCAATGCCCGCGACTTTCACGCCGTGACTGTCGAAATACGCCATGTTCAGATTCTGAATGTTTAGCATTGTCGTCTCAATAGTTTCTGTTATGGCGGGTTCAGACCGATTTCACGCCGAATTTGCTGCCCACCCACTGCGCGAGCGATACCAGCGCGAGCAAGCCAATCGCGAACATCACGCTTAACGCCGACAGTTCGACGTATTGCCCGTTTTGCCACAGTTCCCACACCACGACGGAAATCGTTTCGCTACCGGGGCTGTACAGCAGGATCGAAGCGGACAATTCGCGGATCGATACGATGAACACATAAATCCAGCCGCCCATCAGACCCGGTTTGAGCAGCGGCAAAACGATACGAAAGAACGTCGTGCCCCAGCCGGAACCGCACATCTCCGCCGATTCTTCCAGTTCCTTCGACAACTGAACCATCGAGGTCTGCGTATAACGCATGCCGTACGGCATGAATCGCGTGATGTATGCGATCAGGAGAATCCACAACGTGCCGTAGATGCCGACGTTGACGTTCAGGAAGAAGATCATGAATGCCAGGCCCAATACGAGGCCCGGAAACACCATCGGCAGCGATGCGAGGTTATCGAGCAGCCAGCGGCCCCGAATCTTCGTTTTGATCACGATCCAGCACACGATTGCGGAAAGCAGCATCACGCCCGTTGCGCAGGAAAACCCGAGAATCAGGCTGTTGCCGACGGCTTCCTTAAGTTCCGGATAGCTGAATATGTAGCGGTACGAGTCGAGCGTCAGGTGGCGCAGCGCTTCCATCGACGGCGGCGCATAGAACTTCTGGAACGACGACCATAGCAGAACGAGCAGAGGCAGCACCACGATCACAAGCGCATACAGCACGAAGATTGCCGCGGTGAGATAGCGCCATGCGCCAAGGTCGATGGTGCGTGCGCGGAACGCTTTGCCGGTGACCGTCGTGAATTTGCCGCCCTTGGCCAGCAGGCGGCTCTGGACGAAGATGCCGACCGACGTGATGAGCAGCAGGATGGTGGAATAGGAAGAGGCCAGCCCGGTCGGTGTCGGATATTGCTGCAGTGCTTCGTAAATCGACGACGTGAGTACCTGAATTTTTACCGGCAGGCCGATCAGCGCAGGCACTTCGAACGATTCGACCGCGCGCACGAACAGGATCAGCACCGTCGAAACGATGGCCGGCACTGCGAGGCGAAACGTGATGCTGAACGTCGTCCTGAACAGGCTTGCGCCGCTCATGATGGCGGATTCTTCCAGCGACGGGTCCATGCCGCGAAACGCTGCCGACATCAGCAGGAACGCCATGGGCGAGTATTGCAAGCCGTCGATCCAGATCATCCCGCCCATACTGTAGATATTGAGCGGCGGATGCGAAAGGCCGAGCCAGTGCATCAGCGCAACGTTCAGCACGCCGATCTTCGGGCTGGCAAGCAGAATCCAGGCAATCGTGAAGAGAATCGCCGGATTGATGAGCGGAACGATCGTCACGATCGAAAAAAAACGCCGCAAGGGCGTATTGGTACGCTCGTTGATCCAGGCAAGACCCGAGCCGAGAACGAACGAAACGAGTGCGGCACCAATGGCGAATTCCACCGAATTTGCGAAAGCCGACCAGGAGTCCGCGCTACCGAATGCAATCCGGTAATTGTCGAGGGTAAATACCGATGACGTATCCGCTCCCTGCGGCGTCATGAAGCTCTGCCATAACAGGAAACAAAGGGGAATCAACGCCAGCACCGCGACGATGAAGATTGCGCTGCCGATCACCAGCCATTTCGAGTCGAACCGCTTCCAGAACCGGGGCGGCGTATTGGTGACATCAAGTTGAAGCTCCACCAACTGTCTCCTTAGATAACTTCATTTCCGTTGTTCCTTTATATAGAACACCGTTTCTATATAAAGGTGCAGTTGCCGTATTGGGCGCGTCTGCTTGATTTTTGTCAAGATGTAAGGGGATCGGGTTAGCCCTAGTGTGGGCGGTTCTATTGATTGCTGCGCCGCGTTTTTTGCCGCGCAGCCAATAAGCGATGCCGGTATTTAAAGGGGAGCAATTCTTTTATGCGGAGAGTCGTTCCATTTTCAGCTACTACCGTTCCATAAGCTACGGTATGATCGCTGTACAAATGCCCTACAAACCGGAGACGCCCCATGCCGAACGATGCAAACGTTCATTCGCTTGACGATCACCTGTACGGTTACGACCCTAACCACGAGCACGGTGACGATGCCGATCATGATCACGACCACGATTTCGCCGAGTCCGAAACGAATCAGGAGGCCATGTGGCTGCTCGATAACGTCGTGCTCAATAGCGTTGGTATCGATATCGGTTCGTCGGGCACGCAACTCGTGTTCTCGCGTATTCATATGCGGCGCATTGCTGAAGAACTCTCGAGCCGTTACATCATCGTGGGGCGCGAACCGATTTATCAGAGCCCGATTTCGCTCACGCCGTATCTGAGCGAAACGCAGATGGATACGCAGGCGCTCGAACGCATCGTGGCCGCGGCCTACAAGGAAGCCAATCTCGGTCCGGACGACATCGATACCGGTGCCGTGATCCTCACCGGTGAAGCGCTGCGTCGCGAGAACAGCGAAGGCATTGCGGATATGCTCGCGGAACAGGGCGGCGAATTCGTCTGCGCGGCTGCCGGGCACCACATGGAAGCCATGCTGGCCGTGTATGGTTCGGGCGCGGCCAGGTATTCTCACGAGCACAAAAAGCGCGTGCTCAATGTCGACATCGGCGGCGGCACGACCAAGCTGGGTCTGGTCGATTCCGGCAACGTGATCGGCACGGCCGCGGTTCATCTCGGCGGACGATTGATCGTGACGGACCAGCAAGGGCGCATCACGCGTCTCGATCCGGCAGGCAAGGAACATGCGCGGGCGGCCGGATTTGCCTGGGAAATCGGCACGCAGACGACGCGCGAGCAACTTGCGCAGGTTGCCGACTGGATGGCGCAGACGCTTATGCGTGTGCTGAGCGAGCGCTTCACCGCGGAAGATCTGAATTCACTGTTCCTGACCGATCCGATTGCCGATTTGGACAAGCCGGATGGTCTGATCTTCTCGGGTGGTGTCGGCGAATATGTCTACGAGCGCGAAACACGGGACTTCCTCGATCTCGGGAAACTTTTCGGTTCCGCCGTGCGTCGGCGCCTGCTTGCCAATGAAGTGCCGTGGACGCTGCTGCCGGCCATCGAGTGCATTCGCGCGACTGTTCTCGGCGCGTCCGAATACAGCATCCAGCTGAGCGGCAACACGACTTTCATTTCGAATCCGCGCAATCTGCTGCCGCGCAAGAATATGCCGGTCGTGCCGATCGAAGAGCGCATGCCCGAAGTGATCGACCCGGCGGCGATCGTCGAGTCGCTGCGCAAGAGCTTCCAGCGCTACGACCTGAAAGAGGGGGAACGCGACGTGGCAATCGTGGTGCGCTGGGCGGGGCCGCCGGAATATTCGCGGCTGTCGGCACTCGCGCGCGGGCTGATCGACGCAAATCCGTCGACCATCGCTGCCGGCAAGCCGCTCTACGTTATCGCCGATGGCGACATTGCCAATTCGCTCGGCAACTTGCTGCGCGAAGCACTGGACGGAAACGACCTGTTCGTGATCGATGGCGTTTCGCTGCGAGGGCTCGATTACGTCGATCTGGGCCGCATCCGCATGCCGTCACGCACCGTTCCCGTCACGGTCAAATCGCTGGTGTTCAGCGAAGACCCGAGCCTGCACGGTAAATCCGATGCGTCCGAATGGCATGCGCACGAGGATGGCACCGTACATCGTCACCACCACCCTGTAACCGCCGGCAAGCATCAACATCACGATCATGCACACGCACACGGCCATCACCATCATCACGATCATGATCATAGCCACGGCGCTGATCACGGGCATCACCACCATGGGGATCACGCGCATGACCACTCGCACGGCCACCCGCACAAGCACGACTAACGGCTAAAGCAACCCACACCGTCACACGTGCAGATGCTCGTGTGACGGCGCACTCTCTCCCATCAGCGGCATCAGATGCAGGTTGCTGTTGCGCACGCCACGCTGCGACGCAAGCGACCATGCGAATTGCTGAATCGTACCCACTTCACCGCGTAGCACGATCGTTTCCAGGCAATTGTCGTGGTCGAGATAGATGCGATTGCTGCTGACGATCAGCGCGTGCCGTTCGTGATACGCATCCGACAGGCGCTGCGCGAGTTCGCGTACGCCGTGCTCGAACACGATCGTCAACGTGCCGATACATTGCACGTGGGCGTCAGCCAACAACTCCTTTGAACGATGGGCACGCAGGATGTCGCGCAGCGCTTCCGAGCGGCTGTTGTAGGCGTGCCGCTTCATCGTGTCGTCGAGCATCGCGAGCAGGAAATCGTCAATCGTAATCGTGATGCGTTGCATGTCGGCTATCCATTTCGCGCCAATTGCGTCTTGACACCACCATAGCATAGCCCGCATTATTCTCGCAAAGCGTTCCAGATAAAGATTTGATGTTCTTTTATAAGGAACGACTGGATGTGATCGGGAGTATGAGGATTCTTTAGAAAAGTATGAGCGATGTGCGATCCGCGCATGGCGATCTTTCGGTGGAGACGTGAATGATTCGATTTCTGAAATTCCTGTTCAATGATGCCGGCCCGAATATTCGAGGCCGTATTGCCGCGATGTATGCGCTTCTCGCCGTATTCAATCTCGGCGCATGGGCGTGGGCATTCATTGCGTTTCATGGGCAGCCGGTGCTGCTCGGCACGGCCTTTCTCGCCTACAGCTTCGGGCTGCGTCACGCGGTCGACGCCGACCATATCGCCGCTATCGACAATTCGACGCGCAAGCTCATGCAGGAAGGGCAGCGGCCGGTGACGGTGGGTTTCATGTTCTCGCTGGGTCATTCGACTATCGTGATCGCCGCAACCGCTGCGATTGCGGCGACGGCCATGACGCTGCAACACCGCTTCGAGGCATTTCATGAAATTGGCGGCGTGATCGGCACGCTGGTGTCGGCCGTCTTCCTGTTCGTGATCGCCGCGATCAATCTCATCGTGCTGAAATCCGTGGTCGCTACCTTTATGCGCGTGCGCCGGGGCGAGCGTTACGATGAAGAAGATCTCAATCTACTGCTCGCCAATCGCGGCCTGCTCGCGCGCATTTTCAAACCGATGTTCCGGCTGATTACGCGCGGCTGGCATATGTACCCGCTCGGCGTGCTCTTCGGGCTCGGCTTCGATACGGCATCCGAAATCGGCTTGCTCAGTGTTTCGGCAACCCAGGCATCACATGGCGTGCCTATCTGGTCGATCATGGTGTTCCCGGCGCTGTTCACGGCAGGCATGTCGCTTATCGATGCGACGGACAGCATCCTGATGCTGGGCGCGTACGGCTGGGCGTTCATGAAGCCGATCCGCAAGCTCTACTACAACATGACGATTACGTTGGTATCGGCGGTTGTCGCAATCGGCGTTGGCGGAGTAGAAGCACTCGGGCTGATCGCCGACAAGCTGCATCTGAGCGGTGCGTTCTGGGATGAAATCGGCGCGATCGGCGACAACTTCGGGATGGTCGGCTACGCGATCATCGGATTGTGCGCGTTTATCTGGCTGGCCTCGACCCTCGTCTACAAATGGCGGCGTTTCGACGAAGTGGAGGTGTAAGCACGATGGCAGAACGACACAATAAATATCGTCCCCAAAGCATCGCCCGCCTTGGCCTGATGGCGGCACTTGCCGCGGCCGGCTCGAACGCATTGGCTCAAAGCAGCGTGACGCTGTACGGTGAAATCGATGCTAGCGCCGTTTGGCTGAACCATGTCGATGGCGGGCATCAATTCAAGCTGGCATCGGGTCTGATCGACGGCAGTTTTTGGGGCCTGCAGGGTTCTGAAGACCTGGGCGGCGGTAATCGGGCCATCTTTCGTCTCGAACATGGTTTCAGCGTCACGACCGGTGCCGATCAGAACGACCATCCGTATTACGTGGGCCTCGAGAACGACGGATATGGCACGCTGACGCTCGGGCATCAATACGATTCCATCCACGACTACCTTGCCCCGTTCACGCTGACGGGCGGCAATGGCGGTACGGCGTTCGCGCATCCATTCGACAACGACAACGCGAATAATTCATGGCTCGCGCGCAACTCGATCAAATACGCCAGCTCATCGTTTGGCGGACTGAGTTTCGGCGGGATGTATGCGTTCTCCAATGCGGCGGGGCGGTTTGCCGACAATCGCGCCTACAGCATCGGCGCGAATTATGGCAGCGGCGATTTCAACGCCGGTGCGGCCTGGCTGCATGCGAACGGGCGGGGCAACACGGAAAGCGGCGCTTACGATGCAGTAACGTTGCCGGGCGCGAATCGCAGTACGTTCGATGCTGCTGTGCAGGCACAAAACACTTTCGGTGTCGGTGCCAGCCAGGCGTTCGGTCCGGTCACGCTGGCAGCATCCTGGACGCGCTCGATTTATAGCGGCATAACCGACACGGAAACGGGGCAAGCCGCGCGATCCGTCGCCTTCGGCAACTACGAGATCAACGGAACGTGGCAAGCAAGCGCCGCGTTGTCGCTCAGCGGCATGTACACGTATACGAAGGGTACGGGCGCACATTGGAATCAGGGCGCGCTGCAGGCCGATTACATCCTGTCGAAGCGTACCGATACCTACGTCGAAGCAATCTATCAGCGTGCTTCGGCTGACGCGCCGGCCGTCATCAACTCGATGATGCCTTCGGGCGGAAGCAGCCAGTTATTGCTCGCGGCGGGTATTCGTCATCGCTTCTGAAGCGGCGTTCCTGGTGCGCGTTCCCGGTGCTTAACCCGGGAAGCTGGGCGGTTCAGGAATCCCGGTCGGTTCAATGAAAAAACCCCGGGAGTCGGATCGATGTCCGACTCCCGGGGTTTCAGTTTATCCGCCGTCTGTTCGGTTCTATTAGAGCGGCACGTAGAACACGGCTACGTAGATTAGCGCTACGGCCGACATCAGAATGTACGGATTGAGCTTGGTGAAGTAGACGACGCAGGCTGCAATAGCCGTTGTTGCCCACGCGAGCGTGGTTGCGTGCATGGATTCCATCACGGCCACGGCCCCGGCGAAAATCAGACCGACCGCCACCGGTGCCAGCCCGCGCTCGATGGCGCGACGCCAACGCGTGCCTTCGCTCTTATGCCAGAACAGCGTGACGACCACGAATACCACCGATGACGGGATATACATCGCGAGCGTCGCCACGATCGCGCCTGTAAAGCCCTCCAGATGCCAGCCGATCAACGCGGAAATCAGGGTGGTCGGCCCGGGAGAGACGCGGGAGATAGCGAAGAGGTCCGCGAATTCCTGACCCGACAGCCAGTGGTAGACCGACACACTTTGATGCTGGACATCGGCAATGATGGTTTGGCCGCCGCCGAACGACAACGCGGAAAGCGGCGCGAACAGAAGAACGATTCTTAGCAGGACGTTAGCCATTTAGTTTTCCATAGCAGCGCAAATGATACTGAGCGGGACGAGTACGAGCACGACAGGCACGGTAGGCCAATGCAGCACGCCGACGGTGACGAAGGCGACCATGGCAAACACATAGCGGAGCAGTTTGCGCTCGACGCGCACCGCAACCTTGGCACCCATCGAGAACGTCGCGCCAACGCCGGCAGCGGCAATGCCGAGCAGCAGAAAGTGGGTGAGCGGATAGCCCGAGAGACGCGTATAGAGCACTGCCAATACGAGCACGACGACAAGAGCAGGCAAGATCATGCCGATCGCGCCAACGAGCGCACCGAGCGGCCCACGCAGACGCTGGCCGACATAAAGCGAGACATTGACCGGGTTTGCGCCGGGCATGACTTGCGAGAGGGTCATGCCCGCGACGAAGGCATCGTTATCCATCCATTTGCGCTCCTCCACGACGGCTCGATAGGCCCATGCGGCAGTGCTGCCGCCGAACGACATCACGCTGATGCGCACGAAGGCGGTGAATATGTCCCATAACGCGACGTTTTGAGCCGCGGGTGCGGCAGCGGATTCTTCGAGGGTAGACATGGCATGAAGTAGACAGAGGGTTGATGTATGTTCCGTATAAGGGAACTTCGTTCCTATTTAATTGCTATTTTTAGCACGCTGACGATTTTCCGGGCAACCAGGTTTTACGCGACGTCGGCGCCCGTCGTGTTACGGAAAATAAAAAAGCGCTGTGTCCATCGGAGCACAGCGCTTTGAGCGGCGGAGCTATAGGGGCTCAGATCGATTGCTGCTTCTTGCCTTCTTCCGCGACCATCGCATCGTGTGCGCCTTCGCTGAACGGCGTTTCACGCTTCAGCAGAATCGCGACCGAGCGAACCTTCTGCGACTCCGGATCGCGGCCCGGCGGCAGCGTGCCGTTCTCGGCGAGTGCGCGCGCCGACTTCATGATCCGGCTGCGCATCATGATGATGCCGTTGTCGGTGCCTACGAGGTTTTCCCTCGTGCGATCCTGAATCGGCCCCATGCTTTCCTGCAGCGAGGCATCCTGCATGGCGATGCCTTCGACACCGCTGTACGCGGTGCCTGCCCTTTGCGCCGCACGGTCCATCAGGTAGTTGTTCGTCTTGTTCTGCTCGGGAACGTAGTTGCTGCCTGGCACGTAGCGTACGTGGATGCCCTTGCCTTCCTTCATCGCCCGCACTTCGCCTTCCGTCAGCGCGCGCGTCGGATGGTAATCGAAGCTCCATGCCCAGCAGTGGTGATCGTCGATCGGCACCCAGAAGTGGCCGTGCATCGGGTGATCGCCGCGCGGCGGAACCATCGTGAAGCAAGGCATGACCCACGGCGTGATACGCCAGTAATACTGATCGTCCTCGGCATTGCGACGCACGCCGATTGAGAGACCGCCCGACGCTTCGACTACCTCGAACACCGGAGCCAGGTCGTTCAGGTTGTACTGGTTGCCCTTCGAGCCCTTGAACAGCGGGTCGGAGTTGAGGCTGCCGCTATGCAGGAACGACACGTGGCTCGAATCGATGCCGCCTTCGAGCGCCTGCAACCAGTTGCATTCCTGAATCCGCTTGCTCATGAACGACTGGCGTGCCGGCACGGTCGAGAATTCCCATGCGGGCAGGGGCGGCTGCTGATCGGCCGGTCCCATGTAGACCCAGATGACGCCGCCCTGTTCGACGAGCGGATACGACTTCAGTTTGATTCTCTGCGCGTAGCCGCTTTCCTGCGCTTCGGACGGTACCTCGACGCACTGACCGGTCACGTCGTATTTCCAGCCGTGATACGGGCAGCGAATGCCGCCTTCCTCGTTGCGGCCGAACCACAGCGACACGCCACGGTGTGCGCAGAATTCATCGATCAGGCCCAGCTTGCCTTCCGAATCGCGGAACGCAAGCATGCGTTCCGAAAGCAATTGCAGGCGAACCGGTTCGCCGCCAGGTTGCTCGAGTTCTTCCGACAGAAGCGCCGGCAGCCAGTAACGGCGGAACAGTTCGCCCATCGGCGTGCCGGGGCCGGTTTGTGTGACGAGATCGTTTTGTTCTTTTCTCAACATGGTAGGAGCCTCAGGGTTGCTGTTGTTGCGCGACGCAGTTTGGTACGGTTAGCAAGCTACTTGTTTTTTTGTTCCTTTATAAGGAACGCTGTTCAAAACTTGAGAACAAAGTTATCATCGGACCCACAACATGTCAACGATGGAGATTCCCTATGAGTCACGCTTGCGCATTTGCTCACCTCTGCCACGCTGGAGACGTTGCCGAGGGTAAAGCGATCAAGGTCGAGAAGAACGGCCTGACGCTCGCCGTATTCAATATCCAGGGCGAATATTTCGTCACGGATGACACCTGTACGCATGGTCCGGGCTCGTTGTCGGAGGGCTATATCGATGGCGATACGGTGGAATGCGATTTCCACAACGGCTCGTTCAATATCAAGACCGGCGAGGTGGTCGCGCCGCCCTGCATGATTCCGCTCAAGACGTACAAGACGCGCGTTGAAGACGGCGTGGTCGTGATCGAAACGGATGGCGAATGAAATCGATGCGCCAGGCGTGTTTAAAAATACCTGGCGCATACCTTCATGCTGCGTTCGAGCGTTCGTGAGTACACAGCTCCTAATTTCTCTTCACGATCAAGGTCAGGCCGCTTTTCACGCCTGCCATATTTGATGTCGCCTCGGTAATCTGCGCGAACCGGTCGCCCAGCACGAATTGCACGATGACGGGTGAACGGCCATTTTTCAGGCGCACACAGCCCTTCAGGCGCAAAAGCGATTTGTCGTACTGCGAGGTGAGTTCGCGCAGGCGTGCACACAGCGCGCCGCTATCCGGCACGTCGTCCATTGCAACGAACCGCGTAATCGCCCCGTGCGTACGGGTCAAGCGCGAAAGAGGCACACCCGGAACGGTGATGCGTTCGGCGCGCTTCACAGGCCGCGAAGGCGGCGTAAGCGCCTCATGTAGCCGGAGATTGCCGTTAGCGGAACGAAGAATGTGCGAACCCGCGTAATAGTTGCCTATGAGCGATTCCGCAGCGTCGATTTCCGGCGGCTCGGCAATATCCGTGTGAGTGAGGATCACCGTGTCGGCGCCTTGCAGCTGCGCACGCGCCTCGTCGAAGCGTGCGAGCGTATTGGCCGCGTGATGCGCCGCAATCGTCGTGAACGTACCGGCGATGCGGTAGCGCTCTTTCACGAGCGAATTCAGACTCAGAGCTGCAATCAGCGGACCCGGATCGGCAAGCCCGGTCGTTTCGATCACGACCATGCCGAAGCGGGGGATGCTGCGATGCAGGCGTGCCCAGAATAGCGTTTCAAGCGCTTCGTTCAGCGCCGGCAGCCCGTTGCAACATACGCACGCGTCCGCGAGCAGCGTCGAGGTATCGCCTGCAAATCCCAGCGTCGCATGATCGAGGCCGATTTCACCAATCTCGTTGACGATAAGTGCCGCGTTCGAAAACGGCGTTTCCTTCATCCAGCGGGCGAGCAGCGTCGACTTGCCGCTGCCGAGAAAGCCGGTCATGACATAGATGGGTATGCGTTCGTGATGCATGTTCGACGGCCGGATTCCGTTACGCGCGGAGCTTGCCGGCGTGGTAGTCCCACACTTTTTGCAGCAGGTTCGGTTTCCACAGATTGCGGCTGATCGTTTC
>Ga0154001_1000074_pt1 | contig 25530 bp, 40 predicted proteins | sample TSNJ085MetaG_FD_104699 | JGI IMG/M metagenome (GOLD analysis project Ga0154001, IMG submission 104699) | Attine ant fungus gardens microbial communities from New Jersey, USA - TSNJ085 MetaG | ecosystem: Host-associated > Fungi > Mycelium > Unclassified | place: USA: New Jersey, Wharton State...
CCGGGCATGGGTAAGCATGACTGGAACGAGACGCGCATCGCTTTCCTGAAGGAGCCGGACCAGCTTGGCGACCTGGTCGGCGAACTGGCGCGGAATGTGAAGCCGGAGCCGATCGCAAGGTGGCGCGACAAGCGGCTGAAGGTCGTCAAGGCGTCGACCGTCAACCGCGATCTGAATCTGTTGTCGGCGATATTTGAGGCTGCGCACAAGGAGTGGAAGTGGATTCCGTCAAATCCGGTGCATGAGGTCAAGCGGCCGAAGGATCCGCCGCCGCGCCGGCGTCGTGTGCCGGATGCTGACGCCCGGCTAATGACGGAAGCATTAGGGCTAACGGACGATGGCCAGGTCGCGACAGCGCAGCAGTACACAGCCCTCGCCTTCCTGATTGCAGTCGAAACGGCGATGCGCCAAGGCGAGATCATCAGCACGACGCGCGCAAATCTTCACCTGTCGCAGCGCTATGTGCACATCCCGAAATCGAAAAACGGCGATGCGCGCGATGTCCCGCTATCGTCGCGCGCCTTGGCCCTTTTCGGGCGGCTGCCGCAAATCAAGGATGAGCCGCGTTGCTTTCCTGTATCGCAGGCGAGCGTCGATGCGTTGTGGCGGAAGGTCAGGGGAAAGGTGGCGAAGGAAAACCCGCACATCGCGGATCTGAATTTTCACGACTCGCGGCATGAGGCGACGACGCGGCTGGCGAAAAAGCTGCACGTGCTGGCGCTGGCGAAGATGATCGGCCACCGCGATATTCAATCGTTGATGATTTACTACGATGAGACGGCCGCCGAGCTGGCGGCCCGTCTCGACTAGGCTGCTTTGGCGCGTCGCCGGCCGGGCCGCGGCGCCGGCAGCACGCCTTTGTTCATGCGGGCCCACTCGAGCACGTCGCTCGCGAACCAGCGGCGCTGCGCCTGCTTGCTGTCGACCGGACGCAGCGCGCCGGGAAAACCGGGGCGCGTCACGACGCGTAGCTCAACGGTCTGTTGCGACAGGCCTAGCCATTCGCCGATCTGAGCGCTGCTCCACAACGTCTCTTCGAGTTTGCGCGGTTTTTCGAGTGCTGCGACCAGGCGCGTTAGCGCGGGTAGCAGTTCCTGCAATTCGCTCATATCCATCACAAAAGCTCCATCTGTTCGAATGGCATTCCGGGCCAGTAGAACCAGCCTTTAAGCGCGTTTTCGCGCCAGGGGATGACGCGTAGGTTGTGCGGTGCGTGCAAGCCGCAGACGATTTTGCCGTCGAGCGGCACGATGTGATCAACCACATGGAGCACGCCAGTTTCGCGAGTCAAGCGCCTGGCCTTCTGATAAAGCGGCCGGATGTCCGACAGTTTTACCCAGGGCGGCATTGCCCGGCGCTCGCGGCGTCGACGTCGCCTACCGGCGTTCTTGCTCGACGTGATCAGCGGTGCTCTGCGTTTTACTGGAACGAATAACGGGCCCGGGCAGTCGCCGCCGATCAGGTCTAGCGATGTCATTTCAGTTGATCCTCGGGAGCCGCGCCGGCTGTGCCGCGGTCGATTCGCTCAATCTCGGCCAAGAGCAGCGCGCCGGCTTTCACGAGGTCGCGCCGCGGCGTCGATGACTTCCACCACTCGGGCGCCCAAGGCCATTGAACGGGCGCGTGATCCCTGTAGTTGCCGTCACCGTGCGAAAACGGATGCAATGCGTCAGCAGCTGCGAGGCAATACGCGCTAGCGGCCGCCGCCATTTCGCCGGCGTCGTGCTGGTCATCGTGCTCGGCCGTCCAGCCTTCGGCCGTCACCTGGCGCTCGCGCTCGGCCAGCACATCGCGCGCTGCGGTAGTGATCCCCTCTGTCTGAGCTGCTGAAGCGTGGGCGTTAGTGGATGAAGATGCGGCGCGGGCTTCCTCGCGCGCAATTTCATCGGCATCGCCTGCCGCAGCCATCGCACCGTAGTCGGTGTCATCCCATACCGCGCCAATGCCGCCGCACTCCGAGCAGCCCGCGCCAAGGTCACACTTCAAAATCTCGCTGTATGGGTAATCGCCAACAGGGTGGCCGTCGCATGTCTCGTGGCAACCCGAGCAGGTGCGCCAGAACCCATCACCGCTTTCAATGGCTTCAGCCACGCCACTCAGCTCTATCGGAACAGTCGGCGAATCCGCCGCCCGCTCGTGTTGGCTATCTGCTGATGCAACGCGAGCACACCGGCTGGAACCTGTAGACCCGAGCGTCTCTATATCGCATTCGTCGGATGGGCACGAACACACAACCGCCCGAGTGACCCGGCTATCTGCTGCGGGGGATGAAAATCGGAACATATCGCTCAGCACGCGCCAGCGCTTACCCTCAACTCCGGTAATGGGCTTTCCGAGCGCCTCAACGTGCGCGCGCCCTGCCGCCCACTCAATAGCTCCGCGTTGCACCTCCGTGAGCATGTCCGGTGTTTTTGGCGGATCGGAAACGGCAGATTCAAGTTCCGCGCTGACCGCTTTCAGACGTTCGATATTCTTCTCGGTGTACATATGCTCAAGCGCGCGCGCTGCATTCGCATGGCGCTGGACGAGCTCGTGTGCCCAGTCGGGCGATTTCTTCGCATCCATGTTGGTTTAATCCTGGTGTCGGGTGGTCAGAACGGCAGATCCGGGTCAAGCTCACTATCACGCGTTGTCGAGCGCATCGCGAATTGCTTCGCGCGGCGCACGGCCTTGACCTTGATATAGGTCATGGCTTTGCGCTCCATATCGCAGACATCCAGAAGTTCACGGAATGCCTTGTATCGCGCCTTGCTGCGAGTGCTGGCTGTCACGGTGAACCACGCGTCGTACTCCCATTCGTCGCGCCACGGTGCCAGGCACTTCCACTCGCGTAGCGCCGGTGCATCGACGATCTCGCCATACACAACGTCGTCGGTCGGGTGATAGTTGCGCTCGCGTTCGCTTTTATCGCCATCGATCACGACCGTGATGTAGGCGGCATGGGTGCCGACGATGACGCCGCGCTCGCCGTAGCACGTGACTTGTCGGCCGTGCTCCGCGGGGACGCCGTAATACTTCTGGATGTATTCGAAGCTCATTTCGAGTTATCCACAGGCAGGGGGCGCACGTGCCCGGTCTTTAGATTGACGAATGCGCCGCACCAGCTGATGCGGCCGTGTCTGAAAAACTCCCAAAGGATCGCGAGCGCCGGCGTGACGATTGCTTGGTTGATGAACAGTTCCTGCCGCTCGAGCGCTTCGGCCAGGCCGCAGCTCGGCGTATCGTCTTCGGGAATGGTTGTGTCGATCAGCTCGGGCAGCACGTCATAGGGCCAGCGGAGCGCGACGTCGACCGAGGCCGGGGTATTGCTCGCCCCGAAAATCACTTGCCCGTCGCTCTCTCGGTTGCCGAGGTCCATAACGTAGGCTGCGGTGCTCTGTAGCGTTCGAGCCATCTTCGCGCGCGCCGCGGCGCTGTCCACGCACACGATCGCAATGCCCGGCCCGACATGTACAAGCTCGTCGGCGCCGGCGTGCTTCGGACGCGCGTGCCAGTCGAGGCCGAAAAACGCATTGAGACGGTGCACGAGTACGACGCTTTTGAACTGCCCGACGTCGGCGGGACTGAACATCTGTCGACCGATGTTGGCTTCGCTGACGGTGTCGCCATCGAAAGCGGTCACATGCAGGCCGGGGTGGCCCAAGCAAACAAGCGCGTGATTCAGCCGTGCGAGGCCGGTCAGCATCTGTGAGCCGTTGCCGCCGCATCCGATCAACGCGATGTTCACGCGGCGCTCGAGGAAGCGCGCGGGTGTAATGTGCGTCATGCCTTGCTCCACCATAACGGGCCGAAATCCCGGCCGATCAGCGCCGCGCACTCGGCGATCGCGCGCCGCATGGCACGCCGGCGTTCCGCGCAGGAAAGGTCGGGCATTTTCTCGGGCGCGATATCGTCGTGCGTGAAAATGCGGATCGCGCCAACGCCGGCCGTTGCGGCAACGTACGTATCGTGGTGGCTGACGTCGACACGTACGGCGGCTGACAGTTTGCGCGAATCGGAATCGCGCTTAAGCGGATCGAACGGCCGCCAGCGCGCGCCAGAATCGTGGCGAGGTCGCACGCAGATTGCGTCGTGATATCGACGCGTCTCCAGGTTCGCTGCGCGCGCCGCGTAGTAAATGATGTCCAGTTCGTTCATGCCGGCTCCGGGGCCTTGCAAATCACATCGGCCGGAACCTTCAGCGGCACGAACATGCCGAGCACGCACAGGCGGAAAGCAACGCTCGGCGTACCGCCGGCGCCGATGCCCCCGAGCACGCCGGAAATCTTCACTTCGCCGGCGTCGTCTGCGTCGTCCTGCGCGCTGAAGTGGGCTGCGCCGTCGCCGTGACTGTGGACATCGATCGCAAGACTTTCGTGCGGATCAAGCGCTGGCCGCTCGAAAGTGATCGAGCCGGGCGTTGAGCTGGATACATGCAGTGCCTTGTAGGCAAGCTGCTGTTTCTGCTTGTCCCAAATGATCCAGGCTGCATGCTCATTTGGCAAAGCTGCGCGCGCTTCTTCGGCGAATGCCTGCAGGAACGGGACCGCTGCGCCGAGTCGACCGAATGCGAGTTCGATCTTCGGTTCGATTTCGCCGTAGGGCGGCCGCGGGCCCGCGTCGTTGAGTTTCGAGAGTTGCTGGATAACATGCAACCATGGCCGCCGCACTTCGATGAATACGCCGTTGGCGGTCATCAGGAAGCGATGGCCGACATCGGCCAGCGGCTGAAACTTCGCGTGCTTCGGTACGGCGACCGTGGGCGCGCTATCGAACAGAGCAATGTCGAGCGGCAAATGTTCGTCGTTTTCGTTCGCCGCGATCGCGCGGGGTTTCGCGCGTTCGAGCTCAGCGGCGACGCCTTTGGAAAACTGGTCCAGCGCGGCGGCGATATCATGCAGGCCGCTTTGCGTAGCGCTTTGGAATGCGGCGAGAAGTTGGTCCATGGTGTTAGTCCATTAGTTTGAGGTTGTCGATAACGTCGGCGAGCGAGGCGCCGCGCGAGATCAGGCGATTAACGGGAAATTCAGCGCCGTCCAACAGATCGAGCCACAGGCGCTCTGCGCCGCCGCGCCTGTGGATAAGCCGGGTGTTGTTCGGGTGTGTGAAGCGGCTGCGGAAAAATGCGTCTTCGAATGCTTTGATGCTGTCCGGGCTGATGCTGTCGGGCGTCTCGACATTGCCGGCGCATATCTCGCCGTTTTCCCAAACGTTGTAATACGGCGCCGTGTAAACCTTGCTCGTCGGGCCGGGCCGCTCGTTATCGCGCAGCGCGAAAATGAGCCAGTTGGATTTGCTGACGATGAACAGCAGCGGCGGATGATTGACATCGCCGGCTCGCTCGCCGATCGAATCGCTCGTCCTGAACCACGCGCGCCGTTTGCAGGCCGGCACCCACCAGACAAGCACGTTGGGCGCGAGATACACGACGCGATCGTGTACAAACCCCCGGTAGCTGGTCCTTTTCGCTGCAAGGCTCGCGAAGTCCGCAAGGCTTTCGAGCGTGATCGGCGTGCCAGGCAATAGCACCGGGCGCTCGTCGACGACGCGCGCGGAGTGTTGCGTTGCGTAAATATCGCCGGCGGCTGACCGGTAAAACAGAAGCGCGGCGTCGAGTTGGAGTTCGACGTTTTCGCGATGGTGGATAACGACGTCTTTCATGCAAACACTCGCACCAAGGTTCGTTGCGTTTCGAATTCCATTGAGCCGAGCAGATCGAGCACGCGCTCGGCGGCGGCAGCGAGCAGCGCCGTCCCGCGCATCCGCTGCATCCAGTCGGCGATTGACCGGTCGGCCAAGGTCAACCCTGTTACTGACGCTTTCGCGATGTGATCGCCTTCGGCGGAGTAGTGACCGTAATCGTCAAGAATGCGGCCGACCGAGTCATCGTCAGACCATCGAACGATCAAGGTGAAATCCATGCGCTCGGCTTCGGCGTCAGGCGACGATTGATCTGCAAACGGGCCGCAAAACGTCAGGACCGTCCACAATTCGTCCATAGCGTTGATCACGGACTGCGCAAAAGCATCCGGCTTCGCGGCACGGTGCAGCTGGCCGCGTGAGAGGCGGCGCACGGGCTGGCGTGCCCACTTCGGCATGCGACCATAAATCTGCTTTTCCGTAACAAAGTCGCTGACCTCGGCAAGCTCTTCCTTCGTCTTGACGTCGTGGTAGAACAGTGCTTCCTTGAAAGCCTCCTCCTCGCTGCTCCAGCCGTGCCAGTAGATGTATTCGGCAATCCCGATGATGCTGCTGGTAGTGCAGACCAGGGGCAATATGTCGAGTACGTCGTACAGCGCGGCCAGGACCGTCTGCCCGAATCCCTTGCGCAGGCCTTCGAGGTGTTCGATCGCCGGCCCGATGGTGACCTGTCCGCAACTGAACGGACCATGCTGCGTGCCGATGAGGGCCCAAATGATGCTGGGATTGGCGGCACGTGAGGCCGGATAGAAGGCGTCCCACTCGCGGAACTGGTCCTGTTCAATCGTCAGATGCCAGTCGAAGCGTGTCAGCGGCGCGGTGATGTCCCGCCAGTTGCGCGTCAACGCGCGCGCACATAGCGCTATCTCGGACGATGGACGTCGGGCGATGTCAGATTCGCCGATTACGCCGTTATTCAGCAGAGAGAGCGCAAGCGGGCGGGCAAAGGCATCGCAGCTGCCGACTGTAAAGCTCGCGGGAACATCGGCGAGCGATGGCAGGCTTAATGCGGCGAAGCTCATGGCAGCACCGGCATGAATTGGCGCGGCAGCTGCAGGCGCACGCCGGCCTGACGGTTGGTGGCCACCGCATGCAGCGCGCGTTCAAGAGCACCGCCGAGCGCGGTGGACGGCAGGGCCGGCGCTCCGTGTCTACGAAGCGTGCCCTGCTCCAGTTCCGTTCGCAATTGATCGAGCGTCATGGCGTTAGCGCGTGTAGCGGGCGTAAAGCGCGGTCACAAACGCAATTTCCTCGTCCAGCAGCGGGCAAACATGTGCGCTGGCGAAGCGCTCGATTTCGTCGAGGTAGGCGCGGATAGCCGGCGCGATGTTTTTGCCGCAATTCCGAATGGCTTCAATCTTCGACCGCACGTCGAGCTGGTCGGCATGCGCATCCTCGACGCAGCCGATGCCGACGACATAGGTGCGACCAGTGGCAGCATCGAATTTCGTGACCAGCTGCGGGAGTTCCGAACCCTTAGTCCCGACGGCGCGGCGGAATGTGAAAACGTTGCGGTTGCCGGTAACCTCCGGCCCTTCGATCTCGGCGTTGACGATCTCCGGGTACGTGTTCGCATAGAAGTCGCGCACCTGCTGCAGGGTGAAGTTGGGCGCCGGGTCGGTCAGCTTTGCGCCGTTGTAGCGAAACTCGCGTGCGAGTTCTTGGGTTTGCATTTGCCCGCTCCTTAGAAAATATCGAGTGCGCCGTCGTCGGCTGATGCTGCCGAGTCAGGCTCCGCGACTACCGCAGGTTGGTCCGCTTCGGAGGCCTGCGCTTCGCCCGGCGTTTCGTTCTCAATGCCGGGAATGCTTGTCTGTCGCGGGTCGATCGGTGGCGCGGCATTCGGGTTTTCGCCGGCTTCAGATTCAGGCGGTTCGGGTGGCTGCTGGCCCTTCGGCTTGGGGCCGCGCTTGCCCTTGGTTGCGGCCGGCGCCGGAAGTGCGCGTGGCGTGCCACCGCTGCCGTTTGCGTCGCTGGCAGCGCGCGCTTGATCGAGCACGGACAGCACGCTCGGCTCGTAGATCGAAACGGCTTCGGCGAAATCATTGTCGAGTTCGTCCGGCGTCGCGAGAATCGAGAGTGGGTAAAGCGTCTTTTCGCCTTTCCCGTCGTTATTCGCGCGCGGCGTGACATTGATGCGAAGCTGATCGCCTTCGGCTGTTATGAGCAGCATGAGCGTCGTTCTTTGCGCGAGCGGATGCAGCGCAGTGAAAAGAGACATTGTCGATTCTCCGGGTTAATGCGGCGTGCTGCCGCGGGAAGCGTTGCGCGCGTCGTTGAACGGGCGCATTAAAAACTGATGGAAGCGTTGCTGCGCGACGCGATTGGTCGCGAGTTCTTTGCGGCTCTTGATCTGGCAGACCTCGCGAATGAATTGCGCGGCAATTTCGACGGTGACCGTCACACCGATGACGAAGGTTCCGACGAATGCGCGAAATTCCGCGTCGTGGGGCAACATGCCGGCCATTTGAGTGATCGAGAAAGATTTCATGTCAGGCTGCGACCCCGTCATAGTTGCGATCGGCGAAATCGGCATCGCCCGGATACCGGTTGGAGCCATCGGCGCGATGCCAGCAAAACAGAAAGCCGCGCCGGTGCGGAAACCAGTAGCCCGCACAATCGCAGCGCGTATTCGTCGTATCGCGTCGATTCATCCAGCGATCAAGCCGATAGGTGTGTTTGCCGCACACGGTGCAGCGCGGCAAACGCTTGGAGTGATCGGGATGTTTGCGCAGGCAGCGACGAGTCGCGCAATGTCGACACCGGACGTGATATCGCATCATGTTCAATCGTCGTAGTCGCCGCTCGCGCGTCGCTTCACATCACCGCGCTCATGTAGTCGCCGCGCCTCACGCGCTTCGCGAGCGCGTGCAGACGTCTCGAGCGTGCGGCGCACCTCGGGTTTCGTGATTGCCTGCTCGAAGCTGCCCACCATGTGAAGCAACTGCCATTCAACGCGTAGCAGGTGAGATGGAAGCGGGCTCTTTTGCATGCCGCGCCTCAGATACGGTGAGCCGGTACGGGAGCCGTCGACGATTCATCGTCGAGCGCATGGACCGCAGACAGCGCATAGCAGACCAGCGCCGCGATGATCCAGATGGCCCAGATCGGCAGAGTTTTGTGATTTCCGCGAGCCATGGCGTTAGTCCTGAATGCGGACGACTTCAGTCACGGCGGTGCAGCCGGTGACGCGCATGGCTTGTTGAGCGGCGCTGACGGCGTCAGCGGCTTTGATCTGAACGAAGGAAGCGAGCGGGCTCGGCTCTTGTCCCTTCATTAGGTAGTAGCAGCGGTAGCTCTTCATTCCGACAAGTCCTTTGGGTATTGAACTGGATCGGAATGTATAACGAAGGGTATTTGAACGTCAATACCCTTCGTTATTTTTCTGAGAGGAGGGCGGTAGGCGAAAAAAAACCCACGCCGAGGCGTGGGTTGTTGCCCTTAAATGAAGAGGTAGTTTAGACCGCGCCGCTTACGGCGATCACACGCGCGATGATCTGCAGGTTGTGGAGTGCGTCTGGCGCAACCTCCCAGTCGGGATAGCGCGTTTTGTCGGGATTGTCGGAGACAATCCTTACGCCGCCCTCGGGCTTTTTGAACAATCGCTTGACGTAGAACTCGCCGGCAAAGGTGAGTGCGTAAATCTTTCCGCTCGTGATCCACGTCTCCTTGTAGTCGACGACGAGTGAGTCGCCGTCAAGAATTCGTGGTTCCATGCTCATGCCATCGGCCACCATCGTCGCCGCGCTCTCTTCGCGGATCCCTAGTCTCACGGCCCATGCTTTGCGGAAGGCTTGTCGCTGGCCCTTCTCGTCGATTTCGTACACCACTATCCCGTCACCCGCCGAAAGCTTCACACGCAAGCGTGGAAGGAAAATGTATTCGTCGCCGAGCTCGGATTCATTTTCCCATGCGACGATCGGACGCAAACTCAGCGACGACTGGCCGTGTTCGCGCTGCCCGTCGTTTGCTGGCGGCGAGATTACATTATCGGCGGGAATCGCACCTGACTTTAGCCAATCGGGATCTACCTGTAAGGCCTTTGCAATTTCAAGAATCAACGTTGTGTTACCGCCTGCCTCCACTTTCTTAATGCTTGGTTGCGAGCAGCCAGCCGCGGCCGCTAGTTCGGCCTGGCTCATGCCCAGTTCTTTGCGTCGCTGACGGACGCGGTCACCCATAGTTTCCATGGTTGGAAGGGTATAGCCTTGGTTATACTCAGTCAAAGACCCGTTGTTATTGACATCGATAGCCATGGTTATTTATGATCCTCGCCATGGATACGCCTGACACCTATCGCGAAGCGCTTGCTAGAGCCATCAGCATCATTGGCTCGCAAACCGCGCTCGCTCGCGCCGTCGGTAAGAGCCAACCGTACGTCCCCAAATGGCTTAAAAGCCGGAACGGCTTGCCGCCCGAATACTGTCCGGCTGTCGAGAGACGGACGCGTCGACAAGTCCGGTGTGAGGACCTCAGTGGCGTCGTCGACTGGGCCTACGTCCGAAACGGCGCGTTGGTTGATCACTGTGAGGCTATTACCTTGGCGCTCGCTGCCGCAGGGTTCGATGAGACGCGCGTGCGAGCTTGTCTGATTGGGTACGTTAGAGGAGTGGTCGGTGACGACTTCATGCGCTAACTGCTCCATGAATCGACCGAATGCCAGTTCTGATTGTCGTTGTTTGACGCCAAGAGTGATCGCCTTTTTAACGCCGCTGGCGGCCATACGCCGTGCTGCAACAGTCTTAAACATGGTGCGCCTCCGCGCCAAGGGAGCCGATGGTGAGAAAACTGTATGCCCGTCTCGTGTTGAGACTAATTGAGCCTGCATTGCGTGAGCATGCTGCGGCATCGCGCATCGCCGTGAAGTGCGGCATCGGACACACGTGCGATGTCGAACCGCTGCTCGCCGAGCTGCAGCAGGTATCCCGAAATCTGGCTGAGCCGATTCCGCGGTTATTCGCCGGAACCGACGAGCGCGGTAGTTGGTCGCTCGACGCGGCCGGCCGATTTTCGTACAGGGCCGACGCGTCAGTTCCGTCGGAAAGCGGGATCAGTCCCGAACCAATGTCGAGAGATTCGGAGGCAACACTTCCCGAAGCGTCTTTTTGGCGCGGTCCACCATCGGTTTTTGATTGAACGGCACAAGTTGACCGGGATGGGGTAGCGCCGCCGACAGCTGTCGTTCGAGTTCGCTCTTGAAAGTCTCGTTGTCGGCCAGCGTCGCGGCAATGGCGGCGATGACCGTTCGCAGCGCAATGATGTCGCCCGTATGCGAGTCGAGCAACTGCAACGCCTGTGGAAGTTTTTGAAGAGCTTGTTGTTGGGCGGCCGCGACTTGTTGCGGATTTACAAGATAGTTCATGAGTACCCCGTTCGTGTGGTTGGTTGGTGTGGAAGCTCGCCATTCTCGCATGATCGCGGGTGCTCTCTTTTTTGCGCATTTGCTTCACCGTTCGTTGTGGACGCACGCATCTTAAAAATTCGAAGCGCGCGTAAACAGCATGAAAATAAGTTATCCACAAGGGGTTAGCGTGACTTGCCGATACAGCGAAACAAACTGGACCGATGTGCTTTACACGTGCGTGCTCAACACGCCGGGCAAGGTGGAGGACGCCGCGCGTTTTCTGACCGAGCGTCGCGGCATTCGTATTACCGGCGAATCGCTTCGCCTCAAGCTGCGCGAAGTCGAAGGTGCGCGCATTTCCGGTGAGATGTTCGAGTTGCTTGTCGAGTGGATGCTCGAAAAGAATCAGACTCACGCGCTGGACGCCGTGCATGCCTTTAACGCGCGGTTCGGACTTGTCGCGGCGCGCAACGTTGCGCTAGATGCGGAACATGGCGTCACGGCGCTTGTGACGGCCGCGTTGAGTGTCAGCGAAAAGACCGGTCGCCTCTCAGACGAAGTGCGACGCGCCGCTGAAGACGGCGTGATTGAGCCGCGCGAGGTCGATGCGATTGAGCGTATCGGTCGCGAAGGTCAGCGCCAGATCGAGCAGACGATTACGACCGCGCGCGCCGCTTCGCGTCGAGCTGGTTCGCATCCGATGGATCGATAACCCGCCGCGTTTCCGTTCTTCGGGAGAATTCATGGGCGCACACGACCCATTGGAGGCGCGCGACCCTATCGCGTCCATCGAATCAGAGCAGGCCGTTCTTGGCGCGCTTATGCTCGACAACGAGGCGCTGGACCGTATCGGCCATCTCATCAGCGAAAAAGACTTCACGCTGCCCGAAAACCGCTCAATCTTTCGGGCGATATCACGCCTCATCGTCGGCGGCCGGCAAGCCGACGCGGTCACGATCTTCGAATTCCTGTCCGCGGCCGGCTCGCGCATCCAGCAGCCGCTGAGGTATCTCAACGAAATCGTCCAGTCGACGCCGAGCGCTGCGAACGTAGTGCGGTACGCTGAGATTGTGCGGAATCGCTCCATGCTTCGCGGTTGCCTGGCTGCTGCGCGGCAAGTCATCGATCTTTGTCACAACACCGCTGGCCGGGAGGCCGTCGATATCATCGACCAGGCGCAGGCAGCATTCATGCGGCTGTCCGACGTCGATCAGCGATCGGACGGATTTCTGCCAATCGTACCGGCCCTAACGCGCGTCATCGAACGCGTTGACGAACTGTTTCATAAAGGCGCGGCGGCAGGTATCACGGGAACGGCGACGGGGTTTGACGACTTGGACCGTATGCTCGACGGGATGCATGGTGGTGAACTGATCATTGTCGGTGGCCGGCCGTCAATGGGCAAAACGTCGTTTGCGATGAACATCGCCGAGCACGTTGCAATCCAGCTCGGCCTCGCAGTCGCCGTCGCATCGCTGGAGATGCCAACAGAACAGCTCACGCAACGTATGCTTGCCTCGCAGGCGCGCATCAACCAGCACCGTCTGCGCACTGGCAGGCTCGAACAGGACGATTGGCCGCGGCTGACTCACGGGGTTCAGCTGATGGCGGAAGCGCCAATTCACGTGTTCGAAGGCGCAGGCCTCACGCCGTCAAATCTCAAAGGCAAATTGCGCCGCCTAAAGCGCGAGGTAGGAAAGCTTGGCGTGGTCGTTATCGACTATCTGCAGCTGATGAGCGGTGATGGCTCTCACAACGATATGCGGGCATCGGAACTCAGCGAGATATCGCGTGCACTGAAGCAAATCGCCAAGGAACTCGACGTGCCAGTAATTGCGCTCTCACAGTTGAATCGCGGCCTCGAGCAACGCCCGAACAAGCGGCCCATCATGTCCGACCTTCGCGAATCCGGCGCGATCGAACAGGACGCCGACGTCATTCTCTTTATCTACCGCGATGAAGTCTATAACCCCGACAGCGCCGATCGCGGGACTGCTGAAATCATCTGCGCCAAGCAGCGCAACGGGCCGATCGGCGCCGTACGCCTCACCTTCCAAAACACATTGACCCGGTTCGAGAATTTCGCCGCGCCGGATGCAGGGTATTGATCTATGACTAGCGTTTCACCGTTTTTTACCTGGCGTCGCGCAATGACGTGCAGCAAGTTGCCGTCGACGACAAAACTCGTCCTGTTCGTCGTAGCGGAATATGCGAACGCGGCCGACGAGATCGTCTGGCCATCGATCGAGTCGATTGCCGAACGCGCGACGTTATCGGTCCGCGCTGTGGCGAAGCACCTCGCGCTGGCGGAATGCGAGGGTTGGCTTACGCGTTGGAAATCGCGGCGGCCTGACAGAAAGTGGGCGCACTCGCACTATAGATTTTCGATTCCCGCCGCAGTCGCGAAGCAGCAGCGCGTCGCGATCGATCTTGATCTGGCAGCCGGCGATCAGAGTGATGAAATCTTAGGCAATGATGAACCACGTTCCGGCGATGCTCAAAAATTAGGCGAAGTTGCACCACGTGCAGGTAATCCCGCCGAATTGGAAGAACTACGTGCAGGTAAGTCGAATGACGTGGTAGAAAACGGCCGACCGGAGCAAAGTTACCTGCACCACGTGCCTACTAAGTACCCAGTAAACAGAGATTGTATAAAACCCTCTCTCTCTCAACCCACAGTGGTAAACGAAGCCACGGGCATTCAGAGAGAAAAACCCGATGAATCGAGCTTGTCAATCGCGCAGTGGATGTTCGCGCGTCTGCAGGCGGCCGATTCGGGAATTGCAAGACCGGACATGGAGGCATGGGCGCTCGACGTCGACGCCATGGTCGTTGTCGATGGTCGTGCAGCCGCCGACATAGCACGGCTGTTTGGCTACGCGCGCCGCGACAAATTTTGGGCGAAGGTCATCACGTCTCCGGCGCGTCTGCGGAAAAACTGGGATGAGCTTCGCGTTCGTCGAAATGGCGCGATCGCCGCGAAGCAGGCGCAAGCGCCAGCCCAGCAGATGTCGGGTGCTGCAGACGACCGGGTCTGCGCTCACGTTGAAAGCGGCTGCCGCTGCGCGCATGCGGCCAGCACGATCATTGGCGCCGGATCATCGCGGCGCGGCTACTGCCGACAGCACATCGGCCAATACGAAGATTGAACCGGGGGACCTTATGACACTTGATGACCGTTTGAACAATTGGGCTCGCGCACAGCGCGGCGGTAGTGGCCATGGTGATTCGATGGTTGCGACGATCTACTTTCCGACGGTGCCTGGCGCATCGGTCGATGCAACGCTGGACGGCGAGGATGCGCAGAAGGTCGAGTTAGCGTGTCGTCGGTTGATGCCGCTGGATCGCAAGTTGTTGCAGATGCACTTCGTCTGGCGCGCGCCTCCCGCCGTTATATGCAGACGGCTCAGCCTTAAGGTGCGACCGACGTCCATCTTCGATCTCGCGCTTGCGCACGCGAAGCGAGCCATTGAAGAAAAGCTCGTCGCTGTGAAGCCCGAGTACGTATCGATGCAGTCGATCATCGATCGACTCAAAGAGAAACCGCTTGCGGAAACAAAGTAGCTCGCCTACACTCCGATCCACAATCTGATTCCGGTTCCTACCGAGTGACGCGGCCTTTTCCGGGCATGCGTTCGCCTGAAGGAAATCCAAGCCTCGCCGCTCACGCGCCGGGGCTTTTTCGTTTTTGTCTCGCGCCATGCCGAAGAAAGCACCGACACCATGTCGCCACCACGGCTGCGCTCAATTGCTCGAAGTGCCGGGCTACTGCGACGAGCACCAGCGTGAGTCGATCGGCTGGACACCTGACGTGCAGCGCGGCACGCGCCAGCAGCGCGGATACGGTGCGATGTGGCAGAAGTTGCGCAAGCGCATCCTCGCGCGCGACAACGGCATGTGCCAGCCATGCCGCCGAGCTGGTCGTGTGAAAGCGGCGAGTCACGTCGACCACATCGTCAACAAGGCGCGCGGCGGCACGGACGCCGAGTCGAACCTCGAAGCGATCTGCCGCGACTGCCACAAGCTGAAGACCGGACGCGAATCGCACGGTCGCGACGGTGCGCTATGACGCGATGCCCGTCGGTGCATCTCGCGGCGCCAGCGCAGGCCGGCGCGGCGCGCCGCGAGGCGGCTGCACGTCGCAGCGGCGACGTTTGAGGCAGGGGGGATCAAAAGGCTGGCGCGTTTCGGCCGGAACCGCCCGTTCAGGGCCATTTTTTCGGCGAGCATTTTTCAGAGAGGGGGGGGTCTAGATTCCCGCCTTGTAGAGAGCCTGAAAACTAAAAAAAGCGTTTTCAGCTGCCTCAACCAACGGGAGCCGCTTCATGGGGCCGAACGATACGAATACGGCGGGCGAAGGTGGCGCGGGAGCGCGGCCGGCGTCTGACCGCGCTGGAAAGCGGATTGAATCTCCGCCGCCGCCGCCCGGCGTGCACTTCACTTCCCAGCACCGCAAGGTCTGGGACTACCTGTGTCTCATGCTGCGTGAAGAGAACGTGCCGCATAAGGTCGGCGGCGTCGTGCTCGCGATTGCGGCCGTCGATTTCGTGCGCTGGGTCAAGGCCGAGTTGCAGCTTCGCGATTACGAGACGATGAACAACGGCTCCTTCATGGTGACAACGCCGAATGGCCACGTGCAGCCGCACCAGCTGTACTTCGTTGCGAAGGGCCTGAAGGAAGGATTGCTCAAATGTCTGCCGGATGCCTGCCTGACAGTGCCGTCGATGCTGATAGCCAAGTCGAAGATCGAGGAGCCGGACCCGCAGGACGATTTGTTCGATCTGATTCTGGATCACGCTCAGTCACACCCGAGCGCCTTGCCAGCCTGACGCCGCTGAAGCTCGAGCGCTGGGATGAATATGGGCTCGCGGTGCTGCGCGGCGAACTGGTTGTCGGCGAATTCGTGTTCCTCGCGGTGCTGCGGCACTACGAAGACCTGCTCGACGGCGCGCCGCGCGGCATCGTGTTTAGCGCCGCGCATGCCTGGCACTGCATCAACTGGATTGAGCGGGAATTCCTGCACATCAAGGGCAAAGACGCCGGCAAGCCGCTAAATCTCGACCCGTGGCAGACTTTTTTCACCGCTGTCCTGATCGGCTGGCGTCGCGTCGGCACCATGATTCGCCGTTTTCGCACCGGTTACGAAGAGGTGGCGCGCAAAAACGGCAAGTCAACATGGAAAGCGGGCATCGCTGATTACCTGTTTTTGATGGACGGCGAGAAAGGCGCCGAGGTCTACACGATTGCGACGACGCGCGAACAGGCGATGAGCGTGTTCAAGCCCGCGCTGGAAAACTACAAGCGACGTGCCCGACGGTCAAAACGCTTCGGGAAGTCCGTCAAGATTTACGACGGAACCAACCAGGAGCGCATCGTTGGCGGCGGCGGTGTCTTCAAACCGCTGCCGGCGAACGCTGAATCGCTGGACGGGCTGAATCCGTCGGCGATCGTGGTCGACGAGTTGCACGCGCACCGCACTCGCGAGGTGTGGGACGTGATGGAATCGGCGCTTGGTGCTCGGGTGCAGCCGCTGATATCCGCGATCACGACGGCGGGCTACATCCTCGACGGTATCTGCACAGAAATTCGCGGGTATCTAGTTTCGGTTCTGCGTGGCACGAAAGTCGACGACAGTTTCTTCGGCTACATCTTCACGCTCGACGATGGCGACGATCCGTTTGATCCGGCCGCGTGGCCGAAGGCGAATCCTAGTCTCGGTAGCGCGAAAACGCACGACTACATGGTCTCGCAGGCCACAAAAGCTGCGGAATTGCCCAGTTCGAAGGCCAATTTCCTGACCAAAGACCTGAATATCTGGGTCAATGGCGCGCTCAGTTGGTTCGATATTCAGGTCTGGGACGCGGGGAACGCGCCGTTCGATCCGCGGGGGCTCGCTGGCAGACGCTGTTTTGGTGGGCTGGATCTGTCGAGCACGCGCGATCTAACCGCTTTTGTGCTTGTTTTTCCGCCCGATGATGAGGACGGTGACTGGCAAGTGCTGGCGTGGATCTTCTGTCCGCAGTCGAAAGTGGACGAGCAGTCGAAGAGCGATGCAGCGCCGTATGAGAAATGGCAGAAACAGGGCTGGTTGACAGTCACCGACGGCGATGTGCTCGACTACAAGGTCGTGCGCTCGACGGTAATTGCGGCCTGCAATGTGTACGACGTTCAGGAGGTCGCATTCGACGTCTGGAATGCGACGCACCTCGCAAACGAACTGCTCGAGGAGGATGTGCCGATGGTGCAGTTGCCGCAGAACTTCGGCGGCCTGTCACCCGGTTCAAAAATGCTCGAACGCCTCGTGTACAGCAAGCGGTTTCGCCATAACGGGAATCCGGTGCTGCGTTGGTGCGCGAGCAATGTGTCGCTGCTGCTCGACACAAACGAAAACATCCGGCCAAACAAGAAAACATCGGAGGGGCGTATCGACCCGATCGTCGCGACATGCATGTCAATGACTCGCGCGCTGGTGCATCAGCCAGCGCCGACACCGGAAATCATCGTCCTATGAGCACACCCAATAACGCGGGATCGGCGATCCTGAACGAGTGGCGCGCGCGTCGTGAGGCTGAGCGCGCCGTCGCGGCCGAGACGGCGCGCACGATTCCGATCTCGGAAATGAACGCTGGTTCGGAGGGGTATTCCTGGCTGACGGGCTCACTGCCCGGCCGCCGCGCAGTGAGCGAGCGCAACGCGCTGGCGGTTGGCGCCGTGTATGCGTGCGTTTCGCTGATCGGAGGTGCGCTCGGCCAGTTGCTGCTGCAAACGTACGTCGCGAGCGGCGATCAGCAGGTCGCGAAGAAGTCCGACCTCTGGTATTTGCTCAACGAACAGATGCATCCGCGATGGAGCGCTGCGCTGGGCTGGGAGTTTGGTGCGCAATCGTTGCTGCTGCACGGCGACCTGTTCGCGAGAATCCATCGCCCGACACCTTTTTCAGCAAACGTCGAGTCAATTGAGCCCCTGCATCCGCTGCGAGTTTCGCCGCTGCTTTATCAGGACCGGTTGATTTACACCATCGTGAACCTGGATGGGACGGTCGAAACGATCGACCAGGACGATATTTTGCACGTTCCGGGGCCCGGATTCGATGGGTTGCGGGGGTTGTCTCAGATCAGACACGTGCTGCGGCAGCCGATCAGCACCGCGCTGGCGGCGGGAGATGTCGGTGAAAACATGCTGACCGAAGGTCTGCGACCCGACATTGTCTTGTCGACCGATGCGAAGCTCGATAAAGACGGCATCAAGCTGATCCGCGAGCAGTGGGTCGAGCGGTACAGCGGCCTGAAAAATTCGAATGCGCCGGTCGCGCTCGGCGGTGGACTGAAGGTCGAGAAAATCAGCATGACGGCGGCCGATGCCCAGCTCGTCGACCGCGAAAAGCTGACTGTCGAAGATGTTGCGCGGATCTTCGGTGTGCCGCCGTACATGATCGGCCAGTTGGAGAAGCAAACCAGCTTTGGCAGCGGCATCGAGCAGATGGGCATTGGCTTCGTGCGCTATACGCTCGGTCGGCATATGACAAAGATCCAGCAGGAGGCGAGTCGAAAGCTCGCAACGCGCGGAAAAACCAGCATCGCCTACGATGCGTCCGCGCTGCTGCGTGGCGACACGAAATCGCGCTATGACGCATATCGGAGTGCGCTTGGTCGCGCCGGCGAGCCGGGCTGGATCAAGCAGAACGAAGTGCGTGCACTCGAAAACCTGCCGCCGGCTCCCGACGGCGACACACTTTTCAATGGAATAGGCGATGCCCAATCGGATCCTCAAACTGATTAACGACAACCGGCAGTCGCCGCGGCGCTTCGAGGTTCTGGCCGACGCGAGTGGCGATGCGACGGTCTATCTGTACGACGTGATTGTCTCGGACGACTGGTATGGCGGTGTCTCGGCGGCCAGCTTCGTGCAGCAGCTCGCGCAGCTCAACGCACCGAACATCCATTTGCGGATCAATTCGCCGGGTGGGGATGTGTTCGCGGCGCGCGCGATGGAGGCGGCGATTCGCGAGCACCCCTCAAACATCGTGGCGCACGTCGACGGCGTGGCTGCCAGCGCGGCGAGCTTTCTCGCGATCGCCTGCGACCAGGTGGTGATGTCCGACGGCGCTTTCATGATGATCCACCGCGGCTCGTGTATGGCGTGGGGTACAGGGGACGATCTGCGCGCGACGGCGGCGCTGCTCGACAAAGTTGATGCTTCTTTGGTGACTTCCTATGCGAACAAGACCGGGCAGTCTGCGGATGATATTGCTGCATGGATGGCAGCGGAAACGTGGTTTACGGCTGGCGAAGCCGTCGAGCTTGGCTTCGCCGACGAAGTGGCCGCCGGTTCGGCGCCTTCGAATGCCGGAAAGTGGAATCTGTCGGCATATTCCAATACGCCGCCACTGGCGACCGGCCAGCCGTCGGCGTCTGAGCCGCCGGACCCCGTGCCGAAAGTTGTCGAGCCGCCAGCTGTCGAGCCACCGGCAGCGGTGCAACCGGTAGCAGACTTTGCTGCGATGAAGCGCCGTCTGGCATTGACCGCATCTCATTGACGCTTCCCGCGTCGCAACGAAGCCGCCCTTGGGCGGCTTTTTCTTTTCCGTGAAAGGAGCTGTATGGCTATCAACATCAAGGCACTGCGGGAGCGTCGAGACGCGACCGCGAAGAACCTCAACGCGCTGCTCGAAAACAATTCCGGCGACAAGTGGGGCGCAGACCAGCAGCGCGTGTACGACGAAGGCATGGCGGAGATCGAAAACATCACCGCCGAGATCCGTCGTCACGAGCAGCTCATTCAGCAGGTTGCGGCGAACGCGCTGAACGGCGACACGGCGGAATACGCAGGCCAGCATATTCGCAATGGCGGCCTGAGCGAAGAGTCGCGCGCGTTGCGCGCCTACCTCGGCAATGGTCTGTCTGCGCTCGCGCCGGAGGACGTGCAACGCATGCGTGCCCGTGTCACGCCGGACATCGCGAACGCGATGCGCATGGGCCCGCAGAACGCGATGTCGACGACGACGCCGAGCGAAGGCGGCTATACCGTCGCGACCGAGTACTACGACCAGCTCACGCAAGCCATGAAGGCATTCGGCGGCATTCTGAATGTGGCCACGCAGTTTTCGACAGGTACCGGCGCCGACATGAATTTCCCGGCAGCGGACGCAACTGCGGAAATCGGCGAAATCGTCGGCCAAAACGCTGCGGCGAGCGCTGGCGACACGACGTTCCAGAACCTGTCGATGAGCGTGTTCAAGTACTCGTCGAAGAAGATCGCCGTGCCATTCGAACTCCTGCAGGACAGCATGTTCGACATCGAGGGCTACATCAACGGCCTGCTGGCGATGCGCATCGGTCGTATCACCGCGCAGCACTTCACTGTCGGTACCGGTGTGGGTCAGCCTAACGGCATCGTGACTGCGGCGCAGTCCGGCAAGGTCGGTGTTGCTGGCTCGACCGTGACCGTTGCATACGAAGATCTCGTGGACCTGGAGCACAGCGTAGATCCGTTGTACCGAAATGGCGTGAAGGTTGGCTTCATGATGCACGACAGTTCGATCAAGGTAATCCGCAAGATAAAGGACGACCAGGGTCGGCCGATTTTTGTGCCGGGGTATGAGCAAGGCAGTCCGGGCGGCGCACCTGATCGGTTGCTGAACCGCCCGATTTACGTGTCGCAGGAAATGGCGCCCATGGCCGCGAATGCGAAGTCAATCCTGTTTGGCGACCTCGCTCGTTACCTCGTGCGTCGCGTGATGGACCTGACGCTGTTCCGCATGGCCGATTCGGCATTCCTGCTGAACGGCCAGATCGGCTTTGTCGCGTTCAACCGTCAAGGCGGCAACTTGATCGATGTCGGCGGTGCAGTGAAGTATTACCAGAACTCGGCGACCTAAGTCGCGCAGACTCGGGCGAGGCGACATCGTCGCCTTGTCTTCAGCAACCATCTGGAGATCACATGGAACCGAATCAGAGCGGTCAGCAGCAGGACGGCGTGCAGCGGCAGGACGGCGTGCAGCAGCAGGACAGCGCGCAGCAGCAGGACAGCGTGCAGCAGCAGGACAGCGTGCAGCAGCAGGACAGCGTGCAGCAGCAGGATAGCGTGCAGCAGCAGGACAGCGTGCAGCCGCAGGATAGCGATCAGTCGCAGGATAGCGATCAGTCGCAGGTCGGCGGCGATCCAAAAGCGCCGCGGGCGCCGCGTGTGCGCGCACCGATTCAGGTGCGAGTGCTTGTCAAGTGCGAGCACGGTGCGCCGAATGACGTCGCCACGCTGCCGTACGCTGTGGCGCGCAGTGCGTACAGCGCAGGTCAGGTGGATCCGGACGAAGACGCCGTTGCGTATGCGCTCAGCCTGAAAAAGTAACGGGAGACCGAGCATGGCAGTGAAGGTGACGACGCCGCCGGCCGAAGAGGCGATCACGCTAGAACAGGCGCAGGTGCATGTGAAGGCAGATCCGGACGACGATAACGACGGCATCCTCGAGCGCGCGATCGTTGCCGCACGCGAGCGCGCCGAGCACGAGCTCGGGCGCCCGCTGCTGCCGCAGGACGCCGAAGCGCGTTTCGACTGTTTCGAGCGAAAGCTTTATCTGTGGGAGGACGTGTCGCAGGTGAAATCGGTCAGTTATGTCGATGAAACCGGCACGACTGTCGCGCTCGACCAGCTCAGTTTTTATCTCACTGGCGCCCGCACGCTAAACATCGTCGGCGCCTTGCCGACCGCTCGGGAAGTGATTGTCACTTTCTCGTGCGGCGCATTCGATGACCCGGCTTCGGTACCCTACTCGATCGTCGAGTGGATGTTGCTCCAGATTGGCGCCATGCATGAGAACAGATCCAGCGTCGACAGCGCGCAGGCGTATGAACTGCCCGGCCGGTTTGCGGACGGCCTGCTTGATCGGTATCGATTCATTGCGATGTGACCATGAACATCGGAAAACTCAATAGACGTGTTTCGCTGCAAAAGCTCGGGCCCGCGCAGGACTCGGCGGGTCAGCCAACGCAGCAATGGACAGAGTTTGCGAAGCCATGGGCAGACATCCGGTTCGTGAGTGGCAAGGAATTCGCGACGGCCGGCAGTGAGGCGAGCAGCGCGACGGCCAGCATCCGGCTGCGGTACCGCGAAGATGTGACGCCAGCGATGCGCGTGGTCTATCGCTCGTCGATTTTCAACATCGTCGCAATCCTTCCCGACGAGTCGGGCCATGAGTACGTCGACCTTGCATGTACAACGGGGGCAAACAATGGCTGAAGTTATCGCGACACCAACCAGCGGCGCCGGCCAAAGGCTGGTTCAGGTGCTCACGCGCATCTTTCCGCAGATTGCGGGCTGTGAGGCAGTCGAAATTCGCATCGCTGTCGGCGAGCCGATACGCCTGAAGCTTTTGCGTGCCGCGGCCGTCACGGAATCCGTTAGTCCGGATGATCTCGAGGTCGAAGAGCTTGGCAAATCGTTCTACCTGCGCGAGGTGAGCGATGGGTAGTCTCGTATCGGTGAAGCTGGGCGGGTTTGACGAAATCGCCGCAGGCCTGCGAGCGTTCCCCGATGCATTGGGGGAGTCGGCCTTGCGCAAATCGGCTGTCGCCGGCGCCGCGATAATCCGCAATGAAGCTGTGCTGCGCGCTCCAGAGCGAAGCGGCATTCTGAAAAAGAACATCATCCTGCGCCATATCGACGAAGCGTCGGACGGCGCGAACCATCAAACCTACTACGTCACGGTGCGGTCGGGCGGCCGCGGCGCCGACGGCAAGAAAGAGACGTCGCTTGATGCCTTTTATTGGCGGTGGGTCGAATTTGGCACGTCGAAGTCTGCTGCTAACCCGTTCATGCGGCCAGCGTTTGAGAGCCGCGTCGGCGACGCGCTCGCGGCTGCCAAGAATCAGATGGCGATCAGCGTCGCCCAGGTCTTTGCGGAGATGTCGCGATGATTGACGAAATGATATTCGCGGCGCTAAAGGGTCTGGTGCCCAACGACGACGGCGCAACCTTTCGTGTGTTCCCCGATGTCGCTCCGGAGGGGACGGCGCCGCCGTGGATTACCTATCAGTCGGCCGGCGGGCAGGATGCCGTCGATCTGGACGGCCCGGCCGACGAGTTGAATACGCGGATGCAGATTGCGGTGTGGGCATCGAGCAGAACGGAGGCGACGCGCACGATGAATCTCGCGATTGCCGCGATGTGCGCGGCGCCGCTCGACGGTGTTCCGATTGGTGGTGCAGTCAGTGTGTATGAGCAGCCGACCAGGCTTTACGGCAGTCGGCTCGATTTTTCGGTCTGGTATCAGCCGTAACTGGCCGGATGCCGATTTTCACAGCCGCCTGCGGGCGGCATTTTTTTTGGAGGGCATATGGGTAAGGCTATCTCGGCCCAGAAATCGACGCTTCAGGTTGGAGCGGACGCTACGGCGGATCCGATTGTCTATACGAAGATCGGTGGCCTGAAGACCTTCACGGGTATGGATGGTTCGGCGAGCGACATCGATACGACGGACCTCGATTCGGACGCGAAGGAGTCGATGCCGGGTCTTCAGGACTTCGGTTCGTTCAACTTCGACGTGAATGTTAATCGGACGGACGCCGGACAGCTGGCGCTGGAGGCAGCGCGCGCTGCGCAGAAGATCATTCCGTTCAAGCTGACCTTGCCGGACGGCTCCTCGGCGACGTGGGTAGGCTACGTCAAGACGACGCCGCTGCAGGGTGGTGTCGACGCCGTTCTCACCGGCAGCATCACGACGAAGATTTCGGGCGTTGTGACGTGGACGAATCCGGGAGGTGGCGCATGAGTCTGCTGACTGCGGATCAGATTCTCGGCGCAAGCGATCTGGGTGGCGAGGATGTCCCCGTTCCCGAATGGGGTGGCATTGTGCGCATTTCGGTGATGTCCGGCCTTGCGCGCGATTCTTTCGTCGAGGCGACGACGGGCGCCGTGCCCGTTAGCCAGTTCCAGGCGTTGATGCTGGCTGCGACTGTCGTCGGTGACGATGGCCAGCCGACCTTTAGCGCTGAGCAGGTGCAACGCCTGCAAGGCAAGAGCAAGGATGTGCTCGACCGGCTCGTCGCGGTGGCAATGCGCATCAATGGCATCGGCAGGAAGGCGACGGAGGATATTGCAAAAAACTCCGAAGCAGCCCCGAGCGGCGATTCTGGATCCGGCTCTCCCTCGAGTACGGTATCCCCGTAAGGCGGCTGCAGCAAGAAATTAGCTCGCGCGATTTCGCCGAGCTGATGGCGTATGACCTCACGGCGCCAATCGGCGGCCCCGCGCACGACGTGCGCATGGGTATGGTCGCCGCGACGATCGCGAACTGCCATCGAAACCCGGAGAAAGTGCCGGAACCGTTCGTCCCGATGGATTTCATTCCTTGGGCCGCAAACGGGGATCCGGTGGACGATGAGCCGATTGAGCTCGACGATGACGTTGAGCAGTCGAATCTCATTCGAGCCGTGATGTTCGGGAAGTTGGCTGCGTGATCAGGACGGCAATTGGCCGCCCGGCGTAAAAACCGGGCGGCATTTTTTTTGAGGGTGAGATGAGCGATCAGATCGGCCGTGGCGTAGTCAGTTTTGAGGCAGACGCATCCGGTCTCAAAGCGGAAATGAACACGACCGCGGACGCGGTCGAAAACCTGGGCGGCAAGCTGGCCCAAGTTGGCAATGATGGATCAACCGCGCTTGATGCGATCAGCGTGTCGGCGACCGAGATGTCGACGCAGGCGAGCGCCGCCGCAGCCCGGTTTATCGAGAGTCTGAATCGCCAGACCATCGCGATCGAGGGCGGCAAGGTCGCGTTGCTCGAGTATCGCGCGGCGCAGCTGGGTGTGTCGGACGATGCGCAGCAGTATCTTGAACGGATGCGCGCGGTCGAGACGCAGACGCAGGCCGCCGCCGCTGCGCAGCAGCAGATGAATGCTGCGATGACGCAGGCGGCCAGCGATAACGCATTCTTAGATTCACTGAAAACGCAGGCCGACACGTACGGTCTGACTAAAACCCAGATCCTGGAATATCAGGCCGCACAAAAGGGGCTGCAGACCGAGTCGGCATCGTTGATCGCCCGGCTCTCCGCGCAGGAGCAGCAGACAAAGACCGCCGCGGCCGCACAGCAGCAGCTCAACGACACAATGACGCGCGCGGCGGCCGACAATGCGTTTCTGACTGCGCTGAACGCTCGCGCGGGCGCGATTGGCAAGACGACATCACAACTGCTCGCGGAGCAGGCTGCGCAGCGCGGACTCACGAATGAGGCGGCAGCCGCGATCGCAGCGTTGCAGGCGCACGAGGCAGAAACTCATGCGGCTGGTGAGGCGGCCGAGGGGTTTGGCCTCAAGACGGCCGGCGCGCGAAAGGAACTTGCGGTTCTGGTTCACGAGCTGGCGACCGGCAACATCAAGAATTTTGGCGGCTCGCTACTGGTGCTCGGCGAGCGCATGGACATCCTGGGTACGCTCTTTTCGCCGGTTGCGCTAGGCATCGCGGCGGTTGTTGCAGGGTACGGTGCGCTTGTGCTCGCCGAAGTACAAGGCG